>QGNH01001371.1_pt2 | contig 26847 bp, 33 predicted proteins | sample 1735481 | NCBI WGS metagenome assembly QGNH01 (sample SAMN09239004, study PRJNA386568) | Viral metagenome, whole genome shotgun sequencing project.
GCCAGCGCGTCGCCGGCCCCCTCGAAGGAGTCGTTGGACCACTCCCAGGGGTCCATCACCCAGTCGCCGCGGGTCGTCGCGACGGTGTGCCAGAGGCGCTCCTCGGGCTGCCGCTCCCCTCGAGCGAACCTCGATAGGAGGAAGTGTCCCCGCTCCCAGTAGCCCCCGTTGGCGGCGAAGACGGCGTCCGGCATGTCGTTGGGCGCGCTGACGGTCTCTACCGCGGCGCCGGCTTCCGTTAGGGAGCTGCGTAGGTTCAGCCACTGCCGCCGGGCGACGGACTGGTCGACGCGGCCAACGTTGCCGACCATGTAGGGGTTGATCTCCCAAGCCACCGAGTAGCAGGCTGGGTCCACCATCAGAAACTTAGTCATGTCGTTGCCTCAGCGCCGCCAGTGTGTTAACGTAGCCATGTAAGATTTAAAGTTGGGAGGTCTAACTGCTTCCCAATTAGAAAACGTCTCCGCTAGTTCCTTACCTTTTCCCGGAAAGTCTCGAAGATGAAGCTCCATCACCACATCGTCCACGAAACTCGGAAGCTCGCACCCGTTAAGGAAAGAGAACTCCGCGCCTTCGCAGTCTACCTTCAGAGCCTGAGGACGGTACTCCTCGAGGAGGTCCCGAAACGCAAACGAAACGCTTCTCGTACCCTTCCTACCGCGTCGAAAATACTGAGACGTATTACCAAGGTTGCGTCCTTTAGGCACCAGATATATCGTGGTTTCTCCCGCCTCAGCGTCCACGCACCCATGAATTAACACGACATTTCTATAGTCAGCTGTGTTGTACGATAGACACTCGAAGTTGCTGTTCTCCGGTTCAACCGCGACGACCTTTTCAGCGCCGTTTTCAAGAAAGTGTAGGGTCGCTGCTCCTATGTTGGCACCGATGTCCATCACCGTCCTATCACGAACGTTAAGGTCACCGTAGGCGTGCTTTATCTCCTTGACGACAAACTCGTCGAATGTACCCTCTCGACACGCAACGCCCCTAAACATCTTAATAGGACGCATCTCGCGTTCACAGTTCACCGTAATAGGCAGCTTCACTTCATCCATATTTGTCTCCAAATCATAAACTGCGCGGCGGTACTTCCCAATCGGTGTCGCGCAGAGGCTTTCTGCGCTTCGCCAGCTCAGAGGGTGCTAGGCGCAGCTTACCCACCTCTATGCCCGTACCAGCATATCGTTCGCTGGGAGTACCCTTTGACTTGAAGCGCTTATCGATACGTCCAGCTTCGGCGTTCGTAACGAGAGTTATTGGATTATTCTTTATCATCTTATATATCTGCCAGGGCATGTCCTTCTTATGGGTGTCTGAGAGCTTCATCAAATCTCTCCATGCCTGGCGCAGCGGGAGAGGGTGCTCACCGGTGATGTCGTCCTTAACTCCTCTATTGAGTTTTTCAGCAGCTGCGCGACTAACGTTTCTATCTTTATTTCTAAGAACTGGACCACCCGACACCCCGCGGCGCAGCTCCTTTACTGGATTCTTCGGATCGCGCGTACTGAGAGCGTCGGACAATTTCCGAAGCATGACATCCTTGACATCCTTGAACCTAAGGAGCCCGCGCTTGCGCTTACGGATAGCGTTGGCTATGAAGCCGATCTCATCGACTTCGTCGCTGTGGGGAAGCTTGCGCGCTTCCACTATCTGTCTGAGTTTCTTCATCTATTATTTATTATACCACGGGCGGTACGCCGTGTCAATAGAATGGGCCCGAAGGCCCATCCGATCAAGCGTAGACTGCTAGGTCCAGCGACGACTTCAGGTGGCTCATGTTGGGCCACGGAACGTGCACTCCGAAGGCTCCCAGCACCATCTGAATCGCGACGAGCACGATGGCCACGCCGATCAGCACGAGGATGACGTAGAGGATAGTCTTGAAGGGCTCCTCGAGGGGGATGAGGCCGATCAGCTTGTTGAACGCCCACCAGAGGGCTCCACAGATGACGACTAAGAAAATGACTCCGATTAACGTTCCAATCATTTCGTTCTCCTGTAGCTTATAAAAAGAAACCCCGGAAGTTGCCCTCCGGGGTTATTTATAGTGCTGGTGGAGCCGTTCAGCCCGAGGACGGGACCGCCTTCTTGTGCGCGTCCGCGGCTTCCTTCGCGTGCTTGTCGTGCTCCTTCTCGAGCTTGTCGTGCTCGAGCTTCTCCTTCTCGAGGAGCTTCTTCTCGCGCTCCTCGACCTTCTCCTTCGAGCGGTAGTCGTCCCCGAAGACCTTGTCCTCAAGCTCGTCCAACCGCTTCTCAACCGTCTTAGAAATCGTCATGCAAGCCTCCCCTTACTGCGCCTTATTCGTCGTGCTCGTCGTGCTCGTCCGTCGGAGCGGCGTGCTCCCCGTCCTTCTTGGGAATGTCGACCTTGATCTCGTCCTTCTTGGTCTTCTCGTCGACCTTCTTATCCTCGGCCTTCTTCTCCTCGGCCTTCTTCGACTTCTCGTCGAGCTTCTTCTCGGCGGTGTCGCACCTGGCCTTCAGGGCCTCCTTGGCAGTCGGCTTCACGTGAATGATAACCTTCTCGCCCGGAACCGCGGTGATCACCCGCTCCGTTGCGAACGCCGGAAGCGTCAGTCCAAGCGCAACCAGCGCAGCTATGATGAGTCGCATGTCTTCCCCCTAAGTTAACCCAGCCCGGGAACTCCGGGACTGGCTATTTAGGCGCGGGGAATCTTCAAGAATGGTCGCAGCGCTTCGAGAATCGTCATAACGTCGGTGTCGGTAGCGCCTGCCCTAGAACCGTAGCCGTCGATACCGCGGTCTATGTCCCATTTTTTTATCGCATCCCATACAGCATTGAACTCCGGCGACTCCAGATCACTCTTCGTCGGCTCAGTCATATCAGTAGTCTCGCTCCCATTTGTCGTGAAACGCAACCGCGATGCCGAACCGGGGCACGCCGTCGGGCGTCAGGTTGGGGGAGCGCACCGTCACGGTCGCCGGCGACGTCCCGATCAAGGACGCGCAGTGCTCCCGCGTTCCCTTGATGCCGGCGCCGAACTCGCGCCCGTTGGAAGCCCGAGCGACGACGCTCTTCGGCAAGCCTCCCCAGTTCCCCTTGCCCTCCTCGAAGGCGACGAACTCGTACTCCTCGTCGTGGAACTCCTTGCGCTTCATCAGGAACTTAGAGCGCTTCCCCTCGTACGGCTTGTCGAGGCGCACCATCTGCCCCTCGTATCCCCGTTCAAGGTACCTGGAGTAGAACATATCCAGGTCTTCCTGGCTTGGGTGATAGGTCGTCGCGACGGCGAGGGTGACCGTTCCGAACGGCATCCAACCCTGCAGAAAGTGGATGCGTTCCGAGAACGTTCCGGTGTGGCTGGGGATGTCGTACACGTGGTACTGCATGACCGCGGCCGACTTCGCGAGGTCCTCCTCGGTCGGCACGGTCTTTTTGACGATCGACGTGATCTCGTTGAAGTCGTCGCGGAGCTGGTGGTTGTACATCTCCCCGTCCAGGACCGCGCCCGGACACTCGCGGAAGAAAGCTTCGAGCTCCCTCTCTACGTGGGGACAGGAGACGATCGGCTTGCCGGCGCGGCTCCAGAGACCGTCCCTCGAGGCGATGCACCTGATGCCGTCGAGCTTGGGCTGGCTGTAGCAGGGTCCCGTCCAGCGCTCGTACTTCGTGGCCAGCATCGGCTTATAGCCCGAGGCCCTCGCTTCGTCGACGCCCTCGGTCGCGGGAGCGTACTTGCGCTCGAGCTTCTTCTTCTCCGCGGCGCGAGCCTCGAAGATTGCTTGATCGGTGTCGGTGACTTGGGAGGCAGCGACCGCGAGCCTCCACTCCGAGGCTACCTTCCTGCCGTCGACGAGGCCGGCGATCGTCCGCCACTTGTCGTCCTCGACCTCGTACTGCCACGCCCGCAGCTTCCCCTTGGAGTCGCGGGAATAGATCGGTTCACTCAATATGTGCATTTCATGTTTCCTGTTTTCTGCGGGGTTTGGGAACACCGCGCTGGGTATCGCCGGCTTTCTTTTTCGATTCCTCGGTGCGCGGGGGTCGTTTCTTAGCGCCTTCAGCTAGGCGCTTCCGCTGGTTATCTGCCCAAACGGGGTCGGCCCACAGTTCACGCATACGTTGGCCGGGAACCTTCTTGGGAGGCTGCTCCTTCTTTAGCTTAGGCTTCCGTCGACCCTCAGCCCAAGCCTTCTTGTTTCCTTCACCGATCGCTGCTCGGTGCTCCTCGGTCTCGGTGGTTCCCAGCTTCGCATCGCGCATGGCTTGCCTCCATTCTGGAGACATCGCGTCGCCGGTCTCAACCTTATTCTTAGCGAAGGCTTTCTTTTTTCCCTCGCTGATGGCTCTACCGACTTCTGGGGGCCTGGGAGCTACAGCTCCACCATCTCCTCCTATAGTCATGTTATAGCCGTTGTGATAACTGTCGTGCAGAACTATTTGTCTTATTTCCGCTTCGGAGAGAGCCTCATTTAGAAGTTTCCGTGTGTCGGCAAAAACAGCCTCGATCTTTTCGACCTTCCAACACGCCGAGCCATATTTTCGCAGAGCATTATGGAGCTTAACATTCATGTCGGCCTTTGTGGCCCTCCAAACATGGTGCTTCCAACGCTTTTCAGCAACGGTCATCGTTTTACCGATATAGACCTTCCCAGATGGCTCGCACGTAAGCCTATAAATCTCACCATGTACCACAGGATCCTCCCATTGTGTCTATTCTATACTATTTAGGGAGTCATGTCAATAAAAAACTCCCGGAGTTGCCTCCGGGAGTTGTATTTAGAAACCTTAATAATATCAACAACATATGCTCACATTATGTTGTTTACGATTATACGTCGGTAATAAACGTTGGTGCTTATCGTTCGTCCGCCCAGGCCGACGTAGGTGCCCTGCGCGAAGGGGTTGGCGACGACGCCGTAGCGCGTCTTGAACCCAATCTTCGGCTGGAAGCTGTCCTGGTCGACGGCGCGCACCATCTGGAGCGGCACGTATGGGCAGTAGAATATGCCCGCGTCGAAGGCCGAGGGGCCCTTGTAGCCGATCGTCAGGTAGTTGCCGCCGATCGCGTACGGGTCGATGTAGACCTTGTAGCGGCCGAGCAGGATGCCGGCGAAGGTGTTCCCGGTGTCGTCGACCGTGAGGGTCTCGGGCAGCTTCGGGTTGTACACCAGGAGGCCGGTAGCGTTCAGCGCGGAGGCGACGTCCGAGGAGCAGATGACGATGTTCCCCTTCCCGCGCCTGGTCTGCTTCGCGATCTGGTTGGCTTCACGCTCGAGCTGGAACAGGAGGCCCTTGAACTTCTCAACGAGCCAGCGGCCGTTGGAGTCGGTGTCCAGGTCGAACACACCCGCGGTCGTGGTGCCCGACTGGGCGCCCGGGACGGCGGTGATGTTGATCGTTCGAACGATCTCTCGGTTGATCTCCGCGAGGATCTCGGCCGACAGGATGTTGGAGAGCTCCGTCTCAGCGTCCAGGCCGTGGATCGCCTTGAGGTCCTGAGCCAGCTCCATCGAGTACTCAGCCTTCAGCGCTCGGGTGACCGCCTGGACGGCGACCTTCTCGATGCTGAACGCCATCTGCGGGAACGCGACGTTCGAGTCGGCGCCCAGAGACTCGCCCTGCGCCGTGCTCATGCCGTACGCGGTGTCGTAGGTGTTCACGACAAGCAGCGGGCTCGTGTTCGTGGCGCCGGGGATGCCGGAGCCCGCGACGTACTGAGCGCCGAGGGTGTTGGCGCCGGACACGACGGACGAGAACGCGGTGTTCACCTCGTTGTAGAACGCCTCGTTGTCGGCGTTGCCGCCGCCCTGCTCGTAGCTTCCGCTCGAGTTGGCCTGCGTGTTGTAGCGCGAGCGCATGGCGAAGATGAGGCCCGTGGGTCCCGTCATCGGCTGCACGCCGCATATGTCGTAGGCGATGAGGTTGGGCATCGCGCGACGGACGAGGGAGATGAGGACGGGGTCGAACGTGTCGATGCCGCCCGCGCCCTGCGTCGAGGACGAGCCGCCCATCCAGTTGGCGGGGACGGCCGAGGTCGTCTCAGTCATCATGGTCTGGTACTGCCCGTGGGCGGCCGCTTCGCGGAACGCCTTCTCGGTATTCTCCAACATGATGGCCGTGATGGATCGCCTGTGCTGGTCTGTGATCTTTCCGAGGGAGTCGTGGTCCAGGACCGGCGCCCACTTCTTCTGGATTGCTTCTGCAAGGTACATCGTTATTCCCTTTCGTTGCTTACTCTATTTATCACGGGGCACTCTCGGGCACTCCGCCGGACGGGCCCTCAGCCCCGGGGCGGCGCTCAGAGACCGAGCGACACCCTTACGCTGTGAAAGAAGTTGTCGATGCCGTTGTGAACGACGTCGATCGCGGTGCCTACGCCGCCGACTACGTCCGCTCCGACCTCGCCGACCCCGTGAACGACTCCGCCGACTCCGCCGGCTACGTCCGCGACCACGCCGCCGACCACGCCGCCGACGGTCTGACCGACGATGACGGGCTCAGGAACTGGGATATACGTAACCCCGGGGTGCGAAGCGAAAGCGGGCGGCGGGGGGAGGGGAGCGGCAGCGGCCATGCGCGCGTTGATCTCAGCCTCGTGGACCATCAGGTCGTGATGGAGCTTGTCGTGCGCCTCCTGGAGGTGCTTGGCGAGCTCCGCTGCGTGGTTTACATTGTCAGTCATGATAGTTTCCCCTTAGTTGTCGGGATCAGCCCCGAGCGGTCCTGTCGATTGCCTGCACGTACCTCTTCACCGAGGGATCGACGTGCACCGTCCCCTCAGTCAGTTCGCCCTCGAACGTCTCGGACTCGATGCCGGTCGACTTCCCGACCTTCACCGACCCGTCGTCGTTGAAGTAGCTCTCGCGGATGATCTGCAGCTTGCGCCCGAACGCCTCGGGATCGTTGCCGTGGTCGATCCCCTCGGCCAGCTGGGCCAGCTTCTCGACCTGCGTCTTCGGCAGCCCGTCGGAGACCAGCTCGAACACCTCGCCGAGCTCCTCGTCCAGGGACGCGTCGCGCAGGCGGGCGCACTCGACGAGCGTCTCGTCCAGCGCAGCCTCGAGCTCCTCGACCCTCTCGGCGAGGGCCTCGAACGCGTCGACCCGGTCCTCGGGAACGTCGATGTAGTGATCCTCGAACAGGGTTCGAAGTCCGTCGATGAACTCCTCGGTGATCTCGGAACGCAGCGCGTTCTCGACCGCCACCTCGTTCTCCTCCATCCACGTCTCGGCGATGTAGTCCAGGTAGGACTCGACCCTCTCGGTCACCTCTCCGGTCAGTTCACCGACCTCCTCCTCGAGACGCGCGGCGTACGCTTCCTCGAGCTCCGCCACCTCGGACAGCAGCCTGTCCTGCAGCGCGGCCTCGAACAGCGTCGTGGCCCTTTCTCGGAAATCGTCGGTGAAGCCCTCGCCCGTGAACAGGTTCTCAACGCTCTCTCGGGCGTCGGAGGGGTGCATCTTCACGGAGTCCTTGTTGTGCGCGGAGAAGTCCTTCACGCCGTCGCCGTAGTGGCCGAACTGCGCCATGGTCTGGTCGAACCACGTGACCAACTTGTGGTCCGGTAGTCGACCGAGGTTCCCGAGGACCTTCGTGATCATATCGATCCTAGACTTCGGGTCGTCGGCTGGTCGAGAGTTCGGGTGTAGGGTCTCCAGGGCGGTCGAGTCCTCCTCGATGTCGTTCATCGAGAACTCCACGGTCTGTCCGTCGGCGTCCTCGGCGATCACTCGGTCCCCGTCGATCTGTCGAACGGTGAACTCCTGATCGTCGAACGTGACGACGTCGTCGACCTTGAGTTCGTCCTCCACGGACTCTCGGGCGGGAACCTTGGCTCCCCCATGAAGCTTCATAGCGGCGTTCAGCGTGCCCTTGACTCGATTCTTCATCTTTGGCTTGGCGCCGGTCATGTTGGCGACGGCGCCCTTCTCATACTTTCGAATCTTGTCGGCGGACAGCTCCGTCAACTCGCCGGCCTCGTTCTCCGCGATCACGGTGTCGCCGTCGATCTCTCGAACGATCCAGTCCTCGTTGTCGATGCTGAGGACGTCGTCGATCTCAACGTCCTCCTTGACCTTCTTGGCCTTGTCGAGCGCTCGATTCTTCTTCACGCGCGCCTTTTCGGTCTTGTCGGTGACGAGTCCCTTCTTGCCAGGACCCGATCCATCGGAAGGCTTCCACGGCTTGAACTTCTCAACGATCGGGGGCGTGTCCTCGACCTGGGGCTTCTCAACGGTCTCGGTCTCGCCGGCCTCGTTGACGAAGACGACCCTGTCGCCGGCGACTTCCTTGACGGTCCAGTCCAGTCCGTCCTCCCTCTCGACGATGTCGCCAACTGATAGATCGGTGATCATTTGTTTCTCCTTCGAAGCTCGTAGTTCTATTTATCTTCGCGTCACCTCAGGGAGTCCAAGAAGCTCTCCCAAAGGGCGATCTTCCGCTCCTCGACCTGTCCGGCGGTCGCTTTTCGGATAAGTTTCTTCGTGTTCTCCGCCATCTGGACGGTCCGCCATCCGTGTCCCTCCGAGAACACCCACTCGGCGCCCTCGAACACCCCGTTGACCCACGCGTCCGGGGCGGACGGGTCCATCACGACGTCGACCGTCACCAACCGGAAGTCGTCCTGGACCTCCATGAGTCCGTCCTTCTCCTTGAGGGAACCCATCCCCCGAGTGGACACGCCGATCTTGACACCCTCGTCGAGGAGTCCAGTGACGATCTGTCCCATGGGAAGTGACTGAAGGATCTTGGACTTTCCACAGAAGTTGTTCCCCTCCCGATGGAGGTCGACGATGAGGTGGCACGCTCGGTCGGGGTTGACTGTCGGGGTCGGGGGGTGTCCGAGTTCACCTATGGACCTCTTCGGGACGATGTGTGACTCCCGATAACCCTCGACGACCCGGTCCAACATGTCGGGGTTATAAATTCTGCCATTTTTATTTTTCATACCGCCCTGCGCGAAGACGCCATGGATGTACAGGGACTTCTTCTCGTCGGTGGCTTCCTGGATGACGGATACCCCGTCGAACCGGTCCTCACAAATCAGCTTCACTTGGTCTCTCCTACTGTCCGATGGCATGCCAGAAAACGGTGGCGTTCGCCGTCGCGCCGGTAAGTACCGTAAACTTGGTGCTGTTGGCGGTCGTTACAACCACGTTCATCGCTGCTGTCATGGAAGTTGCCGTGATTGAATAAACGTTCGTGGCGAACGCCGTCGGCCACGTCTGCGCCGCGGTGCTTGAGTTCACGGCGAGCTGACCCCACTGCATCAGCAGCTTGTTCGGCAGATAGGTATATCCGTTGGCCGCGACGCTGGATGTACCAAGGATGAATTGGTTGGAGCCCGTCACCGCGAGGTTGCCGGAGCATATTAGGTTGGACGACGTGTACAGCATCCCGCCCAAGACGTTGAGGTTCGCTGCGTTGTGGACGGAGTTGACGTTGAAGTAGGCGTTGGTTCCGGTGACGGTTAAATTCGCGCCGGAGAACGTAACGTTCGCGCCGGTGTGGTTGAGGTTGCCGGCGAGCGTCCCGCTCATGCCGTTTTGAACGAACGCGGCCGCGGCAGTGGCTCCGAGGTAGGCGGAGCTGTTCGCGGTAAGAGCCGCAACGTTTGACGAGAGTCCGGCGGTCGTCTGGTATCCGGCCGCGGCAGTGGCTCCGAGGTAGGCGGCGCTGTTGGCAGTCGCGACGGTGCCGCTGAACGTCGTCGAGTTGATCGTCGCGCTTACGGAGCCGTTGCCGACGAAGATCGAAGTCGGCGTGATGTAGACCTGATTGGCAGCGACGCCGACGACGACGTTGCCGGTGGTCGATAGGCTGCCGACGTTGACGACGCCGGTGTGGTACAGACCGGTTGCGTTGGCTATCAGGTTGGCGAGGTAGGCTCCGCCCAGCACCCAAGTACCGATGTGCGTTCCCGTCTTAGCGATAGGGCCGACGCCCACCGTCTCGACCGCGGGGAACAGGTCCGTGGCCGTGATCGCGCTTCCGGTGGATAGGGCAGATATCTTGGTGTTGGCCAAGCTACATGCTCCTGTACGCCACCGGCACGACCTGAACGTTCGCGGCGGAGGACACGATGATGTTGTCAGTGGTGCCCTTGAACACGTACACCTCGCTGTTGGCGAGGACCGTGAACGACGCGTAGTTGGACGTGGAGATGGAGTTGCCGTAGGTCGCGACGGTGATCGCGACCTGCGCCGACTGGGGATTAACGATCCTCAGCAGTCCGGTATTCCCGATCATCCCCGCGGCGTTGGTGGACGCCGAGTTGATGGAGACCTCGTTGGCCAGGGGCCTGATGACTACGGTGCTCACTTCTTCACCCGCTGCTTCTCAAGGGCCTTCAGCGCCAGGGCGTGTACCCTATCGCTCACCTTCGAGTGGACTCTCTTGTGACTCCCAGTGAATGGAGTTTTCTTTGAGCTCGAGATCTTTTTATGACCGAGCAACGCGTCGGCGCTGTCGTCCTCGACGGACTCGTGCTGCGTGGAGTAGTACGCGCCCAGAGCCCTCTTGATGCGCTGCTTCCTGTCGTCGCCCTTGAACATCTTGTTCCTCGAGTGTGTGAAGTCGTGGATGACGTCGCCGGCACCCATACTCTTGGTGATGGGCACCTACTTATCCATCCTGTCGTCGGCTCTACGGATGCCGCGGACCCTATTGATCATCTTGCGGGCCGAACCCTTGGGTCGAACAGCGCCGCGGCGATCGCAGCGATTCACCCTTTTAACGGTCTTGCTCAGGTCTGTCTGAGCACTCTTTTTGTAGCTCTTCAGCGTCTCGCCCGACAGCTCCGTCAGCAGCTCCCCGTCGAACTCATCGACGAACCCCCCGAACGCAGCGTCGTTCTCGATGAGGAACTCGAACACCTCAACCGCCTCGTCGTCCGTCAGCGTCTCCTCGACCGCCTCCATGGCGGTCCTTCGGACCTGCGCCTGGTAGTCGTCCTCGCCCTTGAACCTGTTGGGGTCTCCGGCACCCGCCACGTCCTCCTCCCAGTACGACCCCTCGGGGGAGCGCTTGTAGGGCGCCTCCTGTCGGGTCGTCGACCAGTCGGGGTTTCCGGCGGGGTCGTCGTGGACCTCGGTCGAGTGCTTCGCGACGCCGCGCTTCGCGGACCGCGACAGCAGCTCGTCGTGCTTGCCGACGCTGCCGGCGCGCTGGATCGAGCGCTTGATGGTCTTCACGGTCTGTGCGGCGTCCATCACTTCTTTCCTCCGGAGACCGGCTTCACGATCTTGGGCTTCCACAGCTTCGCGCGCTTCGCGGCCTTCCGACCATCGTTCTCCCGGACTCGAGCGGCCTCGTCGGGAACGCCGTTCCCGCGGCAGGCCTCTTCGACGGACTCGGCCATCTTCTTCTTGGCCAGCTTGATTCCCTTTGTTCGACTGTCCTGCCTTCGAGCCGCATCGTCGTACTTGTCGCCGCTGAACATATAGGCGCGCGACTTGCGCTTGCTCTGCTTGTCACGGTCCTTGTCGGCGGCCGCGGTATACGCACTCAACTTATTCTTAGACAGCTCCTCGATCGCGCCGGACTCGTCCTCCAGGACGATTGTCTCATCCTTGATCTCCCGAACAGTCCAGAGGGTCTCGTCGATCTCCAGCTCGTCGCCGACCGCGAGTTCCTCCTCAGTCCCTTCCGCGGGCGCCGGACCCCCGAGGAGTCCCTCGGCGATCTCCCTCTTTCGAGACGAGACCGCTTCGACGAGTCGGCCCCTCATGAGTTCGCCGAACACCGCCCCGAACTCGCCGGGCTCGCGCGTCAGCGCGTGTTCTACAAGGTCCGCGACTGTCCTATTGGTCATCTCTTCTCTCCGTTACACCTTTAGCTTATTTATCGGCCGCCGCCGGCAGCCATACGCGACTTTGCGATGTCCTGTATCTTCTTGGGAGCGGCTGGCTTCTTAGCGCCGCCCGCAGGCTTATTAGCCGGCTGCGACGGCGGTGGTCCGGCGGACGGGGGCGGAGCTCCGGGTTCCCCAGTCGACTCCGGACCCATACCGGCCTGTGAGGGATCCTGCTGCTGCATCATCATTTCCTGCTGACTAATCCAGCGCGGGTCGCCCGACTCCTTCTCCTCGCCGATCTCCTTGTCCATCCTCTCGACGTCGTCGTCGGACTGCTTGAAGACCTCCTTGCGGACGTAGTCGCAGCTGAAGTACTTGCCGGTGTAGGGCTCCATCAACTGGGCCAGCGTTGCCCGGTTCGTCATGATCTCGGAGTCCTTGAGTTCCTCGAAGTACGTATCGACCGCGTAGTCGTAGCGCACCTTGTCGGCTATCTTCGTCCAGTCCTCGACTGTCATGACCCCGCGCAGGGCCAGCTGCTTCTCCAACATCCTGTTGAAGAGTGAGGAGAACCTCTTGCGCAGTCGGGAGACGAACCTGGAGAACGCCAGTTCGTCCCTGGTGATCTCGGTCGCGCGCCCTATCGAGAACACCTCGTTGGTGTTGAGTCGACCCACGGGAACGTTGAGGGACATCAGGAACATCTTCTGGAAGTAGAGGACGTCGTCCATCTGTCCCAGGGTCTCGCCGCCCTTGAGGGTGGTCACCTCGGTTCCCCGACCGCCCTCCTTACGGGGCAGCCAGTAGTCCTCGAGGAGGGTCATGAACTTTCGATCGTCCCTGATCTCTCCCGTGGAGGCGTCGTAGACCAACTTGTTCTTGTGTTTCGTTATGATCTCTTGGAGGTACTGCTCCGCCTTGATCTTCGACATGTTCCCGACGTCGATGTACCACACGCGCCTCTCGGGCGCGCGGGCGAGTCGGTAGATGACCAGGGCGTCCTCGAGAGTCCTCAACTGGGTGAGGGACTTGATCGCCTTGTGAAGGAACGACAGGACCATCGAACCGTTGTTGTCCGTGAGTCCCGAGACGACGTGGACGATGGTGTCCTTGGCGATCTTCAGTCCGACGGTGGACCCCGAACCCTGTGAGACCGCCCTGGACCCGGAGAACCCCTTGTCGTTGTAGATGAAGTACTCGTTCTTCGTCTTGGTGATGGAGACGTCCGACGCCTGGTCGTTCGGTACCCTCTTCTTGACGATCTCCCGAATCTTCCGGATCTTGCGCGGGTCGATGTACCTCATCTCCAGGATACCCGCCCGGGGATTGGACTCGTCGATGATTGGGTGGAAGTACAGTTGACCGTCGATGTACCACCGACGGAAGAGTTCGTACGCCTTGTCCTTGAAGTCGAGGAGTCGGAGACACTTCTCGAACTCCTCCCGGACGGATTCCTTGACGTCCTCGGAACACTCGATGTCGTCGAGGTCGATGGAGACGATGTGTTCGGAGTCGAAGGACAACGCCTCGTTGACGATCTCGTCGATCGCCTTGTCACACTCGGGGTGTAAACTCATATCTCTGTAGCGCGTAATTAATTCCGCTTCCGAACGCACAGTTCCGTCCAGATCTACATATGTCCCGAACGCGCCGCCGGCGGCGACGTTCATCGCCCCGTCGTCGGACTGCTTGGGGACGAACGTGGGTGTCCGTTCCCGCTTGTCTATCTCGGGTTCGGACCGAACCAGTTCGTAGCCGAAGAAGCGCACGTTAGTCTCCCGTCATAGCGAAGCGAAGGGGCCGGATCGCTCCGGCCCCGTTACGGTGTTAGGCGGCCCCCGTCTCGGTACCGGAGTACGACGCTGTGGTGCCGGCACCGCCTCCGGCGCCGCTGGTGCCGCCCGGCAGCCAGTAGTCGTACGCGAAGGACGTCGTGAACGTCTCGATCTGGTTGGTGGACTCCCAGTTCAGGTCGATCGCCTCGACGGCGGACGGCCATATCCCGTAGAAGGTGTACTGACGCAGGAGGGCGCCGCTCTTGGCGTACTGGTTGACCTGCGCGGTCCCCTTGTACGCCTCGTCGAGGGCGGCGGTTTCCATGATGTTCGACTCGAGGGTGTTCATGACGTTGGACCACGTTTCCATCATGTTCCTGACACCGAAGTCCTCGTCGTTGACGATGGTGACCGTCCAGTCCTGGAACGTTCGGTCCCCCTTCACCTTGATCTTCCTACCGAAGTAGGGAACCTCGATGGGGTCGAGGTTCATCATCGGCAGGTTGGCGGCCCGACACTGGAAGTTGAACTCGTTGAGGGCCGTGATGCCCGCGCCCGGCGTCATGGTGACGTCGAACAGCGATGGGCGAGCGCCGCCCTGCGGCAGGCCGGTTGTTTTGAAGGCGTTTATGTCAAAAGCCATTTGTTTTCAACTCCTTATGCTAGGTTGGTTTGACATGTTTTGCCGAGTCGCCATCCCTGATCTATAAAGCTATTTATCTCTTCGAGATAAACATGTTTCCTAGCAAAACCTTTCGTGATCCATTTCCTTCGAGCAATATCAGCTGCCTTAGCGCGCTTCCATTCCTCGGTCTTCTTAGTGCCGGTAGCGTTTCCGCGCTTGCCGATCTTCGCTGCTCTCTGTTTCACCTTTGTCTCTTCCGACGTAGTGTGCATGCCCTTGTTCCAAGCAGGCTTCTTATTCTTGACGCCGGTTCTATCGAACTGCTTCCCGTCCGAGAGGTTTATGTAGAGCGGGTTCTTCACTACACCCAACTGCTTCTGGAACCTACGTTCCCTGTCGTGCGCGTCCGCCTTGACGTCGTGTCTCGTTAGGACGATAGTCTTGAAGAGGTGTGGGTTGTCTCGAAGCTCCTGCTTCCAGATCTTCTTGTACCTCTTCGACGTCACCGTCCCGTGATACCCTCGCTCGATGTTACTCAAACTGGTGTAGCCGATATAGAACATCGGCATCAAGTTGCCGAGATAGATAGTCAGGTAGGTCACATAAATAGTCATGCGCTGTTCTCCTTGCCGAGAGTAGAGCCCGGGGACGTTTCAGCGTCGCGCCGGGCATCTTTAGTTTATACTCACTCAGACCGCTTCGCCCCAGTTTCCGACGACCTCGCTGAAGGCGACGCCAGTCGCGACCGCGATGAAGTTGAGCGTCACAAAATTAATTGAGCGCGCCGGCTTTATATACATGTCCCCGATGAACTGGTTGGAATCGATGATTTCCGGGGTGTTGTTCGTCCCGTCGCAGACCACGAGGAAGTCCGTGATGCCGCGGCCGCCCTGGACGCTCTTCAGGTACGGGTTGACCATGTTGCAGAACTGGGCCCGGGTGAAGGCGTCGTTGAACTCGAACAGTGAGTACTTCGCGGCCGAGCTGATGGCCTTCTCGAGGACGATGAACAGCCTGCGAACGTTGATGCGGTCGAACGCCGACGGCTTGCTCTGCATCGTCTTGTCGCCGTAGAGCACCGTTCCCATGCCCGGGAAGCTGACTACGGGGTTGACGCCGGCCGGGTACAGTATGTCTCGGTCGGTCTGGCCGGGGTTGTAGGCCAGCTTGACGCAGTTCTTGATGTTTCCGCGGTTGAATCCGGCGAACGACCACCAGGCCGCGTTCGTGCGGTCGCACTGCGCAGCGAGACCGGCGATGTCCCCGTTGAGCGGGACCCAGCGATACACGTTGTTGTATATGTCGTATATCTGCTTGTAGCCGGAGTCCATCATCCCGTAGGAGCTGTCGTCGCACGCGCCGCGCCAGTTGGCGATGCTCTGTGCCATGCTCCCGTAGTTGTTGAGGACGACCCCGGAGTCCGGGCTCGCGAACACGACGCAGTCCTTTCGGATCTCCGCGATGTTCTCGAGCAGCCAGTTGCAGAGCTGGAAGTTCTGGATTGTCTGACCATTGACGACGGTGGTGCCCCCGATAGCCTTGCCCTGCATAAGGAGACCGATCTCGATGTCCTCGGTGCTGGCGAACTCCATGTAGGCGTCCGCGACGACCGAGAGCGGGCAGTCGTCCTCGGAGTATCCGTCGGCGCCGAGGTCGAAGTAGTACTGTCCCGGCGCGAGCGTGGTCGCGCTCGTGAGGTTCAGAGCCGTCGCGGAGAACGCGCCGGGCCTGTCGTCGGCCCACCAGACGTAGGAGGAGTTCTGGTTGATGACGTCCGCGTAGTAGTTGTCGGTGTTGTTGAGGTTCACCGCGTTCGTGGCGCGCGATACCCCGGCGTAGACCTCGAGAACGGTCCCCGGAGTCCCGGAAAACTCGCCGCCCTCGTCGACGACGACGACGTGCAGCTCGTCCTGGGCCGCGGAGTTGCCGGAGTACTGCTGAAACTGCGACTGTCCCGGCGCGACGCCGACGACGTTGAAGAACTCCCAGTACCTCTGCACGGTGTTTGACGTGTAGTTGGTGTGCAGCCTGAAGGGGTCGACGAAGTTGATCTGCAGGGCGCAGACGCTGCCGTTCGAGATGTTGGTGACGCTCGCGATCTGGCAGTACTGCATGCTGATGGAGCTGTTTCCAAGCAGCAGCTGGTCGTTCTCGGCGAACTCCGCGAGAACGTAGTTCGCCGTGACGTTCGCAGTCACAAGCGAACCGGTGTTCGCCGTAAAGGTGATCGTCGCGCTCGAGAAGCCGGTGTTTACGGCCAGCGCGCCGGTGACTACCGCCGTTGCGTTGGAAGAGACCAGGTTGATGTTGGAGCTGTACTGCGCCGCCGTGTCGCACTGCGAGACGCGCAGCGAGTTCCCGATGCCGCCGGGGTACCTCGCGACCCACGTAACGTTGAGGTTGAAGGTGTTCGCCTTCTGGTTGTAGTAGTTCGTCTCGTTCAGGACGATCTGGTTCACCAGGTTCGCGCAGACCGCGTTGGGTTCGAGACCGATGGCGGTGTAGGCGGTTCCGGGGTTGCCGAAGTACATTGCGACAGATGTGTTGGACTCGATTGGGGTACTGAGGGTGAACGCCGTGGAATTGACGATCGACTGAACGGTCGTCGTGTTTCCAGAGGGTATCAGGGCGGGGTTGCCGGACTGGGTGACGTACTGACCCTGGAACATGTTGTTCGTGGTGTACCCGCCGCCGCAGACGAAGAGGTTGTTGGAGACCGCCGCGACGAGGCCGGACTGTGCGTAGCCGGTGGTGTTCGCGATGACGTAGGGGGTCCATCCCGAAGTGTTGGCGCCTCGAGAGACGTACAGCAGGTTGGTGTAGGCCAGGAAGCTGTAGCCGGTGAAGAACGTCTCTGCGTTGAGGTTGGTCGGCTGTCCGAACTGTGCAGTAAGGTTGTTCACCGAGCTTACTGCCGTGGCCTCCCCAACGGGACCCCACGGAAAGATGCCCCCGAGCGCACCCTGCGAGGTGCTGACCGCGGGGATGATCGTGGTCAGATCTACTTCATTCGTCTGAACGCCGGGGCTGAGCATAACCATCTTTCGTTCTCCTTATTAACCCTGCGGGGTTTAGGCGACTGTGTTAGTCATTGTCGGCTTATTTATCACTGGGTGCTTTTAGGCCTGGATAAATCATATGTGACCCACTGGACGGTGCGCGGGCCCGTCGCCGAACTCCCGATCGATCATGAGCCAGTCGTCGGACCCGCGACGAGCAGTCACGGGTTCGTCGGTCTCCTTCATGACTACATAGGGATTTATGAACCCAAAGGGGATCATCGCCGAATCAAGGTCTGCTTCCGACATGTCGCGCATGCGAGCGATCGTGTTTAGGTCGGTCAGGGACCTGAAATACCCCTCGGCGCTGAGCCAAGCGAAAAGGACCAGCGTCATCGCTAGGTCGTCGTGCCTCCCGGGTTCGGCGGCGTAGGTGTTTCCCTTCTTCGAAAACGTCGAGAGCTCGCTGATGGTCTCGTAGTCGTGAATCATCAGTTGGTTCTGCTCCACGAGCAGCTTCAGGGTGGCGCAGCCCATGTTCTTCAGGGGCAGCGTGGTGCGCACCCCGAACTCGGATCCGGTCTTCGCCCACGCTGAGACCCTCTTACCCCTCCCGCCCCCGGAGTTTTCGGTGCACAGCACGCCGTCGTAGTCGTGGTCGTACAGCAGGGAGTGGCTGACCTGGCCGCCGATGTCGTTCACCTCCACAAGAACGGTCGCGCTGTTGTAGCTGCGACACGTTCGCGCGATGTACTCCGAGAAGTCGGCGGGCGTTATGCCGTTAGATCTAAATACACATGCTTGGTCGAACGGCATCGTCGAGACGTCGATCACCTGAAGCACGCTGTAGTCCAGCCCCTTGCCCCGGGAGACGTCGACCGTGGCCACGTAGGTGTGCCCCGGTACCGGCTTCCGGTACATCGAGAGGCCGCCGAGCTCCACCGCCGGCCTCTCCCCGACGAGCTCCTTCAGCTTCCAACCGGCTATGAGAGTGCCGGACGAACCCAGCCACTCGTTCGCGAACTCCTGGTCGAACTTGTCCTGGTCATAGTTCATCGCCTCGAGGGTGGACTTCCTCCACGCCTCGCCTCGACCCGGAACCCTCTGCCAGGGAACCTCGATGACCTTAAAGTCGTTCTTCGGGGGATCCTCCTTAGCGAGGCTGTAGAACTTGTAGAAGTGGTTCAGCCCGTACGGTGTGGAGATGAGAACCAACTTCGTCGTCACTCCGGACGAGATGGTCGGGTAGACGGACGAGTAGAACTCGTCCCAGTTATCGATGTGGGCGCACTCGTCGATGACGACCGCTGAGAAGGAGTATCCTCGGATGGCGTCGGACGCCGTGGAGTCGGCGATGACTCTCGATCCGTTCTCGAGAACGAACGTTCCCTTGTTCCACTCCACGACGCCCTGCTGCAGCCACCTGGGTAGGTTCTGGTACGCGTTCTGGATCCTTCCAAGGATCTCCCGGGCAGTCGCTCCCTTGTTGGCGAGGATCGCGACGTCCTTCTGCTGGTGGAACAGGATGTACCACAGGACGAACGCGGTCATGGCGGTGGTCTTGCCGGACTGGCGGGCGCAGACGGCGAGGGTGTTTCGGTTGTCGGCGACCGTCTGGACAATCTCGCGCTGGTAGTCGTACATCTCGAAGGGAACGAGTCCCCGGTCGACGTGGACGATCTGCATGTGCGTCTCGGCGAAATACACCGGGTCCCGGGAGCACTTGACGTATTCCTGCACGAGCTCGTTGGTCCACTGGATGCGGTGCCCGGCCCTCTTGAGCTGGGGGTTTCCCCCGAAGCCCTGTTCATCCCTCATGTCCTACTTCCTCTCCATGTTCTTGAGCATGTTTTGAAGTTCGTTGGTGCTGACGAACAGCTGGTTCACCGTCCGCCCCTTCTCACTGTTCGGCGTGTCGGCGTCCCGAACGGCCCGGATGTCCTTCTGCAGGGTCATCAATTCCCGCGACGCCTCGAGCTTCGTTTTAAGGAGCTGACCGAGAACCTCGAAGGCGCGCGGGTGCTGCGACTGGTCCGCTATGTTCGCGAGCTGTTCGATCGCGTCCCCCGCCGAGTCCATGACCTCTATGGTCGCTGCCCGCGACTTCTCGAAGTCGACCGACGCCGAGTCGTTGTGACCGACCGCCTCCAGTTCGATGACGGCGCGGGACGCCGGCGCAGTCTCCGGCAGGCCGAGGGCCTTCCCCAGGTCGTCGCGCTTCTTCGGCTTGTCCACGCTACGTCCCCACCGAGTGCCACCAAACGAAGGTGTTCTGAGCACCGTTCGAGTAGCAGTGTATGGTAAACTGCGTGTTGTTGCAGCTCGTAACGTAGACGTTCACTTGACAGTTGGGGGTGCAGTGTACGCTGTAGCAGTTGTCGTTGTACGGGTCCGTGTGCGTACAGATGAAGGGGGAGTTGCCGACGTTGCACGACCCCCAGCAGTACTTCATCCCTCCCGGGAGGTAGCAGTACCCGTTCTTGTTGTTCGAGCAGGAACCCAGGTGGAATGTGTTGACGGCGCAGTTGCACGCGGTCGAGTTGATCCCGAAGACTCCGCCGAGGAACGATACGTTCGCGTCGAACGTTACCAGCGTCCCGTCGAACGTGATGTTTGCCCCGGAGAACTCTAGGTTCCCAGTGAACCTCTCGTTCGCCGTCAGGGACGCGTAGTTCGCGAGGTTCGCTTGGAGCATCGCGTTGCTGACGACGTTTTGATAGTAGAGGGTCCCGATATAGAGAGCCTCGTTGCACGTCATGGTGGCCACGTTCGCGGAGAGCTGCGACGTTAGCGCGTAGAGGGACGCTGCGATCCCCCCAAGGTAGAGGGCGTTGTTCACCGTGAGGGGCGCTGCGTTCGACGGCAGCCCCGCGATTGTCAGGTAGTAGGAGAGGTTTGCCTGAAGCATCGCGTTGCTGACGACGTTCTGCCACGGGAGCCCACCGATGTAGTAGGAGTTGTTGGCCGTCAGGACGGACGTGCAGGTTCCCAGCTGGCTAGTCTGGACGTAGCTGGTCGCGGGGATACCGCCGAGGTACAGAGCGTTGTTGGCGGTGCCGGTATAGACCGTGGAGTTGATCGTTGCGTTGACGACCGAGTTGCCGAACCACAGCTGGGAAGCCGTCAGGACCGTGTTGGTGTTCCCGTCGGTCACCTGCACGGCCGAGGTGTTGGCGAGGACGTTCCCGGAGTTGGTGTTCCCGATAACGATGCCGGGACCCAGGTAGACGCCGGACGAGTTGCTGGTGACGAAGCAGGTGCTGTTGCCAACGTCCATTCCAAGGCCGGAGATCAAGGCGTTGGCGCTGCTGTTCCCCAGCGTGAGCTGCGTCGGAGCCAGCGCCGCGTTCACCGAGCTGTTCCCTACGATGACTATGGAGGAGTTGGCCGCGACGGCGTTTGCCGTCAGCGACCCGTCACCGATCGTTATGTTCGCTGAGAACGTCGGGTCGACTAGGTTTTGGGGAACTATCGGGAAGAGGGACACATCAGTTCCTTACTTGTAGAACAAAACCGACATGACCACGTTCGCACCGGTCGTGGAGATGAGGGAGAGGGACGCTAGGTTGGCGATGTAGGGCCAGCTGACGCCCAGCGCGATGGGGAATCCCACTGTCGCCGTCGGGGTCGTCGCGTCGTCCCGGAAGCGCACCATACCGTTCTCGGGCTGCAGCCACGCCATGCGCGCCCCGGTCGGGATCGCCGTCCCGATGACCGTCGTGAGGTACCCCGCGCTCGCCTGAACGTTGCCCTGGTAGTACCCCCCGACCTGGACAGTGGCGTCCCTCACGGGAAGTCCGTAGGTGTTGGAGTACCACGCGCCCGAGGTGTCGACCTGCGCGCCCGCCGGAACGATTCCGGTGACGGAGTTGTTCACGCACTGAAAGTTTATCTCGTAGCCAAGCCCATCAATCGCTGCAAAAGTGTTCGCGCCCATGCGCAGTTCTCCTCGTAGTCCTATTTACACCGTGGGGTGGTCGTCCGGGGCGAGTGTGAAGGTCCCGGGATTCTCCTCGACTTCCTCTACGTACCCGTAGTCCATGTTTATGTCGACCTCCTCGTAGGGAATCGCCAAACTCGCGTTGGAGGTCGGTGTGTTTGAGGACGTCACTCCGGGATACAGGACAACGTCCTCCGCCACACCCGCCCCCCTCAACGTCTGTCCCGACGTCGGGATCCTCAGACGGGTATCGGTGAACTTGATGAGGGGAACGGTCTTGACGGGACCGTAGAGGTAACCCCGGACCGTGAAGGTCAACGTCCATACAAGGACCCGCCTGTTCTCGAACTTCCCGTCGTAGGAGTCCTCGAAGGATATACCCGTCCTGATGATCGGGATGTCCCGTTGTTCGTTGGTCTCAGGAATCAACTCGACCGGAAACGTGAAGTCGGGGGTGAAGAACGGCAGGATCTGTTCGATGATCTGATTCCCATCGTCGGTGTTTTTAACGTAGACGTACACGTTGAACATGAAGTCGTAGGGGACGCACTGGTACTGGGCCAGTAGACTCGAGGGATCGGTTGGGTCCCTAACGAACACCCTCTCGGTCGTCGTCAACTTGGTGTCGTGGCGGTAGTGGAGACCGGTCAACTCAAAGGACATCAGGGGAAGGGCAAGTACCGCCGAGGGTCGATCGATCCCCGGGTCCTCGACGACCCTCGTCAACATCTTCTCCTTCTGACTATAACGTAGTGGTACGTGAATAAGGTTTAACTGATTCCCCTCCGAGTCGACTCGTTCGACGTAGATGTCGGAAAACAACTTTCCCATTAACACGACATACTTTCGGATCAAACCGAACCCATAATGTCCTCCCCCGAACATCAGGACCCCTCCTCGAACGGATCGTTCGGGTTCCAGTGTATGATCGCGTCCGCCTCCTTGACGGTCTCCTTCGTGTCGTCGTCGGGGACGGTCTCGTCCTTCGAGGAAACGATCGACCCCTTCTCGGTCTCAAGGAAGTTCCCCTGTGTGTCGGTGATGGACGTCTTCATAGTGTCCTGGGTCTTTTCGGCGATCCTATCGATGTCGGGGATTCCCGTTTTGAACACCTCGTTGGAGTACTCGAACAGTTCGGCGCGCAGGGACCACACGGGAAGGACCCCGAGGGGGTACATCATCGAGAACTTCTCGACAAACGTTATCTGAAAACACCTGTGGTTGAAGGGGAAGAAGACGATGTCACCCTCGTTTGGTCTAACCTGTCCGGTAACGGACCCAACGATGTCGGCGAACATCCTCTGGGAAACGGTGAAGTTGAGCGCGTCCTGGATCTCAAGGCCGGCGAACTTGGCGATGAAGTCCTTGTCCCCGCCGAACCCCTCGACCGACTCGAGGTACGTAACGATCTGGAACGCGTTCACGTAGGACGAGGACGGGTCGTTTCCGTAGACGGTATCGACCGCCCCGAGGACTCGGGGAACGTAGTACATATCCATGCCGAACGCGGCCATGGCTTCGTCGGTCAGAGACAGGAGGAGGTCCTGCTCGGCGAAGTTGGGCATGGAATCGAAGAATGGGTTGGTCGTACCTAGGGGCACCGCGCTACCTTATGTTCAAGAATTTCAGGGGATTGAGGGGAACTCTGCGCGGGGGCTTCTTGTCGCGAAACTTCCGCGCACCGAGCATCGGGCTAACGAGCTGCGACATGTAGTCGTAGTTGACGTCGACCACGAGGTCGTGCTCGTAAGCGTACTTCCTAGCCGACCTGCGGTCTAGGAACTCCCCCTTGGGAGTTACGTACCCGTACATCGGGTCGTCGAAGTTCTCATCCCCGGAATAGCGCATGCTCTGGGGAATCCTCTTCCGCGCGCCCAGGTGGTGGTGCTCCTCTCCCTGGTGACCGAGGACTATCTCGCCCTGGTGCTTGATCGCCGTCCGCAGGTAGTGCTTGGGCCTTGCGCCCTCAAGGATGTCCCGCAGCTTCTTCATGCACGGCCTCGCTGCCAACCGTCGCCGGGACACTTCGACTTGCGTACGTTTCGCGATCCGTCGTTGAACCACATTAGGGACGATATCTTAGCGCTGCGTAGTTCCTTAGACGCGACGAGCGCCTCGGAGATCTTTACACCCACATTCTCGCGGTGTCCGGGACGCTGCCACATCTCTGTCGCGTGTCTCCTCATGAACTCGCAGTACTGCTCGCTGCCGAACTCCATCGAGACTCGACGGTCCTCTATTGGGAACTTCTCGGCCATCGTTGCCTTCATAGATGTTCTGCGCTTCTCTCTTACTTTAGGGTCGGACGACCTGTTGTCTCGCTTTGCGAGTCCGTTCAGGTAATTTTCTCGCACGTCGGAACGGGCCATCGCTTCCTTCGTCGTGGCAGCAATTTTCTCACTAACTGTTTTGTACTGAGAAGTACCGTGCCAGTGAGCGGAGTTCTTTTTTAGGTTGTAGTAGCGCTTACCAAGCTCCTTATCAGGTATCATGTCGAGCCAACGCTGCTCCTCCTGTAGAAGATCCTCACGACTGATCTCAACCCTCGCTATGACGCGTCTTTTAAAGTCCCACGGTCGATGATCGTAAGCGCGCAACATCCATGGCGATGAACACACGTAGCCATCATCTATGTCACCCCAATGAGAACCGATGTAGTACAACTTCTTTAAACGATCCCTCCACACATAGACAAATCCACTCATGCTATCATGCCTCCCATCATACTTCCAAAAAGATACATCGCGGTTCCAAGACCCATGGCCGCTGCAGTCAACACACCTATCATATCGATGCAGGGAAGCGAGTAGCTGCGGTGCAGGTCCTCCTCAAGGGCCATCTTCTCCTTCTGCGCGTCGTTGAGGATCCTCTCGGCGTTGTACTGTACTCCGCCGGGCATCTTCATCCCCACGAACTTCGTCAGGTGTTCCCCCCACTGGACCTTCACGAGGGCGGCCGCGTACCTCAACAGCCATGAGTCCTGCCAGATGTCGGGGTTCGCGTCGGGGTCGAGGATGACGTAGGTCTCCACGATGATGAAGTCCCCCGGATTCACGACGTTCCAGTCCATGTCGATGTAGAACTTGTTGTCGTGTCGGTTGTACCGAACCGGTTTCTCCCCGACCAAGAGTTCCTCAAGAAACTCGAGGTGTCTCATCGTCATGTAGTAGGGAACCATCGACACCGAGGTGAGGTTGTAGAGGTCGTTCAGGGCGATCTGGTAACGTATGTTGAACATGTCCCCGAGACCGAAGGAGGTCCCGAGGGGGAAGATCTTCACCGCCCCGATGGTCCCCTCCGGCAGGAGGAGGTATCGGTTGACGATGTCGTCGGCGGTGATCTGGTGGGCGTAGAAGACCCTCTCCGTCCCGTCCGCGTGGTAGTTGGCGAACATCAGGAGGGCCTCGTCGATCCGGTCCTCGACCTGGTCGTTGTCCACGTTGATCTTGATGACCGGCGCGCCGAGCTTCCGCAGGACGTACTCCTTGAACTCGTGTCGGTTTTGGGGAAGGCGGCTGCTCATCACTGTTCCTTAATTGAAGCAGAACGACATAAACTGTGGGGTCAGTTCGGAGGATATAGGAACGTAGGTGACCACGATGATACCGTTCGCGCCCGGTCCACTACTTGTTCCGCCAGCGCCTCCACCGTAGGAGCCAGCACCAGCGCCGCCCGAGTTTCCACCTCCTCCCGAACCACCAGTCGGTTGCGTCCCGGTGTAAGCAGTCCCGTTCCAAGTATCGGTAGCGGTCCATTCCGTTCCGTTCGTAGCCGCAGCAACAGTTCCATTGTCAGCGGTACCGCCGCTACTGCCACCGGTGGTGCCGCCCACTCCATTTAGACCGGCGGCTCCGCCGCCGCCCGCGGAGCCGCCGCCGCCGCCCGAATAAATTGTTGTTCCTACACACCCAGTAGTAGAAGCGGCGGTTCCACTCTGGTTTCCCCCGACTGCTAGCAGAGTGCCGGTACTGTTGAACCAAGTGTTTCCACCCTTGGCTCCAGAAACACCGTGCCCTATGGCATAGGAAATTACTCCAGAACCTTTCCAATTTGAAATCTTAACGTAATTTCCACCGCAACCACCATACGGGGCGCAACCACCTCCAGCACTGATGGCTTCAATAGTGTTGTTGTTGTTGTTCCAATCAATAGGAAGGGTCCAAGAAGTTCCAGCCGTTAAGAAGATTACCTTTGGCATGGTCATCAGATGGCTCCATCCACGATAGCCTGACTGGAGCTAAGCACGAAGACGCTGGCGCTGCCGTACTGCGCAGTGATCGTAAAGGCGCTCGTCCTAGAGTATAAGGTAAGACCCGATCCCGAGAAGACGACGTTGCCCGTTCCCGTCTGGGTAACCATGCATCGGAAGCCGACCGGCAGGGTGCTCGGAACGGTGATGGTAGCGGCCGCGGTCACGGGCAGGACCGTTCCCGAGTCCGCGGCTGTGAGAGTATAGTTTCCGGACTTCGTGGTGACGACGAGGTTGCCGGACTGAATGGAGTTCGTCACGGTCACCGATCCGGTGAACGCCGGGGACGCTAGCTGGGCCCAGCTAGCGGCAACAACGCCCCCAAGGTACGAGGCGTTGTTGGCGGACCAGGAGGTACCGGTGTAGGTCGTGGAGTTGACGACCGCCGCGCCGATCGTCAGGGCAGCCGCCGCGCCCATGTAGGCGTTGGAGTTGTATGTAACGTTCGCGTTGAACGTCGTGTTGGACGCGAAGTACGCGTTTGTCCCGATAAAGTAGAGGTTCGCGGCAGAGACAGTAACGTTCCCCGCCAGCGTTACCTGGGACGTGTTCGTGGAGAACACCGACTGGAAGTTGACGTTGGACCCCGAGTACAGCAGTCCTCCCGAGTACGTGAGGTTCGCCGCGGCGACAACGACGTTCGCGTTGAACGTCTCGGTGTTCGTCCAGACGTACTGGTTGGCGGTGTTCACCGCGCCCGCCGCGATGACGTTCACCCCGGTGCCGGACTGACCGACGACGTCGATCAGCGCTCCGTTGGGAGGCGCGGTCCCGAAAACGACGTTCGGAGACGCCGAGACCGTGACGTCGGTCCCGTTGTACATCTTGACGCCGTTGACGTAGACGTCGACGTAGTTGTTGACGAACCCGGAGGTGACCGCGAACGTGGTGCAGGCGCCGGTACCAGTGAACTGTTGACGAACCGAGACGGCATTCGCCCAGTACACGGTGGACCCGTTGGACGCTAGGACCTGTCCGTTGGACCCGAAGGTTCCGTTGGCAGAGAACCCCGTCCCAATAACGAGGTTCGACGAGAACGTCTGTGTATTCGTCCAGGTATACTGCGCGGTCGGGGTGAATCCCGAGGCGGTCGACCAATACGTGGCGGTACCGTTGGAGGCGAGTACCTGTCCCGCCGCGCCGTACGTTCCGTTGGCGGCGAGTCCGACCGCCACGAGGGACGTTCCAAGGATGAGGTTCGACGTACAGTAGAGGGTACCCCCGAAAACGTTAAGGTTCGCCCCCGTATGTGTGGTGTTGGAGGTGAAGTACGAGTTGGTCCCCGAGACGACGAGGTTCGCCGCCGTCAGGGCGAGGTTCCCGGTCAGGGACCCGACCATGTTGTTGGTGACGTACGGGACGAGGTTCGCCGTTAGGGCCGCGGCGGAGACTACCCCGGTGTAGTAGAGGGTCCCGATGTACAGGGACTGGTTGGACGACATGGTCGTGACGTTCGCGACGAGGCCCGCGACCGTCTGGTAGCCGGAGAGGTTGGCT
>QGNH01000187.1_pt1 | contig 26794 bp, 26 predicted proteins | sample 1735481 | NCBI WGS metagenome assembly QGNH01 (sample SAMN09239004, study PRJNA386568) | Viral metagenome, whole genome shotgun sequencing project.
CTACAGAAATTGGTTATAATGAATTATTCTATAAGCTTCGTGATGGAATTCTAAGTCTTGATCCGGTATATTTTTGTGCAAAATATCTAACTGTAGATGGCAAGCCTTTAAAATTAGAGGGCACTGGTTACAAGCCATTTGCTGATATTTATCGATACATAGCTCTCAAAGCAATTGAGCCAAATTCAAAACCAATTGTTCTTGTGAAGGGGCGGCAGGTTGGGGCGACGACGATGGCTGCGGCACTTGAATGTTACTTCAGTGCTTGTGGGTTATTTGGCACGAATGAACGCCCACCCATGCGCATGATGCATTTGTTCCCGACGTTATCTTTGGCGGCTGCGTATACAAAAGACAAACTTGATCCAATCATTGGTCACGCGATTCCTGTTCCAGGAATGATGAAGAGTAACGGCATTCTGAAGTCGTACATGGAAGCGCGTTTGGACTTGTCAAGCCCAACCAATAACAACATGCATTTCAAAAAATTCTTGTTTGGAAATCAGATTTGGATTGAGTCAACTGGTATCGACGGTGACAGAATTCGTGGTCGTACATGTGATGGTACCTTCTTTGACGAAGTACAAGATATGCCCGATGTCGCTATCGGTGCAGCTACTAAAATTTTAGCTCAATCTAGATACGGAATGCCTGGTGAAGGCGTTCAAGTATATTATGGAACACCAAAAACCAAAGGCGGTTCCTATTGGAATATGTGGCAGAATTCCTCTCAAAATTACTTTCATTTACGCTGCGAAAAATGTGGAAAGTACTTTCCTTTGTATCATCCTGGTGTGAATTGGGAAGAAGTATGGATCTATGGTTTGACGGTTCGTTGTACCGAATGTCATCATGAACAAGATAAGCTTGAGGCACAAGAGCGTGGCCGATGGATACCGATCAATGATCCAGAGAAGTGTGATTTTGTTGGCTATCATATTAATCAATTGTATATTCCACATTTTACCAAAGAGACCATAGATAAAGCAAAGCCTGAGCGTAGCCCAATCAATACTGAGCGCGTTTATATGAACGAAGTTCTTGGTGAGTTCTACGACGGAGAAGGCGGCACAATTACAACTCAAGAGATTCGTGAGCGGTGCATCGATAAAGGCCGCAAGATGGTCAAATACATTTTTCCGGATGAAGGCCGCCGTGTTTACGCTGGATTCGACTGGGGCCAGAGAGGGGTATTGGAGCAGCTTGCTGGGCGAGGGCGTAAGGGCTCATATAGCTGTGCAGTTATTTTAACTGTCTCTGGTAACATATTTAATGTTGAATTCGCCACCCGATTAGTTCGGCCAGATCCCGAAACCAAGAAGGGTGCCGTCGAAGAAATGTTTCGGCGTTACAATATGGCATTGTCGGTTGGTGATATTGGTGATGCTTATGACTTAACGCATCAGTTGCAAAGAACTTATGATGAAAAGTTTTTAGCATCACGCTCTTCTCACAAAGTAAATGGGCATATCAAATATTCAAATGATGAATGGCCAAAGACAATTGTATTTGAAAAAGATTATTACATTTCAGAGCTACTTGGGCTTTTGAAGGATGGCCGCATCAAGTTCCCGGGTGGCAGTCTAGACCGAATCGAATGGTTGATTGAGCATTGTGCAAGCATGGAAATCAAAGTTACAAGGGATAAATCCGGCGAACCTTTAAAGAAGTATGTCAAAGGTTCAGGAGCCAATGACGGTTTGATGGCGTTATTGAACGCTTATTTGGCCTGGAAGTTCGATGTAACTCAGGGATTCACGATTAGCAATCCACAATATATGAAATATGAAGTAACCACAAGCGCTCGCCCAATTCAGGCAGTTGTTGGGTATGTCCCTCGAATGTTTGGTGGCCGTGGATAAATACAAGCTGGGTAGTGATATAGAGGATTATGATGATTGATATTAATAATACCAGAACACGGGCAGAAGACCTTATTGAAAGGAACGCCAAGATAGCTTCTCGTTCTGAAAGCTTAATGGCTAAAAATATAGCTCTCTCAAGCATTCCCGAGGTTTCCAATCGTATGGCTCGTGGCGTTAGCGATGAGCGCAGAGAGATCATGGAAATGCAGATTGACTCCGGAGAATTGAGAGAACAAGGATCTGGATTTTCTGCCAGGAGTGGGCGAAGTGACGTTCGGCATGTTCAAACCAGCCTGGGTGTAGTTACACACAACGGCAAGGGTATGTATAAGATGGCGAGTGGAGTTGGCAATGTTGCCTCCTCTGCTGGTGGCGGCTGGCGTGGCTCTAATGACTCTGTAAGGCAAGTTCCCGAAGTTTACTCCCCTCTATGGCTGAACTCCAACCTAAACTTACCAAGAGACCGCCCAACCATTAATGCTTGGAGTCGTAGCTTTTTTGCATTGAACCCAATTGTTCATAATGCAATTACATTACATTCAACTTATCCAATTGCCAAGCTTAATATCAAATCAAAGAACGCCAGGGCAGAAAAGTTCTTCTCCCAAATGGCGGAAGAAATTGATTTGATGAATATCGCTTGTATGGCAGCTCAAGAATTTTGGATTCTTGGAGAGGCGTTTATTTACGGAGAACTGGATGAGAGCAAGGGTAGCTGGAGCCGCTTGATGATTCTCAATCCAGATTACGTCAATGTGCAGCGTAGTGTCATTGCGGCCGAGCCAATCATCAGCATGCGCCCAGATGAAAACCTTAGGCGAGTAGTTTTTGGTAATCAACCATCTGACCTACAACAGCGCAAGCAGCTGGATCCTTCAATCATCGAACATGTTCGCAATAATGAACAAATTCCGCTGAATAACTTCTACGTTCATCACATGGCTCGAAGGATTTCTCCATACGAGATTCGTGGGACTGGGTTGATTGTAAGTTGTTTCAGAGCGCTGATGCTATGGGATAAGCTGCGCGAATCTAAGTATGCCCAAGCAGACAATATGGTTAACCCATTAACCCTTGTAAAAATAGGTAATCCGGAATTCCGCCCAAGCCCAGTTGATCTTGAGAACTGGAGGCATGTATTTGAACAGGCCCAATATGATAAAGACTTCAAGATCTTCACTCACGACGCCGTAACGGTTGATCGTATCGGTTATGGCCAGGGTATTTATGACACTTCGGCTGATGTTACTCAATTAATAAAAGAGATCTATATTGGCTTGATGGTTCCGTCGGTTATTATGGATGGAAGTGATACTACTTATGCAACGGGTTCTGTGGCGTTGGATGTTTTGCGACAACGATATATGCAATTCCGTCAAATGATGTCTACTTGGTTGAAGAGAAAGATCTTCGCTCCAATTGCACAGATTCAGGATTTTTATGATGTGATTGATGGAGAGAAGATACTTGTAGTTCCAGAGATTGATTGGAATCACATGTCACTATTTGATATGGACAGCTACATCAATCAGATGGTTCAGCTTACAACCGGTGAAGGTGTCGCTAAGCGTGCCTCATTACAAACGCTATATAGAAGTCTTGGTCTAGAATACGAGGAAGAGCAGAGGAAGATTCGTTACGAAGATATTCAGGATGCAATTCGAACCAAGGAATTGGCATCTCTGGCACAATACGATCTCCATGAATTGCGTGCTCTTGGGCCAGGTGATGAGATTGATGAAGTTACTCCAATTAATCAACCAGTACCTGGAGAGAGTCCATTTGTAACTCCGCTAGGAGCAGTGCCAGGTGCAGCGCCAAGTGGTGGCGGATTGGGTGGCGGCGGATTGGGAGCACCTCCAGGGCCAGGGCCAATGCCTGGAGCACCTCCACCAGCTCCAATTGGTGGCGGAGCGCCGAGACCACCAGCTACTTCGGGATAACACACAGGCATATTCCAGCTTTATTATAGTTGGAGCGGTACATGAATAACTTTGAAAAAGAAGCTCAAAAGAGATCTGTGACCAAGATGCTTGGAAGAGCCTTAAATCCAATGGAATGGATTCGACAAATGTCATCCAGCAAATATCGCAGGTTGATTGCTGCCGTAGATGCTGTTGACAAGACGATGCGCGATAACGTTACAAGGCTGAGGCCAGATTTGCGTGAGCGCCTACATCAAGCCCGTATGGCATTGAAGAATCGGGATTTTAGAAGAGTTTTTCAATATGCCAATTCTCTTCTTGATTCTGTGAATGGTGTATTCATTGATCAAATGGATGAGCTTGATTCTATTGGTCGTGAAATATATGCCGAGTTTTCTCAAGATACAATGGACGAATTTGATAGGCAACAACTTGAAGAAGAGCTTGGTATTCGTAAGGCTCCGCGAGTAGCGGCTTCTGCAGATCCTGAATTGGTTATTGAAGCCGGTGTTACTCAATGGCTTCAAGAAAAAATACCTACAAGAAAAGAATTTGAGGGAGTGTTCTTTGATAGGATTTTCAAAAACATGCAGGGCAAACAACAAAATGCAGCGCGTGATGCTTTGGCCATTGCAGAAAATACATACAATCTTATTGAGCAGGCGTTTGCTGTCTTGGATGATAATCGCAGAAATATCATGGAGTACGTGCGATTGGCTAGGGAATATCAGAGGAAGCTAACGATTGAAAAGGACAAGCTGAAGCGTATGTATGTAAATTACTTTCCAGCAGTCGAACCTACCAAGCCAGCTGAAGAGCCAGCAGGAGTTTCCCAGCCTCCAGCTGCAACAACACCACCCGCAGCGCCCCAACCCCCAGCAACGCCACCCGCTCCCCAACCGGCAACAATGATTGGTTTAGGGCCGCAGACAGCAACTCCTAAACCTATCCTTCCTGGCAATCCACAAGATCCAAAGCAGGCCAAAGCCGCAAACGATATGGTTGCTCGTGCGAGAATAGAGATACTGAATGGTCACATTGGTATTGGAATTGCTTTATTAACCATGGCGTCTGAGCTTTGTGATCAATTTGGAGATGAGCAGCGCAGTATTGGTTTGTTAAAGACTGCTGCTGATTTAGATCGGATTCGAGGAAGAACCGTAGATGTTTGTTACCTTGATGATTGTCAGGATCTTCCACGATTTTCAAGAGAGAGAATTGCTGAAGCATTTCTTCGTGGCTACAGAAATCCAGAAGTACAGAGCACTCCAAAACTTATGATAGATGGAAAGGAAATTGAATAATGGAGAGCGAAGATCTTCAGATATTGCGATATGCAGCCTTGGAGTTACAGGCGAATACTGGAGATCTGGTTAAGACTGCCGGCGTTGTTCAAAAGCTCAAGGATTGGTGGGCTATTCGAAAAAACAGAAAGGCGCTTAAAGCGCTTCGAGAGCCAGTTGAAAGAACATTCAAGCGATTAGACGAAGCTGTTCGCAGTCAAGATTCAGAAACCGTTGATCGTATCACATCGGAAGTACTTCCATCTTTGCTTTCAGATAGCGTAAGAAAAATGGAGACGCTTCGGGATTCGATGTTGGAGCATCAACAGGATTACGTTAGTCCCAGTGGAGATACGCTTGCTGGCAACAATCTTCGTTGGGTAGCTAAGAATTACCACAAAGACAAGACTTTGGTCCAGAAGCTCTGGGAACAATTACCAGAAGCTTTTAGGTCTGAAGTTCCAGTAGGCAAGCGTATCAATCAACCCATATCTAATTTTTCTTGGTATCGAAACTATGGGCCAGAAAATATTGCTATAAGTAACAATGTCAAAGAAAATATATGGCGAAACTTGGGGCGTTTATTTGATAGTCATATGCTTGAGTATATGGCCCCTAACTACGATCAGTTCTTAGAGAATTTGAAGTTTTCTATTCTAAATGATTCGATGTTGGAAGTAGTTAATTTCTCTCCAGTTTCAGAGCAAGTTAAAAATAGATATTCTAACGAAATGAGAGTTGAATTACATCTACCCCCAGTAGCCTTTCCTACAGGGACGGAGGAAATTCCAATTCCAATTGATAAGGTTATCCTAACAGATTTGGGCACAAGAATTCCAAAGAGAACTCAATTATCGATGTTGGGCGTTTGGCTGTCCACAGATCCGGCGGGCAGACTTAAGAGTTACAAACCACCAGCTGAACCCGTGATTGAACCAGAACCAGAAGAACCCACAGTGGCGTCTGATGGACCAATTACCAGAATTGTGAAGCGGGCTTTACTCAAGAAAGTGCTTCCAATAACTCAGGCGGTTGTTAAGGTTAATGGACAGACCTTTGATTACAAAGCTCAATTTGCGCGAATCTTAGCTAGTGCATTAAGGCAAGAGATTGATGCCGAATGCTCGGTAAGGCACCAGGATGATGATATAGAAGTACAAGTGGAAATTTGTGGAAGTAAGGTGGCTGCCTTACCTGCAATTTTTGGCATATCTAAGTATCTAACCGATGAGTTTTTGAATCTAACCAAGATCGGCATTGATGTTGAAATTGTCTCTGGCGTCTCAGAACTAGAGGTAATTGAGTCTGAGGTTCTAGACCAAAGTTTTAGAAAGGTTGCTTTTGATTGTTGGAGATCATGATGAATAAAAATGACGTTATCAATATTGCGGCTGACGGATCAAGCGTCTATGCCCAAGATGTCTATGAAGCTGACTCCGACAAATTTGCAAATATAGATTCATTGGCAGAAGCTGTTGGTCACTTCTACAAGGGCAAAATGATTCAGGTTTATTGGTCTGATTCTGGCGGAAGTACCAATTATTCTGATTTTGAAATCTCTAGCCAATTGTATATTGAGGGCAGGGTTCTTTGGGGCAGGGGAGAGGTTTTTGCTTTGGAATGCGAAGTAACTACAGCGCTCAAGAAATTCAAAACGGTTGTATTATTCAACTCTTATAATGTCTATATGATAACTCCACTAGATGGTGTTGATATCACGCACTGTTTCAAGGGCAGATTGAAGAAGAATAAGAGTCAGGGTTTGCCATGAGCATAGCCAGTGAATTAGCATCCATTTGTAAAGATTTGAGGTTGCTTGGCGAAGCCGAGTTAACGAAGGATGCTCTTTTCGCTTATGCTGCGATAACCGATACAGAAAATCCAAGGGCAGATCTGAGTTACAGTTATGTAATGAGAAAACTACGAAAAGGCGATTATGATCGGCAATTGAAGTTTCAAATGGCATTTAAGGAAGCATTTGATAATGCCTTATATGAGGATGTAGAGGAGCCTGCAGAAATTGCCTTGATGGTTGCTATGAAAGCAATTGATTTCAAGGACGAAGATGCCAGCTAGATTTTCACAAGTTTCCAAGAATTTGTATAGGGGTGGGTGTCCGTCTGCTCACGATTTGCTTTTTCTCAAGGGCTTGGGAATAAACAAGATTGTTAGTTTGGACGATGAGTGCGGCCATAGTATAGATCTAATTTGCGAAGAACTTGGTCTAAAACATATTATTTGGGGATTGGGCGATGGTAACGATCCAAAAGTGGCCGCTTTAAAGAAGAGAATTGTTCCGACGCTTACCCATGACGGACCAACCTATATTCACTGCTTTCATGGCAAGGACCGAACTGGGATGGGTGTGGCAATGTATCGAGTCTATACGGGATGGCCTGTGGAAAAGGCTCTCAAAGAGGCCGCCGCATTCGGAATGGGTAAATACTTATCTCCAAGTGTGACTCGAAGCTATTACGACGCCGTCAAGCAATTTGCCAACGAATTAGAAGACGATAAGAGTAATGCTATTGATGCGGTTTCGTTGACGCGGCAGACGAATTCGTTTGCCCCACAAAATCCGGCGGTCAACGATATGACAATAACCAGGCCGGTGAATTTCAACCTTCCTCCTGGTACTGATATAGAATTCAGTCAGCTTAGTAGGATTGCAAAAATTGCCGCGCTCAATAAGAAGGCATATGTCCGCATTTACATTAAATGTAAGTCTTCTGACTTGCTCAAGCCAAGCAATTATTGGTGGGGTTCCAGAGAGGCGGCAAATAAAAGTCCAAACTCTTCTGGTAAAATGTTTTCTGCCAACTTAGCATCATCAGCTGTTTTTGAGAAGTTCGATAAACCAGTTACAAATAACTTGATACATAATATTCTTACTAAAGATATTGATGTGGCTATTCTTAGGAATGATCAGTATTTGGTAATTGATCCTGATGTTTTGATAGATATACAAGAAGAAGATGATGTAAATGATGTTGCCGGAATTGGTGATGTTGTTGAAGTTGGCCTTAGGGACAATTCTACAGATTATACATTTGCCTACCCAGGAAGTGGAGCTGGCGTTGGTGGAATGCCAGATGGTGCGGCGGGTATTGTTCAGCTTCCATATTCGGGGCCTGGACAGGTATAATGGTAATACTGTGATATAAGGTTAGTAACTAATGTATAGAAAAGCTTACTCTGTTCAAATGCATTTTGGGGTTCCGGAATCTGAAAAGAGGATTGCGGAAAAGGCAGAGGAATATTTTGAGCAGCTTATTTCAGGACTACAAGATACCAAAGATTATCTTGATTTAATCTATATTCCATTTCAGAAGCATCAAAATATTGATATGGAAATGGTAACTGACTACCGAAAGACCTTTAAGGATTATCGTGACCAGGTAAAGCTGAAATTTAGGAAGATGGTAAGAAAAGCCTATAAATGTGTAGGTTTAATGAATGCTTTCAGCACAGATACCGCCACCGAAGAAATAATGGAATCTTTTATTGGGTCCATTAGGGAATTAGATAAATATGTTGATACCTTTGTGTCAATATTCTCGAATCTTAATAGTTCCGAGTTCCGAGATCACTTGATTTCGACGATTGACTCGCTCAAGAAACAGATGAATCAAATTGAGCAGTTGATTCGAGATCGTATTTTGGAACACATAGACAGTAATATTTTGGCAAAGAATTGGGCTAAGGATATTTCAAAAGGTGATGGTGAGCCCATTGAGGAACGAGTTCCGTTGGTCGTTCAGCTCTTCAGGGAAAGGCAGAAAGCTTTACAAGAGAGCTAATTGGAGATTGATATGTTAGTAAAAACTGGCGATGCAGAAATTATTAGCGTTGTTGACCCTTACGAAATTGAGGATGAAACCGAACGCAAATCTGCTTTGGCTACAGCTTTAGAGAAGGCGCAGAGTCGCATTTCTGCAAAAGAGTCTGCAGTTAAAGACAAAAATGTAATGGAGAGCTAATGCTGATAAAACTAGGCGAATCTGTTTTTATTAGGCCGGAGGATATCAAACCAATTGAGAAATTGGCAGATGATATCGATTTGGATATTGAAAGCCGCATGTATAAATTTGCCCAAGAGCTGAAAGTTATCGCTCCCAAAGCAAAGGACTTTTTGTATTTTACTTGCGTTATGATGCATGCTGCTGAAGCGGCCTGCGTTAATGATGATGGAACCCCAAAGAAGACATCTACAGGACAAGATGTCACAGCTACCTGGGAAAAGGCTGGGGATGGCGTTAAGTGGGTTTGTAATGACAAAACCCTGATGCCTTATAGAAATAATAACCGTGATATTTTCCCCGAAGCAGAGTTAAAGATAGCTTATAAAGTTTGGGTCGGTCGTCCATTATGCCTCGATCATCAATCACAGTCGGTTGATAAGATTCGAGGCGTTATTGTTGACACCGTATATGATGACCGTAGAAAGAGAGTAATTGCTCTTTGTGCTCTTGATGCGAAAAATTATGGCGATTTGGCCGATAAGGTCAAGACAGGCGTTGCTAATAATGTTTCGATGGGTACAGCCGTTGGGCGCGCTGTATGTTCCGACTGCCACAGAGTCGCCAGAACTGAAAAAGATTTCTGCCAACACATGAAGAACAAGAGCTGCTACGGCGAAATCAACCTAGATTTGTCTCCGATTGAACTGTCATTAGTTGTTTCCGGAGCAGACCCAAAAGCCAAGGTTAAGCATATTATTGCCAGTGATATTGCTAGGGCTGCCGGGTTACTTTCAGATTATTTGGAAGTAAAGAAAGGTTTGTCTAGGCAAGATTTGACATCTATTCAGAAAGACCTTCAAAGTCTAATGGGTAAGATCGAATCTATGGCCAATGACTTTGATGAAAATGATGAGAGCGATGCGGTTGGCCCAACTCGCTCTAGCTGGTCGATGGAAGAATCTAGTGTAGAGCCATCGACTCAGATAAATATGCCTGAGGCTTTCCCAACGTACGCCTCAGACTTACAGAAAGCAATTTTGGGAGCGCAGACGAAACTGGCTAGCCTACAGGAGAATTTACTTAGAGTAGCATCTAATAACGAGGAACCAACCATGACAAAGAAGAATGCATATTTTCAAGGTACAGAAGAACCAAAGCCGGGACAGAAACAATACTCTGTAGATCCGTTGAATGAGAAGGCGAGATTGATGGACAAGAATCTACATGGTCCGGCTCCTTTCCCAAATACGGGTGACGAAGATGGAATGTACCCTGGTGATGAGAAAGTAAAGAAAGAACTTCAGCGTTTAGCTGATGAGCACGAACGCGCATTGTTCCGTGAGGCCGCTCTTAAGAAGGCCAAGGAACAATTGGAGAGCAAAGGATATTTCCAGGGCACAGAAGAGCCAAAGCCAGGAAAGGTTCAGTATTCAAAGGATCCTTTGAATGAAAAAGACCGTATGCTCGATAAGCAAATGGTTGGTGCCAAGCCATTCCCAGGCGTTGGTGATGTTGAGGGTCTTTACGGGGATGATGAGGCAGAGAAGGAGAAATTACTTCGCGCTTCGTTGGTGAAAGCACGTTTCGAGAAGGTTGCCCTTCCTGATGGCCGCGTCAACAAGTCAGCTTCAAGCTGGGTTGTCTATGCTAATGACAAGCCAATTCTTCGTGCTTCCGTTGATCAAATTACTAAGGGTAATTCAGATGCCCTTTACGACGCCGTTGCTACTGAGCGTTTTGGTAAGTCATTACTGAATCGTATTCAGACCGAAGGCTTCCAGGCCACAGCAGACGCTCTATTAAAGAGTGCACAGGCTGCCCCAGCCGCTCCTCCTCCAGCTCCGGCTCCTGCAGCGGGTGCTGGTGATCTGCCTCCACTTGAGCCGCCAAAGAGTGTTGGTGGAGAGGGTGGAAATACCGATGAAATCGTAGACGACCTACAATCTCTATATGATGAGATGGGCGGCAAGCTTAGCGATCTTCGTGATAAGGTCAGCGGGGCCGTTGGTGAAGATGCAGATGCCATGCCAGATGTCGAGCCTGCCGGTGACGCAGAGTTCGCAGAGGGGCCAAAGACGGCAGCTCAACTTCAATCAATGCGTAAGCGTTTGAACGGTATGCTGCAAGAGGGAGTTGATGAGACCATCACTTCTTTGGCGAAGCATATGCGCGAGATCAATACTGCGAAGAGGGTCTACAAGGAAACTTATGCTTCTATGACCGAAGAGCAGCGTGATTATCTGAATGAGCTAACAATTTCTGCAGTCAAAGACGCAAAGGCCATGTTGGTTGATGCTGGTAAGTTGATGGAAGCAGTTGTTAAGTATGCTTACGGAACCGCTGAACTAGAGAAGCGCGCACATAGCACAACAGAAGAAAATCTTCTTGACGTGATTTTTGCTTCGGACGAGACCGAAGAATGCGCAGACGCCGCAGACGGTGAGGAATGTGCAGACGCAGCGGATGCCGAAGAAGCAGATGCCGCAGATGCCGCCGATGGCGAGCAGGAAGAGTGCGCAGACGCCGCTGATGGTGAGGAAGAGTGTGCAGACGCAAAGGACGGTGGAACGTTTAATTCGTGGTTGGCAAATATTGGCAAGGGCGGAGATTCGGCGAAGGCTGATGACGCCAAGGCTGATGAAGATGATGCCAAGCTTTCTCTCAAAGCTCCAAGTGGTGCCACACAAGAATTAGGAGAGGTAACAGTAACAGCAGGAGGAACTTTGGAACTATCAACTAAAGAAGGGCGTGCCCAGGCACGTATAAAGCTAGCTGAAAAGGGCTTGCTTGGGTTTAATGAATTGTCTAACGATGCGCATCCAGGTGGCAGCGTTAGTGCGGTTGACGCCGGTAATTTGGATGTAAAACCAAATGTTCCAGGTGCCGAATTCCATGTGCCAAAGGATATCAAAAGCTACATGCTCGATTTGGCAAATATGCCACCTCGCGTACGTAAGCAAGCTGAGATGATTCAAGCGCTTGTTGCCGAAGGTCGCATGAAGGCTGAAGATGTTGATAAGTTAACCTCTTATGGTGTTGACGCCGATGCAGTCAAGTATTGGAAGGAACTGTTTGGTCAGGGCGATTCGGAGAGCAAAGACTTCGCATCCAAGCTGACACAGGAACACGCCAAGGCCAAGCAGGCTGAGGAAGTTGAATCTTACAAGGGCCGTATCAAGAGAGCTTATGAAGTTGCCAACCAAATGGTTGCCAAGGGCATGATTACTGAGGCTCAGATTGATTCGCAAGTCAATGACATTATGAAATGGAATGACGCTGGATTTGAGAGCATCAAGAATATTTTGGCAAAGCAGCCATCAATGAACAAGCAGGCTTCCCTTCCAATGGTTGGTCTTCTAAGTTCTGGTGAGGTAATTCTACCAATGGCCAAGGTTGCACAAGAAGACGGGCAAGATATCAAGGGGTTCTTTGATAGCTACTTTGAGTCAAAAGGTTTGAAGTTCTAATTTTCTGGGCCGGGCGGGGTTGAAGGCCCCGCCCATCCATAATGAGGTAAATATGTCTAAATTTGATATTGCTACAGAGATGAATGGTATTATGGCCAGCCCAGTATATCAGTCTATTTTTGCAAAGCCAGAGTTACAATTCACGAAGACTGCTGCAAAGAAAGAAGATGATAAGGAGAAGGCTGCCAAGGAAAAGGAGAAAGCTGCCAAGGAAAAGGAGAAGGCCAAGGCCGAAGCTGAAAAGGCTAAGGAGAAGGCAGCCAAGGAAAAAGCCAAGGAAAAGGCCGAAAAAGAGAAGGCGAAGGAAAAGGCCGAGAAGGAAAAGGCCAAGGCCAAAGCTGCAGCCGCAAAAAAGAAGGCTGTGACCAAGTACGAAGCTTGTATTAAGAGTCTGTGCACGGCATCTGAAATTTTGGATGAGGCAGGACTTTCCAAGGCATCAGCTTTCGCATTGTTGGCTCTTGATAACCTAATAACGACCGCTGCCAAGAAGAAGGAAGATGGCAAGGGCAAGGACAAGAAGGAAGAAGCCAAGAAGAAGGAAGAGGAAAAAAAGGCCGCCGAAAAGAAGAAGGAAGAAGCCAAGAAAAAGGAAGAGGCCAAAAAGAAGGAAGATAAGAATGATGCCAAAGGTCTACCTCCTTGGTTGAAGAAGAAGGATGAGAAGAAGGACGACAAAGCCAAGGCCAAGGGAAAAGACGAGAAGAAGGACGTTAAGAAAGATCTTAAAAAGAAGGCTCAATTTCGACCATCACCATATCCTGGCGATCCGCTAGATCCCAGATTGCCTAAAGATCATGCCGATGCAGATTGCGATACAGGCATGGCTGAAGACTCTGATGATAACAAAGAGTTCGCAGAATTGATGAAACAACTCGAAGAGCCGGAAGGCGAAGGCGATTGGTCGGTCTTAGATCAACCAGCTGATGGCGAAGGCGAAGGCGAACTTGATCTCGAAGATCCAGATATTGAGTCTTTGGTTGAAGGCATCGGAGATGATGGTAAGGCAACTACAGAGGAGCCAGACCTTGATGAATTGACTCGTAGTGTTGCGAGCAAGAAAACATCTTTGCAGAAGTTAGCAGAGGAATTGGGTTTTTTAGCGTAAAGGCAGCTGAAAAAAAGGATACAAAAAAAGATCCAAAAGCTAAGGTGCGTAACAAACCGGCTGCCATATTTGATAATAAGCATCCAAAAGTAAAGGACGATAAGGATCATTTTCCAATTGATACCAGCGGCCGTGCTCGAAATGCCATTGCAAGATCACATCAATATACATCAGCCCCACCGTGGTGGAGTGGTTCATTAAAAGAACTACAAAGTGCAGTAACTAGAGCAGTCCATAGCAAATATCCTAGTATCAAAATCAATGATAAGAAAAAGAAAGCGGCTATGGTAACTCTTCTAGAATCCCTTGGAATGCAAACATGAAAAATTTCACCGCAAACATAGAGCGCGATATGGCCTTTTTCCTCAGTGGAGATCTTAAGAAATCTCTCGGAGCTGATGAGGCCATATCCTCTCTTATTAAGGCTCGTAATTTGCTTGAAAATGCTGGCATGAAGCTTCAGTGTGCAGCTGTTGACGCTATTATCAAAAGAGCAAAAACTATTGATGAAAGCACTATCGAGGTATCAATATGATTTTCAAGCGAGGATCTTGCGCAGAAGAACTTTTTGATGGCATGCAAAACGCTCAACAACAAGTTCTTGTAGAAGAGGATCAGCAACACGATCAGTTGGTTTTTGCAGCAATGCAAGCATTGAATAGTGCGGCTGAAAGTTTTGAACGAGTTGGTAGAGTAGCTCGTGCAGAAGAGGTAACGGCAGTAATGATATCGCTAGCTGATAGCGCATCTGCGGTTGAGTTTTTGCCAGAATTTAATCAAAAGGCCCATGTAATGCGCTTTTATTCGGATCCTGATTATCGAAAAAATTGTGAGAATTTCTTTGATAAAACAAATAAGAAGGAAGCCGAAAATGTTTTTGAGTTTTTAGGAATTGATACTAAATAATATATTGGAGGAAATAATGACACGTAAAGAACAAATAGCTAAGAAAGCTGCACAAATTGCGGCTCTGGCAACATATAAGGCAATTCTAAACCCACCAGTTTGGAAAGTTGCTGGTACCAGTTTCGAAACATCTCCTACATTGGATGATATCGCAAAGGCCGCAGCCGCCGCTTCTTATAGCGCTGTTCTGAAAATGGCCGATATTGAAATGCCAGCAGATATTAAGCCAGACCTAATGAGTCTTAGTGTGGCTTTGGATAGAGAGTCTCCTTCATTTGCTGCGTATATCAGAAAAGGAGCCCCTTCAAATCTAGTTCCTGTCGATGCAAAAAACTTTGTAGACTATGTCAATAGTGGTGTTCCAAAGGAAGCAGGAGAGACTTGGGTTAAGCCAGGCAACCTGATTAATGTTCTTGATCTTCTATTGAGCAATGTTGAGCCAGATAAGAAGGCCGGTTTGAAACAATATCTTCTTAGTTTGTCAAAATCTTAAGAAATCATCTTATATTGAATTAAAAGCCTGGTAAACCCAGGCTTTTTTTTGCCATAAATCAAATGCGGCTTGTTATATAAGTTATTACAAGGAGAGATATGAGTTTAAAAATTGTACAAGTAGGAAATGCTATTCCAGTATCATATCCAGTTGATCCCGTGGCAGAGTTTGAACCGGGAATGATTGCCCAGCTTTATTTGCGCGGAAATAACTTAGTGTGTGGTGTGAGTGATGGTAGAGCACCATTTGGAATTATTGATGATTTCAAGACAAGAGCATTCACAGCCCCATCAATTGATGAAGAGGTGATTGTTCCGATCACATCAGCAATTGAACAAGATGGAAAATTAATTACTGTGGTTGATGTGAAATGGGAACTTCGTAACCCAAATATCATTCCGTCTAGTTTCATGACAGCGCCGGTTGATGTGCATCTTATTCCACGTAACGGAGTCGTTCTATTCCCAGCTGGAACGGAACTTAACTTCGATTTCGATGGAGATGGTATTCCTGACTCGATCCGCACCGTCGTTAGTTATGTATATCAAATACCGAATGTGTCTGGTGATGATTCAACCTTGGGTAGTGGACATATTACCGTATGGTTTCAGCGTGGAATTTTCCAAACTGATATGTACGAGACTAACCAGAGATATCCACTCAATAGCATTCTATTCGTATCCGAGAATGGCAGACTAACTACATCACAACCAAATGAAGATTATCCAGGAGTTGCGCTCGTTACGGGGCCGCCAACTGCCGCATTTGGCACTTTGGAGTTCATGTATCTATAAGGGCCAGATGAAAACGTGTTATCGATGCAATGTTGACAAGGACATAAGTGAGTTTCACAAGCACAAATCCAGAAAAGATGGCTTGAGTGATGTTTGTAAAATATGTGCAAATATTGATTCTAAAATGCGCAGGCGAGTTAGAATATCTAAAGAAAAAATTGAAATTCTTAAGAAGGTATGTTGTACGTGTAGGTTGTTAAAATCATCTGATAAATTTTGGAAATCTATAGATAATATAGATGGTTTGAGGTCATCTTGTATTGAATGTGAACGAGGATTTGCGGCTACGCCAGAGAGACAATCTAAAAAGTGTAAAAGTAGAAGGTTATGGAATGCAAATAATGCAGAAAGAGTGAAACGCACCGCAAATAAGTATCGCAAAATTAAGCGCAAAACAGATCCTAAATTCAGATTAAGGCTTAATGTTTCAAATGTTATTAGAGAGACTATTCGTAACCGTCCATTATTTAATAGCCAATTGGATAGACTAAATAAATATATATTTGATTGGCTGCCATATACTTCCGATGAACTTAGGTTACACATAGAGTCTTTGTGGGAGCCGTGGATGAATTGGGATAATTACGGTAAATTTGATAAGATTAGGGACACTTGGCAAATTGACCATATCATTCCTCAAAGTAAATTGCTTTTCGAATCATTTTCTGATGAAAATTTTCACAAGCTCTGGGCGTTGGAAAATTTACGTCCACTTGAAACGATAGCTAATCTAAAAAAGGGTAATAAATCAATATCCCTGGACGAGGTCCAAAAAAGAGCGTCAGGGGTTTAGCATGTTCAAAGTTGTCGAATCTATATTTACCAACCCTATACGTTTCCCAGCAAAGCCTGGCATTAGTCTTTTGCCAGGTCATGTCGTTAGTATTGTTGAATATGAAGATGACATCGTGATCGATTTGTGTGATGGCAACACTCCATTTGGGCTGGTAGGAAATCGTTGTTTTGGTGGCAATGCTGTTGATTTTAATCAGATGGCAAATGTGTATCCACAAAGAATGATAGTGGATCTGAATAGGTTTGATAGAGGAAATGATATCAAGGTTGGAAACTCTCTATACTGCAATGAATTTGGGGTTTTGAGCAGCAAGAAGCCTTTTGATAGTGCTATTTTATTGGCTAAGGTCATTACTCCGGCCGGTGCTGGAAAGAACCATATGCAGATTTTATGGCTTTGAGGAAAACTATTACTATTGGCGTATGGTAATAGGTTTAACCATAGCCATATTTAAAGGTGTTTTACATGAACGATCAGGTTTGGAAGGATTTTTTCGACGATGACCAGACTAGGCGAGTTATGAATAGCTCGGAAGTGTGGAGGAACTATTCTCAAGCTGAGCTTGCGCGAGAGCAGCTTCAGAAGGTGAATGCTGTTGCCGCAGCTCTCGATCATGAGAACCAGGTAATGGCTGATATTGAGGCTTTCCGCCAGAAGGTTGCCAGCGATCCGGCGTTGAAAGCATATCTCAAGAAAGCTGCTGATGTACTAAAAGAACATCCAGAGCTGAAAGAGAAAGTAGACCAAAACTTTTTGAATGGCTTAGAGCTGCTTAATCTTGAGGACTAATTATGACGCTTTCAAAATATACAGATAACCTATATCAGTCTGAAGTATACCGCGAGCTTGAGCGTCAGGCTGTGAAGAATGGATTTTTCAAACCAACAGATGCTGAGCTAGTTAAACTTGCGGCCCAGGAGATTCAGCAAACACAGAGCATCAATCGGGAGGTTGATGCCACTCCGTCTAACGACCTAATCGTAGACGTTGCCCGTTTGGCTTATGCAATGAGGCGCAAGGGTCTTATTACTCAGGCCGAAGACATTGAACAGAAATTGGTTATGTTCAAGCAAGCCGAAAATGCATTTTACAATGTTACCAAAGAGACAAATGAAGACTTGATGAATTTCGCTCATCGTGATGGCGATGTGAATCTCATTGAGGGCTCAGGAGATCTTGGTACGTTTGAGACACTACAGAGTGTTGCTGACAAGATTCTTGCAGTGACTCGTAAGGAGCCTACTGGCAAGCTGGCGGCATTGGCCTCGATGATTAATAAGGTTGCGCAGCAGGGGGCTTCTGGCGATTGGGGAGAGCCTCAAGGAGGTCAGGCTGCCTCAGGGGCAGCTCCCCAGCCAAAGACAAGAAGAGAAATATTAGAGGCAGTACAAGGAACCTTAAATCAGTTTGATACAGCCAGAAAACAAATTCAAAATTTACCAGGCATAAATACATTTGGGTTTGATAATGTCAACTCTCCTGGCCAATTATCAGCATATGTTTATTTTGCTTCTTTGGCTGGCAGGCAAGTAAATCCCAATGATATTGATGTTTGGTTTAAGACCAAAGAAGTATCAGAAAAAGAAGGTGTCTTTGTAAGCGGATTGGTTAATTCCAGTGCAATGTATAATAAGCTTTCGTCTCACAATGCTGATTTTTTGATTGCAATAGCTAATGTTTTAGGGATTGGAGATGCTCTTCAAAAAACATATCTAAATGAAAATAGTCCAAAATACATTTATAGTGCTGTGTATTTTTCAACCGGTCTCTCCCAATATGCCTCGGAAGCTTGTCAATGGTTACAGCAAACATTTCAAAATTTAACAAACAGAACTTTTGGTGCTAATAATGAAATCTTTAATGATGCCCAAAATAAGATGGTTGGTATTGTTGAAAAGCTGGTCAGTGATTTGAATGCTATCAATATTAATGTGCAGGCCACAACGACAAATTCAGCTTTCAAACAATTAATCCATGTTGGTAATGGGATTAATGATGCCTTGGCTAGATTCACAAATGGCACGTCATTTAGATATCTTAGTCTTGTTAATCCTACGCTTATTAATCAGATTGTTGCATTGACAAAATCAATATCAAAAAATATTTCCGAACAATATAAAGAAATTTCTGGATCTGAAGGCGTGAGGTTAGTAGATATAGATACAACCGCATTAGGAGCTGCATTTAATTATTGGGATAGTAAATCTGGTGAAGATGAGAATGCGGCAGCTATTGCTGACAGAATACAGATGTTTAAAGAGATTATCGACAATCACAAGAATAAACCATGGGTTGAGTTGCAAGAGGCTCTTCTAACATCGCCTCTAAAAATCAATCACCCAAATGAAGCTTCATTGCAACATGATATTGATGCAATTGTGAAGCAAAGGAGAATGTAATGGTGATCAAGATAGCTCAACAAGGTGCATTTTCTGCAATATTTAGCGGTGGCGTTACAGGAAAGGCTCATGTTTCTCAGCCTGGTGGCGGCGGAGCTGCACCCAGCGGTGGTGTTGCGCCTAGTGGTGGGGTTATATCTACCAACAAAGACGTTGATGCCGTTGTTGCTACCATGCAAAACCTAATGGCTGACTTGGGAACTAAGCTGAGTACTCCAGACGCCGCTCAAGCTGTTGTTAGCAGATTACAACAAGAAGATCCTAACACCAAAGTAACTTCCAAAATGATTACCGATCAAGCAGTTCATTTCGCCAGAACTGGATCTTCTGTTTCTTCACGAGCAACGGCTGGTGATGGTGTTTGGGGCAAAAATACTCATGATGCACTGGTTGCAATCCAGAATCTAGTGGCTCAACTAAATATCAAAGATGTAATTATCTCTGAGGGAACTGGTCCGGTACCTTATAAATCAATGAAGGATGAAGAGTTGATTGAGAGAGCCCGTGAGAATATCAATAACATCTCTAGGATATTTGGTGCGTTAGGTATTCAAACTTCAACCGAATCTGTTGGTGAAAATTTTGGAATGGTTGTTGTTGATGTTGTCAAACCAGATTTGTCTGGTTTAGAAGATCCATTTGGTGCTGGTTGGGGAACTCGTCCAGTAACAATAGGAGATTTGGTAGATCTTCTTAGCTTCTTTGATTTTATGAGTGGGCTGAAGCCTCACTTCCCCTGTACTCCGTTAGATTCTGAACCAGCTCCTAAAGCTGAGATTCAAACCAAAGGTCCAACGACAGCGGCTTTTGATGATTATTTCAAAAAGCTGGCAGATGAAATTCTTGATAGATCTATTATTAGATTGGGACAAGTTGCGGAGATGGTTCCTGCGGCAGTAGCGGCTCCTCCGCAGTCTTCCGATCCTCATTGTGTAAGTGTTATCGAAGAAATTATCAAGTGGTTTTCTGAAAGGGCAAATACAGAGTTTGATGCATTGTATATGGCGTGGTCGCCGCCGGGAAAGGCAGGATCATTCCCAAGCCCGCGACCAGATCGAAAAGGTAAGGTTGCAACCAAGTATGATGCGCAACTTGGTCAGCTTTATGTCCAGCAAATGAAGGCAATATCCAATGCTTGGAATGATATTAAAGACAAAATCATCGACGCCATCAAGACACATGGGAATCCAAGATCTCCAATTGTAACCAAGAAGATGATCAGGGATGCTCTCAGTGGGGTTGGAACCAGTGGGACTACTACTGGTAAAGCCCATCAACAACGCGATGAGGGCGGTGAAGATAGAGGCCGTACCATCAATTATGGCAAGAGTGGTCAGGAACTTCCTCTTGGTAGCTTTATCATTTTGTCTAATATTCCCAAAGATAAACGCGATGCACTTACACAAGATCTTGCAGAAAAATCTGCTGGTGGTTTGCCCGAACTAAACATCAATGATTGGTCTTACGGTTGGACAAGCCTGGCCCAAAGCGATGTGAAGGGCGGAAGCGATGCTGAAAAGTATGAGAATTTTGGCCCATGGGCAGTGGCGGTTAGGGATTCCATAAGAAACATTTACAATGATTGGCGGGGATCTGTAAGCAACGACTATAACGACTGGAAGCGTGGAAATCATAGTGATCAATATTTAGAAAAAGAGCGTGATAAGTTGCATTCAAATCTTGAGAATCAGCGCGATTGGCTAGAGAAGTGGATGGACAAAATCAATGGCACGATTGGTCTTTGGCAGAAGACATACAAAGAAAGAATGGAAAGGGCACGAAGAGGGCTTTAATGAATGGAGAGATTCAGTATGTATCAGATACTATTTTGCTTGAAAAAACGTTTCAAGTTCTTGCTGAATTTAATGATAACCGGTTTGAGAAATATGCATTTGATTTAGCCGCAATTCTTCCAAGCATTGGTAGTTGGGTTGCGTCGCATACTGGTGCACAATTTCGCGATGAACCAAACAGTATTCTTAGAACTGTTGAAGACCTTGTGGTTCCTGGAATAGCTTTTGGTATCCACCCTTTGCTTGGAGCTTTAGTTGCTGTAGCTGAATATTTTGGATATGATCTTACCGAAATCTACGAAAAGATTAAGAGCGCAATTATGCCGGATTTAAAAGCCGGTAAACCAGTTACCGCTGAACAGATTAATAACGCAGCTCAGGCGGCTATACCTGAAGTTTCAGAGACCTCTTCAACAGAGCCACCACCAGAAGAGGGAGAGGCCGACGATCTTTTGTATCCGCTGCGGGCAATGATTGATAAGGGCCAACTTACCAAAGAAGCAATAGGTAAGGGCAATTCATACATTGCGCGCAATCGTGCTGAAGGCGGCTGGTTAAATCCAATGAAGGGTTTGCTCAATTTATTTTCTGCTAGACGAAGAGGTAGTATAATTGTTGGGCTTCTGTCGTGGTTTCTTAAGACAATATTACTATCTGCTGGTTTGTTGGCTGTGGCCGGAGTTGTGGGTTCGGTATTTTCAAAGAAGCCGGGAGAAACAGGTCAAGAAGGAACCGCTCCGGCATCTCAAGCACCTGCATCTCAAGTTAGTGGCAGTTCGCAAACGCCAGCCCCTACTGGTGTTAATTCTTACGTTTACAAGAAAAAGCCAGGGGATATGTGGGTTGAGGATCTGAATGGTCAGCAGCCTCACGAGATGATTTTAAAGTGGGCACTGCAGTCATATCCAATTCTAAACCAATATAAAAGCATTATACTGAATACACCTTCTTTTTGGAATACCGTTCGCGAAGTAACCGAGGATTGGAGACCTGGGCAAGCTGATGTGGTTATTCCGGATCCATATAAATCAAGGGATGAGGTTGTGAAGCTGTTCATTGATGATGTTTTCAAAGCCGTGAATGATCAAGGGAGAAAATAATATGAACCAAGATATTTGGGACGAATTCGAAAAGATAGCAGTTGCTCAAGGGCTAATTTCGGTGGCCGAAGAGGATGGCCAGTCTGGCACCTTGCCGCGAAGGTATGACTCACTTTCGGACGATGCGATTCGCTTGCTCTATAACATCGAGCCAGATCTTGAGAATAAAAAGAACATTGTTGAATTTGCTCATCCAGAAACAGCTGTGGTTGGTCGCGCTTACGATGCGATGAATTCAATTGTTGAAAATGAACAGCAACATCAAGACATGATGGCTTACATTGCTCTAAAGATGCCAAATGGTCAGCTGACACAGAGGCGCTATGTTGCGGCCAAAAAAGAACTCTTGGATTCTTTGATAAGATCAGCGTTTACTCTTGATAATCAGGACGAAGAAGGGTTGATGGCGCTTGCCGATTCTTGCTCTCAACGTTTGGAAGAGCGTCAGATTAAGAAGGAGGCAATTGCCCCTTTAGCCATAGCCGGGATAGCGGCGGCAGTATTGGGGCTGGGTTATTACTTCACAAAGGGAGCGCCTCCAGCTGAGGATGTTTATCAAAACGCCCAGAAGGTGATCGATGCCCTTGAGCCATTGTCTGATCGAGCCTATGCCGCTCCAATCAGAAGAGACATGGCTAACGTAATGAATATGGCTAAGCAAGTTTACAATGTGAAGACTCAGCTTATTGCAATTCATTCTGTTGATGAGGCCATCACAGCAGCTCAGCAAGCAGATGAAAAACAAAAAGCCGAAGTCGCTCATCAAATACTTACCAATTATATGACTCAATTGTCGAAGATTAAATCGGCTATTAAAGGATGGGTTGCCGCTATTCGTGCCATGACCGGAGAAGATACCGAGCAGCGAGGTGATTGGTCAGCAAAATTACATGCCCTCTGGTCCTCTAGTGTAAATACACCAGAAGAAGATCTTGTCGAAGCCATTGAAGGAAAGTCTGATCTTTTTGCAAAGCTTAAGCAATTCATTCCAGGAACTCAGGATACCCATGGTGGCGAGCGTGGACAAGATGTTGTGATGGGTGGTCTGTTGGGATCGATTAATCAAGAACTTAAGAAGTTTCAAGGCGCAATCGATGTTGCCAAAGAAAAGACCCCAGAAATTCACGAGACATTGGCTCAGGCGGCAGCGAAAGAAGCCCCAAGCCTAGCTCCAACCCCCGCTCCAAAACCAGCAACAAAACCGGCAAATACCGACGCCCCAATTGCCTCAAATCAACCAAGACCACAAAGCCCATCGATGGCCGATCTTAATAATGAATTGCTTGCAACTTTGGGATTAAATGGATGAGAGATCTAAGAACACGATAGACGATTGGAAGAGATACTTACATAGTAAATCTCAGCGCATCGCTGTTGATTCTGAGCGCGGTTTTCGAAGAGCCATGAGGGGGCTCGATGATCTAATTGCGGCCAGCGTTCCATCCACCAAAGGTATGATTTGGCGCAATGGACAGATCAATCCAAATGTATCCATCGCTGATGTGGATGTCGCACTCACACTTCTGTCGAAGTTTGGACAAGCGAACTTGGATGACCTGGGCAACCCCAGCGATCCGAATCGTCTTAGCGGCACACCAATGAACAGCATGTTCATTTCACAAGAAGATTCAAAATCCGATGAGTGGAGTCCTGGAAATTCTCAAAATCAAGGCACCGAGGGCAGCTCAATACCAAGAAAAATACCTTCTTCTGGTAAAAAAGATTCCTCAAAAACCCCCGAAAAACAGCCTAAAACTATAAATATTGACGAACGTATGAAAAGGCTGACGAATTTGATAGAAAATGTAGAAAAATAATTTCTCATCTACTACTACCGTTGTATTTAATTTGAAGGCTCCGGTCACCTTTAGAAATAAAGACCGGAAAGATTTTGTAAGACCTAAAGATGTAAGACGTATGGCGCACCAAAGAAGTGGTGCAAATAGGATATAATCATGGCATTAGAACTTGTTCAGCCTGGCATTCAACCGCTAGGACAATTTGATGGGGCAGATGGCATCTTAACTACTCTTAAGGGTGGAGAAGTTGCAACAATTAAGGGCGTAACTCGTACGGCTGATAAGGCCGCTTGGGACGTAGATTATGACGGATACGTGGGAACGTCTCGACCAGTTGTTACAACTGTTTTGGTTCCTGGCGATCGTCCTCTTTTCTTGGTGGATGAAGGTATCACCGGATACGGAACCTTGTTTGGTTCAGTGATTGGTGGAACTGCCGGACAGTATGCATACGGTCTTGGCCAGGTTCCAGCAGTTGTATTGGGCCCACACACGGCATACGCTTCTGGCAAGGTCACTCTTTGGGACAAACCAGGTACATACGCTGTGACCTTGGACGCTTGTGACACTACAACACAAACTGGTCTTCAGCCAACAAACAGCACTCTTAGGATTGGTGCTGCATTGTACGCAACGGCCACCGGTCTGTTGACTCCTAACTCTGCGTTGAACTTCGACTCTGACGGTTATGCAATCGTTGGAAGGTTCTTGAACTTCGAAGCTTACAAGGGTGGAAGCTTGGTAACGACTCCTGTCACATTGGTAACGGCTGCTCTGAGCCCATCTGGAACAGTCCAGAATCCAAGTGGTGGAGCCTTCCGTGCGCTGTTCTACTTCGCACCTCCGCTTACGTAATTGATCGATATATGGATTTGGAGGGGTGGAATCCCCCTCCTCTTCCACCAGCTGTTGATGGATTTTGGCAGCTTACAAACAAATTGTTACAAGAGGTAAATATATGTCTTTATTTGATACCCGTGGTGGCATGAACGCTACCAGCGTCAAAGACGCACTAAATACGTTAGTTAAGTATGCTGCGATCCTCGAAGAGGGCCAGCCTTCAAATTTGGCGCTTTCGGGCCAACCAGGTTTGAATGACGAAAAACGGGACGAGCTGATCGCCCGTGCAATCATGACACAGGAAGGCAAGCTTGCTCTTGCTCAGGCTATGGCGAATCCAATTCGTCGTAACTTGGACTATCAGGGAATTGCCCGCCGTCTGTTGGTGGTCGATCCACTTCCACAGGGCGTCGATCCGAAGTACGAGCGTGACATTGATGTCGCCGCTACCGTTATTTCCAGCAATGGTACCGGTGGTGAAAGCCGCGTGTTCGGTGATCGTATCGTTGTACCAACCTTCGAGCTTTACTCGAACCCAACAGTTCGTATCTCTGAAGTTCGTCGTCGTCGATTCAACGTTATTGATCGTGCCGTTCAGAAGGCCCGTCAAGAACTTATGGCCCAAGAAGATGCAAACATCTTCGCCGCCATTGACGCAGCATCGTCTGTTGAAAATACGTTGCAAGACATTACAGACAGCGGTCTGTTGAAGAGAGACTTGGTTGAAATCAAGGTACAGATTGATCGTTGGGACCTTGTAACCACGAAGTTCTTCATGAACATCAACGAGTTTACGGACATCCTTAATTGGGCAGCTTCCGGAACCTCGGCTGGTGAAATTGATCCAGTTACACAGCGCGAAATTCTCCAGACTGGTCTTTATGCTCACATCTGGGGCGCTGATATCATGGTCTCCAAGATCGTTCCTCCAGGAACTGTCTACGGTGCCTCTGACCCAGAGTTCGTAGGTGTGTTGCCGATTCGTCAGGACATCGAAGTAATTCCAGCGGATGAACCAAAACAGCTAAAATTGGGCTGGGTTGTTTCCGAGGAGATTGGAATTGGTATTGTGAACCCACGCGCTATTGCCGCTTCCCGTAAGTCAACTGTCATCGGATCCTAATTTTAGGCTGATTTGTGAATCTCTGATTCACAAATAATAAGTGCCTAATTAGATGATGAAAGGCTGGATATGTAAATATCCAGCCTTTTTATTTAAAAAAGTCGAGCCTAAGTAGGTAATGCGGTATATTATCATGACTGAAATATCGCAATTAGTAGAAGACGGGCTGGCAATTAAAAGAATTGCCGCAAAACTAAACATACAAATTTCTCTGGTAAAAGAAGAGATTGCTAAGAACAACCTTCAATTGAAAAAGGAAACCTTCGACAATTCTCAAATCGAAAGAATTGTCAAGCTTTATTCAGAAGGAGTATCTGCCAAATCGCTGGCACAAAAATTCTCAATACGAAAGGAAAGGATTCAGCGATGGGTGAAAGAACAAGGGTTTCTTCGTTCAAAGAATGAGAGCCATAGATTTACTTCATTTAATGAGAATGCATTTGACGTAATCGATACGCCAAGCAAGGCATATTGGCTGGGCTTCATCTATGCTGATGGCTGTAACCAGCCGGATACAAATACTGTTAGTTTTGGCCTTAAGGGATCTGATGAGGGGCATTTAAAGAAAATGTCCGTTTTCTTTGGGCTTCCAGAGGATAGGGTTACTAGAAAAATTAGGAATGATGGCGCTGATGTGGCGAGTTTCAAGTTATATAGTAAACATTTATGTGAGCGTTGTACTGAGGTTGGAGTTCCAAGGGCTAAGAGTTTGATTGTTCAATATCCATTATGGCTTGAAAAGCGTTTACATCGTCATTTTATTAGAGGCGTGTTTGATGGTGATGGGTGCATTAAAGTTGCTAGTAAGACCGGTGAGTGGAATGCTAGTTTTGTTGGAACCGAGAATACCATTAGGGTTATCTCTGGTATTGTTGAAAGTGAATTATCTATTCATTCTTATATTGCCCATGTATCAGAAAATAACACGTGGACCTCTGAAATCACTGGCAATCAACAAGTTTTCAGATTCTGTTCTTGGTTATACGAAGACGTTGATTCTTCCATTTATCTTGATAGGAAACACGAGCGATTTTTGAAGCTGAAGGCTTGGCTGGAGGGAAAAGAAGATCGAGCTGAGGCGCGCAGGGAGAATAGCAAGGCGATTCGTGTAATAGAAACTCCTAATTTGAGTGAGCGTTTA
>QGNH01001429.1_pt1 | contig 26765 bp, 32 predicted proteins | sample 1735481 | NCBI WGS metagenome assembly QGNH01 (sample SAMN09239004, study PRJNA386568) | Viral metagenome, whole genome shotgun sequencing project.
CGCCACCGCCAGAGTAGCCGCCGCCGCCACCACCGCCACCATAGACGCCAAAGCCATCGGTCGAGCCGCCCGCGCCGCCGCGATTCCAGCCACCAGCGGCGGACCCGCCGGAGCCAGCGACTCCGCCAGCCGCACCTGAACCAGATCCGCCGCCGTGGTTGGTAAATGCAGAGCCTACGCCGTTGCCTCCAGCACCCGAGATGCCGCCACCTCCGGCCCCAGAGGAACCGGTGCCACCGTGGCCCGCCGATCCGCCAGAGCCAGCGACTCCGCCCGCCCCTCCAGAGTAGGGAATTACTGGAGGGAATGCTCCGAGGTCACCAGATGTGCCGGACAAACCCGGTCCACCAGGTGCTCCGAGGCCTCCGCCGCCGCCCCCTCCGAGGGACATGATGAGAATGCCGTTGAGGTAGATGTCCGTGGCGCCGCCCCCGGAAGCCCCATTCCCGGCATCGTAAGCGGTCGTTGCGACGCCGCCACCGCCAACGTAGACGGTGATGGTGTCGCCGGGAGAAACCGCAACGGTGACCACACCGGCCGACCCGCCGCCGCCCTCGGTGCCGTTGTAAAACGAAGGAACAGCGCCGGCCCCGCCTGCACCCCATCCCCAAAATGTGGCAGATTTGCATCCTGCCGGGACTACGAAAGAATGCGCCGCTCCGGTGTAGCGGATGATATTTTGATAGGCGGCCATTTAAGCATTGGCCATGATGAAGAGCTCGGGCCAAAGCGGGGATCCAGCCGGAATCGATGGCATGCCGGGCTGGAGGTTGAATTTGAAGTAGAAGACGTAACTCTGGCCATAGGTCATCGTATTGCCGCTGTTGTTGAGCCCATAGAGCGGCGAGGCGATGGTTGGGCACACGAAGGTCGCGCCACTGGTCGGGTCGGCATCGACCGTGTAAGTCGAGACGGCACCCTCGGATAGCGCCGGATAGGCCAGGATTTCGCGAGTGGCGTAGGTTCCGAGCGCACTGATTTGCCAAGCTTGGCTGCCGACGCTGCACCCGAGGTTGCGGACCAGGGTCGTCAAGGGGTTGCCGGAGGCCGAGGTGCGCACCTCCTGACGCTCGATGCGGGCCCAAGAATAAGTGCCGGTTGTTGAAACGAGGCTGCCCAGGACGACGTCTTCGTAGACGATGACGCTTGGAGCGCCGCTGACCATGCCCCACGTGCGCACGATTTTGCCGGCGTCAGCAGTCGAGCTCGGGAGAAAGGCCGCGGTGCCAGCAGCGGAGATTGTCTGTGGAATTCCGTTGAGAATCGCGATGGAGACGTTGGTGGCCGAGGCTGAAGAGTCGGTATTGACCAGGGCCGCGCACGGGTAAAAAACCACGTTGTTGGTGTCGACTGTGCCAGAGGAAAGGCCCTGGACGCCGGTGATGAGCATGCCCGATGAAAGGTCTGTGATTTGGGTTTCAGTAATGGTCCCGCCAGCGGTCGAGAATAACGACGTGGGGAAGTCGGAGAGCTCGAAAAACTGAAGCTCGGGTCCAGTAACGGGCATGCGGCCGCCTTTCGGGGGGACAGAAAATCAGTAATTGATGGAGCCGGAGGGGTTTTTAAACCAGCACTCGATCTCGTAGACGGGCACCTTGATGTTGGGTCGAGTCACGCGCGGAACGCCCCAGATTACGCCGGTAAACGAGTTGCCTCGGGCATCCGTGATGGAGGCCGTGGCACCCATCGTCGTCATTTGACAGCTCGCCATGAACGCGGCCACGTCGTTGCCCGACACCGGACCATTGGTGCGCAGCCTGTAAATGTAGTCGGGACTTTGCCCCTCGTAAAAAACTTTCGGGCCGAAAACTCCTCCGATGTTGGCGGTGGGGACCACGTAAAAGGTGCGGTTGGGGCCTTCCTGGGAGGAAATCCATTCGAAGCGCCCGAGCGTGCCGGTGTAGTACCAACCGGTTCCGGATGGAGTGTTTTCCGATGGGCCTTCCATTGCGCGCTTATACCGAGGAGTTGATTCCGGAAGCGTCCGGACCGTTGTTTTTGATCCAGTCGCGGAGCCCGCCGAACACGCCCTGGTCGCCCTGCACGGTTTTGGCGTCGATGTGGACAGTCATAGCTCCGCCTCCTCGCGCATTCTGGTTGATTTGCGACCGCATAAGCTCGGCCATGCTCTGGCTGACCGCCTTGCCGATGGACTCGCCAAGATTGCCGTGTTGCTTGAATTGGTCAGCGTCGAAAACGCGTTGCTGATCCTGCGGCAAGGGTGCCTTGGAGTAATCCGCCTGCATCCCGCTAGTCCGACCGTGGAGCCGATCGTTTTTGGGGTCGTCGAGGCCACCCAAAGATGTGCCATCGTCTCGCTTGATGACGCGCTGAAAGTCTTCTCCAAAGTCCGGCAAGGCGCTCATCCCGACACCGGTCATGCCCACACCCTTTTTGGTCTGTTTCTGTTTATCCTCGAGGTCGGCGCGCTTGCGCAGTTCGTCTCGGTATTTGTCGGTCAGCTGCTCCTGGAGCTTTTCCTTTTCCAGGACGGCATGTTGCTCGGCCAGGACGGTAGACACGCCCGCATCGATTTCGGCCTGCTTGGTGCGGTTGATGAGGTCCAGATCGTGCTGGAGTTGCTGGTCCTTGAGCGCCTGGATCTGGTAATCCGAGACGTTGCCTTCACCGCGACTCTTCTCTTTTTCGAGCTCCGCAAGCTTGCCCGCACCAATCGACGCGCCGACGTCTTCATTCTTCTGGCGCTGGACCTTATCGGCGAGCGCTCCGGCCCGAGCGATAGCATCCCGCTGCTTGTCCAGGCCGATAAGGATTTCCGCGGCGTCGCGCTGGCGGAGAAGCCCTTGATGCTGTTGCTCGAGCACAAGAGCGATCGCCTGCTCGTTGGCCTTGCGCTGGTCTGCCTTGGTGACAGCCGCGCCTTCGATGGATTCGATTTTCTCGCGCAGAGCCAGCGTGTGCTCACCAAATTTCTTTGCCGCCGCCGCGCCCGCCTCGATTTTGGTCGCCTCATAGGTCTCTTCGAGATGTTTTTTGAGGTCGGGCAACTGAGCCAGGAGCGGCTTGTTGGACGCGGCCCATCCGTCGATAGAATCCTTAATGGCAGCGTTTGCCTTGACGAGCTGTGCGCTGGTAGCGGTGCCGCTGGCCTCCAGCTCTTTGTAGGCCTCCTTGGCCGGCCGAATGGCGTCGGCCAAGCCCTTCTCTCCCTCGGACGTCTGCTGGCCGCGCTTCTCGTGCTTTAGGCCGCGAATCTGGTCCGGGTCGGTCGCCGCGTCAATCTCGCGCTGGGTGTAGTCCGATTCGCGCTGCTGCTTCTGCGGGCGGTAGACGCCCTTACCGTCCCAGGATTTGGTCTGCACGTCAAACAGACCGGCGTCCTTGGCGTCCTCGGCCTGGTTTTTGAGGTCGCCAACCTTGCGGGCTGCAATCTTATCAAGTTGGTCCTGCTCCTGTTTGCGACGAGACTGCTCGCCCTCGATGGCTGCATAACGGGCTTTTTCCAGGCCTTCCTTGCCCTGTTCGTCGCGCAGCGCGTCATCGGACATTCCGACAAGGCCCGGGTCGGCCTTGTCCTTGGCTGCACGGATCAGACCGAGACCCTTATTGAGCGTCGCCAGGTCCTGCTTGCTGCCAAGGCTGGAAAGCTGTTTTCCCAGGGCTTCAACTGCGAATCCGGCATGGTCATAGGCGTCAGCGGTGCGCTTCGCCTCGTCCCCCAAGCCCTTGAAGGATGCAGTGTCCTCCATTTGCTTTTTGAGGAGCTTCTGCCGGTCAATCTCCGCATCGAGGGCGGCCAGGTCGGCCTTTCGGTTGATGGTGTTAGCAGTGATTCCCGGGACGGTCTTGGCGAGCTCTACCCGGTTTGCAGCATCACTGATGCCAATCTTCTTTCGGTCCTCGAGGTCCTTGATCCGCGCATCGGCCTTGCGAACTTCGTCTTGCGCCCTGGCGCCCAAGTCTTGCATCTGCTCGGGTGTCATGCCGGTTTTCTCGGCCGCCTTCAGAGCGTCGTCTCCCGTCATGCCCCTGACCGAAGCCCCAAGACTCTTGCCCTGAAGCGCCTCGATGCGTTGGCTTGAGGTCGCATAGGCGTCGCCAGCCGCTGCCACAAAATCCCGAAGCTTGTGCCACTCCTGGCCCTGTTGCACGAGTTGGACGGACTGCCTCTGGATTGCTTCTCCAGCCCTGGCCTCAGCTTCGGTGAATTGGCTCAGGACGTGGTAAAGGGCAACCTCGCCAGCGACCACTCCAGCAATGCCGGCAATGGCTCCCGCTACCACGGGCGCGGTTAGGCTCAGTCCACCCAGTCCCTCTGCCAGATCCATTCCGATTCCAGCAGCCCCGGAAATCATCCGGCCAGCTCCACCCAAGCCTTCCACACGGCTGAGTCCGCGCAAGGCCAAGTTGCCTCCCTGGCGAGTAAGGGAGGCCGACTTCGAGGCCGCCAATGCAGCCCGATCGGCCTCGGCCGCCATCTTTCGGTAAGACTTTCTGGCCTCGTCGGCGGCGACCCGACCCGCCTTCACGGCTTCGTTGAGAGCCAACTGAGCCGACTTTAGCCCGGCCGAAGCCGTTGTCACGCGGGCATTCGCGGCAGCCAGAGCGTCAAGGCCGTGCGTATCGCCCATTTGCTTGACGATCTGTTGGGCCGAGGTCAGCTCGGCCTTGAAGGCCCTTACGTCGGCCTGGGCGGTTTTGAGGCCAGACGCGATCGACGGAGCGGCGTTGCTTTCGATGACGACTGCGACATTCTCAACCACGCCCGATAGCCTCCGACACAACTTTCGCAAAGCGGACGTTTTTGAGCACCGGAGTCACGAATGCGGCCGTGGCTACCAGCGGATTTCCAGTCCAAATAACCTTACGCTCTACTTGATTCCGCGCACGCGACCATTCCTTGAGACGAGGCGCGTCGTCGAATCCCTGGTAGTGCCGCTTCGCGCCCTTGCGGTCCTTGACGAGCAGGCCTTCGCGCATTAGCGATGCAGGGTCAACCGCCACCACTACGGCGCGGAGCTCGGGGCTGAGGCGCACGTAGCTCGGGCTCAACTCAACTTCAGAGCCCTTGGGAATCTCGCGAATCGTCACCTTTCGGGATGGGTCTACGTAGCCCGGAATAAGGTCCTGGTCCAAAACGGGCCGGGAACGGCGAACCTTCTTGCCGAGGGCAGAGCCCACCATTTTGGCGCACTCGCGCGCGCCCTCGACGGAAGCGATACGGATTCGAGCGGCGATGCGCTCAAAGGCTGCGTCGATCTCGTCGGCCACATCTCACCTCCGCATCCAGGGCGGTTTCTCTTCCATTTCGCGCATGTGTCGCGCGGTTTTTTCCTCGACCGACTCCTTCGGAATCACGTGCGCATTAAACCAGATAGGGTCCGGATACGGGTCGTCTTCGCTTTTTGGAATCGCCTCCCAGCGGTCGCGTCGCAGGAACCTCTGGCACATCAGCTCGCGAGAGAAGGCCCATCCTGGAAATCGCCCCTGAACCCAAGTATGCCCGTCCCAGTAGCCGTCTCCGGCAACCTCAACGGGCGAAATCCCATAGCCCTTGGCGACCTCGTGGTGTGTGTCTTGGAGCCAGTATCTTAGGGGGACGGAGGGGTTTGCGTTTCGCTCGCCGCCCTCGCCGCGAAACGCTTGCGTTCCCCCAGTTGCCTCCAATAGTTGTTGCAGATACACTGCCGGCGAGCGATCTGGGTAAACTCAATGTCTTCGAGAGGCCGAATCTTGGCGGCACCGACGGGGTGAGCTAGCATCAGCCTGGCCCACTTGTCGATGACGAGGCGTTTCGCTCGCTGGAACTCGAGCTCGTCCGCAGGCTGAGCGTCTGCAACCTCTGCGAAGTCGACGCCAGTCTCGGGCGGCATCTCGCCAATAAAAACGAGATCCTTGTTGAACTGAACGATTTGCTCACCCGTGAGCTCCCTAAGGATGAAATCGCCTGTATCCTTTAGTGTGATCGGTTGGTCCGAGCTGAGGACGAGGAATGTTTCTGCCATTTGTTTGACCTCTCAAAATTACGTTGGGATGTAGACGAATCCAAAGGGGGCCGAGTTGCCGAGAGGATCCAGGAAGGCTGGGTCAGGCAAGGCCTCCATCGTGAGGGTAGCGTTTTGCCAAGTTTTGCCCTTGATGTCCCATACGTAGCTGTTTGGACCGGCCGCCAGATTCATGGCGGAATGCTGGTAATAGTTGATGTTTCCGCTCTGAGGGTTGCGAAACTTGAGAACCACCGGCATGTTCGCCTGGAGGGGAGTCCCGGCGCCGATGTTGACGAAGGAAGCCGCAACCGGGGTCATCGTCGCGGTCACCAGGACTGTTTCTCCCGAGGTGATTGCGCCGCCGGAAACCCGAGTGATAACCGCTGGTGTGCCCGCAGTCGTGGTCTGGACCTTGTAGTCTGTGCCTGCGCCAGTGTAGGTCGTCCCGGAAGGGTCACTGGTGATGGAGACGCTGGTCGCGTCTCCATCCGGGAGCGTGATGAATTGGTTTCCCTCGAAGTCCGCACCCGCGAATGTGTAGGCGACTGCCGACTGAGTGTAAGGGGTCCCGGCCACCTGAGAGATGGCCTGTCCGGTCCCCCAGGCCATCTGCTGCGCGCCTAACTGAGCCAGACCGAGCGAGAAATCGAAGCCCTGCTCGTCGCGAACCAGGAGAATGGTCTGCGCAGGCTGCCCGGTCATGTAGGCGACTATCGGATTTTTCGGTCGCAACGTAAGCGAATCTATGAAGCCCGCCGGTATGCCGTTGACCAGCGCGAAGGCGTCCAGTCCCCGAATCAGCTTAGTTTTGTCGCCAACGGAGATGTTTGTGGCGCTAGGAGCGTAAGACATGGCAAAGCCCTCCTCGTGTGGTATGGTTTTGGGAATGACTACGGGAGGGCCCGAAACGGATTACCCTCGAAAAAAGCTCGCGGCTGAAAATGCCGCCCCGATTAGTCGAGCTCTGAGCGTGCCAAATTGTCTTGAGCGCTGAGCATGTGTCGAAGGGCAAGCGTCAAGTCGGGCGTCTCGAGCAGAGTGTTGGCTGCGAGCTCGGCCGCGTTGGCCACGGCATCCATGTGAGGCTTGCCCTGGCGAAAATGCTTGAGGACGCCGGAGATTGGAAGGCTTCGCAAGGTCCCGTCGGGTTTGTGAGTGACGTTCATAACTGGCTCCTAAACGTAATTGGGCACTCGATCGCCAACTGCTTTTCGTAGGTCTCGGACTCGCCGACCTCGACCATGAAACGGTCGCCAGAGGCCGTTATGAGTATCCCAGACATGAGGCCAGCAAGTGCCACACCTACGCCGGTCAAGGGCTGTCCGGGTGCGCACCGCGTCGCCCAGTTCCGATGGAGCTCGCGCGTCGCCTCCGGGCGCGGTCCGGTCGTTTTGAGGATCGCCTTGCAGGTCACCTCGCACTCCCAGTCCTGGCCGCCGGGCACCAGAGACCCGGAAGGGGATGATGGGGCTGCCATTTTTTCGAATATGAACTGCAAGCATGGCGTATTATCGGTAGCCTGCGGCTCGATTTCCGAGGTGGTGACGTAGGTCAGACCCGGGCAGAGTCCGGAAGGCCGCATCTGTAGGCAGAAATATTGCTCGAGAGCGTCTTTGATGTCCTGGATCACATCATCACAACAGAGCTTCTGCCTGTCGGTATCTCTTCACCAGGTGGGACCATAATGGCGTGATGCTCCGGAAAAACGCCAAACTCAATCCATTTGCCGGAAGACATGTCAAACTCGACCTTCACAGCTCGAGCTCCAGGAACCTTAGCGAAGGCGGTCCCTCCGTCCGCGCGCCGATAGCTCACGCCAAACAGGACCTCCACACTCTGGACTTGCATCACAGCCCCGCCGCGCTCGGAACGGATGTTGTCGCCGACTTGGATGTCCGATCCAATGGGCTCTGCAACATCTTCGTAAGCCGGGCGCTCGTCAGTGTGCAATGCTTTTTGTGGCGCTTGTCGCATCAGAAAAAACCAATCTCTCCAGGGCCGTAGACCCCAAACTTTGTCGGCGACTTTGGACCCATAACGCCGCCGCTATCGAATCTTTCAAAACCGGTCCCATGTGAGGTGATAATCATGGGTGGCACCTTTTCGGGCATTGAGCCTTCGACAGAAGAATCATCCATGAGCTCCACCAAGCGCATTTCCCCGGAGTAGATCTCAGTCAGAAGGTCGAGGGCCGCCGCCCGAGTTTTGGCTGCCCAGTCAAGTTGCTCCGAATCTCCGCTGCCACTGTATCCGGCCCAAATCGCGTGAGCCGCCGCAAGGTCAACAGCGACGTCGTTGATAAGCTGAGGCAACACCGCGAACGGTAGGGAAAACTTGTTGACAAGGCGCCCGTCGATGCGGCCCTGCGCCTGCGTGATGCCCCGAGATACCTCTGCCGTTGCGCGCGAAGAGGTCCTGATGGCAGGAGCCCGCAACAAGACCTGCTCCTGCGTGCAATAGGCGAGAGGTGTGGGCATCAGAAGACGGGAGTTCCGGCGCAGAGCGCCTTCTGGAAGAACAACAGGGGTAGACCGAAGAATCCGGCCTTGTAGAGCCGGCAAACCTCCACGTGTCCCTGGAATTGGTCGATCACGCGGAGGAACAACCCGCTCGAGGGGGCCATCATGCCTGCATTCTCGACGGTCGGGCCCACTGCGTAAACTCCGATCGGTTGGTTGTTGACGTTGCCCACCATCAGGGTTCGGGTGTCGGGCAAAAACGGCTCATAGGTGAAGGTCCCGTCACCGTTGTTAAAATTCCAGCCCACATCGTATTGAACGCAGGCTTTGATGCCGGTCAGCCACTGAAGGACGGTGCTGATTTGGCCGCCACGGATAGCCACCCCGCCAGGCCCATTGCTGGGACCTAACAAATTGGCGTATTCACTGCGGCCCATCGCGTTGATAATATTGATGTTGTGTGAAATCAGCCGGCCGATTGCGTAGTTGTAGAAAAAAGTTGAGTTAGTAGCAAAGCCGCGCATCAACATGGCTTGGCCCATAATGTCGCTCAAAATGTCTGCATCGTACAGTCCATCCGAGTTTTTGTGATCCCAGGAGACTGGAATCTGATAGTTGGAGGCCGAAGTCGAAGCACTCGTCGCAGTGAAGACGTCGGGGTAAGTGAATGTGACGGTGTTGACCGGGTCATCGGGAAGAGGAAGCGTAAGGCTGCCGAGCATCGCTTGAACGCGGTCGCGCTCGAGCGTGTATTGAGTCTCGATCGACAATTCCTGAACCAGGAGGCTCTCGGTAAGGCCAGGGTCGAGCTCGCCAAGGGTTCCCGGCGCCGCCTGATTGGTGATGTCCGACGGGCGAAGTTTGCGCATGTCGTAGCGGAAAACGCCAGTGGCGATGACTCGACGACGATTTCGCGCCTGGCTCGGCGTGTGGTGGCCATCCTCGCTGCCGACCCGGAGGGTTCCCGTGACCGGAGCGATCACGTCAAAAGCGAACATCTTGGTCGGATATTCCTTGATCGGGATGATGTCTTTGAAATAAAAGTCCGCGGGATCAACCTGCAAGTCCCGGTAAACCTCGTTGAGCGCAACGGGGGAGTTATATCCCTGCACGGACGGCTGCGGGAAACCAAATGCTACTGCCATTTCTTTGCCTTTCTGAGCATGAAAAGGCCCTCAGCGGACCTGCTCACATGGTTGATGTGGTTGATTTGGGCCTTACGGTTTAGGCGTGATTGAGGAAGGGGAAGGCGCTCACATGGAGTGTGGCCGCGGTAGCTCCAGCGACCATCTGGAGAGTGGCGTGCCCGCCGACGGTGCCCTCGGTGATGCCGTAATTACTAGTGCTCGGTGATCCTGTAGCGCTTACAGTGCCGGCGGTAGGCGCCACAGTGGCCGTAAGGGTGCCGACGGTCTGGCCGCCAGCGGCGAGGTAAACCCATGTCACACCCTTGGTGTCGTCGGTAATCAGGACTGCACCACCGATACAAGCCGTGAGGTCCAGCAGATTGATGGTGGCGCCCGCAACAAGGGCCTGCTTGGCGCCAATGATAGGCACCTCTGCCCCAAGATTAAGGGAGGTGGTAAGTGTTCCCGCTCCAAGCGCGGATAGCGACTGCCCGACCGCGTTAGGGAAGACGTAGAGCACCGAAAGGGCGGCGTCATAGGTCCACCCGGTTACAGACAGAGCATTCGCGTCAAGGCCAGGCAGGTTTGGGCTCGATAGGCCGTTGCAGTAGAGCATCGCAAACTGATAGACCGCTGGCGCCTCAAACGGAAGCGGAGCGAAGGCCGAATTGTTGTTATAGGCCTCCACCAGGATGCCGCGCGGGACCTGGCTTCCGTCGGAGTTGGCGGAATTGTAGGCGCACCAGAGACCGCTCGATGTGATGCGCCCCATGACGGTATTTTTTGCAAGATTTTGGTTCGGAGCAACGCCGATTCCTCGCGTGTAAAAACTCTTAAGCTCGACCTCAGTAGGTTTGGAATTCAACTGAGCATAAGGCGTAATTGCCATTTCAGGGCCCCTTTCTGTGGATCAAAAAAGGCCCCGAAGGGCCTGGTGTGTCTCGGCCTGGGTCCGGTTACTTTTTGGCGGACTCCATCGCGGCCAGGGTTTCCGCCGCCTTGGCGTCGCCACGGGCCGCGCGCTCGCGGAGCTGGTTGGGGTAATGCCCCGGAAGCTTGGCGAGAATTTGCGCCCCGGTCAGAGCCCCGCCACCGACAGAAACGCCGCCTATAGTCCCGTTTGCCATGGCGTTTGCGATTGGGTTTTGATGCTCGGGAGCAAGGATGCGGGGCTCCGCCATCGTGCCAGCCATCTGCAGAACGCGACCGCGCGCGACCGCTGACTGAACGAAAGCGGTAATGCCGGCATCATCGAGAGCGGCCAGAATCTGCACGTCTGAAGCCTCGGCTGCCGGGCAGGAAAGCCCTGCCGCGCAGAGCTGATAATGGACGGTCAGAGCATTGCTCTTTTTCTGGGCCGCCGCCGCAGCCAATGCCGCCTTGGCGTTCTCGGCGCGTTCGGCCTTGAGGGCTTCGCGTTCGGCGCGGAGCTCGGCTAGCAGAGCGTTCACCTCGGCGGTCCCGCCGCCTCCGGCCGCCGCCTGCGCGGTCTCCGGTGCTGGAGCGGGTGGGGCCGCGGGGGCCGGTGGAGTTGCGGGGGGGGTTTCCGCCGCTTTTGCCGCAGCGATGATCGCCGCGGTTGCATCGACGACGCTGGTCACGCCAGCCACGGCAGCGGCAGGCGGCTTCGGGGTCTTGGTTTCGGACGTTGCCATGGTGGAGGCCTCCTCTTTTTTTGCAAACTGGTCGAGTTTGGCCCCGCTGATCGCCCCCTTGGGAACGAACGCCGCGTGGTTATACCTCATGTTCACTTTTTTCGTCTTGATCTCGGTGGCAGCTAATTTGAAAGCGAATCGGGACCGGCCCGGGGAACACATGACCATGCGCCCGCCGCAGTAGCCGAGGTCTAGCCAGTCCTCGTCATCGTCCGGGTCTTCCTCGGGGTCTCGGCCGCCGAGCGCCGCGTTTGCGTCGGGGTCGTCGAGCGGCTCTTCGTCCCAGTCGAAGCCGCCACTCAAAACGTTGTATCGTCCGCAGGCTACCGCGTTGATTGCATCGTCACCACAGATCCGGAGCAGAACCCGGCTGTTCGCGCCATCCGTGGCCACCGAGCGGATGTGGCCGCAAATCTGATTCACGTCTGGCACCAGCGAAACTCCGCCCATGTTGTCTCGGACAATTTCTGGGTGGTTGGCGTAAATCGGAATCGATCCCACGGTGGCCATTGACTCGCCCGGCGGCTCGAATGTGGAGGTCAAAGACTCAATGTCGTCCTGGTCCATTTCGAAATGCCCAAGCATCGCGGAGAACGAGCCCGGGTAGGCGAGGGTGGCGGGTAAGTCGCAGTAGCGGACAGGCCCGAGCGCAGTGTGTGCCGTCCTGATCGGGCTTGTCGTCGCGGAGTAGGGGCCGAGCGCGAACGCGGCGCCCGTGCAAGCGATACGGTGATTACGGAGCCTCGAAGCCATAGATTTCGTAGTAAACTCCTTGCCGTCGTCGCTTGAAACTTTGTGCAATTTATCGAATCCCTCGGCCATCGAAAGCGTCTGGCTCATAATTGCTCTCGAATCTCCAGCGAGCGAATCGCCAGCGCTTTGAAATCAGGGAACCGGCGCACCCGGTCAGCCACATAGAGTTGCCGGTTCTGCTCGCGCCTCTCAGCACGATCGCGGCTCGGAAAGAGAGTCTCAGATACGTAACTCGCGCGGCCAGCACTTGCGCTCGCCGACTTCTTGCTGTCGGGAGTTGTCGGAACATCAACATCCTGCTCGGCCGTCGGTTTCTCGCCGATGATGGGGTTTTTTCCGGTCGGGACTGGCTGCACCTCAGGCTGCGCGTCAATCTCTTCCTGGCTCAGAGGCCGCAGGTCGATGTCCAGCGTCTCAGCCATTGCAAACCGGATGGCGTTGAGGTCGTCAGCAATGCCGGGCTTGATGCCGCCGAGGTCAACCCCATCTTTCAGGGCGGCCATGAACGTCTTCTTGTCCTGCTGTTTAAATTCTTGAATCAGGAACTGCCCGGCCGTTCCGTTGGGGAGCGCTCCGTTTTTGCCGCCCCAGTTGAGCAGCAAAAACGGCTTGATGAACTGCATCACCATGGTTTCAGCCTTGCGCTTAGCCCTGGCGTCGATCACCTCAATAAAGAGGTCCATGTGACTCGTGCCGAGAGCGTAACTGCCGACGTTGCTGTTCTCGCCGACCAGCGACGGAATGTTCGCCGCGCGGTAGATGCGACGGTCTTTGTCGACGACGAAGCCCTCAAAGTCGTTTCCGAACGCGATATGTGGCGCCAAGAGATCGGCCGTGATGTCATCGGTTTTGATGATCGCACCATCTTTGGCGAGTGCGGAGGCCATGTAGCTCATGAAATCAAGGATCGGGACCTCAGCCCCAGTGATGGGATTCGTGATCGTCCGATACTCGTTTTTTGTTGAGAGCGTGAGGTGCGGGGTGGCATGCCTGGACACCGCAACACCCCATTGATCGAGGGTTTTGGTTTTAGCGAACCAATGTTTCCACATGGCCCGCGTAAGCGCGACGCCGTAAAAATTGCCAAACTTGTTAAGCGAACCGCGCGACGTCTGAACGATTTTCGCCGACGGGAGGTAAGACTGGTAAGCCCCAAAGCGCCATTGCCGAGCGGCCCGTAGGTTGTTTTTGCGCTGGTAGGGCACACCCTGGTCGGTATTCCAGATGTCGTAGGTGATCGTCCCGGGGTGGAGCGCCTGGACCTGCACGGGACGAATGTAGCGCCCGTCATAGTCGCCGACGACCTCAGCGCAACTATGGCCCGCCCAGGAATCCGTATCGGCCTCGGCCAGGACATCGATCCAGGGCGTCTCGAGCGTGGCCAACCACATGTTGACCGTGTCCGAAATATGCTTGTTTGGATGGCTGTAGGGCCCGATTTTGGTATCCGTGGCGAGCTGGAGATAGCTCAGGGCGGCCAGGACCGTCTCATCCTGGAGCATCTCCTCATAAACAGGCACGCCGATCGTGTCCGGATTGAGAAAATACTGCAGGCCAGAGCGCGTGTGCATCCACCACTGATTGCTGACGATGCCCTGCAAGGGCCGGTCCGGGTCGAGCGGAACCGACAGGCCATTCGAAATCGGGTAGCCGCCGCCAGTTGCCTGCGCAGCTGCCTTTAGGTAAGGGTTTGCCGGATCAATCTTCGGGGCCGGGGTCGGCATGAGCACCGGTCCGTCAAATCGGGGAGCGGTGAACTCCGTAATCCCGTGAGGATTGGCCATCTGTTGGAATCCTCCAGGTCACCGAGTTGTCTTTACTGCCCTGAGCGCCCCGGCGCCGCGCGACTGGTTTGGATTGAGGTAGTTGACGCAAAAAACGGAAGCATCGATTCGGCCCGGGCTCTTTGGCGTTTCCTTGGGGACCCATGTGCACTGCTCTTCCTCGAGCTCAATGAGGTTGCCGAAATGATGGACCCAGTTAGCTTCGTAAAGCGCCGAAGTTGGTTCAGCTCGCGTGGCCTTGTCCTCGTGGGATGTGATCAACTCGACCCGTGGAAGCCGATCGGAAACGTCCGACTCGATAAAGGCCAGGCGAATTGTCTGCTCAATCAGGAGACCGCCAGCGTTACGCTCCGCAACGATTTCCCGGACGCCATGCAAGAGGCATCCGCGGACAATTTCGCGAGCCCACAAATCCGGACGGCCTTTAATCGTGAAATCATCTAGAATGACCGTGTGCCCGCGAATCGAGCGGCCATCGCGACCGATTCCAGAGAGCACTTTGCCGGCAAAAACTATCCCGCAATCGTCGGTATCCTTGCTGTCAGACGTGGTGCTGTCTACCCCACAAACCACGTTCTCCCAACGAAATCCGTCGATCGAACTGATTCGGTTGCGCTCGATGATGTCGGGAATCCAGAGAGCGCCTTCACGAGCCTCGATGTCGAGCCCAAAAATCTCTTCCTGCTCCTTGGACGTGTCCTTGAATTTGAGCAGCTCTTTCTTGAAATTTTCGTTCAAGTTTTCCAGATTATCGTAACTCGATCCGGTCGTAAGTAGCGTGCTTGGCTCGTTAGCGATCTGCTTGAGGTATTTGACCGACAGCTTCGGAGTCGTAGTCATGACCATGCGACAAGGACCGGCACCTGCCAGCCTCAGACCGAGCTTGATGTCTGCGTGAACGCGCTTGAGTTGACGCCATGCCGCGGGCTCGTCTAGCCATGCAAAATCGTGCTCCGGACCTTTGAGTTGGTCTGGCTCGTCCGCGGAATAGAGCGATGCCATGGCCCCGTTCGGCCACACCAGCTTCTTTTTCGTCCGGTGATAAACCGGCTTGTTCCATGGTGGGCAGATCGTCAGAAGGCCGGATCGTTGCCCCTCGACCATAACCGAAATCGTATCGTTTTGGGTTCGAGCGCAAAGGCAAATCTGCCTGGCCCCATACTCCTCGACCGCCCGACGCACCGCCTCGGCGCCCGTCCTCGTTTTTCCAGCGCCGCGGCCCATGCGTAAATACCAGGTAGACCAAGACCGGGAGAGGGACAACTGCTGATTCGCACGACCCCAGAACCGCCAGTCGTATTTGAGCTTTTCAAGCTCGTCGCGGGAGAGAGTTTGCAGTCTCTCCCTAAAGTCTGGCAGGGCAAGGAGACGCATCTTTCGGGAATCGGTGCCGCGATCGTCCAGCATCGACTTGATTGCAGTCGAGGCGATGACGCACGACCTATTCGGGGGCATCGGTCACGGTCGGATTCGCGGCATTCGGCTCGGGGGCATCGGTCACGGTCGGATTCGCGGCATTCGGCTCGAGCAGACGGTAAAGGTCGTCGAGTAAAGATTCCTTGGATTGCTGGGGCACGGCGGCCGCGAAATACAGGTCGGCTAACTGACGGTAAGCCCGAATCTCGCCGGGTCCACTGATGAGCTTCCATTTCTTCGAAAACTGCGGAATGTCATTGGCCTCGCCGCATTTGTGGACAGGCTCAAGACAAGCCTTGTCCCAAAACTCAAGGTCATCCCGAAGCGTTAACCCGTCATCTTGATAAATCTCTGTCGGATCGATGGTGATCCGCGCCAGAACCTTTTGCTCCTGGAGATGGAGCATCCGAGCGAGCGTCTTGCGATGCTCGAGCATGTCTTCGTATTTGGGTTGCACGAAAAGCAAGTCGCGCAACCACTGAAAACGCTCATCTCGAAGCAGTCGGTGCCCGGCGACCGAGGGATTCCCGTATCCGGCCGAACGAGCCGCTTTCGTTGCACACTGCCGCGGGTCGGCGAGCAGGTTGCGGAAGAACGAAATCTCTTGCTCAGTGGGGCTTCGTTTGGCCTTGGGCACGTTGCGCTCTCACCTTTTCGAGGGATTGCCGCAGGAGCTCGGCGCGGGACATTTGCTTTCGGTAGGCTTCCTTCGCCAGGAACGCTGCGTCAGTCGGGCGGGCCCGAAAGGTCGAAGATTCTCGCGCCAAGGTGCCTCCCTGAAATGGTCTGGAAATTAAAAAAGCCCCCGAGAAAATCGGGGGCTTTTTGTCGGTGGGCAGAGGGGTGTTAGTGGAAGTGTAGTGACAAGGTGAATTTATGTCAAGAGGACTTGCCGGGAAAAATCACGAGCAAGAGGCGCGGAAAACCTATACGGAACAGGGATTTTGAGCGTATTTAGCGAAACCTAAACTTGAATATTGTCGAGGCCGCCCGTCGGAGACAGGCTTTTCGAAAAGGCATCCTTAGTCGCCCGAGAGCTGGAGCCCTTGGCCCTGCCACCCTTGCCCTTCCCGGAGCCTTTCGCGCGACCCGGTCCGCCCTTGAATCTCTGCCCGCCGCCCTTAACTGAAACTGATGCATCTCCAGCCATTCTCCACCTCCAAGCCAGAATTCCACGAACAGGATACCTCAAAAATGCACACGATGGAAAGCTTTCTGTCCGCCCGCCGCTCGATCGGAAGACACCGAGGCCGACCAGTTTGGGTCCTTCCGGTCTCCCTGCGGGCAACCGGACCCGCGCTTCCAATTGTGACGCCATTACTGCTAATTCTGACATCTTTTCTGACGCAGCCTTCCCCGTTGATACTGAGAGCACGGGAACCGACGGTAACTAAGACGCCGCAACGGTCCCGAGAAGAAATTTCAACACTGGAAGAGGAGGTCCTATGGACTTGATGACCGTTCCTGAGCTCGCCACAGAACTGAAGATTCCCGAAAAACAGATTTACCCTCTGGCCGACAGGATGCCCGGTGACGTCAAGATTCACGTCGGCCGCCGGCTGCGCTTCCTGCGTGGCCCGCTCGAGAACTGGCTCCGCAGCGGCGGGGCCGTGACCCGCTAAAGTTACCGCCGGTTTCGCGCTGCGGCGCCGAGTTGGCCAACACAACACGAAAGGACATGACTGAGAATGAATAGCGGTGAAAAGGAGACGCCACCCGGCAAGGTGGCGGCTCGGAATAACGGCGAGGTGATTTCTTCGCCGGTTTCCTGCAAAATCCCCTCCGCCCCGGCCTCCTACTCCGGGCTCGAAAATCCCGAATCCATTTTCCATCGGGACCGTCGGTTTTACCCGTCGGGCGCCCTCCTCGGTTTTTTGAGCCCGTTTGACCTAAGTCGAGTTTTTTGGGCCCGTTTCTGGTGATGCGCGGCATTCCCTCACCCGTTTTCTGGTCCGACCGGTCAGCTACTCTAATACCCATAGAGCTACTACGAGGGAGGAGGGAAATCCTTATGACTGCTGGGTTAACTGCCGTTTCACCGATGATCGACGTGAAAGGTTTTCAGCAAATCACTGGCTTGGGAAAGTCCCAGGCTTACGATTTGGTCGCGCAACTGCCCGATGGAATCGTAATCCGCCTGGGGCAAAAACGCATCCGCTTGCTCGTTCAGCCGCTCAACGCTTGGCTGGCGTCGGGCGCCATGAATCAGAAACGATAAGGAGAAGGCAGTGAGAGACAACCGCTACCCAAACAGAAAGGCCGCCTTGCCACAGACGACTCGCCAGAACCGAGGCCACCAAGCTCGTTCAGGGCGAGGGTGGGGATGTCATGAATGGGGTTTTCGTGGATAAACCACGTTTTTTGCCAGGAAAGCATTCAAATCGCTCAGCCTGAAACGCATGGTTGAGCGTTTTCCGATCGCTCGGATGCACGCGATTTTGCGATCGCGCGCGAGCTGGCGCAGCGTCTCGGGACCCACTCCGATATAAACGGCGGCCGGCTCGACGAGCAGCGCTGGGTCAAAGGAAGCGGCGCTCGCAAGAGCCTCCAGTGGCTCAAGGCCCAACCCGGTCCCGGGCGAAAAACGACTGCGCTCTTTCCCTCCGGTCGACAACCCCTCGAGCCGCGTCGGCGCCTGTTCCAAGGCTTCACCCATAACTCGGTCCTCCTCATGGTTTTGATTTACATTCAATTCGTTGCAAGAAAGGTCTTGCTTTAAAAGGTTTACCACGGATTCCATCAAACGTATATTGGGCGGAAAACCAATTTAGTCCAATTAAATAAGGAGTCCACGAACAGGATACCTCAAAAATGCACACGATGGAAAGCTTTCTGTCCGCCCGCCGCTCGATCGGAAAAGTCGAATCTGGAATGCGGTCGTTTGTGGTGACGCGTGGGCAATTCACAATGGCCGATGCGGTCTTCGAGATTTTGCGACAGACCACCGGCCAGGCTCGCCTCTCCGTATGGGCGTGGGGATGGGCTGACAGCGAGGGACAGACAGCGGAGGCCTTCCGCCAATTCTGCGCGAGCTCGCGCATTGAAACTGGCCTGCTTCTGACCGACGGGCCCAAAGACGAGGCCGATCCGAAGTTCATCGCGGCGACAGCCGTGTGGCGCGAACGCTTCGGGCCGAGCTCGGTGAAAAACGTCAACCTTCACGCGAAAATCATTACGCTTGAAGTGGATGGTATGCGGTTTCTGATTCGCGGTTCGATGAATCTCCTGAAAACGCCGCGCTTCGAGAACCTCGACATCTCGGAGGGCTGCGCCGGATTCGAAACTGTGCGCGCTGCCGAAGAATCATTCCCGTTGCCTTCGTTGATTACCAGGTTGCGCGAAAAAACGTGGACGAGAACGGAACGGTTGTCCTGTGCCCGCGCACGGAAGCCGCGAGCCAAAACCTTTACGTCCGGGAGCTAACTCGGACCGGAAACATCATCAAGAAGACGCGGCTCGAGACCGGGGACCTGTGGGTGTGAATCCTTATCAAAAGTTTCCGCTTTGCGACCTCTCGGTGATGGTCTCCGCCGCCTCCCGTGCCACCAAAGCCGCAGCCGCCTCCCACTCCTCCGAAGTCGCCACCACGCCTGGAACGCAAATCACAACCGACTTCGGATCCTTGCACGTCACGCGCTGCCGCCTGCGCTGGTCCTCCTCCCAGTCCGCTATTTTCTGCTGGTCGGCACCCCCCGCAATTTTGTCCCCCGGCTTCTCGTCGCGACAACCGCCCGAGCCGCCACCGTTACGCACCCCGCGCCTGCGGTCGTCGGCCAGACACCCCTGAATCTCTCCGTGCAGCGCCTGACACGCTGGGCACCGACAAGGCAGCGGACGCACGCACGCATCCGAGCGCACTTGACGCGTTCGCTCCAGATCTGCCGACGTACCCACCCACGTGCATCGGCAATGCCAAACCTCGCTCGAGGAGAATCCCACGTCGATGATGTGTTTGGCGTCCTTTCCCTGCCGGGCAGCCTCGGTGAGCGGCACAGGCAGGGTAACAGGCGAGCCGGCAACCAACAGGAGGTTTACGCCGAATTCTCCGCATTGAGGGCAAGGGTGGTTAGGATTGACGTAGCCTGCTTTCACAGGTCAAACTCGCGCTTGAATCGTGGCCTACTAACCTCGCGCGGTTTCGGGTCTTCCACGTCTTCCAGTGACGCGTGCTCTGGCAACCCAAGCTCCCGAGGAATCCCCGCCATCGCCGCCCGCAACTGCTCCGCTTTCGCCTCGGCTTCAGCCAGTTCGACCCGCAGACGAGCAGACAATTCCTCGGGCGTTTCTGGAGCGTCCGGGTCGCGACTCCCTGGAGGATGCTGCATGCGCCACGCCATCTTGGCGCGGAAATAAGCCTTGTCTGCATCCGTCGGACCGATGAGATGGTCTTCAAAAGCCTTCACGATATCATCGGGCGATATCTGCTTGTCGTGTGGCAGCCACCCCGCGAAGATAGCCAAGCCGGCCATAAAATTCAGATTACCCTGCAACCCTGCGAGGGCCTGTTGGGCCTGTAATTGCAACTGCTGAGCGTCAGCCGCCGCCATCTGTTGCAACTGCATCTGCTGGATCGTTGGGTTTCCAATGGGCAACCCGCCAGGAGCCCGGTGAACACCGTTCATATTCCGCATTGCCATTTTCCTCCGATTTTATGTGTTTTCAACTTTTTCCGCCCGGATTTCTTCGATTTGACCCCCTATTTCGGATTTTTGCCTCGAGTTGTCGGGCGGCAGCGCACGAGCGGAGGGGGGGCGCCTGTGTAATCTGCGGCCCACCCAACCCGGTCGGTCGGTCGACAGTGGCCGTCATTCTCTCAAAAACCCCTCTCTAAGCCTTCGTTCACCACGCCCTTGCCAAACGACGCAGGCGCCCACAAAACACCTCACGCAGAATTCTGTGGCCACTGAGCGCTATTCGCGCTCTTGTCCAGGAAAGTTGTCGCGACAGCCAGCGCTGCCCACATATCCTTCGCAAGCCCTGCGGTAGGCCCAGGAGCCGTCCTCGGCTTCTTGCCGGGCGCAACGTCGACCGAGACCCTCGGCGGCCCGTAGCGGGCAATCAGGGCTTGTCTGACGGCTGGATCGTTGGCCGAGGAGCAATGGCAAAGGTGCAATTTGACCGTTCGCCGCCCGATGCGGTGGACCTCGCCGCCAAGTCGCTCGACGTGCGCCGAGAAGCGACCGACCCACTCGCAGGTCCGAAAAACGTCCTCTCCAACGCTTTTGCCAAAGCCCTCGATGACCTCGAGCACGATTTCCGCGCCAGCGTAGTAAGCCGCCTCGAGCAACTGCCCCATGTCGGCGTTTGCGCGGATTCCTGAGCCGTCGAGTTTGTCGTCGACGAGCTTCGCCCATGCGCTCTGGGCAGGCCCGGGGTCAACCGCGAAAACGATCATTTTTCCTCCGCTGCGAGTGAATTCCAAGCGCTCTCGACGTTGCTGAGAGCGAAGCGTGGTTTTTGCTGCGAAATCGCCGCATCAACGGCTTCGGACGCGGCCTCGACGAACAGGCGGATCCAGTCGCGGGCCGGCATATGCGATGGGTTTTGCGGAATCGAGGCGGTCAAGCCAGCGAGACGCTTGAGGTCTTTTTGCGAAGGCCCACCGATCGGAAAAGCCCGGCAGAAGGTTGCTTCGATCTGCCCGCACGCCTCAGCGTTGGCCTGTTCCGCATTTCTGAATTTCGCGAGCCAGGGGATTTGCGTGAGCGGCGGCTTTTCGCCGATATGCAGCGGCTCGAATTCTTCTGGCGGAAAGCGCGCGCTCGGGCTCTGCCCGTTTTTGTGTCTGCTTTGCTCATGCTCTGTCTCTGCTTTGCTCTGCTCTGCTCTGCTCTGTGGCGTTACAGGCGTTACAGGATCGTTACTTGGCGTTACATGGCGTTTCACCGCGTTACAGGGCGTTACAGGAGCGTTACAGGGCGTTACAGGAGCGTTACAGGGCGTTACAGTTTCAGAAGAAATATCGGTATAACCCTTATTTGAGCGGTGTCTTGCGACCCTCTCGGAAATCTTCCCGGATTCATCTGAAGGCTTCCTGTGCCATTTGCGCCAATTGAGCACAAACCAGGTCCCGTTCGAGAGCGCCAGCAGGCCAAAGTCAACACAGTGTCCGAGAAAGGTCTCCCAGAGGGAGAGGAATTGCTGCCCGCGTCCATGGTGAATCCGAGCGAGGCTGGCCGCCGAAAACGGTGTGCCGTCGCAAAGGATCGCTCCTCCCATATTGGCCTTTTTGGCTAGGCAAACACAGCGAATCAGCATGGCAAAATAAACCTCGTCAATATCCATAAGCTCGGTGATCGAAGGATCATCGAATATGTCGACATCGAGCGTCGCAAAAATCATGTCATTTTCCAGTATTCCGCGCTCGGAACCATTCGAATCAGGCACGTCTTGCGCTCATCCAGCGACAGTCCAAGGTCGTCCAGAATCGGCCCCCATCGCTCAGACATGTCCTCCCGGAAGGCGTCCTCCGTGTAGCAGTTGTCCACCAAATCCCAGCCTCCGTGCATCCAAATGAAATACAGCGCCTGATCCCAGCAGAACCGACAGTAGCGGAAGGTGTGGAAACATTCGTTATCCCAATGGCTCCAGGGAGTAGCTGTCGTGGAAAAGTAGCGCTCGCCCGGCTCGATTTGCTGAAAGCAGAGCTCGCACTTGTGGGACTTGCGGGCCTTGGTCATGTCTTCCGCTGCGCGAGGACTGAAGTGCGGGTGCCTGTCGTCTTTCACGGGTAGCTTTCCTTCCGTCTCAAAAAAGCTCATTATCAAGCATTTCCATGGCAACATCTTCGCACCTATGACGCCACGGCTGGTCTTCTCCGGTTCTCAACGCGGGTGAAAAACCGTCGAGAACCGTAAATTTCGGGCCTTCAAACGTCATTCTCAAGACCTCTCCAGAAACGCCGTTTCGGTTCTTGAGCACCGAAACCAGCATCAGTCGCGGGTCCACTTGGCTATCGAACTTGCCCGGTTGGTGCACGGATAGGACGTGTGCCGCGTCCTTTTCGATTTGCGAGCTATCGCAGAGGTCGTTGATTGAGGGCGGCGGAGGCTTGCGCAGCTCTTTCGGAGGCTTCGTGAATTGAGCCAGCTCGAGCACGGGCACATTGAGGTCCATGGCGAGCTGCTTGACCCGAATCGAGCCCTCGCAGACAGCCTCCGTGCGCGACTGCCGCCCTCTGGCCTTGCATGCGAGCTGCAAGTAGTCCATCACGACAGCGGTCAATGGGCTGGACATCGCGAAGACCTCGACGCGCCGGCAGAATCCCTCAACGTCGGTTGCGTCCGAGTCGACATGGAGATTTTCGAAGGCCTGTTCCTCGAACGCCATCAGCTCGCCGGCGGTTGGATCGCGATCGAGCTTCAGTGCCTGTCGGCACGCCCGGCGGGCAATGCCCTGCCGGCTCATCTCGTGTGAAAACAGGTAGACCGATCCTCTACCAAGGGCGGCCCATGAGCGGGACACCTGAAGCGCCAAAGCGCTCTTGCCGTGCGCCGGAAGACCAGCCAGAACGGTAACCTCACTCGGTTCCGCGCCGCTGAACACGCGGTCGAGCGAGGGCAGCCCGAACGATAGGAAGGACGATGGATTCGGCCGGCCTTCGTTGCGAGCCACGGCTTCGGCCAGCTCGCTTGCGACGAGCTCGCGCACCGTGGCTACCTCTGAGACAGCCTCGCTCCTGGAGTGTCCGGCTATCGCCAGACCGATTGCTCGCGAATGCTCCCGCGTAATGTCGTCGAGGGTGCGCTCTGGGTCATCCGCCAATTGGACCAACTGCGAGGCAGCCCGCCGAAGCCGTCGGCGCGCCGAAGCCTCCCGCACGAGGCCGACTAGCGAGACAACCTGCGAGCGCATCAACTCGCAAGGCTCGGCCATCGCATGATGATTGAGCACAGAAAACGAGGAGTCTTGCCCGCGCAGCAGCATCTCCGCGCGGAACGTAAACATGTCCGGCTCGAGGCGCTTAACCATGAGCGATCGGATCGCCTCGAGACCGGCGCGGCTGTGGGGACACGCAAAGTCCGTCGGCAACAAATCGCGAATGAAGGCGCAGTTGTCCGAGTCGAGCGAGAGTGCACAGACAAGGGTTCGCTCCTGGTTTTCGAGGGCAAGGTTGACAGATGTTAGGTGTTCCAGCATTCGAAAAGCCCTATCTGTGGAAGCGGTGCGTGCGCAGGTGCGCGCGGTTGGCGGGTGGCGTGCGGTCGAAAGCGGTCACGCGAACAGGTTTTTCTGTCGGCCCGCATTCTCCGCCGCCCGCACATTGGCTACCATTTGCCGGTAGTAGCTCGGCTTCAGTTCCACTGCCACGCACTTCCGCTCGAGTTCGAGCGCAACCACAGCGCCCGATCCGATGCCGCCGAACGGCTCCAGGATTGTGTCGCCAGGATTGGACCAGAGGCGCAGGCCACGTCGGTAAACTTCGAGTTGCAAAGGGCAGATGTGGCGTTCATCCTCATGTTCGCGAACCGATCGATGCTGCAAGGTTTCGCCCGGGTCTATGTCCATCCATACCGGCGAGGCCCACTTCTGCCAAAGGTCCACCGGAACATCCTGCGGCGTGTGCGCGACTGGCTCCGCATTCTCGCCCGGCTTGCGCAGCGTCACGAGGTAGTCTGCGATCCCCTGGCGCGACATCGTGCTGTCCTTCTTGATCTGCTTCCATAAGAGGCCCAGGGCCTTGGTGCGCTGCATCGCGACGACAGGATCTTTCCAGATGCAGACCTCCGAATGAAAGTAGAAGCCGACCTTCTCGGCCGCCGCGATGAGGTGCCCCCGGAAGTCCATCAGGCCAATGTGCCCGTCGCGCTCCTTGAGCGTAGGGATCTGCATACAGTGCATCGAGAGCGACCGGCCCGGCTTGAGCACGCGCAGAACCTCGCGCAAGACGAACGAGACGTGCTCGAAAAACTCCTCATAGCTGCGACAATTGCCGATGTCCCGGTCGCTGTTGCTGTAAGTGTAGAGCGAAGCGAACGGGGGCGAGCAGATGGCGTATCCCATCGAGTTGCTCGGCAGGCCCGGAAGCACGTCGCAAACGTCCCCGTGGTAGAGCGCCGCGCGGGGCGAAATGTATTGATCCAGGACTTCGGTTTCTGCCACTTCGGGCCACTCGTCAACCATGATTCCTCCAAAAATTGGCAGTCATTTCCCCGGCCGGCCGCCAAGCCGCTACGAAGTCCCGCGTCCGTTATTGGCGGATCGAAGCTGGCCGATCTAGAGCCAGGCGGGAGCCTTCAACTTTGTTCCAGGTGCGTAAACGGTGCGCTCACGCGTCACACCCCGCACTGATTCGAGTTGGATTTCCGAGAGCGCAATGGCCATCTGCTCACCCATCGTCGCAGCGCTCGTTTCTTTGCGGCGCAGGTTGGCCAGCACGCAACCCTCGGCCTCGGACAGAACGAGGTGAACATGGACCTCGCGGGTTTGGCCAAACCTCCAGCACCTGCGGATCGCCTGGTAAAACTGCTCGTAACTGTCGGACAGGCCGACGAAAGCGATCCGCGAGCAATGCTGCCAGTTGAGCCCGAATCCAGCCAGGGTCGGCTTCGTGACCAGCACACGGGCCCGGCCTTCGCTGAAGTCGATCATCCGTTGCTCTTTCTCGTCCGCGGTGTTCGCGCCGGCGATCTGAACCGCGCCAGGGATGGCCTGCTCGAGAGCATCGCCTTCCGCGTTCAGGTTGCACCAAATGAGCCAGGCTTCATCCGGTTCGGCAGCCACCATCGCCGCCGTCTTCTCAACGCGACCGGCCATCGATGCTTTGCGGGCCGTCCGCCGTTCGGTCAGCGTCTGCGCCTCGCGAGGGAAGAGCAGACCCTGGTCACCGAGGACGTAGTCGCCTTCGATCTCCAGTTTGTGCTCGTGCGACCGCAACGGGGGCAGAGCGTGCGAGCTTGCGTCGTAGCCAAGGTCCGCCGGCGACCGAATAACGATCGCCCATGAGCAAAGCCACCGCCAGAATGCATCCTTGGCGTGCCCCTTCAGGCGCCAGGATGACGTGTCGCCGCCGTCGTGGCAGAAGAACTCGCTGAGCATCTCGGTGCGCGAGCATACGCCCAGGAATTCAGCCTGGTTGCCTAGCTCTTCGTGGTCGTTTGGGGCGGGTGTGGCGGTGCAGCAGAGGCGGTAGGGTGTGATCGAGAATGAGTCGATCAACTGCGTCCGCGTCTTCCCCGAGTAGGCCTTCAGGATGCTGGCCTCATCGAGAACAACCCCGGCGAATGCGGCAGGATCGAAACGATGAAGCTTCTCGTAATTCGTGACGACGATCCCCGCGCCGGCCACGTCCGCAGGTTGATCGCTCGCCCATTGCGCGCCGATGCCAAACTTGGACGCCTCGCGGATTGTCTGTGCCGCCACCGCGAGCGGCGTCAGAATCAGAACGGTCCGTCCCATATGCCACGCGACCGCGTGGGCCCAAGCGAGTTGCATAGCTGTCTTGCCCAACCCTGTATCCGCAAACAGCGCCGCCCGCCCGCGTCGCACGGCCCACCGAACAAGGTCGGCCTGAAACGGGAACAGTTGCGCAGGAAGCTTGGTTGGTTCGAACCCGGCTGGCTGAAACGCCTTGCTCTTGCTGGCCAGAAAGCTTGGGTAGTCCATCTCAAATCCTTTCATCGCACCCTGTCCCAAAGGCAGGTCCAAGCCGCTGCCGTAGCAATCGCCGAGCAGCTATTTCCCAGGGCCCTGATTTGATGTCCGTAAACGGGTTGCTGTAATTCTCGGGAAACCCGTTGCAGGCCGAGCTCTATGCCGCCGATGCCGGAGCAAAGGGAGAGCACGGTCACGCCTCCACCAGGGGCCGATACTGCGCGGGGTCGTCGAATCCGGCCACCCAGGCCGCGGCCGCGTGACAGGTCCGGGTGTCGGGAGGCACGCGCAGCAGCGTTTGCTTGCCCGTCGACGGGCACGTGACCTCGAGCAGCACCATGGGCTCGTCGCCTTCGAGCTTGCGGCTGAGTAAGCGCCGCGGAAGCTTCTTGCGTGCCAGCCCCAGGGTCCCGCACGCGGCGCAAGAGAGGCGCACGGGGTCGAGCCCAAAGCAGAGCTGGCAGGTTGTTAGCGGGGTTTCGTGGTCGTGGTGGCGGATTTTGAATTCAGCCTCCGCGACGAACCGATCGCGGCCCATCAGGTCGATCAGCGTGCGCCGAACCTCCACGTTGGTCTCCGAGAATACGCGCTCGGCCGTGATGCTGGCGTGGTCGAGGATCGGAGCCGGATCGTTGAATCGGACACCGTGCACAAAGAAGCTGCCGTAGCCATCGGCCCAGCGAACAGCCGGCCCCGACGTGTTGTGCAGTTCGTTGCGCTCATCGCGCTTGACCTCGAGCGGAGCCCGGCAAAGGATTGCAACGCCTTGCAACAGGATGCAGTCCCACACACCGAGATCAAGGAAGGATATCCATTTCTGCCAGATCTCCGAGTGCTCTCGGAAGTCAATTCCGATCCGAGCAAAATAGTCAAGAAACGCGGTCCATCCGATGTTCCAGCCACCCAGACCGAGGCCAGAGAAATCATTCCATTCGATCTTCTGGTCCACGACCTGGCCCACGACCTGCTCCACGACCTGGTCCACGACCTGGTGCCTGACCTGCTCCACGACCTGGCGCCTGACCTGGTC
>QGNH01001158.1_pt1 | contig 26715 bp, 32 predicted proteins | sample 1735481 | NCBI WGS metagenome assembly QGNH01 (sample SAMN09239004, study PRJNA386568) | Viral metagenome, whole genome shotgun sequencing project.
TAGAATGAAGCAGCCTGAAAATTCCCCAGGCGGAAAATGAGGTTAAAAAATGGAAACGGTTCTCGGTATTTCGTCTGATAAAGGCGCAAGACTTCCGATTGACCGCCCGTGCTCAGCTTGCAGTGCCGGTGACTTCAAAATGGAGCATCATCTGCACACGCCGCCTTTCCGCGAGTCTACCGATGCAGATTTGACGCAGGAACTTGAAGAGTATTTCTCCCCGGAGCAGCAGGTGATTGACGCAAGTTATCGCGCGTATGAAGCTGCCGGAGTGAAGCACAGCTTTGCGATGTGGCTTTGGAACCTGAACTGGTGGGAGGATGTTTTCTAAAGTTCGGAATCTTTTAGCTTGACAACAGAGCACAACTTTTGATAGTGTAGTGACTGACAGCAATACAAACCACTGAAGTGCAACAGGAGCAGAGGAAAAAATATGGACACGAAAGCAATCAGTAAGGCCGCAAAGAAGTTGGCGGTAGCAGAAGCGCGGCTCGTGCGAGTCGTCGAGAACAAAGAAGTGGCTCTTGCGAAAGCAGCTGCAAAGTATGCCACGAAGATTGAAAATGTGCAGAAAGCCGTTTCCGACTTGAAGGCTGCTCTGACGGCCCTTGTTGCAACTGCGTAAGAATCTCTCCGGCCAATAATTGACGAGGGCACCTCAATCCTAGGTGCCCTTTTCTTTTTGTCTGCAAGTGCTGCTGACCCGTCACACTTCTCAGAGATAGTGACCACAGTTGCCGGGGGCAGAATGTCACGTCGTCCGAAGCCGACACACCTGAAAGAGATTGCAGGAAATCCTGGAGGCAGGCCGCTCAACACTCAAGAGCCGCAGCCGCCAAAGGGTGTGCCTGAAATGCCGAAGGGCATGGGGCTTGCAGCGAAGCGCATGTGGCGCAAGTGGACAAAGGAACTTATTGCAGTCGGCGTGATGTCAACAGTTGACGGTGTCGCTCTTGAGCAGGCTTGTGTCAGTGCTGCTCTCGCAGAGAAGTTCTACAGAGAAGCACTCGAATCTCCGATGATCAATGAGTTTGCAGGTGCATCGGTAGACGGACAGATATTTTATAAGCGTAAAGTCAATCCGGCGGCGCTGGGGTACATCGCGGCAAGCAAGAACGTAAAAGCATTCCTGATCGAGTTCGGGTTGACGCCAGCAAGCCGTTCGAAACTGAAGATTGAAAAAGAGCAGCCTGACAATGAGCTGCCAACAAAAGCGGAGACGACTTTGCCTTCGACAGAGATTGACTTGGACGGGATTGATGAAACGACCGTTCAGTAAGTTTGTGGGGCACAGGAGAACCGATGCGCTGGTGAGCCGGACAAGCAAGAAGTTACCCGGTCGAGCGTAAGTTCCTGCGCCAAGTTTGTGGGAAAGCACCAAGTAGTAGTGGAAGAAGAAGCGCACGCGGTTAGACGACTGTCCCAGTGAGGGTAGTTTAGCTGCTGAGTAGATTCCGACCCGCTAATGCTGAGTGTACCACACAGAGACGGAAGTTCATTCGAACTTGCAGCTCACGGAGAGTCGAATCTCTATAGGTTGCTTGGGACTTCCGTCATACTTTTATGACAGACGCAAAAGAATTGCTGTTCAGAGTCTTGGTTGGTGCCTTTGTCTTAGGCATCTTCATCGGATTTTTTGTCGGCATCATTGTGTTTGTACTAGCAAGTTAGGCCGGAATATCTCAGTAGGAAGAGCGCCGCACCTGTAATGCGGAAGTCACGGGTTCGATTCCTGTTTCCGGCTCCAGTTTTGTGGGCCTATAGTTCAGCGGGAGAACGCAGCCTTTGCAAGGCTGATGTCGGGGGTTCAATTCCCTCTAGGTCCACCAAGTTTTGTTTCACCGTTGTGTTCGGCTCAGGACCGTATACAGCACGCTTCAAGAAGCAGTAAGAAGGGAGTATTTTTCCTGTAGTGACTTACTGATGTGCGAGCTTCAGAACTATACGCCCGCTGTGATGCAGCGGGCTCGAAAGAGGAATGATGCAATGAAGCGACTAATTAACTACATGTCTTTTTGGGCCGCGGCTTTTGTCGTTCTTGTTTACTTGCCGTACGCGCGGAAGAAAGCACGGCAATGAAGATTGTCCGCCTTCACGACTTGAATAACCCGTCACGGATAGTACCGTTCGATGCAGCCGATTTTTCTGCCGCTGTTCCTTATCTCGGCGGCTCTGCCCTGAAATTGAAGGACTGCGATTCGCTCATTCCTGTGATTGAGACAGCAGAACAAATTATATCACTGCTTGGGGAATAGTGATGCTGACGCCTGAACAACAGACTACGATTGACCACATGATTGCTCAGTTTGAGGCAGCGAATGCAGAAATTGCAAAGCGTACTGCTTTTGAGCAAGCCGCAGCGCATCACACTCCAACACCAGAAGAGTTGTCGGACAGTGCCGCAGCAATGAGACTTCCGGACGGATCAATCCCTGACGGTATTATGGTGATTGAAAATGGGAAGTACGTGAGCAAGTCCCGCGAATCTGCGATTATCGGATTGCTCCAGGGATTTTTTACTCTATGAATTTCAATTTCTTCAAGAATGAGATTGCAGCAGCTGCCGAGAAGAGTGAAGGCGGTGATCTCCTCATGATTTCGTCATCAGTGTGCATCAGCGGTAATACTCCTGATCATGTTGACCAGAGGTGGCAGAATAATCCTTCGCGGTGGGATGCTGCTAAATTGAATCTGCACACGGCAAGGGCTATTCGTCATGAAGAGATTCGTCTTGGCCGCACTATGACTCCTGAAGAGCAGAAAGCCCACATCAGAAAGCTTCTTGATGAGGCTGTGGCACAGGAAAGGCAAGAGCAGCGGAAAAATTAAAAAAAAAATAACAAAAGCGCAAGAGGCGAGCGCAGTACGAATCGCCGGAATGACGAGCACAAAAGGAGCAAGAAAATGAAATCTGATGTGATTTTACGACCGCCTTCAGCACCACGTATAGACGCATATAATGTAGCTGTAAAGTATGCTAGTGACATCCTCACCAGCAAGATAGTCGCAGGGAAGCTGCTCAAACTGGCAGCAAAGCGGTTCATATCGGATCTAAAGTTCGGACCTGAAAGAGGCATAACTTTAGACAAGATCGCCGCTCAGCACGTAGTCGATTTCTTCAGCACGCTCCGTCACTCTCAGGGTGAATGGGGTCCGAGAGCCGCAAATCCGAAGGGTGATCCGTTCATCCTTTCTCCGTGGCAGACGTTCATTCTTGTAAACTTGTTCGGCTTCAAGCGTGCAGACGGGACGCGCCGCTTCCGCAAGGCTCATATTGAAGTCGCACGCAAGAACGGGAAGACAACTTTCGTAGCCGGCATCGGTTTGTACATGCTTGTGGCTGACGATGAGCCCGGCGCGCAGGTATTCGTCATTGCTACGACAAGAGACCAGTCAAAAGAAGTGTTCGATGAAGCTGTGCGCATGCGGAACAAGTCACCGTACTTGTCTTCACACGTCCGCTCCGTCAGAAACAACCTTCACGTACTCAAGACATCTTCCAAGTTCGAACCGCAGTCATCTGACTACGGAACCGCTGACGGCAAGAACGTACACTGTATGCTGGCCGACGAATTGCACCAGCACCCTACGCGCTTGCTCTACGACGCCTATGCACAAGCTACCGGTGCGCGAAGACAGCCGTTGATTATCGCGATCACTACTGCCGGCTATGATACACAGGGTGTGTGCTACAAGCAGCGCGGCATTGTTGAGAACATCTTGACAGGCAATGCATCAGCAGTCGACGGAGATTCATTCTTCGGATACATTGCGTGCATTGATGAGCCGGACAAAGAAGGAAAGAACGGCGATGACCCGATGGATGAGAAGTGTTGGTCGAAAGCCAACCCGAATCTCGGCGTCAGCGTGAAGCTTGACAACATGCGTGAAGAAGCAGGGCTTGCTCGCATTGATGCAACCGCTTTGAACTCCTTTCTCTGTAAGCGCCTGAATGTCTGGGTCAATCAAGAGATCAGGTGGATGGATCCTGCGAAGTGGGCACAATGCAACTCAGCCGGCCCGATGTCTGATCCACGCGCTCTCAGACTTGCTGCTGAAAAAGCACTCAGCGGCCGCATCGCAATTGGCGGGCTTGACTTGTCATCAAAGAGTGACTTGACTGCTTTTGCACTTGTGTTCCCTCCGTGCAAGACAGTCACTGAGCAAGTTCCGCGCCCGCAGACTCGACAAGAAATTCAGTGGAGAATTCCCCCGGTGTTTGATGAGGTCATTGTGAAGCCGGCTGATCTACGCTGGTCAGTGCTTGTCTGGTTCTGGGTTCCAGCAGGCTGCATTGAGGAGCGCGTGAAGAAAGATCGTGTGCCGTATGACATGTGGAAGCGCATCGGCTACTTGAGAACTTGCCCCGGGAACACAATCGACCACGAGTTCATCTACAAAGAGATCACGGAGCTGAGCAAGATTTTTGAATTCAAGGACCTCGGCTTTGATGCTTGGAATGCGCAGTGGATTTCGAAGAAGCTTATTGATGACGGGTTCAAAGCTGAGTCATGCCGCCCCAACTACTCAACAATGAATGAGCCGATGAAAGAGCTGATGGGAATGGTGCTCGACAAGAAGCTTGAGCACTACGGCGATCCGGTGTTGTCTTGGAATGCCGGCAACGTAGCCGCGACTACTGACGCGAACGGCAGCATTCGCCCGGACAAAGACAAATCGAAAGAGAAGATAGACGGAATCGTTGCGATCATCATGGCAATGAGCCGATTCTGTTCTGACCCGACGCTTGCCCAGAATTCTGTGTACTCGGAGCGAGGGATTATATTCCTATGAAAGCCGTCACAGGAGTGAGACAAGAACAGAAGGCTGTGTTGCAGGCAGGGAAGAAGCAGTGCAGCTACGATGACTGCATTTCTATTCGGTGCATCGTAGATTGCCCACACGGACATGTAGGTGACATGATGAATAAGTCCTCGTCTGTAGCCAGAGAACTTGTCAAACGTGGATTGGCTGAATATGTCTTTCCGTATGAAGCTAAAGATGCTCCAAGGGTGTCACAGCCTACAGCCACTGCGGACACTGCTCTGCCAAGTCTGCTGCGGGCATACGGGCATGTGATGGGTGGGTAAGTAGTGACATATTTGTACATACAACTTGTCACACTCTAAGGATATTATGAGGCAATCAAATGGCTAACTTCGTCACACGAATGTTCAACGCAGCGATCAGTGGATTCGCGCCTGAACTTCGTCCTGAGCAAAGAACGTCCCTGGAAAATCCACAGACGCCATTGTCCTACCCGGCTGAGTGGCTGCTTGATATTTTTAACGGCGGCCGCACTGACTCAGGTATCCGCGTTTCAGAAATGACGGCGCTGCAAGTCGGCACGGTATTTGCTGCCGTGAATATCATCTCTGACGGTGTGTCTTCTCTGCCGTTGCACGTCTACCAGCGCGCAAAGATTGCTGGACGCGCAAGCAAGAGTGTTGCATATGACAGTCCGCTTTATAAGATTATCAATCAAGAGCCGAATCCTGAAATGACCAGCGCCGTGTGGCTGAAAGTCTTCATGATTCATTGTCTGCTATGGGGCAACGGCTACTCTGAAATTCAGCGCAACCAGAGCGGACAGATTATCGGAGTGTGGCCGCGTAATCCGGCACGTACTAGACCGATACGCATTCTGAAGCCGCTGATGTTTGAAGGCGATCTTCTTCCTCCGGGGACTTTGCTCTACGAGACCTCTGATCAGTTAATGGATTCATCAAGTTACGTTGTAGACCAGAATCCAGAAATGATGAACGTCGGTACGAAGCGCCTTGTTCTCTCAGATAACATGCTTCATGTTCCGGGGCTTTCACTTGACGGCCGCCTTGGGCAGTCAACAGTATGGTTAGCGCGTCAGGCTTTCGGACTTGCTCTGGCGACTGAGAAGTATGGAGCTAAGTTCTTCGGTAACGGTGCACGTCCGGCAGGCATCTTGACATTGCCGAGCAAGCTGGAGGACAAAGCGATTGACACACTGCGGCGCAGTTGGGCAGAAGCACACGGCGGAGAAAATCAATTCAAGGTCGCAGTGCTTGAACAAGGTGTGAAGTATGAGAAGATCGCCGCAACTCCTGAAGAAGGACAGATGCTTGAGACACGCAGGTATGAGCGCGAAGAAATCTGCGCTATCTTCGGCGTGCCTGCTCACATGGTTTGCGCGCAAGAGAAGGGCGGCAAGTCAAATGTAGAGCAAAGCAGCATTGAGTTCGTACTCTACTGCCTGCATCCTTGGCTTAATCGCTTTGAACAAGAGTTTGGGCGTAAGCTGTTCTCTGACATGGGGCGCTCGGCCGGGAAATACTTTGCGAAGTTCGACACACGCAAGCTGATGTACCCCGACGCCGCTGCCCGTTCTACATTCTACTCGCAGGGCAAGCAGTGGGGATTCTTGAATACGAACATGATTCTAGAACTTGAAGACATGAACCCGGTTGAGGATCCGAAGGTCGGTGAGACATTCTGGCAGCCGATCAACATGCAGGACGCCGGTGACCCACAGAAGCTCGGTGCACAGGATCAGGCAGCAATCGACACGAAGAAAGCAACGGACATCGCGGAGCACGGCGCGCAGATGGCGCAAGATACTGCGAAAGCCCAGACGAATCTTCAGATGAAAGCTGCTGAACAGTCCCACGGTCATGCAATGGAAGCTGCGAAGGTTGGCAATGTTCACATACAGAAGATGGCTAAGATTGCACCGCAGTCTGTAGCCGCACAGCCTGCTGCCGGCGGATCACCTGCTGCTGCTTCTGCTAATCAACCAGCTGCTGCTGATGTTGCAGCACCTGCAAAGAAGACAAAGCGGTCGTCCGATGTTGCTGTCATTCAAGCAGAGATGCGAGCAGCACAAGAAGATGGGTTCATCTTTATCAGTTCAGTTCGTGAACCTGAAGGGGTGAGCTACCGCTATCTGAATCCTGATCACCGTGAATTGTATATTGTGCACGAAGTGAAAGCATAAAAATGACTGAGCTAAGAGAAGACACAGAACACACCGCTAACGGACAGTTCGCAACAAAAGGCGGCGGTGACAGTCTCATCGGTAAGAGCCTCGGAGCAAAGCACGATGTGCTACGAACTCCAGAGGTTCATGCTCAGTTAAAGTCTCTGTACAAGCAAGCTTCACCTACGATGATGAAGGGAAGTTCAATACACCAAGAATATAGCTTCACCGTTGATAAGAAGAGTGGTAAGCCGAGCAAGATTGAATCAAGCGGCGAGAGCAACAAGAATCATTTTGTGAAGCCTGACGAGCCGGTGTCTGCGCTTATTCACACTCACCCTTCTAGTGTACTGCCGACTCCCGGACCTGGTGATCCAGCTGCAGCAGCACTCATCGAAGCTCCAAATTATGAACTGAGTCAGCGTGAACTTTGGGTCGTGCAGCCGGACGGCACGCAAGAGCAAGTCGGAACAGTTGACTGGAAGCACGGTGACATTGTGATTACTCCAGTGAATGCTGATGTCCGTTCGCTGCCATTCAACTACAGCACTGAAGAGAACCCTAAGCAGCCTCTGCCGGATAGCTCTGTTGCGAGTGGCTCTGACCGCGGTGTATCGAATTCAGTTTCTGAAGTTCCTTCCCCTGCCGGACCTAGCTCTGATCCGTACAAGCGCATCGTGGACTTCTTCAGTGCTCCTGAAAAAGACGATGAGCCTGTTGGCCTTCGCGACAACATCGTTGAGATGTTCCGCGATGCTTTCGGCGAGCTCGGTGAGAAGCCGACAAATGACTGGAACGGAGAGGAGATGTTCCGCGATGCTACAGCGGACAAGCTTACCGGCAAAGCAGTGCCACAAGAGGACTGGAAGAGTCTCGGCATCGGCTACGGCAACATTGCTGGACAAGCATTCGCTGAGGTGAATGACATCGGTCCGCAGGGTGAGCCGATATTCCGCTTCAATGAGAATCACGATGAGAAAGGGAAGTTCACGAGCGGCGGTGGAGGAAGTCCGAAAGATCAGAAGGTCGGTGACAAGGTAAAAGATGTGTTCGGTAATGAAGGCACTGTCAAGGGCCGGCACGGACAGAGCGGTACTGTTCAGGTAGATGTTGCTGGAAAGCTTCAGTACTGGCATCCGTCTCAGTTCCAGCGCGGGCTGTATGTTCATTGCGGGCCGCAGGGCGAGATTCTCGAAGAGCGGTTCAATGAGAATCACGGAGAAGCTGGGCGCTTTACAAGTTCTGGAACTGATGTCAGCGGAGACATGAAGACTACGACCTACAAGAGTGAGAACCACTCTATCGTCGTAGAGCACAATACGAAGGAAAACAAGATCACGATTAAGCATCTCGATGAGCACGGCGACCTGCTTGTGCAGCAGACACACGACAGTGTTGGAGCTGCACGCAAAGAGTTGCAGTCACAGGGAATTGACCACAAATTTTACCGCGCGCTGCGCCAGTAGGAACCCGTCACAGTTTCAAGAGAGAGTGAGCCATATCTATGCCTTACGCTAAGCCGTCTGACGTTCCTTCTAATGTTCCAGAGGCGTACAAAGCGCAGTTTATGGAGGTGTTCAACTCCGTACATGCTGCTGCTCTGCAAGACAAGAAATCACCGGCACAAGCTGACGAGAAGTCTTTTGCTCAGGCTTATAGTGTGATCAACAACGCAAAGAACGCAGCACGCGATGTGTCTGCCGACGGTCCTGGATTCGGTCCAGTTGAGAAGAAATTCACTGACGGCGGGCAGGCAGAGGATCCAACACAGCCGCTGCGCGACCGCAGCAAGATTGGAACTTTCAGCAACAAGACAGAAGATCAGAAAATGGACGGAATGGTTTGCTCTGCTTGCGGCGGAGATGTCACGAATAGAGAGCATGGCACTGGTGAATCAAGCTGCTGCAAAGCAAGCATCGTGCCAGTGGAAAGCGCTCATCCGCCTGCGAGTATCACCAACCGTCCGGCAGCTAAGTTTGATAGGAAGCTGTCACATCTTTCAGAGACAAGGGAGAAATATATGTCGGTTGAAAAGCGGTATGCAGCTGAACTGCGAGTTGGGACAGCTAATGAAGCTGGTGGAATGTCGCTAGTTGGCTATGCTGCGCGCTTCAACTCTCCGTCCAAAGATTTGGGTGGCTTCAAAGAGATAATTGCACCGGGCGCCTTTACGCGCGCTCTTGCTGCAAACTCTGATGTTCGCTGCCTGTTCAATCACGATGCGAACAAAGTTCTCGGCCGCACTCTTTCCGGAACACTGAAGCTGACACAAGACGACAACGGTTTGATGTTCCACTGCACTCTGGACCCGAACAACACAGAGCACCGCAACCTGCACTCCTCCGTTGCGCGTGGTGACATTAATGAGTGTTCCTTCGCTTTCACCGCGAACGGTGAGAACGGCGATCACTGGGAAGACAAGCAAGATGCTGACGGAAAGTATTTCATTTCTAGAACTTTGAAGGACGTGAACCTGTTCGACGTGAGCGCTGTTACTAATCCGGCCTACTCAAACACGAGTGTGCAAGCACGGGACGCAGAAATCACCCCTGAAATAAGGAGCATTATGAGTGAGATCGTTAAGAAACGCGCCGCAAAAGTCGGTGGAATAGAGGCGCGCTCGGAGAGCGTGCAAGAGATGCTCAATTGCATGTCAAAGTGTTTGGCGGAACAATTCCCGCGCACCGATCAAACTGACACTAGTCTTCCTGTCAGCTGGGGACAGTATTACATGTGCGACACATACGATACCTACATCATCGCTTGCCAGGAAGGTCCTGGCTGTGAGTATGTGAGCATCTCCTTTGTTGAGAAGCCCGACGGTGAAGGATTCATTTTCGGTACACCGGTGCCAGTCGAGAAAGAGTGGATCCCCTCTGATCGCTGCAAAAGCGTTCTCGCTGAATTCCGTGCAATGACGTCGTCGCACATGCAAGCAATTGCAGAGCAGCACGCGAAGGCGGCTGCTGCACACACAGACACTGCGGCTGCTCACACAGATGCGGCCACAGCACATACCGATGCTGCTGAGGCTCATTCCAAAGCGGCTGCTGATGCTCAGCAAGTAGCTGAGCGCATGGAGAAGTGCTCTGCTACGATGGGCGACTGCTCTACCAAAGGCTGCGAATGTCAGAACCGCATGATTGCGACTCGTGACATGGACGACAGCTATGAAGATTATCTGAACATCTTTGGTGACGATGACGGCGATGAGCGAACTGCTAAGATTGTGGCTCACCGTGCCGCCCGCAAAAGTGTTGCGGCTGCGTCAGACGAGCCGATGACGCGCTGCAAGGTTGTCGGCGGAAGCAATCTGCCGGCCGGTGCATTCGCTCACGTCGGCGATCCGGATGAAACGCGCACGTGGAAGAATGCTGTGCATGATGCAGCACACACCACAAACTCTATGGCTGCTGACCGCTCCGCTGTTCCTGCCGACAAAGCAGATGCAGTGACAGCAAAGATTCAACGAGCTGCCAAGAAATTTGGCATTCAATCAGAAGCTGAAAAGGCTGCTGCCGTTGCTGCACGCGCCGCCGCCGAGAAAGAAGATTTAGAACTTAGGTTCCGACTGGCAATGGCGCTGTAAGAAGCGTGTAACATTTTTCTGACAAAGAAGAGGGATCATTTTATGTCGAAATACCTAACGCCCGCTATGCAGGAACTTCGTGCAGCTCTTGTTGAGGCTGATGAGATCACGAAGCGCTCAGAAGGCGGTCGTCCGTCCGAAGCTCGCTTGAATTTCTTGCTCGCCAAGATTAAGTCACTCAATGCGGGCGCGGTAGTGCCTGTGAACGAGCAACGGGATGAATTCTTCCGCGCGTTGTTTGCCGGCAAGGAAACTCGCGCAATGCAAGAAGGCGCGCAGACTCTTGCTTACACACAGGGTGCAGAAGGCGGGTATCTTGTGCCGCAAGAATTCCATGACGAAGTCGCTTTCGGTATGGCGCAGTTTGATCCTCTTCTCGACGCATCTGTTGTTACTCTGATTCAGTCGGATACTTTTGCTCTGCCGCCGTACACAATTCCTGGCTGGGACTTGTCAACATTCGCAGCCACGAAAGTTGCAGAAGGTGCGAAGCAGGTCGGCGCAGTTCCGCCTACAGTATCCGGTGTGACTCTCAACGGCTACACGTACAAGGCCAGCTTGCCTGTAACGATGGAGCTTGAGCAAGATTCCTTCCAGCCGATGCTGAAGCTGATTACAGCCGCCTACGCTGTAGGGTTCGCCAGAGGCATCGGTGCTGATCTTGTGCTCGGCAACGGGACAACTGCTCCTCAGGGCGCTCTGGTTGGCGCAGGAGCCAGTGCCTACACGACCGCGGCTGCTGGAGTGCTGTCACTCAATGACTTTGAAGCCGTGTACTTCAAGGTGAACCGTTTCCACCGCAACTCTCCGAAGTGCGCTTGGCTGATGAACGATGCAGCATATCAGATGGCACGGAAGAGTGCGGATGCATCAGGGAACCCGCTTCTCAAGCTAATCAAGGACAAAGAGACAATCATGGGCAAGCCAGTCCTTGTGTCTCCGTCACTGCCTCAGTACAATGCCTCACTCGGCACACAAGCTGCCGGTTCATTTTGCGTATTCGGTGACCTGTCTCACATGTACGTCCGCGTGTCGAAGACGGTTGTGACGCGCCAGTGGCAGTTGCCGGGGTATGTTGAGAATGGAATGGCTCTGTACACCGGAATCATGCGCGCGGATGCAAAAGTATTCGATCCGACGAGCGGCAACTCTGTGCCGCTGGTCTCAGCAAGCTTGCACTCGTAAAAGGCGGGGTAAATGGCAGGAATAATTGTTCAATCACAGCCGGCCGCAGAGCCAGTGAGCCTCGCAGTAGCGAAGAACTTTTGCCGCGTAGAGATCACTGACGACGATCTGCTGATCAGTGTGCTAATCACTGCTGCTCGCGAAGCTTGCGAGATGTTCTGCTCACGCAGCTTTGCGGTTAAGAGCTATCTACAGACGATGGATTCTTTCCCGTACTACACAGATACGATGATCTCGCAGGCAGCTTACCCGCCGTCTTACTACTCTCTGCCGATGTACTCCACAACGCTGTGGAACTATTCGCAGATGATAAAGCTTTATTATCCACCGGCGGTGGAGGTTCAAGGGATCGACTACACTGACCCGAACGGTGACAATCTGACACTCAATCAGGATGAAGATTTCTTGCTCGACAACACTAGTGAGCCTGCTCGCATCTTTCCGATGCCCGGAGCAACATGGCCGCCGTGCTTGTATGTTCCGAATGCTGTGAGGATCCGCTTCACTGCTGGCTTCGGTTCCACTGCCGTTGATCCTGCTCCGGTTGATGGAGAGATTACGCAGGGAGCTGGCAGTCAGCCAATGCCTGGCCGCGTACAGGTCGCAATTCTTCAGCTTGTCGCACACTGGTACGAGAATCGTGAGGCAGCAATGGCTGGAGGCTTGAAAGAAGTGCCGCAACATGTTCAGATGCTGCTATGGTCAATGCGTGTAATGGATATGGCACCGTCACGCGGCTAGTCAGTTTGCTGGGCGCACTTTTGCGTGCTGTATCTTTTCTTTCCAGTTCAGCAGCCACGTGTAGAAAGTTTTATCCGCACGATGTTTTGTCAGCCTAGAAAGTTCAGCATCGGAAGCCGTTTCATCTATCAACATTACTGCACCTCCGGCACCAGATCAAGAGCGGTGCTCTGCTCTTGATTGGCACTTACTTCGTTTGCGCTTCAAGTTCGTGCAGTAGCACGTCGGCAGACGCTGGAGCAGGCACTCGGCCCCTCAGAATTTCATGTCGGTTGACATCACCGTACATGGATTCGTTTCCAGTCACGTCTTCCTCTACCACTGCACCAGTGAGGCTCACTCCGATAAAAACACCTTTGGAGCGCGAGTACGACAGAATCTCGGCGCTCATTGCTGCATCAGTGTCGGCAGCGGCATCACGGCCAACAGGTCCAGCGGCAATAGAGGCATCAGCGCCAAGCTTGAATTTGTCAGTTAGCAGACTATTCAGAGCACGGTCGTTCATGAACAGCAGTACCAAGTCAGTAGATGACCCTCCAATTTGCCACCCGAAGCTGCCGCCCTTGAGTGCTATGAATAGCGGAGCGCTCCAAGACCCTGCTTCATTGCGGCAAGTTGCCACTCCCTTGCCTTCGCTGACACCGACAACGAAAGCAATCTTCTTCGCACCAGGAATCACAGCGATGCACTTTGCTGTGTTCAGCAAACCAGATGGTATGCCTTCCGGTGTGTTCATAACTTCTTTGAATACGCGGCCGGCTTTCTGTGCACGGCTTATGCTTTCCTCGCGGTCAGATGCATATGCAGTACCGAGTAGCGAGAGAGTCAATGCGAGAGATACAAACAACTGTTTTATTTTCATGTGAGCCTCCTTAGTTTGAAATCTAAGATCGGAGCAGAAAGCACAATCACCTTTCCGCTCCGAGTGCTCACAGCGCTTGTGTGCTGCGGTGCTTCATCTCGCGCTCATCTTCCAAGTCTGGATAATGCGGATTCAAGCGGTACAGCTCAAGCGTTCTTTCAGCAACAGACTTTTGTCGGCCGCGCGTACTGCGCTCATTTTTCAATTTCAGCCCGTCTTCATTAACCATAGCTTTGTCCTCCTTTACTCAAGCTTTGCCGCTCTCCTACAAGCGCGAGCGGCATACGCTTTTTGGTTTAGTGCTTGACATGATTACCACCGCCGGCGTGATTACCACTGCCGGCGTGATTACCACTGCCGCGATTACCTCGCACAGCACGGCCGCGGTTTCCGCGTCCTCGGGAACTGCCGCGATACGCACCGCCTCTGCTACCGCTAAAGCGGTGACTGCCCCATCCGTGATTATATCCCCAACCTTCCCACGGCCCAACACCGAGAAAGATGCCGCCGTAAAAGTAGCCAGGGCCGTAGAAGCCCACAGGGGCACAAGCATAGGGTGCATAGTCGTAATAGCCGTAGTCACAAATAGGCGGCTCTCCGACTTCAACACCGACTGGCCCGACTTGAACAGCAACCTGTGCGACTGCGGTACCGACGAGCAGCACACAGGACATAAAGAGAGATGCCAAAAAGCTTTTCAGTTTCATGTGAGCCTCCTTCAGAGCCGCTTTCCTTTTTGGCGCAAGCGGCTTACGCCATTTTGTTGCCACACTCACAAAATCGTCTTGCTTTCCTCCGGCTCATACTGAACACGGGAGACAAAAATCTTTTGTTTCTCAGTCTCCTCATGCAATCGCTTGAACTCGGAACGATAACCAGAGAACTCAGGCGCGCCTTCCATTACAAGCTTGCGGTGCCCTGCGCCCAAGACTTCCATTGCAAATGTGTGTGAAAAGTTTGGCACGCTCATGCTAACCGTCCGGTAGCGTGTGCCAGTTCTTTCATCGAGTTCCCACTTCGAGTACACTTCCCGCAATTCTGCCATGATGTTTACCCCCAGCCACAACGATCAACAATGAAGTGCTATGCACTCCCTTCACCCAACTTGAGCAAGTATTGTTGTCGCAGCAATTCTCTGCCGTCATCGTCCCACTTGACGACAGCCTGCTCACTGTCAGCTGCCAAGACAGTGCCGACTTCCCCAGTAAGTGCTCCGAACGGTCCGAGTTCCTCAACACGGTCATTCTTTACAGCAGGTAGTGCGTCAGTGAGTGGAGGAGCAGCAAGAGGCGGCCTCTGAGGTCCGTCAAACTCATTGCACGCCCCAAGATATGGAGCTGGAGCTTGCATGTCCTCAATCATTTTTTCAGCCAGTGTCATCTTTGCTTTCATTGAATGCACCACCTAGTCTTCGATCATCTTGCCAGAACCCAAGAAGTAAGTCTGTGCAATATTGCACACTTTTTTAGATTCTGGCAAGACGAGCAGCTTTTTAGTCCGCTGCCGACTGTAAGTGCATGAAAACAAGCAAAAGATAGTTGCATTCACCGCCTAGGGCCCGTCACACTTACCAGATAGTATGCTGAGCACTGCTAGCTTCGCAGTGCAAATCCCGCCGTATAAAATCCCAACAAGATTCAAAAAGTGAATTCAGCCCCTATCTAGGGCAGGAGTATTTTTGTGAGCAAGCTGCAAGAGATCATGGAGAAACGCGCCAAGGTTCATGCCGACGCCGTTGTTCTCATCAATGCCGAACAAACCACAGAGACCCGCGCGCAAGTGAAAGCGATGCTGGCCGACGTCGAGTTGCTGGGGCAGGACATCGCCGCGATTCAGCAATCCGACAAACAGGCGTCCGAACTGGCCGCCCGAACTGGTGTTGTTGCTGACACCGAAAACCGTGGCGCGGCTGTTACGCCCGCTGAGGAATACCGCTCTGCCTATTTTGACTTCATGCAGAACGGCCGCCCGAATGGTCCAAAAAACATTCGCGGTGGAGCATCTGCTGAGCAGATTGCGAAGCTCGATACTGCGAAGGCGGCATGGGAATCTATGTCGGCAGAGCAGCAACGCTCCGCGCATGTAAAGCAGGCTGCGTACTCGCGGCTGTCCGCTGAAAAGCGCGACCAGCAAGCCGGCACGCAGAGCATCACCTACACTGAAGGCAACCTGGGCGGCTACTTTGTCCCCGCTGGCTTCGTGTATGACATTGAGCAGGCCACCAAGTTCTACGCGAACTTGATGGACGGCAGCTCGATCCGCATCATGGAAACGGCGACGGGCAATGTTCTGCCCTATCCGACCAGCAATGACACGAACCAAGCCTGGACTCTGTTGAGCGAAACCACGCAGATCGTCGATAACGGCACTTCGCCGAACTATCCGACGACCGGCAGTGTGCCCTCGCCTAACCCCGGCAACGTGCTCGCGTCGCAAGTAACTTTCGGTGCGTACAAGGGCTCGACTGGCCTTGTCCGTGTGTCTCTTGAACTGATGCAGGACAGCGCATTCAGCCTCGAGGCTTTCTTGAAAGAAGCTTTCGCTGTGCGCCTCGGCCGTGGCTATGAGTATTACCTGACGCTCGGTTCCGGAGTCAATGCGCCTCTCGGCATTATCCCCGCGATCGCAGCCTCTGGCGCCGTTGCTGTGACTGCTGCTGGCTCTGCTCCGAACGATGGTGTTGCCGGCAACACCGGTGCGAACAGCATCGGGTATCAGGATATGGTGAACTTGACTCACAGCGTCGATCCGACCTACCGTCGGGGAGCGAAGTTCATGTTCCACGATCAGACTCTGGCCTCGTTGCAAACGCGCGTGGACAAATTCGGTCGGCCGTTGTGGGTCCCGTCTGTGAAGGAAGGTGTTCCAGACACGATCTGCGGGTACCAGTACGTCATCAACCAGAGCATTGCTCAGATCGCGCCTTCGGCGACGACTGTGGCATTCGGTCAGTGGAGCAAGTTCGTTGCACGCAAAGTGCGCGATCTTTCCATCGCCCGACTGGATGAGCGCTTTGCGGATTACGGCGAAGTGGCTTACGTCGGCTTTTCGCGTATTGACTCGCGACTCGTTGACGCCGGCACGCACCCCCTCAATGTGCTTACGATGCATTCGTAAGGTTGTGCTGAAAAGATTGCTGGACACAAGAGAAAAACTGCTCTTGTGTCCAGTTTCTTTTTGTCATTTGGACCCTTGAGGAAATTGTGACACTCGCAGCCTAAAAGCAAGCCGAATCTTACTAGTCCACATTTCCACAAGAAAATTAACTACAACCTGTAGGGGTATCTGATCATCTATGGTATACGTTGTGGTGTGCATTCAAGCGCTACTCGTTTTGGGGGATATTTATCAGAGGAGCGGCGTAAAACTCCGTCCTTCAGGGCGGAGATATAAGCCGTGTTTCGCGAAGCAAAATAGTTCTTGCTTTTGTTCTTGTTCTTTGGTACTATTAAATCAGGCATAGGGGCTGGGCAAGCCCCGCTCATAAAGTGTCCTGCCAGAGTGGATTTTGCCGTCCAACACTCTTTGGTGGCAGTCGAGCGTAGGGTCTCGCACCCAATGGTCGCCGCGAGGCGACTAGAATCTCCGCCCTTCAGGGCGGGGAGTGTCAAGACTGCTGAAGTTCACTGCCAGGTAAGCGATGGCCTTACGCCAAACGAGAAGGTTGCTCGCGTCCAGACCGCTGATGGTAAATCCGAAGAGGTCGCGGTTTCTGCACAGAATATCCAAAACGACAAATTATTGGCATTTGTGATCGGTAGAGATGAAGGTAATGTGCTAGTTGAGCTTCCACGCGAAAGCGCCTCTGGTCGATGGCGTATTTGGGTGAAAGAAGCTGCTATCGGAGGGTGATTTGGTCCTCACAGACCGCGAAATACAAGCTGCCCTTGAATCTCGAAAAGCAATCTCAGAGGCCATCAAAAAACTTCGTGCAGAGCGATTCTGGTCCACGCGAAAGTCTCAATCTGCAATCACTTCTCCGCAAGTATAGTCCTAATCCCTGTCACACTCCTTGGACACAGTACTATGCCGACACCGCCTGCGGTGAACACTTTTGTACGCTGGTCAGAAACTGACATCACACATGCTCACGCCCTTGGAGTGCTCATCGCGCCCGAGGACATTGCAAAGTTGCAGCAGCTTATGGTGTGCAACTGCTACGACATATATGGTGTAGCGGCTTTCATGTCTGACTACTGCACATTCTGCGATCGGCACCGCAGGTACACTGTCACAGAATACGGCCATAGTGAGACCGGCTACTGGCGCGGAAGCAATGAGGGGTCCTCGTAATGCTGATCAGAATGAAGAGCGGACACACCGAAGAAGTGCTTGCCGAAGTTGCGCTTGCGCTTGTAGCCCGCGGCATTGCAGAGCGCATAAAGGAAAGCGCTGACGAACTTGCACTGAACGCTGAGTCACACGGCGGCATTGGTGCCTGTGCAGGCATTGAGCTGTCTACATTAGAGCCAAAGAAGGAAGCGGCAATGGTCCGGTTCATCCGCACAAAGAGAAGCAGGTAAAGTTTGTGTGGATGAGAAGCTGCCCTTGCTGCCACCGAGTGCTCTATAAACACCTTCTCTGTGAAGCAGTGCGCTGCTTCTGTGGTTGGATTTGGGGTTAAAATGAATTGGAAGAGCGGCAGACTGGCAGCTGGTAAATTACGGCATCGCTGTGACATCGTGAAGGTTTCTCCGGTGCAAGATTCTACCGGCGGAATAAACTTGTCCGTTGACGTTGTCTACGCAAATATTTGGGCCTCGATTGAAGCGATGTCCGGCATGGAAACATTTGCCGCCAACACTCAGACTTCGGCGAGTTCTCATCAGATCGTAATTCGTTACATAGGTGCTGCGCCTGGATATCAAATAGGGCAGACTTATGCGTCAGGCAGGCTCATCAAAGACAATGCCGGATACCTGCAGCAGTGTCAAGCCCCTGGAGGAATAGGGGTGATCGCAGACAACACTGCTTGGAATGAAGTTGAAGGAATGTTCACAGAAGACGGGAATCCAAGTGTCGGCAGTTTCACATGGTTGAATCTTGGTCCTGCTCCGCCATATACCGGTGTGACTTCTGCGATGCAGGTTTGGTTTCAGTCTCGCCAGTTCCAAATCACAAGTGTATTGAATCCGAATGAAAAAAATAAAATGTTGTGCTTGATGTGCACAGAGATCAATGACAGCCGTCAGCAGTTGCAGAACAACCAGCCGGGTGGTCTGGGATAATGCTAACGCTTGAAGGTCGGCACAATATCGAGAAAGCAGAAGAAAGCGTCGATGCGCGCCAGCGAAGCATCAAGGTTTGCAACATCGAAAACTTCTTCGCCGACTTGTGCTGCGTGGGAACAAAGATGTTTTTTAAGAATGGTTTCGTGACTTACATCTGCGGGAAAGATGCGTCTAACAACAAGCGTGGGCGAAGAGCAGCGATGGCAAGACATGCGTTGCTCAACGTTGGTTGCCATTCCTATTTTTATTCTTTCAGGTTTGGTATCAGGCGTTGTTTGGATGACGTAAAGAGAATTTGCCTTATAATGAAAGTCGCTTCCTCTTTGGTTTTCTCCCGCGTCAACGATGTCTTTGTACCAAGAGCGAACAGTGCTCGCACTCTCGCCGGAAAGACCAAGTTTCAAACGATTCGCGTGTTTAATTTTTATGGTCGGAACTCCGCGATTCCTAATTCTTTTTCGGAGAGTGCTGCTATCGGTTGACAGTTCACCAGCAAGTTCGAGAAGTGTAATCATGCGTAAGATTATACGCAAAAATTTTGGAGTTGTCAAGTGGCGAGAAAACAAAAAGTGAAGATGGTATTGACGGAAAACGTACTGCCTGAACAGGCGGAGTTCGGTACTGTTTTCGTATGCAAAGACACGCAACAGGTTTGGATTACGGCGCTTAACGGCGATGTACTCAACTTATCCGACGTACTTGAAGGCAAAACCGCCGCTGTAAGGCAGGTTGGCCCGCGTGGGCCAAAAGGTGAGGATTCAACTGTGCGCGGCCCACAAGGAGAAAGAGGATACCCGGGCAGAGACGGTAAGGATGGCAAGGATTCGGTCGTAGCAGGCCCAGCAGGGCCGCGCGGCGAAAAAGGTGACACTGTGGCCGGGCCGAAGGGGGAGCGCGCCCAGAACGGCAAGGATGGTCGCGACGGGGTGGATGGCAAGGATGGTCAGGACGGCAAAAACGGAAAAGACAGCACTATGCCCGGCCCAGCAGGACGCGACGGCAAGGATGGTAAGGATTCGACCGTACCCGGCCCAGCAGGCCGCGACGGCCCAGCAGGACGCGACTCGCATGTACCCGGCCCAGCAGGACGCGACGGCAAGGATGGTAAGGATTCGACCGTACCCGGCCCAGCAGGCCGCGACGGCCACTCTATAGTAGGCCCAGCAGGACGCGACGGCAAGGATTCGACCGTACCCGGGCCGCAAGGTGACGACGCCGACATCACCGCATTGTCCACGCAGGTCGCAGCACTACAGGCGACCGTGAACGCGTTGCTCGACATGAACAAAAAAGGTGCCGACTACATTTCATATTTGCAAGAGAAGGTGAAACGTGCCCGTAACTCCTAAACTTGGACTCGAACTGTTCGCACCGCTGGGCGTGGGCTGGCGCGAAGACGCGACTGCTGGCGCACTTCTCGACTACAACATGATGCTGCTTGACGCCGCGAGCGGCGGCGGCGGAAGTTCAGTTTCTATCAACAGTGCTCTTGTTTCAGACCCGAACTTCAAAGACAGCGCGACCGTAACTTTCTCTGTTTCCGGAAGCAATGTAACGGCTACGGCAGCTTCTGCGCAAGTCAACTCCGATTGGAATTCCATTGCTGGTGTCTCACAGATTCTGAACAAACCGTTATTGTTTGTAAATCCGATGACGGTACACGGCGATATAATTTATGAGAATGCATCACTCGGACCAACAGCGCTGCCCATCGGATTGACAGGACAGATACTTTCTGTAGTTGGAGGTCAACCAGCTTGGGAAACATTGACGCTAGCCGCATCCGATGCTGGTTCAGCACATCACTTTCTGACAGCATACAGTGCTACGACAGGTGCGTTCGGTCAGGCACAACCTGCTGTAGCTGATTTGAGTGACACGCCTGCGGCAAACTTCGTGCTTGCTGGACCTACGAGTGGAGCAGCAGCGACAGCTACGTTTCGTGCCCTTGTAGCGGCGGATATCCCCGCTCCTGTATCAGGCACTATTCTTTGGTCTGCCCTCGGCAACGCTGGAGGAAACCTCACACTATCCAATGCTAACTACACTACAGAGTTTGACCAGACTTCCGCTGTTAATTGGATTTGGAAGAATACGACTGCGGCCATCGTAGGTGTTCCTCTTACCATAGGATTGATTGGAAGCGTTGCTGTTCCTAACTCTACCCCAGTGGGATTCAACACCGCTGGAGCTACCTTACTGGTGGCGATTCTGTCAGAGTACAGCACCACAAATCAACCAACCATAAGTGACAGTTTGGGAAACGCATGGAACTACATCAGCAAGGTCGTAACGACGGGGACACAAACTTCCGCCATAATCGCATACGCTTATGCAAAAACTGGAGGTGGGGCTCTCGTAACAGGCACTGATACATTCACCATTCCGAATCTTGGAGGCGGGGCATCTGGTATTGTGTATGCTTTCTCCAATACTCTCACGACAGCATCGGTGTACAGAGGACAGCACGCTGAAATACCGAATCCAACGTCTCCATTCCAAATCGGAAGTGTCACACCTGTTGTTGGCGGGCTGGTGGTTAGCGGCTTCACACGAACCTCCACTCTTGGTACGCCGTCCGTAGATAGCGGCTTCTCTACTCCAGTCCAACAAGCCAATGCTGCTAACGACGCGCTTGCCGCAGCCTATTTGGTAAGTTCGAGTGGGTCAGCCGTCAATCCTACTTGGACGATAAGCGGTGGAACAGGGGCCATTGCTGGATTGAACGCCGCTTTTGTTCCTGCTACTTCCCCGATTGGCTATTCGTCTCCAATCATAAACCTGTCGGGCAGTGTTTGGGACTCCGTTGGTCCCGCATCCATTGTGGATAACTGGTCGATACAGAACGTCTGCTCAGCGCCTGGCACAGACTCACCCAGCACTCTGACCATCGCACATACAGGAACCTCTGGCTATGCTTCTGTATCTCTACCTAACCTTGCTCTACCTTCTGGTGGAGAATTGGCTTGGAATGCCGACTCTGGTATTTCCAGACTCGGAGCGGCTTCCCTCGCGGTAGGCAATGGGGCTGCTGGGGACAAATCTGGGCAGGTAGCGTGCGCCGTACGTCTTAACACGGGCTTCACCGTAGCCCTACTGCCATCCACAGCGGCCACAGGGATGGTTGGGGGTGCCGTAGCCTATGCGACCGATGGTTTGAAAGTTGGCGAGACTACGGGTAATGGCACTGGTGTGCCTGTGTATTACAGCAACGGACACTGGCGTGTATATTCAACTGATTTGACAGTGGCAGCCTAAGGAGCCCCCTATGCCTAATAACTCAGCAATATTTACGTATGACGGAGTCAATGGTGTAGGGTCCTTCGGGGCCCCCGCAGCCTGCGCGTGGAGTGCATTGCGGAGGCTTTGTAGTAATGTGGAGAGCAGGTAGCTGTCACAGTCCTCTGGGAAGTTGATTATGCTAGTTGAAAATATACAGACGTTCCTCTCAACCTCTGCCGCCGTTACGGCTCTGCTGGGGACGACCTCTTCGCGCTCGGACAGCACTAACGGCCTGTTTCCTGTAGAGGCACTTGACGGTCCAGCGCTGACAATGCCATACATCGCATATTCACAAAATGATGGTGATCCGCTCGCTGAAAACATGACTGGAACACTGCCGTTGAGACAAGCACACTGGATGTTGTCATGTTACGGAAGCACCTACAAGAGTGCAAAGAAGCTGGCGCAAGCGGTGAAGGACGCTATACTCGTTCCGTTTTCTGTTGCAACATCTTCAGGAATTTGGCTGCGAAGAGAGAGCGACGAGTCAATATCAATCGGTAAGGGAACCGAGTACGTGACGCATTTGACTTTCTTGTTTATTTTCAATGAGAGCGCTTAAGGCCCGTCACAGAACACGGATACAGTGAGCTTCAGTTTCACTAAGTTTAGCAGTAGATTCAAATGTGGTTGCTGTAGATTAAGGAAAGTGTCATGGCGAAGCGCAAGCAGTTGCACGCACCTTCCTGCTCTAAATCAGCCACATAAATCGCAGTACAGGAGAGCACTATTATGCCTGGCCCATTTGTTGGTTTGGGAACGACGTTTGAGTTCGAATCGACAGGCAACCCTTCGATTCTGACTGTTCTTGCTGGCGTCGAGTCTGTCACTTTCAGCGGTGACAAGGTTTCGACGGACAAGACGACCACGATGTTGACTACGAACGGCGTCGACACTTACATTGGCTCTACGAAAGAGCCGGGAACTGTGGACATCAAGGGGTTCTATTACCCCGGTGATGCATCGCAGATCGCTATTGAAGCTGTCAAGAATGCCGGTGTGGCTGTGCAGTGTCAAGTGATCTATCCGCTCGGTCTCGGCACAGCGACCTTCTTGGGTATCGTTGAGAACGTGACTCGCGGATTACCGCTGGCAAAAGTTTGCTCGTTGGACATCAAGATCAAAGTCACTGGCGCGATCACGTACTCACAAGGATAATCAACACCTGGGGACAGAAAATGTCCCCACAAGCTGTCTTGTAGGACCAAGGGGGAAGGTGTATGCATACGACTGATATTCAATCTACGGTTACGCCAGAGATCAGGCTGGTAGTTGTAACGGAAGATGCGTCTGGTAATGAAGTCAAGAAGACATGGCGATTAGTGTACGATTACCGCGCTATCGCCAAAGCAGAAGCAGCAACAGGCAGAGACTTGAAGCGGATCACTGCGTGGAAGGACATCAGCTCCGGAAAAGACTTTCCGGCGATAGTTCATGCCGGACTTAACCGTTATCACAAAGACGTGACTCTGGAAGAAGTGATTGACTCTCTTAACCCTATGGCTCAACGACTGTTGAGTGACGAGATTTTCTTTTACATGTTCCCGGGGATGCGGGAAGCAATGGATAAAAAGGCTGATGGTGAAACTGAAAACCCTCAGAAGGCGACTCCAGCCGCCTAGAGGAGCCGCCCAGCACATGGCTTGAATTGTGGGCAGTTGCGCGCTACGACCTGGGGTTGTCTTACGAAGAATTCGGTGAGATTACTCCTGGAATGTTTCATGCACTTTGTGAACGCAAGAGGATCCGCTATAAGTATGAGCGGCTTGCACATGCGATCACAGCGTCAGCGGTCTACAATGTGAACAGGAAGCAAGATTCTCCTGTGATTCAGCCAATGGATTTCATTGTAGAGAAGACGAGAGAGCAAGAGGAGTTAGAAGAGATTAAGAAAGTCATCAAGACTGCGATCACAGCAGCACCTGCCGGAACATCGCGTGAAGTGCTGTTGAAGATGAAAGCGAATGTGATAAAAAGTCTGAATGCTCGCGGCCGCACGGACAGTGAGAAAGTGTTTGACAGTTGTTGGCCGAGCTTGAAAGAGTGATCAAAGTGGGTGATGGCGCAATCGAAATTACTGGACTTGCAGAGCTGCAAGAAGTGCTCTCGGAAGATCGGTTGCGTAGGACTACGAAGCGTTATCTTACTAACATTGAGAAATTGGCAGCTGTGCCAGTTATTGAAGCGATGAAAGCTGCTGTTCCAGATGAGTCCGGAAAGGGCACTGGACACATGGCAGAGACTATTGGCAGCAAGAGCAAATGGCTTACTTCTGCCGATGGCGAGCAGTTGCAAATGAAAATCGGTCCTGGAACAGCACCGTATCCGCAGGGCAAAGCTGCTGACATCATTGCTTTCTTTCTTGAGTTCGGCGCAAACACACGCCTGGGGAAAAACATTTCTGGAAGAGTGCGCTCGCACAAGCGCAAGACAGAAAAGCAGCACGTGCAAGACAACATTCCTGCACTGCATTTCTTGTACGGCGCCTGGATGAGCAGTAAAGATGCCTGTCTCGCAGCTTTCATTGAGGCAGGACAGAATCTCGTTGAAAGATTCAAGGATTAAAAATCATGGCGGTCATCGGCGAGCTTGTTGTAAATTTAAAGGCGCAAACTGCTGAGTTCACAGACTCCCTCGGCAAATCGAATACTCTGCTCGTAGAATTCGGCGACAAGGGTGAAAAAGCCGGCAAGCAGATGGGCTCTTCTTTCGGTGAAGCCCGCGGCGGCCTGATGTTGACCGAGCATCTTCTCGGTGTTCCACTCCCGCGTCACCTGAACAGTCTAATCTCAAAGATTCCGCAAGTCGGTGAGCTGTTCGCGTCGATGCTGCCTGTTGCCGGCGTCGGTATTGCTGTCATGGCCATCGGCAAACTGATTGAAAAACATGAAATGGCGGAAGTTGCCATACGCAAGCACGCAATAGAAATGGAGGGGCTCGGCGCCAAAGAAAAAGAGACCTCTAACAGCATGGACTTGGTGAACCTGAAACTGGATGATCAGATCACTAAATTGAACGGCGGAATTACTAAAAACAGAGTTAAAGAGGCACTGCTTGAGACGGCTATTGCCTCGGAAAGAATGGCGCAGACTCTGGCGTCTGACTTCATAAAGGTAGACGAGGAGGTTGAAACGTCTACTGCCTTTTTCGGGAGAATGAAAAGCAGCGCACTTGAGTTTTATGATGTGCTGTCCGGCGGTACACAAGGTTACAAAGCATCATGGGAGCAAGCTGTGCATGGCGATGCGCAGATGATCGCTGCGAAAACTGAGCTGCACGCTGCACAAAATAAAGTTAACGATGCCGGCAGAATGGCAGATGAGACGGAAAGCCAACAGATTGCTAAGCAGAAAGCTTTGGGTGATGCTCTGCGGGAGAGAGCTGCCGCCGAGGAGAAAGTCGGAAAAGCTACAGGTACACGAAATCCTGAATTGAAGTCCAGCACGGAACTTGATGCATCTGAAGACATTTCAAGGGCTAATGACACCGCTAAAGAAATAATAAGAATACAAAAAACTGTGACGGTAGCACACAAAGAAGACAAGAAAGAGGAGACCGACGCAGCTGAGAGACTTGCTTCCAGTAACAAGAGCATCATCGGTGAGATGAAATCAGCTTGGAATTCCTATTTTGAATTGCAAATGAGCGGGCGTAAAGCAGCTAAAAAATATGGCGAGGAAGCTGCTAAAGAAGATGAGAAAGAAATCTCAAGCATCCGTATGGCGCATGAAGAAATTCAGAAGGAAGCGTCAAACATGGAGGCACTGGCAAAGTCAAAACACGAAGTCTCCATGATTCACATTGAGGATGACGTTCATGAGGGCAAGACATCCAAGATTGATGAGCAGGCCGAGAAGAAAAAGATTCTTGAAAAAGAGCATCAGGACCTTGTCGACGCTCATGCCTCTGACATTGCAGAAGAGCAGCGCTACGTTGATGCACTGAAAGCAGCAGCAAACTCAATGCCTGAGGGTGAAGCAAGAACAAAAGCACTCCATGATGCTGCACAGGCACAAAGTCAGCTGAATGCAGCGACAGCAAAGTACACTGTTGAGTTAGCACACAATGAGTCGGCACAGAAATCATGTGATAATGAAACAAAAAAGTTGCGCGGTGATTTCAAATTGTGGATTACTGAAATGCAACGCGATATGCCGAAGACTGCTGCAATGCTGGAGAAAGACTTTGAACATGCCTTTGATAGTATGAACTCTGCGATGGCGAAGTATCTTGTTGAGGGTAAGAACTTCGGCAAGGCAATGAAGCAGGTCGGAGCACAGCTCTTAGAAAGCGTCATCGAGCAAGAATTGAAGAAGCTCGAAGTTTATGTCCTGTCACTCGTTCATCAGCGTGCGGCTGGAGCTGCTGGAGATGCTGCTAAGATTGGGCAAGCAGTGGCAACGGCTGCTGTAATAAAGCCGATTCTAGCTTCTATGGCAGGTGCGGCTGGTTTTGAATCTGTCATGGAAGCCGTTCCATTTCCTGCGAACGTTGCTACTGCTCCTGTAGTTGGTATGGAAGCTTTTACGAGTGCTCTTGCTTTTGGCTCCGGTGGCAAAGTCCCTGGCTACGGGAACACTGACAGCGTAAATGCGATGTTGATGCCTGGGGAGACTGTCGTGAGCAAAGCACTGACATCACAAGTTGAGCGCTCGCAAGGCGGCGGAGGTAATGGTCATACAATTCAACACAACCCGACGTATCACGTCAGCATGATTGACGCCAGCGGCGTGCGAGGGATGTTGAAGCAGCACGATGCAGAGTTTCAGAAACACGCTGTACAGACGATGCGAAAGATGAACGTAAGGGCTTCAAGAGGATAATATGAGCATACCGATTCTGTCAAATTTCCCTATTGCGATGAGCAAGGGTT
>QGNH01001432.1_pt1 | contig 26680 bp, 34 predicted proteins | sample 1735481 | NCBI WGS metagenome assembly QGNH01 (sample SAMN09239004, study PRJNA386568) | Viral metagenome, whole genome shotgun sequencing project.
CAAATTTGAAATCTCAAATTTCAGGTGCCGTCACTACGCCCCCCTCATCTGCGCCAGCATAAACTGCCTCATAGCCGCCTCATCCTCAAGCTTGGCGGTCTCGTCGCCCTCAGAGCCCGCCTCGGCTTTCTCCACCGCCAGCGCAACTCGCCGCAAAACCTCCCGTGCCCCCGCCGCCCGGTCGTGCGCCCTGACGACCTCAGCCGGTCCCGGCCCATCGGCGCGCGCCGCCTCGAACACCATCTCCCCCCAAATCCGGGTAAGCAGCTCGCGCACCTGCGGCCAGTAGCTCGACTGCCGAAACCCCGCGAAATCGTCCCCAGCCGTTCCCTCCGCCACCATCCCACCCCTTCGCTCCGGAGCCTTGAATCTGGAATCTGGAATTTTGAATCTCAAATCTCAAATTCCTAGAGCTTGTCCTGGCGCACCTTCACTTCCCGAGAGCAGGCAACTTGACACGCTCCACAATGAGGGGAGGCTTGCCGTTAATGTGCACGATCCTATATTGCGGCGCTCCAAGTCTCTCCATCTGCCGCTCAATAACCGCCAGCCTATCCTCGACCCCCTCTTGCCATTTCCGGTTGCATTCCTCCCCCGCAAAGAGCAGCTTTAGCGAGTGCTCGNNTGGTCTGGATCGTGTTGGCTCGCGAGACGTATCGCCTCCCTGGCGAGTTTCAAGACGCGTTCGTATTCCCTCCGCCCGACTCGTTTTCTCATCCGACGCCTCCAGCATAGGTTACACAAAGCCACGGGCAGGACCGCCTGCCCTACCGTTGCAGCGCCGACTTGACCGCCTCGATAGCAGCCATAACCTCGCCGCTATTCCCGGTCACATCGAGTATCGCAACCCGGCAGTGCGCCGCCCCATGCCCGCTCACAGGGACACTCTTATCAACCTGAAAGCCCAGCAGCGGAGCGGGGGGAACAGCGGCGGTCTTCGCGTCGACGATTGCAGTCTCCGCCTCGGGCTTCTGCACCCGCGCCGAAGCCGCCTTTCCGCCAACGCCACGCAGCCGCCCGCGCCCTCTCAAGCTGCGTGGCTCCAGCCCCAACTTCTTCAATGCATGGCGTATGACGGCTGGCCTGAGATTCATTTCCGCAGCCAAATCAAGACACGTCTTGTCAGGCGCAAACCGCCTTTTCAGCTCATCAAGATCAATCTTCCGATTCGACATGGCATCCCCCTCCTCGCTAACCCGCACAGCCGCAACAGCCTGCAACTCGCCCTCAGCGCGCGGCCTCGGGAAACTCTGATCAGGCAAGTGCGCCTCGCAAACCCCGCGTCCCCCAGGCAGGATTCTCGTCGCCGCCGACCCCCTGCGCCCAGCTTGCATGCAATAATAGCATTCCATCCTTCACTCCGTAGCGCCCTCGCCCAACCCTTGGCCTCCAGGCTCGCCCGTCACGGCCTCGGTCTGCATATTCTGTTTCATGGCGTCCCGAAGCGTCAGCACCGTAGCCCGGTTAATGTCCTTCTGGTCGATCAGCTCAGCAGCGTTATCGTGTTGCTGCTGCGCCAGTCCTGCCTTCGCCTGGGCTTGAAGCACAGCCGGATTCTGCGCCATCATGCGCTGCTTCATCTCCGCTGTCAAGGGTTTTATCACATCGTAGAAGTTGCGGAATCCGCTCACATCCGCGATCATGTGCAAAAGCTCCTCGATGTCGACATACTGCCCGTTGATCTGCGAAAGCTCGCTCATAGTCTGTGGCGACCCGAACAGTTCCACCATAAGCGACACGGCCTGCGTCATTTGCTGCTTGACCGCAATGTGCGATCCCGCCATCACTTCAAATCGCTGGATGGGCGCGTTGAAATATTTCTCCGCATCCAGCTCAAAGTCTTTCCCCAGCTTGTCGTTCAAGATCTCCTGGAGAATCTGCTCGGGCAGAAACTCGCAATTCATCTGGTGCAAATCCCACAGGAAGGGCTCGAACACTTGCAGCACGAAGTCCTCGACAAACCCGCCGATCCGCTCGTTCACCGCCCCGGCCATAGCCGAAGCCCCCGTCGCGGTCCTCCCCAGGGACGTGCGCCCCTTACTCGGCAAGCTCCCCTGCGTCAAAAGTTCATTCGCCCCGGAGACCGCCTCCGCCCGCGCCTCGGATTGCTGCCCTGCCAGAAAGATTTCGGCAGGAATCTTGGGCGTCTCGGCGTACATAAAGGCTTCTTTCACCGGCCCGTCCACATCGAAGATTCCGCCCAGGCGCTGCCGCACGTTCTGCGAGGTCACATTCGCCCCGCGCGATCTCACAATAGTGGGATTGACGATCAGCGAGCAGATGTCCGCCGTAGCGTTCACCAGACCCTGCTGGAATCGCTGCTCGCCGCCCAGCACGACACCAAGGCCCAAGCCCCAAAAGGCGTCCAGGGTGTCCCACCAGTTGAGAGAGTAAAAGGGCTTCTCGCCGAAGGGGTTCTCGCAGTTCCGAATCACCCGCGCGCGTTGCAGCACGGAAATAACTTTGTCATCGTCCCACCTCTCCAGCAGTTCGAGCGGCTCGTCAAACGGGTCGTCGGTAGTCTTCTGGAATCGTGGCGCCGCATGGTGCAGGTAAGCCGAGCTCCCCAGGTACTCAAGGCTGCGGTCCTGCTGGATCTGCTCCGCCGCGGCTGGCGGCATGAACCATTGCCGCACTTCCTCTTCCTCCGGCAGCTCGTATCCCAGTTGCGGCGCAAGCTCTAAGAGTTCCCGGAAGGTGACTGTCCGCTTGTGGATCACATATTTGCAGCTAGCGTCCCGGATGTCCCCTCGCCGGGTGCTGGGGTCTACCAGCACGTCGCGAATGTCCAGGTCCTCGAACGTAGGCTCTTCGCAGTCAACCCACGATTCCGTGACTTTGTACTTGGTCGAATCGGAGGTCCGCAGCATCAGGTTTTTGCCGAAGGCCACCAGCTTCTGCAGGGGATTCAGCCGCACATACTTTTTCTTCTTTTTCTGGTAGCTCTTCCACCCGTACTTCCAAATCGCCGTGCCCAGGAGCAGCGCCGAGAAAAGCCCGCGCTTCACGGCCTCCCGAAAGTTCATCTGGTCGAGCTGCGTTTCTTCCACCGCCCCAATCGCCCGGGTAGTATTCTCCGTCATTCCGGGCTTGGGGCGAAGCACAAACGGAGGCTTCTCGTAGAAGAGCCCGTTGCGTACCTTCCCGAGCAGCGAGTTGACGATGGTGGCGACGGTAAAAAGCGAGATGTTGGCGCGAGGCACCTTAGTGCCCTCCCAGACCTTCAGCATAGGAGGAGACTGATAGAGCATGTCCGCCTCGATCCACCGGATGGTCAGGAAATGCGAGTCCACCCAAGCCTGCGCGAGATCGGCGTCGCGGCAAACCAGTTGCAGCGCCGCGTCGTCCTCGACGGTATACTGATCCCGAAACGCCTCAGGATCGGGCGTCTGCATCGCGGGAGCTTGTTGTTCAATGTGCGCCATTCTGAAATCTCAAATTCCCAATTTCAAATTTCAAATCTTGAATCCCGGTCGCCAGCGCCATCCTACCTGAATAGCCTCGGAAGCGGCCCGAGGCCCGCCCCCACCAGGCTTAGCAGCAGGGCAATCGCGAAAATAGCCACGATTACATAGAAGACCGCAAAGGCCACTTTCTTGATTGGGTCAGGGACGAAAGCCGCGATAATGTACTGCCCCAGCCAGCACACAATACAGAAAATCACCAGGTAGACCAGCAAAGTGATAAGCGTTCCCATGGTTCCTCCGAAATCAGAAGTAATTCACCACGCCCTCTCCAACGCTCTCCCCTCCCAATGTCGGCGCGTCGACATTCCCCGTCGAGGGGAACAAAATCTCCCGCAAAGCCCTCTCGCGAACGACCTTGCAGTTCGCCTCGTACTCCTCGTCGCTCATCTCCGAGGGCGCCGCAACATAATTCCCCAAGTGCACGGCGGCGAGGCCCAGCACGTCGGCCACGTCCATAGGGCTCTTCGGCTTCCCCGTGTACTTGTCAAGCTGCTCGCGCAAAAATTCCTTGTTGATGCAAGCGTCCGAAACCACCATGCGCTTTTGCCGCATGAGCCCCGGCACCAGCGAGATCCTCCGCCGCTTCGCCCCTTCGCTCCGGTCCACCGGTATCCAAACGATATTGAGCGCCCCCAGCCCCTTCGCCTTCGCCTGCTCCAGGATCTGCGGCTCCAGCCATCGCACGCCCGGCGCATCCTCGATGTTGGTATTTTGCAGAGGGTAGCGCGAAGCCACATCTGCGATCTCCGGCGCAATCTGCCCCGCTTCGTAGTACCCCGCCTTGAGCTCCACAATCGCCATGCGCCCTTGGGGGTCCTTGGCGATCACTATGCCCGCCGTCAAGCAGGGCTTGTTCTTCACGCTGCCCTCGACACCGTAAGCCAGATCCCAAATCGCGTAGTAGCTGCAAAAGGCCGAAATCGACTGCCAGGGAACTTCAGCGGAATCCAAAAGCTCCCCCGTGAACTTGACAATCGCTCCCGCCTTGCGCGTAGCGTCCAGCAGATACTGCGAGGCAAAGGACTCCGGGTCGTTGTCGAGCTCGTTCTTGAGGTAAGCCCAGTCGAGGCGCGCCGGAAAGTAGTAGCTCTCTATGTCCGACTCGATAAGCGCCGGAAGCTCCTTGCCCTTGGCTTCTTCCCTCACTTCCCAAGCCGGGTGCGAGATGAACACGAAGACTTTCTTATTGGCGTGCCCCCGCTGGTAGGCGTAGTAGTCGTCGACGTCGTAAGGCGTCCCGATCGCGTTGATGTACCCCCCAGGGTCGCGCAGCTTACGCGCCATGTTCACCCGCCGAATCACTTTCTCGCGCTGCTCGGCGTTCTCAGAGTTCTCCGGGTTCACCACGTCATCGAGATCAAGAATATCGCAGTGCCAGCCGGGCAGCCGCGAAGCAATCGAACTCGACCAGAAAGTCGGTTCCTTGCGAAACCGTTTGCGCGCCGGCGTAACAAAATATCCAGCGGACTCTCGCTTCCCAGCCTCGACACAAAACTCCGGGAAGAGAACCTGGAAATCCGTAGGCCCTTCTGGCGGGATGGTGAAAATGTTCTTGAGCTCTTCATGGAACGCATCCGAAAGCCCTTGCTCACCCGTGAGGTAAAGTATCCGAATGTCGGGAAAGCAAATGATCCACTGAGCGGAGTCGATAACCGTGACCGTGCTCTTGAACGTCCCGCGCGAGAGCAGTTCCTGCCGCTCCTTGATCTCGCTCTGCTCGCCGATGGTTTTGCTGGGGTTTTTGGCCACCAGGAAGTTGCACATCTCCCGGTGCGGATGCTCCTCGAGGTCGTAGTGCAGAATGTGCTTCCCCAAAAAGAAAAGGTCAGTCTGCGCCCGCCACCGCAGCTCCTCGCGTTCGATTGTGCTCAGCCCATCCACGGGTTCTCAAATCTCCAATCTCAAATTTCAAATCCGGGGTTCCAGCTTCGGCGGAGGGAGATCAATGGGCGCAGCCCCCTTCACCAGATCCTTCAGCCGAGCCGCATTATAATTAACCTTGCTGCGCGGAGCCGCCTTGACCTTGGTCACCATCTCCCCCGCCCGCTTCTTGATCTCTGCATTCAGCAGCGCCTTCAAATCTTCCGGATTCTTCGTCGCCAGCTTGACCCGCATATCGGCGGCCAGTATGCGCTGCATCGGGTCGTCGCTGGTCATAGCCCAAAACTCCAGCCATTCGCAAAACTCTTCGCTCACTGCCGTTTCCACGCCGGTGAGCCCCGGAGCTAGCCCTAACTGCCGAGCCCCGCGCGCGGCCAGCAGTGCCGCTCCCCGCTCCGCGATCTTTTGATCCTGGCTCATAACCGATCAGTTCTTACCCATCTGCACGAAAACGGTTTGCGTGGTGGCTGTGGCCGCAGTCGTTACCACGACGCCGATTTGCTTTGTGGTGCATGGCGTAGCCCCGCTATCCACTACCATGCCGGCGTTCGTAGCATCAACGCAGATGAAGTCTCCGAATGTTACGGGCGTGGTCGCCTGAAACGTGACGGCAGCCGATCCGCTTACCGCGAAATGCGCATTTGATCCGCTCTTCGCAAGCAGGACTCCGACCACGGGAGGGTTGACTCCGCTAGCGCAGTTCGCAACTTTGCCCGTGCTCGTCGGGCAACCCAATAACCCCACCGTATAGCTCGTGTCTGCGACAAAGGTGGCATCTGTCACAGGCGCGAAGCAAGATGCTCCTAGCGTGCACGTCGTGTCATTCACCGTTGCGCTGCTATTCGCCAAGCCCGCGTTCGAGAGTTGGCCGGAGAAGCCAAGCTGAACATTCCCCCCCGAGGGATTTGTAAAGCTCAGCGTCAACCCATTGGTAGCCGCGCTATTCTCGAAATTGATGGTCGAGGACGAGCTAAGCAGGGTCGTGTTCACTTCGACATTGCTTCCCACTCCTCCCCCGGCCACTGCCTGCCAGGTGCTTCCGTTATACTGGCAGAGCAGGAGCTCCAAACCCCCGCCAATCGAGCAGTCGGAGGAGCTAGCGCCGTCCGTCACGGAAACCAAAACGCCAGTGAACGCATAGGCCGGCAGCCAGCCCACCTTCACGATCGGCGTCCCGATTTTCTGCGGATAGTACACCAGGCCATTCGGGGTCACAATCGGTACTTGGTTCGTAGGCGGGCTCGCCTGAATGTAGGTTTGCCCCCAGCTCGTCGAGGGCAAGAGAGCTAGTAGCGCCAGCACAAAGGATAGAATCGCTACACCGGCCAATCTCTGCATCGCTGCCTCCCTAGTGCTTCCACTTCCGAGCGTTGATAGCGAAGTTCGCCTGTTTCTTCTCGGCCGGCGTCCCGTGCGCCTTGAGCGACTCCTCTTTCTTGAGAGGAATTTTCTCGCCCTTCTTGACGCCGGCCGCCGCGTGCAGCCGCCCCTCGTGCGATGCCTTGATGTGGATGCCGCTCTTGCCGGCCTTGGCTCGGGCCTTAAACACCTTGTCGTAGGATTCTTCACCCATCAGAGCCTCTCAACCACGACGTGCGCCACAAATTTCATCTTGCCGCCGGTACCCGAGGCGTAAGTGGCCGTCGTGAAAGTAACCGATGTCCCTGGCTTGAGGTTGATCAGCACCCCGCCCTGCACGATCGTCCCCACCGCATCCGCCCCGCTCGCTGTTCCGAGCGTAGCCGTAACTCCCGCATTGCTCTCCGAGTCCGTCCACGCCAGCACAATAGCCGGCAGTGTCGAGCTCGCCCCGTCGTGTACGGTGCAAATCGTCATCCCCTTAACGTGGTAGAGCGTGCTGCCCGCCGACTGGTCAGTCCAGATCGTCGTCTGCGAAACGTCGCTTCCCCTGGACGCGATATCCACACGCGCCAGGACCATCACATTAAAATCATCCAGGGGATCAGACGAAATGCTCGGCTCTGCTGGGCCAAACTCCCCCCCTCTTAGCATACTCTTAAGCCATGCCATGTCAATTCCTCCATACTGGGAGTGGCGGGACCAGAGCCGTTCCCGGCCTACGGTCCCGCCGTCTTAAATCTCAAATCTCCAATTTCAAATCCGGCTACGCCGTTCCGCCCGTGGTCGGTACCACGGCTGCCGTAACTGCCGAAGCGCTGGCGCCCGTCCCATGGATCACGCCGGCGAGCGTAGCCGCGGCGGCCTCGTCAAGCGTCACATTCGCGCCGTCCGCGTTGAGGGCTGCCGCCACCGCCTGTGCGGCAGTCGTGCCTTCGGTCAGAATCTTCTGGATGGTTGCGCCCGAAATCTTCAGGCCAGGGAAAATCACCTGGAGCGTTGCCTCCAGTCCAGGCAAGAGCACCGGGGCCTCTTGATTTACCTTCGCTAGGACCTTTTCGGTTTCGGCTCCGATCTTACCGAGCTCGCGGCCGATCTTTTGGAAAATATCCTTGATTTTCGCCCCCACGCCGCTCTGGCTTGGCGTCGGTATTGTCGCTGTCCCCATTTTTCAGCCTCCTCCTATCGAGCGCCCAGGAAAGCTCCGAAAAAGAGCGTACCATAGTGCGCGACTGCCTCCCCCACCTTCACAGCAGCAGTGGTGGGAGCGGTCAAACGCTTGTAGTAGAAAGTGGCGGTCTTGGCAGCATCGTCCGTGATCACCGCCGTGTTGTCCGTGATCTTCACCAGGTTCTCGCTGGAAGCTTGAAGATTTTTCATTGTCGCCGGAATGCTCGGGTCGGCAGTGAGCCCAGCCGCGCTTTTGAGAATCGGCTGCAACCCCGCAAGGTCCGCGTCAAGCGCGCCCAGCGTCGGCTGGAGTTGTTTGAGCGCCTGATCGGCGTCCCCTGTGAGCATTCCCATTCTCGCGTCGCTGTCCGCCACGAGCTCCGCCAGCCTGTCAAGCACAACATTCAGTTTAACTACTGAAGCATTGGCGTTGCTCGAAATCACGTTAAGTTGCCTCGTCATTTCCTGGACCTGCGAGTACTGCGCGTTTTCTTTCTCAGCCAGGCCGCGCGAAGCCAACTCAAAATTCCTCATAGCCGCGCCCGTCTCGATAACCGTCCTGTCGAGGTTCTCAGTGGTCACGACGATCTTAGGCCATTCGCCGTCCGCCAGGAGCGTGAGCTTCACTGCGGCGAAACCAAACGCCAGGAAGCACAACGCCGCGCAGGTGTCGCGAAGGGTTTGGAGCGCCGTCCTTTGACGATCAAGGTTCATGCTTTAAATCACCCGATCCCCCAGGAGTGCCATTCTCGTTGGGCGCCGCCGTCCTCGTCATTCTCAAGCTGACCAGCCCGGCAGCCACCAGGTCATGCCCTAGCGCCCCCTGCTTCGTCCAGACCGACAGCGCCACACCGATGCCGACGAGCAGCAGGGCGCAGAAATCGCCCCACTTCGCATGCAGGAAATCCTGCGCAAACTTCACGCCGTCTCTCCCGCGCCGGCTCCAGCCGCGCCAGGTCCAGCCCCTGCGCCAGCCGCTTCTTCGCCAGCCCCAGCTCCAGCGCCCGCGCCGGCGCCAGCCGCTTCCTCGCCGGCCCCGCCTTCCTCAGCCGGCAGGAAGTGCTCGTGCACATGGTCGTGGACTTCATCCAGATTGCTGGCCGCGTGCTCCGTCTCCGTCCCGTCCGGATGGAACCTGTGGACGTGGTATCCGTCATGGAGCTTCTTGATGTGCATCCCATGATGAGCGCCGTGGCCGTGGCCGTCGTGCCTAGGCCCCGGCTCGGCCAGCGATCCCTTAGCCTGTTTGTGCTCTTCCGCCATCGGTCAGCCTCTCTTCGAAATCCCAAGTCTGGGATCTCAAATTTCAAATCTTAAATCTCAGATCCGCCTCTCAGCAGCGCTCGATCGCTAGTTCCACGAGCGTTGCCGCGTTCAATGGGTGCGTGGTGCCAAAGAGCGCCGTGGCAAAAAACTGCAGTCCCGAGCTTGCCGCCAAGCCCGTAGCCACAGGACCGAGGGGATTAATCGTCCAAGGTCCATACACCCTAATCGGCGTAGTCTTCACGTTCGCCAAGCCCAGCCCCTGCGCCGAGCAAAGCTGTTGGGACTTCGAATCCCACAAGCACATAGCTTCAAGGTAAAACGAGCACGGCGCGCCCGCCGTGGCCGGTGTCGCCGGACCAGTGTAGATGTTTGTGGCAATCACCACATCGCTTGTAAAGGTGAGAAGGTCCGTGGCCGTCGCGGAGTTCCAGTACGCCTGGAATTGGAAAGTCCCGGTTCCTCCCGACACAACCTTGCAACTTGCTTTCACAAGGAAGGGAATGCCATCAACGTAAGCCCACGGCACCGCAACTGCGGCCGCCGCAGTGTTCGAAAGGAAAGTTTGATCCGCTGGAAGCGCCAGCACGCCCCGAATCGACCCTCCCGCCGCTGCGGGGAAGGCCGTCTCAGCGATTGCGTTCCCAAGAACCAGGCCCCCTATGGAGGCCGCTGTGTTTAAATTCACTTTCGGCCCCCTTAGCACTGCTCGATTGAGAGTTCGGTCAACGTCGCCACGTCTCCCACGCCGGAGGTCGAGAACGCCACCGTTGCGAAGAACTGTAGCAGATCACTCGTCGCCTTCAACGTTGTAGTGGGGTTCGGTGAGCTGATCGTCATGGCGCCGGTATTGATTACCGCAGGCGTGGTCGGGATGTTCTTGAGCCCCAGCATCTGCACGGTGGCAAGCTGTTGGGAAACCGAATCCCACAGGCAAACAGCCTCGATATAGGCTGAAATGCTCGCGGCTCCGGCCGTGGCCATCGTGCCGGTACTGACAAGCAGCTTATCCGACGACAGGGTTGTGAGGTTCGAGTAAACCCCCGCGTTCCAGTACAGCTTAAACGTCACGTTCTCCGACTGGATCGCTGTGGCCTTCAAGGCAGCCTTGACCCTGAACGCATGGCCGTCAACGACGCTCGCGGGAAGACTCCCCGGCGCCGAGGAAGTAGGGTCCCACTCGCTGAAGGGCGGCCAGCCAACCGTCGCGCGAACGGATCCCCCTGGCGCAGTCGGAAAAATCGTATCCGTCGCCGCTGTGGGATTACTAACTTGGTTACCGCTAATATACGCGATAGAATTTGTGTTCATATTACCCGTCTCCTTACCGGTCCGCGAAGCGTACCCGGCTGGTTGTCTTGCGTTTCGGCAGCCCTTTGCGAGGCGTTGCCGCGAATTCGTGGAGCTGCTTGTGAGTCATGTCGAGCACTCCGCGATTTTTTTTCTGGAGCTTAGAGGGTTCGTGCTCGGCGATGGCCATTACCGCCTGCTGAGCCTTTGAGATCGCCGGCATTACTGCACCACCGTATAATGCGATACCCGCGCCAGAACCTGGTCCGCGTAGGCCGCATTTCCGCCGCCGTTGTAGCGCAGCAAGGCCGCGCGCTCATCTCCGGCGGTTGCCTTCAAGCAAGCCGCGAGCTTCTTACAGCCGTATGCCAGGCCCACAATGGGCTCGCAAAGCTCAGTCAGGAAAACTCCCTTGAATCCGAGCTCCCGCGCCACTTCTCCCATAACCTGCATGAGGCCAAAGCTGGCAGCGTCGAAAGTTTGCTCGGTTGTGGGCTTGGACGGAACGGCGGGGTGAATATATCTGGCAAAAAAAGCAGGCTCGAATCGGACCGCCCACGTGTTCCAGGCGCTCTCCTGCTCGACCACGGCGCATACGAGCGCCGGATCGAGCCCTACTATCTTTGCCGCCTCACGGGCCTGCTGCACGAGCCCCGCCGTCGGCATGAGGCTTGTGGGAAGAACTGCCGTAGTACCCATATCCATGCATTGAATCATCAGTTTTCCGCAATGTCAAGCATTTTCTTTAAAATCTTTTCATCGCCCGAGCCTGCCTCTCCGACCAAGCCCAAACGGGTCAGTGAGAATCAAGCTATCCGCCGGGGACCCGGAGGCTCCCCCGCCCCCCCCCTGCCCGAGTCCAAAAGGTACTACTTTTTGCCCGTTTCCAGCCAAAAATCCACGTCGTTGGGTTAACTACCCAACGTTATCCCAATAGAATCATACACTTGCAAGAGAACAAACCAATAAACCCATCCACGCTCCCCCGCGAAAACAACCCGCCCGCCAGGTCCCCGCCAAATAAAGACCAAATTTCCCGCTCCGCCCGCCTCAGGGATAGCCTGAATTCCCGCAACCCGCGCGATTATAGCACAGAATAACCTAAACATAGCAATATCAACCACTTACACATTAACTGATGTTAAGTGCTTCATAACTGATCCATACGCGACATTAATTGATTCGACCGCATCAAATTGACTGCATCAAAATTAACTCAGTCATAACAAACAGGTTATACACGTAAATGATGCGATCTGATACGTAATTGATGCATGCATCAATTAATTCGGAATCACGATAAGTGCCCTGTAATCAATGTCCCCAGGTCCTAATTGATGCAAACATGCCAGGAGAGACGTATGTATATATATCAAACACAGTTAAGAACGTAGTAAGGACGTACCAGAGTATAGATTGGTTACATTAATCTCGAAATAAATACGTTTCGCGCAAAAACGGCACTTTCCGCCGTCAAGTTTCCACGTTTCGGCCACAAACGACACACATTACTAGCCTTTGCGGGCATAGGACTAGACATACTGGCCCAATGTTATCATACGTTTACGGGCTAATGTAGCTGTTATAGCCGCGAAGTGTCACCCGGTTGCCACGAATTGTCATCAAAAACGGCCTTTTCTCCCGAATTTGGACTAGAATTCCGCTCGAAAAAACCATCAAAATATCTATATGCCGTACAATCTTACACTTGCAAGCATAGCCCCATTGCGGTCCCACAATTGCTCTTAACCATTGTGAGCGAAAACGAACGCCCCGCACCGCAGAGACGGGTGGGGTGAGTGAAAGCGCGGCTACCAACCGCAGGAGAACAAGATGAAAACAATTTTTACTATAACAATGGTGCAGGATCGTATTGCGACGGGCAGAGATCGCCATGGTCGCACTATTGCCTACCTTGCGCGAGATAACTGGCGCGCAGGGAGGGTCGAGATCCTCTACGTAAAGCCGAGCAAGAGGGTTCTATTCAGGGACCAACGACCGCAGTACAGCGTGCTCGGTAGTATTACCCTGATACATCCATGGATCATGTGGGGCAGTCCAGAGGATATCCGTGAGGATTTTAATCGAGCTATCCAGACCTACCTGATCGACCAGCATCTGGTCGATCGGTACCCCTGTGGGAACTTCCAGCCGACGCGCAAACTCCTATCGTTGGTCTTTTCCGGGCATCGGAGCGCGGGAGTTGGTAACTCCCTGGGGGATCGCGTAGAGCCCCCAAACAGGACCGTGCCACAGGGCGAGCCAACAAGCGAGAAGCATGCCGATGATTTGCAGAATCAATAGCTTGGGAAGCGTTGTGCCCACGCGCGTGGAGGTGAACCGGCTATCAAGCTGATTTTCACCAGGACGGCTTCGTTGTCCCCACGCGCGTGGGGGTGAACCCTCAGCCAGCGAGTGGCAGTCAGGCCCCGCACCGCGCAACGTTTGGCAGAAAGAAAGTAGCGCCCCCGTTCCGGATTTTGACGCAATCGCCGCAGACGCGAAGGGCAACGTGAGGGACGGGCTCCAGGCTTTAGAACTCTCACTTTTGTCCGTATAAATCAGGGTGGCGACCTACGCCGGAGGGAATGAAAATGAAACTTGCACGGATGAATATCGAACAGCGTTATGCAAAAGCACTTACTGATGAGCGCAGTATACCCGCCTCTTACCCAAAAGCGTATCTGCGTCCCGCGCAAGTCACTAGCTGGCGGCTAGGTGCTTTGCGCTGGACACGCCGGCGAGATGCTATTCTCGCCGCGATGCAGGTTGGAGGCTATGTAAGTGCGTTGTATCCATCGCATTCGCACCGAAAGATTGGGGGTCAAGAATATGTCGTAATCGTCTGCGGCGACAAATTTCTTGCCGAAATTTAAGGAGAGTATAGTAAAGAGCTTATCGCATAGGAGGATAATCCGATGTTGTGCATACCGATTCAAGCTGTCAACCCTGATAGTCGAGCCGCACAGTTCCATTTGTGCGAAGCATTCGGCGTCAATCTGTACCGCGACGGTGCAAAGAATATCTTTGCCGTACACGAGACGTTTGACCATATCCCAGCCGCCCGACGCCGGGCTCGCTCGATTGTGGCGATCCCGTCCGGCTGGGAGAAAATCGATGCCGCGACTGCTGAGAGGGCATCCTAGTCTCCGCCGCCCGCGCGGAGCGTGGGATTGGTAATCCCCAGGCGGGCACGTAGACCCGCCGTCCCCCGCACCGAAGACGGGTGGGGACACCAGGAAGGAATGACAATTCAAGCAGAGACTATAGGAGACTGGTTATGACCATAGAATGTATGTGTTGTCATATGATATTAGGAGTGAAGTGTCAGAAGTGCGGCGGCCCGGCGGTGATTTACGCGCAAATATTCCCCCATGGCATTCGGTCGTTTACAGAGCGCCGGGCGATCTGCCGCGTCCAGGCGTGTATGCACCTCTTTGAGCCCGGGGAGGGCGGGATTACGTCCGGGATCTGCGAGGAGTGCTCTAGGCGCCTACTTGCCGCCCACGAGGATTCAAGATCCCTGATTCCGGTCTCAAAATTCCAAATCCCCGAACAGGCAAAAAAAAAATGCTTGACAAGCGCATCGAGAAAAAGGACACTTTGCTCGCGTGGCCTTCCATCCCAAACCCGCGACACGATCCGTATTGGAGCCCTTATGCCCTACACCCCCGAATTCCGTTGCGCCGAGTGCGACCAGCCCCTTGAGGCGCAAATAACCATCGATGGCCGGTTGCTCATCCAGCTCTGCCCAACCTGCAAAGTTCGCCTCCTCCTGAACCTTCCCGATCGCGAGCCTGAGCCCGAAACGATGGAGGTGCGCGAATGAGCGAGCCGGCAGCGTTTTCCCCGAGCTTCATACGCTGGTCGGAAGCCGCGTTCTGGTCGGACCCGCGCGTCGCGGCGCTGGCGCCGCTAGAGCGGCACCTTTACCGCGCGCTCCTGCTCGCCGCGTTCCGCTGCGACAACCGCCCCCTGCTGCCCCTGGATGACATCAAGCTTGCCGCGCTAGCCGACTCTCCTAGCATCGACTCCTGGAAAGCCTGCTCCCGCCGGGTATTGGCCATGTTCGAGCGGCAGGAAACGGGGTACGCCTGCGAGTACGTCACAGCCGAATATGCGCGCGGCGCGGCGGAGCACGAGGCGGCAAACAAGGCGCCTGCCCGCCGGCGTCGCTCACCCCTCCGCCTGGGGAAAAACGCGCCGGACGGATTCGAGGAATTCTGGCGCATCTACCCTAAAAAAGTGGGCAAAAAGGTTGCCTTGCAAAAGTGGGCTCGCCTCAAAACCGATGAGCCTTTGCGCCTCAAAATCATGGCCGCTCTAGGCTCTCAAATGGAGCTGCCAGAATGGCGCCGTAGCAACGGGCAGTTCGTGCCTCACCCCGCCACCTGGATAAACCAAGCGCGCTGGGAAGATGAGCTCCCCTGCCCGCGAAAAACGCATTTGCCTAGCCTATTCTGATGGATTCGTCACCAGCAGTTCCGCGCAACCTCGAAGCCGAGCGAGCCCTCCTAGGCTCCGTGCTCCTCGATAATTCCGGCCTAGATCTCGCTCTCGCGACGCTGACCAAGGAGGATTTCTTTGCCTCCGGCCACCGCCTGGTGTTCGAAAAAATGATTGCGCTCTCCTGGGCGCATCGCACCATCGACCTGGTCACGCTCCAGGAAGAGCTCAATAAAGACGGCAACGCGGATAAAGCCGGCGGAGCGGCCTACCTCGCCGCCCTCACCGACGGCGTGCCCATCGGCACATCAGTGGCGATTTCGGAATATGCCCGTATCGTCAAGGAAAAATCCACTCTGCGTCGCATCATTAACGCATCGAATAACACCATTTCGCGCTGTTTAGAGGGAGCGGATGAGCCCGCCGCGCTCCTCGATTTCGCCCAAGCCCAAATCCTCGACATCGCCGAACAGCGCGAGAGCTACCGCAGCTTCCGGGATGCTTCTCTTTCCCTGGTCCGCAAGCTAGGCGAAAAAGAAGTGCAGGGCGTGATGACAGGGATCAAAGGCATTGACCAGCGCACCGGCGGTTTCCTCCCCGACGAGCTCATTATCTACAGCGCTAAACCCGGCGTGGGGAAGACACTACTAGCCCAGCAAACTCGCCGCTGGGCCTGCCACCACGGCATGCATTGCCTCTTCGCATCCTGCGAGATGCCCGACGAACAGTTGGCCGGCCGCGAAATCGCCACCGCCGCGGGCGTGCCGCGCCTCGCCCTGCGCCGCCCCGAGCTCCTCACCACGGAGGCTTATGCCAAGCTGCACCGCGCCGCGCAAGAGCAGTGCGCGGAGTGCGCCATCCTGCATGGCGTGCTCAGCATGGGGCAGATTGGAGGCGCCGGACGCCGCCTCAAAGCCGCCGGCAAGCTGGCCCTCATCATCATCGACTACGACGAGCTGGTCTCCGCCCCCGGCAAAACCGAACTTGAGCGCCTCTCGTTTGTCGCCGCCGGCGCCTGGCAGCTTGCCGTGACTCTGCACGTTCCCGTCATCCTGATTTCGCAAATGCGCAAGTCGAACGAAGTGTCCGATGAAAGCATGAAAGTGATCGATGAACTCTATGGGTCGGGCGCCAAGGCGAAGCACGCCTCGACCGTCATCTATATCCACCGCGACTTCAAATCGCCTTGGATCGGCGACCAGCAGGCCGCCTCGATCGGAGTGGCCAAGGACCGCCACGGCGACGTCGGCTGGTCCGACGTCTGGTTCTCGAAATCCCGGCTCGAATTTCTCAATAAGTTAGGGGAGTAAATAGCACAGGGTTTGTGTCCGGTCAAAGCGGCGAATGTGTCCGCGAATGTGTCCGCTCTCACGAACCGCAACTACCTGAAATTAACACGGTTAACGTAAAAGACTCACAGGTTTTGTTTCCGGTTTCGCGCACGAACTGTTTTTGCTTGCAAAAAACGCGCTTTTTAGCCAAAACCGAGCCCAAAACGCGCTTTTTAGCCACAAACGAGCCAAAATTGCACGGTTTAGGAGGCAATATGACATTCAAGCAATACGTAGAAAAACACTGGGCGCCCAACCTGGAGCGCCGCCAGGTGCGCCCCAGCACGCTGGCCAGTTACTGGTCGATCCTCGAAAAGCACGTCCTGCCCAAATTCGGAGATTTGAACATCGGCGACCTGGAGCCGAACCATGTGGAACATCTGCTCGCGGGCCTGCGCGCGCCCGCCTCGACCGCCAGGATCTTCCTCGCCTACAGCCCGAAGTATCAGCACAACGTGGCGCTGTTACTCCAGGCGATCTTCAATCATGCGGTCGAGTCGGGCGCAATCGAGCGCTCGCCCATGCGCAAATCCCATATGCCCATCTGCCGCCGCCAGGAAAAACCCTCCTGGAGCGGGTCGGACATGAATCAGATTCTTTCCGCCTCGCCCGGCGGCTTCCACGCGCTTCTTAGCTTGCTCGCCTTCACGGGGGTGCGCATCGGAGAGGTCCTGGCCCTGCGATGGGCGGACGTCGATTTTGCCGGGGGAACGCTCGTCGTTTGCCGCTCCTCCTGGCGGGCGGTCTGCATGGACTCCACTAAAACGGGCGACATCCGCACCATCCCGCTGCCCACCGCGCTCTGCAATTCCCTCGGCGAGCTCCTGGCGGCCGAACGCCTGCGCTGGCCCAAGTTCGATGCCTACGATCTCATCTTCCGCCGAGACGACGGCAAAGCCTATTCCCCGGACTACCTGCGCCGCGCCATACTCTACCCGATCCTCGACAAGCTGGACATGCCGCACGGCCGCCGCGACTCCGGCTTCCATCGGTTTCGGCACTCGTGCGGCTCCATCGTTGTTTCGCGCACGGGCAATCTCAAGCTCGCCCAGCGGCTGCTAGGCCACAGTTCCGTGTCAACTACAGCCGACATCTACACCCACGTCCAGCCCAGTGAAATCAGGGGGGCCGTCGATATACTGCAAGCTGAGATTGCGAACGGAGGGCAGCATGGGTGAAGAGACGCTAAGAATCGTTGAGCACGTCAACAACGCCCGCGCCCACCTCCGCGCCGTCTATTACTGCCTCAAGGCTGCAATCACGGAATCGCACCGGACCGGGCCACAGGCCGAAACAGCGGCGGAGATCCTCGCCATGCTCGAAGCTCCCATGCTCCGCCTACATTGGCTGATCAAGGACCTGGAGGGAAAATGAACATCGAACACTACACCATCGCCATGCTGGCGCGCGCCATGTGGCACGCGGGGCGTCTTTACACTGAGAATCTCGACACGGGATTTGCCGAGCTCGCGGGGCATCTGATCAGGAACCGCGTTGTCTCCGGTGCCGGGCAGATCGGCTGGCTCCAGGCGATCAACGAGACCACGTTCTCCGTGTCGATTAATGAGGTAGACCGCGCCGAAGACCCCCGCTTCCTGAAAATCCTCTGGGAAGCTGAGCGCTTGTACCTGAACCAAGCTTTCGACAAGCTGGATGGCGCCCTCGACTATTCCCCGGCCGCCATCCCCGGCCGCGCAATCGTCTTGACCGCGCCTATCGCCGGCGGGAAGACGCTCTACTTTTATCGCGAGCCGGTAGCAGGCGATAAACGGTGGCGCTGATTCGCCCGGAAGATCCCGCTCCCCGGAAGATGTTGCAGCTCCTGGCGATTAAGTGGGGCACGGCCTTTGTGCCCTCGCAGGCTAAAGGCGCCGCCGCGGAGTCCCGCGCCGCGCGCTTGGCTTATTGCTCGGCGGTGTGCTTCCGGACCATCACCAGCATGAACGAGCTCACCATGGCGGAAGCGGTTTTGATCCGCAATTCGCTCGATTCGACAACGAAAGGTTGACCATGTGCGACAAAGGCTGTGATTCCGGCTGGCTCAAAGTGACACTGCAAAGCGCCGGAGGCTACGAATATCAGGCCTTGCGGAGGTGTGTGTGCAACCCGGCCCCGCGTAATTTTACCATGCCTCATGAGGATGTCACGGAGCATCGGCCGGAGGGTCCGGCCCGGCCTCGTCGACGCCACTCACATAAGCGTGATCGGGTATTGCCCAAGGGAGAACGCTACTGCTCTTGCGGCGCGCCTAAGCGGCCCATGTATCTGTTCTGCACCGATTGTTACAGAAGTCTGCCCGATGAGCTGCGCGCCGGGCTTTGGACCGACAGCGACGGCGAGCTGATTCGGGGCTACCGAAAGGCCGCCAGGTTCTTACGCTCAGAGCACAAAGGCAACCATGGACCTCAATCGAAGACCTAGTTGCGCGCGCTGCGCCGCCCGCGTCTCGGTGACCTGGTGCAATACGCATCGTCGCGGATTCTGCCACGAATGCGCCACCGAGCACGAAAACGAGAGCACCAGGCTCGAAGGCAGCCTCCTGTGCTTTTGGACCGCCGCCCTCCCCTTGCGCTTGATGGACACGGGCCAGGGGCGGTTGCCTTTCCCCCAACTTTGATCGGAGGCTACGCAAATGAGCGACTTCCTGATCGGCTTCAATTTCGCCTTGAATATGACAAAAGAATCTTAGGCGACCCAAAATTCGGTAGATGGGTCGATCACGTGTCAAACAAATAGGCAACGGCTTTGGACTAACAGCGCTTTTTAGGGCTGCTTTTCGCCTGGCCGATTGGCCATCTGGTAGGCATTCACCGCTTCTCGAACTGCAATCCCCACCGCCGTCTGTGACTTCGCGGTCAACCTCGCCAAAGCAATCAGCGTCGACGGGCTGCCCAAAATCGAAGTGCCGGCAAGCCCCAGCAGGCCTCCCGCCACAGCTCCGGGTCCGCCGCCCTCGCGGTAGCCAGCGTAGGTGCCGGCCACGGCCCCGGTAAGAGCTCCCGTGGGCGCCTTGAGCTTGGCCACCGCCTGCTGGATGATCGAGCTCTTGAGATCCTCGATGATGGCGCGATCGCGCACCGGGATGAGGCTGTGAATCCGCTCGTTAATTTCGTCCGTGCCCGGAGCCGCCGCGTCGATCTCCTGGTCGATGGCCCCATAGACTCTCTTCGCGACACCAGTAATCGGATCGCCTTTGGTGGGCGTCCAGGTGCCCACCTGGTTCTGCACGCCGCGCTTGAGATCCAGGGCGCGGCGCGCCGGCACGCTGTCCCCCAGCGGAACTTTCGTCTTGAGGTCGGTCGTGAGCTGCGTCCTGAGCTGGTTGACCTGCCTCACCAAACCGCGATTATTTTCCGAAAGCGCTTTCTCTCGAGCCTCGTCCAGGATCTCGAGCGCGGGCTTCATGTTCACCGGCTGCCCGGCCTGCTCCGTCATCGCCTCGAGGCGCGACGTCAGAACGTTGATTTCCGTCCCTGCCGATTCGGCCACGGCGCGCGGGGTCACACCACGAGTCATGGTCAAAGCCGCTTCGCCAGGCTTTGCCCCTCGCGCCCTTTGCGCCCAACTGATTCCAAGTCCGGACTCCATAAATTTCGGCGCCAGTTTCGCCGCCGCCAGTTCCGAAAGGCCGCCACCCAGCGCGCCGGCTCCCGCGCCGATCGCCGTCTCGCCCGGCCCGCCGCCGTGCAAGGCCGCCATGCCACCACCAATCGCCGCCTGGCGGAGGGCCGTTTCCCCGACTTTGCCCCAAAGCCGTTCCGCCAGCCCCAACTTATCGGCAAGCGTTAAGCCTTTAAGCGCGTCGTCGCCCGCCACAAACTCCAGCAGGTTCTCGATCCCAACCCCGATGTCCTGGGCAAGCCCGTGCGGCGTCTCCATAATGTCCGCCGCGTGAACGCCCTCCTCGGGGATCGCCGCCGCCCCGCCGGGCAGCACCCGGAGGGCCTTGCTGACCGTGTTGACAGTCTGCCCGAGACCTTTGGCAGCCCCAATTCCCACGTTCTCCAGCGCCGGCCCAACCCCCGAGTACCACGAGGGGTCTTTGGGCAAGTTCGTTGCAGCAGGGGCCGTCCCAGCCTCGCCAGGAGGCACTGTAACACGCACTCCGCCAAAGCTTTTAGCTAGAGCATCGTCATCAGGGCCGGCGCCAGGAGGCACTGTAACGCGCACTCCGCCAAAGCTTTTAGCTAGAGCATCGTCATCAGGGCCGGCGCCAGGCTTCGGTGCTGCGCCAAACCGGCTTGCCAGCGCGTCGTAGTCAACTGGTTTTGGAGTTGCTCCCATTTATTGAATCCCCGCCGCCTTTTTGTACCGGTCGGCGGCCTCCTGATTTGGAAATTGATGTACAACACCTTGCCGGTTGGTGACATTAACGCCCGCCTGCCCTGCACCCGGGGACACTGGCTGGCCTTTCAGTCCTGCCTCGTACTGCCGCATGAGCGCTGTCGCCTTCGCGGTTAGTATCTCCCGGCTCACAGCGATGCCGTCCCGGAGCTGAGCCGGCGATTGCGCCCGGCTGAAGGACTCCTTGACGCTCGCGATTTCCTCGTCTGTGGCGCCTGACTTCTTGAGCGCCTGGGCGTACTCGCCCGACAAAGCATTTTTCGTGTTGTCGAAGGTGACCGGCGCAGACTTCCCTGTCGCCTGCTGCCAAGCTTGCTTAGCCCTGTTGAGCACCTGAATGTCCGTATTGTGCAGGTCCAACGCCAGGCGGCCGAGCGTATCGAGGTGCGAGATAGCAGCATTGAATGCTGTAAGCTGCTGCGGGATCGCCCTTGTCGCTTCCGCCATCTCTCGCGGCACAAGCGATTGCGGCTCGTATTGCGCCACCGTGTAGCGGTCAGGTTCTTCTGTTGCCGCGCGATTGGCCTCCTCCGCCGAGATGTACCTCGTGGCCTTCAGTTTGCTGTCGTACACTGGGTACTGCCGCGATTCCATGGGTCCTAGGTTCCGGACCATAGCGCTCTCTACCCCTGCCAACCCCTTCTCTTTTTCGTAGGCGCGCATCGTCGCGATGTCATCGTCTGAGGGTTTCGGCCCTTTCCCCTGTTGGGACAGGATAAGACGTTTCGCAATATCCAGGTATTCACCCCGGTTGTCGTTATCTTTCTTTGCAATTCCCTTCAGTTGGTCGTTCATGACCTTCGAATTCCACAGGTTGGCGTCGTTTCCGGTTCCCAGCATTGTCGTCGTGGTGTTATCCGGCTGCAGAATCTTCCGCTCCTTCACGATCGCCGCATCGGCGGTCGGCGCGTATGCGATGAACTTACCCGTGCTGGGATCGGGTAGAGCTTGATTTTTTGCGTCCCCGAACGCCTGGCGGAAATGATCGTTATCGCCAAGGTAGTCAAGGGCCTCCTGTAGCGTATCGAACTCGATCCCCGGAATGGGCGCATAGCCCGCGTTAGTCTTCAGTTCGTTCCCCCTCACGAAAACGTCCTGCATGTCCGCGTAAGCTTTCTTCCCCTCGGCATCCTCCCTCCGGCTCATGGCGCCATATTCGGCCACTCTTGCAATCGACTCCGCTTGCGCCCGCCGATCCGCAGCCAACTCGAGCTGCTGCTTATTTCCGTACTCGACCTTCTGTTGCGCCCTCTCTCGTTGCGCTTGGATTTGCGCGGTCTGAGCCTGGTAGCCCCTGCCCATCGCGGCAAGGCCGCCACCTGCCGAGCCGGGCGGGCGATTGGCCCCGGCCGCAAGGCCTGTCATCGCTCCGGAGAGGATTCCCCCGAGAATTGGAGCAAGCCCCCGCCGCGGCTTGCCATCGGGGCCGGGGCCTGCCATAACGCTCGCAGCCGCGAGGGCTCCGTGCACAATCCTCTGCCCGATACTCAATGGGGCCGGCGTCGGCGTAGCCGAGGGCTGACTCAGCGCCCCTTGCGCCGGCGCTGCTGTGTCGTTTGAAAGCATGGTAGGACTATTGCTCATGGGGGCCGGCGCGGCCGCCGGCGTCGGCGTAGCCGAGGGCTGACTCAGCGCCCCTTGCGCCGGAGCTGCGGTGTCGTTTGGAAGCATCGTAGGACTATTGCTCATGGTTGCACCTGGTTTTGCTCTTCAATCTCCCCAACTCTTCAATCAGAGTACTCTTGCTGTCGAAAAACTGAATCTCTGGCAACAAGTGGAAAAAGTTCTGCCGTATTCCACATACAATGACACGCTTTCCCAGTCCAAGAGCGAATCCTAATTCAACGTGCATCCCACCTCTGGAAGTGGAAGGTTCACGCGGAGGATCGGGGAAAGCAATCACGGTGTCTGCCGCCCGGATATCGTTAATGTCGTCCTGGGCGCATCTAACTGCCATTACTGGCATCCCGCCAGATTCATACTGGTCGATGGTTTCTTTGGCGTCTCCGTTCCACTGATGTCCCCCTAAGAGCCATCGGCTTGTTACCGTGTGGCCCAAGGATTCAAGTCGACACTTCAATTCACACATTTCTAGACGCCTTGAATAGCGACTGGCCAGGTAGATTTTCACCTTTCATCCTCCAAGGAAGTTACTTTTCAATAGCTTGATGGCCCGATCCCCCAAAAACCATTCGACCGGCGTTGAGGCCTCGATCGTCTCATCCTCGAGCGCCCGCCGCAAAAATGTAACAGCCTTCCGAGGGACCTTGATTCCCCACATATTCAGCAAATTCTTCAGGCTCCCCTCGGGGTCCAGGTGGGTTCGCGATTGGCCCGAGCACTTGGTCTCGAGATCGAAAGTCAGCGCCTTGAGCCCATCCGCCCAGGACCTGAAGGCGCGCAATCCTTCGTCCCACTCACCCGGAAACGTGCGATTCGAGAATATGCGCAGCCGTCCGGGATTGCAAGTGCGGAGCGCCTTATCTGCAGGGTCGAATCCTCCCGAGAATTTGGCGATCGCCAGTGCCAGAGCCTCAATGCGCTTGATCTTCATCGCGTCATCCCCCAATTCACGCTTTCATAAACTCTTAAATTTCAAATCTCAAATTTAAAATCTCCTACCCCCCCGCCATCGCTGCCTTTGTCGCGTCCCCGGCAATGTTGCTAATCACCCCTCCCAGCACGCCCATCCACGAATCGTTAGACTGTTGGATCTCGGTAGCTCCGGTCATGGCCGCGCTTCCCGCCCCCGTTGCCGCGCTTCCCGCCCCGCTCAAGGGATTGTAGATAGCGGCCGGCAGTCCGCTTAGCGCCCCCACCGCGTTGAAGTAATTCTGCCGCCCTGTGGCGTAGTTCTGCAAGTTGATGGTATTGAGCGACGAGGATTTCTGGTTTTCCGCCGCCGTGCCGATCTCCTCCTGCACCTGGTTCTGCGCTCCGCTGGGCAACGCCACATTGCCGCCGCCTCTCGCCGCCATCGACTCATTCGCCGCCTGGCTCTCCTGAGCGTATGTGTTCCCGGCGTTCTGAATGGCCTGGGTATTCAAGCCCGCCAGCTCCGCCGCCGAGAAACCCTGCTGGTTCACCCCCGCCGCCACAATGGGCGCAAGGCTCGAGCTCAGGTCGCTGAAGATACCTTCGCCCTGCCCAAACTCTGTCTGGTAAGTCTGGGTGAGGTTGTTATAGAAATTAGTCTGCGCCTGATTGATCTGATTTTGCGCCTGAGTGCTTCCACACATGGCTAAGCCTCCGCCTTACCCATTCTTTCTTGCTCTTCAATGACCCGATGGCCCGATGGCTCGATGTCCCGATTCCCCACGGCCAAATCCGGCGCAATCGTCGCACTATAGTCCGCCACTAACTTGCGCATTCCCAGGTAGCGCTCGAGGAAGCTGATGAGCGGCGCGCTTCGCGAGTCCGTAACGAACTCTCGCACTCCCAGCTTAGCCAGGCCCGTCTTCAGCAATCCCGCCAGCCAGCGCAGGCCCTTCACGTTGGCCGCCGCGCGCGCGCCGGGGTTAAACTGAATGTGCCCGCGCACAATCTTCTCGAGGGCCACAAAGAGCACCGGGTCTCCCCGCTCATCCACGACCACGAACTGGGTCAGCCCCGGCTGTTCCTGGGTGAAGAACTCAGCCTTGACGCTGCCGGCATGATGGGAATCTCCCTCGATCCATCCGGCCACGAGCTCGCGGTCTCCGTCTCTTAGCGCCCGAATCTTCATCTTTGCCCCGCCCGCTTTCAAATCTCAAATCTCAAATTTCAAATCCCTTTAGCGCTTCGGCGGATCGCCCCCCGCATGCGCGCCCGGCGCTCCATCCTCCATCAAATCCACGCTAGCCCGGAGCTTGGCGAGCGAGATCATGAGGTTATCCACGGTCTGCTGTAGCCGTTCCGTACCCTGGCGCTCGGAGGTAATTTCCTGCCGCACATCGAGCAACTGCGCGCGGATAATTTCTTGTAGGTCCTCGTGCTCTTTTCGCGTCACGTTCTCAATCGGAATGGCGGCGATGCGCTCGCGAAGCTGAGGCAGCGCCACATCCCGGATCTGGTGAATGCTTTCGGTATCCACATCGATCTGTCGCGCCCGGCTCGCCCACTCCAAGCGGTCCGTCCCCGCCCAGCCCAACAGAGCGAGCGCCGCGATGAGGAGCGCGGAGACGAAAGCTAATTGCCAGCCGTGCCAGATGTCGGAGCGTCTCCGCCTCAAGTCAGCACGATTGTCGGTCAACGCGCACCCCCTGAATTTTCCGATTGATAAAACTGCGCGTCCGCCTGGAACTTCGCATTCTCCGGATCGTAGGCGAGCGCCGCCAGCCAGTGCTCCCTGGATCCTGCCTTATCCCCCAGCCACCAAAGCGCATGGTAAAGAATCTCGTGCGGGCGCGACCGGTAGTGCTCGAGCTCGTCACCATAAAAGCCGCTGGCGGGAATCACCAGCGCCGCCGCCGCGTAGCAGGCGGCCTTTTGGAGATCGCTCGCCCGCCAGTAATGCTCCGCCAGGCGAATCAGCGGCGCCCGCCGGCTGCCGTCAATCGTGAAAGCCTGCTGATAGTGCGAGACAGCCTCCTCGGGATCATCGAGCGCCGCATAAGCGTCCCCGCTAAAGACCATGGATTGCCCGCGCTCCTGCGCCCCCTGGCCCATGCGGATGTGCCGATGCAATTCCCTAATCGCCGATTTCGGGCGGCCGCGCCACAAGAGCTCTCGCCCGAAGTAATGCGAGTTGCGATCGTTCGAGGGGTTCCAGTAGCAGTCGAGCGCCAGGCCGACCAGGTAGTTGTCCCGCCGCGCCTCCGGCTTCTGCGCGTGATCGACAAGCACCACGCTTTCCGGCAGCCGGATTTCTTTTCCTTCGCCCACCGGGACTTCGTGAATCACCCCCACACAGCGCACCGCCCGGCGGTCGTACATGCGCTCCGAGAAAAACTTCATGGAGGGCTGGCCGTTGGCCTGGCGCGAGAACACGTACTGATGGTAAATGTGCGCGAAGCCCCCGGCCATCACGGCTTGGAGCGCGTCCAGGTCTAGAACGGTGTACCACTCGTCGCAATCAATCACGGCGATCATGTCGTTCTCAGCCAGGTCCGCGGCGATGTTGCGCGCGCAGGAGTAGTCGAACAGCCTTTCGCCCCCCGAGGCGATCGGTTTTTCCCCGGCCACCACAAAGCGTGAATTGATGTCAGCCGCCAGGCCGGGAACGATTTGCAGCATGAATCGTTCGCCCTCTTCGTGCACCGTGAATCCGGATTGCCGCGCGATCTCCGCCGTCCCATCGGTTGAGCCGGTGTCCATAAAAATAACTTCGCCATCCCGCCGCAAAAACTCCTCAAGGGATTTCGCCAGGCGCGGCAGGGTCTCCGCTTCGTTTTTCCCAATCACGCACACGCTGAAGTTCACTGCCGTTTGCTCCCCCTTATGAATTCAAGAGTTGAAATGAAACCCAAACATTGCTGGTTACTGTTACGCCGTTCGCATGAGCATCCCAGACGTCCATGAGGTAACCGACCTGTGTTGGCGTCAGATAACCGGTATGCGCGTGCTGATAAATCTGCTGCCAGCCGGCATTCGTGGGATCGACGCTAACGTAATATTTGCGCGTCGTTCCATCGTCGGTGATCTTCAACCACCAGATGGGGGGCCAGCCATATACACTCATGTTGAACAGCCGAGTTCCAGAAAAAGTGGTCGAGTTCGTGTATTCATCAAGATTTAAGGTCGGCAGGTTCGTCAAGGTGTTATAGGTGTTGTTATCCGAAATCCCAAAGAAGAGGAACTTGGTGCCATCTGAGATGCCGATCCCGTCGTCCCACCCTCCCGGCTCTGCCGCTGGAGTCGTCGGGTACATGAAGAAGTTCGGCCGCTTGACAAAGGCCGCGATTACAGTCCACGGCGTTGATGGAAGTGTTTCTTTATAGAAACGAAGATTATCTGCACCGGTTCCGGTAGCGCTCATCACCAACACGCCATTCTGTATCGTCACGGATGCAGAACCTTGGTTAACCCAGCCAAATCCTGAGCTTGAAGGAGCAGTAAAATTAGTGAAGGGATAGACGCCACCGCTCGACCCTGCCGACCCGGTCGGCCCAGTCGGCCCCGTGGGTCCCCCCGGCCCCGTAGGCCCCGTGG
>QGNH01001259.1_pt5 | contig 26519 bp, 38 predicted proteins | sample 1735481 | NCBI WGS metagenome assembly QGNH01 (sample SAMN09239004, study PRJNA386568) | Viral metagenome, whole genome shotgun sequencing project.
CCCTTCACACCAAGGAACTCACCATGTCTACTCCCGCTCCCGTCACGGTGGCCGTCGTTGCCACGCTCGCTGTCAATTTGGCTCCGCTGCCTTCCGGCAGTGCGCCGCAGGCCAGCAACTCGGTGGTCGTCACGGATGCCGCCGGCACGGTCTATCCGGCCGTGGTGCTGACCGGTGCCGAGGATACCCCGTGGAGTTGGGCGGCAAATTACGCTGCGGGCGACGCCACGGCCGTGGTGACTTCCCTGGACACCAGTGGTGCCACCATCGGTACGCCGGCCTCCTACACCTTTACCGTGGCTGCTGTGGTGCCATCGACCTATGAAGCCCCCGCGGGGATTTCGGTGGTGGCGGCGACTACGTCGGCGGCGACTGCCGCGGTCCATGCCTCGCTGCGGCAGTAGCATCTATGGAATGGGTTGAGGAAAAGCGCACGCAAGAGCAACTAGAGCGCATCGATCATCTGCTGGAGCATCTGGTGAAACTGACCAAAGAACAGAATAAAATTCTGCGCCATTCACTGGAGCCGAGGTTCTATCACGCGCCAAGCCATATCACCGTCAGCAGCGGGCCGAATTAAGTTGCGAGAACCCCTCCCCCCGGCGGTTATTAGGGGGAGGGGAGTTTTTTAAAACCCCATGCTGGGCCGCCGGACCTCAATCGGCGGCGTCACGGCGAACGGTGCGAAAGCCTCGCGGGCGGACTCGCTGACCTCGTGGAAGTCATCGATGGTGGGGATGGAGTAGCCGGCCGGTTCGCTGGCGCTGGCCACCATGCTGGCCGGTTCGCGGGCGTCCTCGGGTACCTCCACGACGGCGGGGACTTCGTCGCCGGCAACGGCAGTGAAAACCACAACCTTTTCCGTATCTCGCCGAGTTGTTCCGGTGATACTGTCCAGCACATCCTGGAGATGTGATAGAACCGACTCCAGGATTTCACGGGCCTGACCCGGATTGGTCTCCGCAAGGCGCCGGCAAATGGCTTCGATCTTGGTCCGCTTGGACGATACATCCTTCTCCCACGAGGGCACGCCTTGGGATTCGCTGACAAACTTGCGCAGGCTGCCTTTCGACGTGGCAACCACATCCAACATGCGCATATCGCCGCCCGCTTCGACAAAGGCAGCGAGGGTGGACTTGGCCGAGCGGGCGAACGTCGCCCGGCGCAGTTGTTCGACGCGGCGCAGGCGCTTCTCGTTCTCGTCCAAGCCCTCCGTGATGGCGATGTCCTCGGTGATCACACCGCGCAGGACCGCCTCATAGTAGCGGTTGTTGGTCTTGTCGAGCACTTCGTGCTGCGCGGCCTTCAGGTCGGGAAACTTCTTGCGGCCCTTACCCAGCACGGCTTGGCACCCGGCCAGCAAAATCTTCAAATAAGACCCGTCGGTCTGTCCTTGAGTATTAGATACATCGCTGTGCAGGGCGGCCAGCTTTTCGATATCTTCTTCGGTGGCTTGATAATTCGCCTCCCGAATCTGATCCAATACAGACGTAATCATTAATAGTTCTCCTATGAAAAAAACACACTTTTTGCGGATATCTCAGCTAAAAAACGAAATATTGCACCACAAGAAAGTGAGTACGTTATAGCAGCCGCCGGAATTACCTGCAACAGAGATTTTTGATATGACAGAAAAACTAGCAAAATCAAAGGCTTTGCGTGAACTTATGAAACATAATAACGATCTTGCGCTGCCGCAAGATGCAGAGCCTGATTTCTTGGCGACACCGACCCCCGCCGCCCGCGGCAGCGAGCAACCACCTATTGAACTCAATGTCATGGCGTTGATTGGGATCTCGGGCGCGCAGGTACGGTGGAACTGGAACTTCTGGGTGGTCACGCGCCGCGATGGGGCGCGGGCGCATGTCGCAGCCCATGCCGACTTTGCGGAATGGTACCGACAAATAGTCGGTAAGGAGTATATTGAGTAACATGCGTACCAAAGTCGGCGACCGAATCCGAGTCAACTTCTACATCGACTCGCAGATCATTGACGCCATGCAGAAAATTGCCTATCTCAAAAACACCTCGTACAGCGAGTTGATCCGCCGCGCCTGCTTGGAGTACGTGGTGCGCGAGGCGCCCGCGGCGATGGCCTCGGCGCAGGCGCTCAATGGCCTGGGTGCGTTGGCGCCAGTTCCCGTGGGAACTGGGCCGTGATTTTCAGCGAGCGCAGTTACGCGCCGCGCACCACCCCCTGCCCGCCCGAGCGCGTCGAGATTCCACGCGAGCCGTGGATCACACAGATCATTGAGAAGGCGCTGTGCGTGGTGTCCTTGGGCGTGGACTGCTACGTGCTGACCAATGTCTATGGGGATCAAGCCATCGTGCCGTACGGTGCCTTGGAGGCCGACTGGGAGCGCATCGCGTATGGACTTTTAAATCAAGCCATGCAGCGACCGCTATGACGGTAGGCGATCTGTTCCCCATCGAAGACACCTCCGACGCGGGCGCGGAGGGGATCAATACCGTCGATGCGCGGTTGATCTGGGACTTGGTCTCGAATATGCGCCCGGCCGCGGATATCTTGAAGAACTATGGACTAAGTCCTGGCGATCTTGCCGTGAAAGCCCAGAATGAGATGTTCGCAGGAGCCTACCGCGAAGCGCAGAGGCTGTGGAAATCGGACATGAACATCACGCAGCGAATTCGGCTCAAGGCCGCGTTCTTGCTGGAAGACTCATTACCGACGTTGTTCAAGGTCATCACGGAGGTTGGGGTTAGTGTCAATGCCAAACTGGCAGCCATTGAACAACTTCAGAAGATCGCTATTGTCCCGACTGATACCAAGCGTGGCGATTCTGCGGAAAAGCACAATATCACCATTAATATTGGCGGCGCTGTTGCACCCGTCAACATCATTGCCGAGGTACCGCATGGAACCCCCCAGTTCAACGGTTGACTCCATCGAGTGCGAGTTCCCCCGCGGCCCGACCAAACCCGGCAAAGTCTATGTCATGGACACGCCGTTCAATGAGCGGATCTGCATCATGTCGGAGCCGACGTGGACCGAGTTCGGTACGCGTCAGGAAGCCATGCGCCAAATGTTGGGCAAGCAGGATACCCGCATCAAGGAGTTGCTGGCAGAGAATGCTCTCGCCAAACAAACGGCATTCGAGGCGGTGACGCGCCTGGAGAATATTCGGGCGGTACGTCGCGATGAACTGCGAACGCGGATTGAACCGGAAGTCAATCAACTGTTGATGCCCGATGACCCTAGTTTTGGAATGCCCAAAAGGAAAAATTAAGATGAGCCAAATTGATTCTACGAGTGATGACCGGGTGATCAACAACACCATGCGGCATCAATACAAAGTGCTGATGACCGACGAAAAAGCACACATGCTGGCCGTCAAGGATATGGGCCTCGCGTTCTACCAGTATATCGACGGGCTGGGCAGTTCACGAGAACTTGCCCTGGCCAAAACCAAAATCGAAGAAGCCGTCATGTGGGCAGTTAAGCACATTACGGGGTAACCGGAGACATCATGGTCACACTGATTTTTGTATTTATCATTGCGGCGGCGATTATTGCCATCGTTTCCTCGATCAAACCCTACCCGATTTTGTGGATCGCGGTGGTCCTGTTGTGCATCGTGGAGGCCATTCACAGCTTGCCGACGGGGTTGATTCACTAGAAGTGAGTGATCTGAACTACACCGCGCCGCCGACTCTGGCGCGGTTCATGCAGAGCAATCAACGCATCCGCGTGATTCGCGGTCCGGTGGGCTCGGGCAAGTCTTCCGGCATGGTCATGGAGCTACTGCGCCGTTCCGCGGAACAGGCGCCGGACCCCGTGGATAGTATTCGGCGTTCGCGCTTCGTGGTGGTACGCAACACCATGCCACAACTGAAAACCACGAGCATGAAGACCATCAGTGAATTGCTGCGTGGAGTCGCTGCGTATCGTGCTCAAGATCACAGTTTTGAAATTAAATTCGGTGACATCGAATCGGAGTGGATATGCATTCCCTTGGATACGGCCGAGAACGTGCAACGACTGTTGTCGTTGGACTTGACGGGTGGTTGGCTCTCGGAGCTACGGGAGCTTCCACCGCAAATATTGTTGGATGTGCTGTCACGTTGTGGCCGTTACCCATCGATGAGAAATGGTGGGCCTACGTGGTATGGCGTCATTGCCGAGACCAACTCGTTCAGCGAGGACTCTCCGTGGAATAAAATTCTCGAAGAAAAAGACCTGATGGGGAAACCCCTGCCCGCGACGTGGGGCTACTGGGTGCAGCCCGGTGCTCGGGATGTCTACGCTGAAAATCGCGAACACTTGGTAACGGGATACTACGAAGATCTCATTGAGAGTAATTCCAAGGAGTGGGTGGAACAGTACATCGACAACATGATCACGCCGAGCTTGTCGGGCGAAGCGGTGTTCAGAGCGAGTTTCAAATCTGAGTTTCATGTCGCCAAGCGCGAACTGATTCCCATTCCTGGGAGCGTGCTGATTATTGGCATGGACTTTGGGCGCAACCCCGCCGCGGCGATTTTGCAACTGGACCCGCGGGGCCGCTTAGTCGTGCTGGACGAAGTTATAGAATCCGGTATGGGATGCGAGCAGTTTGTGACCACCAAGCTGCGGCCCTTGTTAGGTCAACCCAAGTATGCGCGTTTGCCGGCCGGCATCGTCGGCGATCCGTCCGGGGTGTCCCGCGGTCAGATCGGTGAAGAATCTGTGTTCGGCATGTTCAAGCGACTCGGCATCTCCAGTCAGCCCGCGCAGACCAATAATATCGAACCGCGTCTACGCGCCGTCGAGAAGTGGTTGCTGTCGCAGCGGGACGGCGGACCGGCGCTGCTGATCTCGCCGACCTGTCCGACCTTAATCTTGTCGATGCGCTCGCGCTACCGGTATGCCCGCACCAAGGGCGGCGTGATGCAGGCAATCCCTGAAAAGCTGCATCCCTACAGCGACATCTGTGACGCATTGCAGTACGGGGTGCTGGGCTGTTCTGGCACGGTATTGGCGAGATTGATCAAAGTCCGGCGCGGCGAGACCCCAAGGATTTCTAGTAAAGCCTGGACTTAAGGTCCACACTTCAGGATTCTTCCACCCTTCCCGGAGTGTTTGTCATGTCTCCCAAACAAGCGAAGATCAAGATTGCCATCAGTTTCGGTCCCCCTGTCACGAGCGGTACGTCCTCGGGCTACGGTTATACCGAAGTCATTGTTACTGACTGCACTGGCAAACCCCAGCCTCCGGTGCGGGTCACGCCCGCCGAGGCATCGTTTGTCGCAACGATTCAGGAAGGTGACGGCAGCGTGCAAGTCATCGACTACGATACCGAAGGACGCATGCTGTCCACGGTCTCGCAATCCTTTACCCCACAAGGAACCGTCGGTTCCTACCAGCCGGCCACCATGGTCACGGTTGCGCCCGAAACCGCCGCCACGCCGACGCCCGCGAAAGCCTCTGTGTGGTCCGGGACGGTTCACCCCGTTCCCTGATCATTCATGGGGGCCATCCCGACCGGGTGGAGCACGCCGGGTATCCTTCGGGGCGGGGGTCCCGGCCGCGCCACGTTAGGGGCGAACCCGGTGATGGGCGCGAATTTGGGAACCTCTGCGCGCCAAGTCTCGCCGATCCCCGGTGTTTATGACGGCGCGGGACCCGCCAGTTCGAAGGCATCGAAACTCGGCAAGTCGAAAACCGAAGAACCCATGAAGCATCAGGGCCGCGGCCTGCTGCGCGTGGTCTCCAACGATGAGCTATTTTCGGCGGAGCAAAAGTCGCAGGATTTGTCGAAAGTCTCCGATGAGATTGCAACGGATTTGGCGAATTACATCCGGGTGCGATTTGAAAAGGCGGTCCGGCATCGCCGCGTGATCTCGGTAGATGACGAATTGATCCGCGATATGCGGGCGTATCAAGGGCAGTACGACCCCGCAAAACTACAAGAGATCGAAAGTTTCGGCGGCAGCGCCGTGTACTCGCGGCTCATGTCCATGAAATGCCGGGGCGCAACTGCGCTCCTGCGCAATGTGTACATGAACTCGGACCGCCCCTGGACCCTGGAGCCTACGGCAGACCCCGTAGTGCCCGAGGCTATCGACAGTCATGTAGCAAATTTGGTCCACCAGGAAGTGTTGTCGGCCAATCAACAGGGCAACATGGTTCCGCAAGAGCAGATCCAAGAGCGCCTGCATAATTTGTACGAAGCGGTGAAGCTGGCCGAGCGCCGCCGCGCCATCGATGATGCCAAAGACTCAGAAAAGAAAATCGATGAGATGTTGGAAAAGGGCGACTTCTACTCGGCCCTCTCGGAGTTCCTGTCGGACCTACCGGTGTACAAGTATGCCGTGCTGAAAGGGCCGATCACGCGCCGCGCCACCCAGTTGAAGTGGGATGCGCAGCGCAAAATGCATGCCCACGAAGAAGCGCGGTTCTTTTGGGCACGAGTGAGCCCTTGGGACATCTGGTTTTCGCCGGGGGCGACGCAGATTGAGTCCACGGAGGTCTTCGAACGGCAGCGGTTATCGGTCATGGACTTGTACAACATGATCGGTCTGCCGGGCTATCGGGAAGATGACATCCGCGCCATCATCGAAGCGTACGAAGGACGGGGTTTCAAGGAGTGGATTCAGATATTCGATGTTGAGCGGGCCATGATGGAAGGCCGCAACAACGTGCTTGATGACACGTATATCAATGCCATCGAATTTCACGGGTTCATTCTGGGCCGCTATCTCAAGGAGTACAACGTACCAGGGGTTTCGGACTTGTTGAAGCCCTACTTTGTAACGGCGTGGATGGTGGACCGGCGTATTTTTAAGGTGATGTTGAACCCTTCTCCGCGCATGCGCGTGCCGTACTACGTCACGAGCTTCGACAAACTGCCGGGAACTCTCTATGGAAATGGGATTCCAGCTTTGGCCAATGACCTGACCGATGTGATCAACGCGACATTGCGGGCGTTGGTCAATAATATCGCCATCAGTTCGGGTCCACAGGTGGTCTATGATGATGAATTGATTTCGCCGAACCAGCAGCGCGGTTTACGACCATGGAAAGAATGGAGTTACACCGGAGATCCCGCCAATCCGAACCGAATACCCGTGAGTTTTTTTCAGCCGCAGAGCAATGCGCAAGAACTCATGGCCGTTATCGACAAGTTCTCCGTGATGCTGGACGATGTGAGCACGATCCCGCGGTATTTGACCGGCGGTGGCGCCTCGGGCGGGGCCGGACGCACGGCTTCTGGGCTCTCGATGCTGATCAACAACGCCAATAAAACGCTGATGAACGTCGCGGACAACATCGATAGTGACGTGTTCTTGCCATTACTGCAAAATCTGTATGATTTTGTGATGCTGACCGACTCAACCGGCATGCTCCGCGGTGATGAAAGCATCGTGGTAGATGGTGTACGGCAAGCGGCGAAGCAAGAAACCGATTTGGCGCGGCAAATGGAGTTCCTGAACACGATTTCGAACCCGGCGTACCAGCAATACGTGGGTCCGGGCGAGATGGTGCGCATTTTGCAGAAGATTGCGGATAATACCGGGCTGGAAGTGAAGCTGAAACAGCCCGACGACGATCCTGGAGCGCCACCGCCGGGCATTTACGTGCCGCCCGCGCCGCCGCCTCCCCCCACACCGCCGCCGCCGCGAGTGAATGTGAACTTGGCGGGCACAATTCCCAGCCCCGCGTTGAATCCGCTGGCGGGTTTGCCGCCGGGCGCGGCGCCAGCGGGCGGCGGACCGAATCCTTCCGGCAATCAGATCCCCAATCCGAACGATGCCGCGGCGGCGCCCGGTGCTGGCGGTGTTCCAGGGATAAAACCCGCACCGCAAGCGCCGGTTGCGAACTTGGTAAGCCCGAACATGCGTTGAATTAGGGGTATAGTGGCTGTAAGAGCCCGTCTCCAGGAGTTGTCATGAAAATTCATCCCGCAAAGCCCATTTCCCAAGTTCCAGGGCCGACTTTTACTGAGAACGATCCCCTGAAGTTCCAAAACGGAGGCGGCCACAAGATGAAAGCTGCAAAGCCCGACGAAGATGATTCTGGCGGCCCGCTGCGCCCGAACAAGACCTTGATCCCCACCATGAATGCGGACAAACCACCCAAGCAGTCCAAAGTGATGGGCACCAAGAAGTGGTTTGATCCCCATTCGGAAGGCAAAGGCTTGAATGCCACTGATGGCAAGACTACGCCGACCGCGTACCCCCTCAAGAAATCGTACGAGAAGTAGCATGGTGTACCCAGGAACTCACGATGTTGAGGGACCGTACCCAAAAGACGGCAATGAGTCCAAGTTGAAGCGCACATCGGGCAGCAAGTGTATGGACCATGAGTATCTGTCCATGACCGCGGCAGCTGCAAAGGTGGGTCCGGCGCCGACTTCACGGATTTACACCCGCGATTATTCGAAGGTGGGGCGGGATGCGGATCAGACCGACTTGGTCACGAGCGCACTTGGGAATCCCTTCCGGTTGTAGTGATGCTGGCGCTGGATCGACGCGAGATTGCCGAGAATCTTCACCGGCTCGCGGGCAACGCGTACTGGGCCGCGTATGTGGCTGCGTTGCAGTTGAAGTTCGACGGGCTGATTGAGTCCTTGCTGAGTTCCGACCATCCCGACGAGGCGTTGCGCGGCGAGTGTCGCGCTTATGCACGCCTTCTGAAACAAATTCACAGCAATAAAGGCACTCCGCATGGCTACCCCGACCCCTGAACCGCGCAACAACATGCCCCCTGCCGTGCGTGCCCAGGTTGCCGCGGCGAATGCCTTGATTGAACAGATGCGGGCCAACCCCGGTCAAGTTCCCGCGGGAACTGAAGGCCATACCATGCCTGACAACATCACGCCGGGCGTGAACGAGACCGGTAGCGCCATGCCGCCCGCTGCCGCCGCGCCCGCGCCGCCCGCCGCGCCCGCGCCGCCCGCGCCGCCCGCCCCTGCCGACGAGGACTTCAAGCAGAAGTACCTCACTTTGCAAGGCAAGTACAACGCCGAGACCAGTTCGATGCGTGAGATCTTGGCCGCGCAACAGATGACCATGGACAAGCTGATCGAAAGTCGGCCGTCGACCGTGGCACCTGCGCCCGCGCCGACCCAGTCACCCGAGGACTACTTAAAGTCATTAGGGGTCTCCGACAAAGAGATCGAAGATTACGGCGAGTTGCTGCCGATCATGGTGAAGATGGCGCAGAACATGATTCGCCCAACCGCCGCCAAACTGGAGGCTGAGTTGCAAAAAACCCAAGCCGCGGCCGGTACCGTGGCGCAGCATCAGATGAGGTCCGCTCGCGACAGTCTGTTCGCCTACATGGATTTCCATGTGCCGAACTGGCGTGTTATCAATGAATCAGAGACATTCCTTGCGTGGTTAGACCAACAGGATGTATTCTCAGGGACAAGTCGTAGGCAATCCCTGACGACGGCTTTTCAAAACCTCGACTCGGCTCGTGTCGCGGGGATCTTCGAAAAGTTTGTGCAGGAAGACTCTGTCCGCGCATCAACCTCTGGGCCTGCCATCGACCCACAGACACTGATAGCTCCCGGTGTACCGCGGGGCGGTGCGGCCGAAGCTCCTGTGGGTAGCCAAGGTAAAAGGATCTTGACCGAATCGGAGATCAAGGACTTTTACAATCGAGTCAGACGGAAGCAAGTCTCTCCTGAACAGTATGCACAGTTCAGTGCCGAGATCGCTGCCGCAGTCTCCGAAGGCCGTGTCCGACCTGACCGGAGAGATCACCACGAAAATCGGTAATCTCTAAACGCACGAGCCCTCGGCTTGTGCCGAGGGTCGTCACATGCCTTATCCCATTGGTACTCCGTACGCGGGGGCAAATCAAACTCCTGCGTACTCCGGTATTTTCATCCCGACGATCTGGTCCGGGAAGTTTGTTGAGAAGTTCTACGATGCGACGGTGCTCGGCGCCATCGCAAGCACCGACTACGAAGGTGATATCAAGAACTTTGGCGATACGGTCAATATCCGTACACACGCCACCATCTCGATCAACACCTATGCGGCCAACCAAGCGTTGACCGTGCAGCGCCCGTCTGCGCCACTCGTGACCCTCCAGATCAATCAGGGCGCGTATTTCAACACCGTCCTCGATGACATCATGGAGATCCAGTCGGACGTGGACTTGCTGTCGAACTGGGCCGACAACGCCTCCGAGCAGATGAAGGTGTATGTGGACACCAACATCTTGGCCGTGACTAGCATCGCGAACTTCGTGGACCCGAACAATCAGGGTACCATTGCGGGGCGGTTGTCGCAGAGCATCAACTTGGGGTACTCGGCCAACACCTTGACGGCGGCGGCCACGGCCGGTGTGCCGTTGAGCGTGGGGTCGGTGGCGGCGGGAACGGGCAATGGCAGCACCAAAGCCAATGCCCGCAAGATCATCGACTTCATCATCGACTGCGGTCTGGTGCTCGATGAACAGCGGGTCCCGGAGACGGGGCGCTGGATCGTGCTGCCACCGTGGGCCGCGGCCATGGTCAAGCGGTCGGCCTTCCAGCAGGCGTATCTGACCGGCGATGCGGTGTCCATTGCACGCAACGGGCGGCTCGGCATGATTGACCGCTTCACGGTGTACGTGTCGAACCTCCTGCCCATCGGCAACGCGGCCAATGCCGCGGCCACCGGTACCGACTATCCGGTGTATCCGACCACGGGCCTTGCGGCGGGAGAGTACGGCACCTACTTCGGCCATTCGCTGGGGCTGACGTTTGCCAGTCAGATGACCAAGGTGGAGACATTGAGAAGTGAGCTTACGTTTGGGACCCTCATGCGAGGTTTGCAAAGTTGGGGATTTGCCGTTATAAATCCGACACTTGTGGGCTTTGCGGTGCTTCTCAACTCAGGGCTTTAGTGACAAAAGTTAATTCTTTGGGTTGACAGTCTGGTAGTGGTTGGGGTATAACCTTAGCTTCACTACCAGACGGGATGCCCATGAAAGTATGCAGCGTTTGCTTTAAATCTAAGGATCGTTCGGAGTTTTACGCATATAAAAGGTCAGCCGATAAGCTGACCTATGACTGCAAGCACTGCATCAAGAAGCGCCAGAAAGCCTATTCAGAGCGACCCGAAGTGATCGTACGGGAAAAGGAGTACAAAAAGGACTATCACAAACGTCCGGAGGTCGTAGCTAAATATAAAGCATATTGCCGTAGTGACCGGGGCAAAACTGTTCGCGGACAGCGGTTGGCTACACCGCTGGGGCGGGCTGCTTACATGCTGGATGCGGTTAAGCAGAGAGCTAAAAAGAAGCAGCGTGCGTTCGATTTGACGATTGAAGATTTGCTGCCGCAGTTGGAAGCCGGGGTTTGTGCGATGAGTGGTCTTTCGTTCGATATGTCGCCGACTCGGAACAACGTGAAGCGTCCGTGGAGTCCGTCTGTAGACCAAATAGACTGCCGCAGGGGGTACGTAAGGGGTAACATCCGGGTGATTGTTTGGGTGTTGAATGCTGCTTTGAATTCTTGGGGCGATGAGGTCCTGAACACCTTGGTACACGCCTTATGCAAACGCGAACATGCGGAGACTCTAGGGCCAGTTCCCGCGGGAACTGTAGCCCATGAGCAGTTTCACCCCCCAAACGATTGATCAGTTGGTGCAGGACGCCCGGCGCGTCGTCAATGACTCCCTGCTGCCCTATCGCAATAGCGACGACACCTACGTCGATTATTTGAATGAGGCGTTGCTGGCAGTGTATTCGGTGCGGCCGGATGCCTTTATCGGCAATTTTCAGCAAGGGATTCTGTCGTTTCTGGGGGTGATTCAGTACACCACCGCGGACTTGCAGATGATTGATGGGGTGGCGAATCCCACGCCGCCGGTACCCCCTACCCCGTTCCCCATCGATACCCGGTTTTTTTACAACCCCGTGGTGGCGTATGTCGGTGGACGGATCGAACTCGCCGATGATGAATTCACCGATCAGAGTCGTTCAGCGCAGTTGCTGGCGTCCATGTCCATGCAACTGACGGGGCACTAGACCATGGCTCAAGTCACGCTCGACGGCGGTGCCAGTAGTGCAGCCTTGGGGGGTCAAACCATTACCTATGTGGAGCAGATGGTGGCTCAACAGGTGGGAGGCTGCCCCGATACCCTGATTGAATCGCATTTGACTCGCGTGCTTAACGATTTTTATACGCGCTCGACCGCATGGCGTGACACGCTGCAACCCTACACGCTGAGTCTTGGGATCAACGAAGTTGATTTAAATCCTGTGACTCAAAATGCTCGCTTGCAGTACGTGCTCGGGGTGTATTTTTTGCCGGTCCCCACCAACTTTCCGCAGTTCCTCCACCCTTCGACACGCCCGTTCGTTGGTAAACAGCCGGGTCCGCCGTGGGGCTACTTTATGCGGCGGTTTGATCGGCTGCAACTATATCCGGTCCCCGACCAGACCTACCTCAACGCGCTTTTTGTGTATGCCAGCTTGGTGCCTACGACCCTCGCGGCGATTCTGCCGGACATGAGTTACACGCATCATGTGGATGGATTGATTGCCGGCGTGCTGGCGCGACTCTATAAGATCCCCAAGCGCCCGTGGAGCGACCAAGGATTGGCTGCTGACAACGACAAGATCTATCGGCGCGAGATTGCGTTGGCGCGAGATCAGGCAAATCGCGGCTACGGCCCATCGGATGCGCCCATGCGGGTCGCGCCATTTGCGGGGCGTGCGGGATCGCAAGTGTTCCCGAGGGCTTCCGGGTGAGTGGCATTTATATTACCAGCGAGTTGTATCCGCTGTTGGTGCAGGAGCATTTTGCGACTGTCGGCGCGATGATTCCAGCGCCTGTCTATGCATATGCGGACGTGCTGGGTAGCACCGCGGCGCTGTTGAGTGGAGATCTGATTGCCTATGTTACTGATGACGAGGAAACCTCCGAAACGATGAGCGCCAGTGCCGCGCTGCTGTCGGCTGAGATGACTTACTACGGCGCTCTAAGTTATGCCGCTCCGGGTGACACCATGAGTAGCGGGGCTACGTTGCAGAGTGGCTCGCTCGATTTGGCCCTGATCAATTATTTAAATTGGACACCGGACCATTTGCAAAGCTCTGCGCAATTGCTCGGGGGGACGCTGCTATGAGTTTGCATTTGAAGCAGAAAATGGCGGGGCGTTATAAAATTGAGGCATGCAATGCGCAAGGGCAACGGCGCACCTTGGCGGATTGGTTTCCCAATTTGATCACCACGGCCGGCGCCAATGCTATAGGGGGTGGTGAAGATGTGATCGTGTCTTGTGTAGTGGGTTCAGGCAATACACCCCCTGCTATTACTGATACCACTTTAGAATCGCAAGTGGCCTCTGGAAACCGCGGCGGTGTAGCGTACACCACACAAAGTTCGCCGCCGTACTACGGCACAACTACGTGTTATTTTATTTTTCCAGCGGGAACAGCTACGGGTAATCTGTCTGAAATCGGCGTTGGCAGTGATAACCCGACGCCGTTATTTAGTCGCGCATTGATTTTAGATTCGTCGGGCAGCCCGACTACGATTACCGTGCTTCCCAACGAATCGCTGTCAGTGACGTACCAACTTAATAATTACGTGCCGACCGAGGATGTCACGGGGACTATAGACATTGCCGGCGTGAGCTATGCATATACGTTGCGTGCCGCCCTTTGCACTTCTGCGGATTGGTGTTTTAACCCAGCGCGACAGGCTATGGTTTATGTTGGGCCGTCGCCGTCTGCTTACAATGGACCTATTGGCGATATCACGTCTTCACCATCCGGGCAATATGCCTTCGGTACCGCGGGCAATTCCGGGTATGCCGCCAATTCATTCAGCTTGCAAACGGGCATTAGTTTCAGTATTGCGCAAGGCAATTTACCGGGGGGAATTGCCTCGGTATATTGCGACTGGGGAGGACTTGGAATCTATCAGGTTGGTTTCGATCCGCCGATCCCGAAAGATTCCTCGCATGCGTTGACGCTCTCGATGAGTCTGTCTTGGGCGATTAACACGCCGTAGAGACCCGCATGCTGCCCAACCACGTTGCTTCGAGTGTTCCCCTCCCGGCGGCTTTCTTGTCGCCGAAGACGCAGGACAAAGACGATCTGTCGGATATCTGTTGGGGCGGTGCGGCGCTCGGCGATGCCAGTGCGGGTTTGCAAGTTCAGGATTGGGCGGTTTCGTTGTTGGATAGTGATAGCGTTGTCTATACGCCGCAGCTTACAGGCACGCCGACGACGGTACTGACAGTAACGACGGGACATCCCGTGGTGTGGTTGGCGGGCGCGTTCGATCAGTCGATGCGGGTGGCTATTGCTTACGTGTCGCAGGGGCTCGGGTACTTCTATTATTTTGATACGCTGTCGAATGCTTACGTGACAATCGCATTGCCGTTAGGCGCCGTGCGGCCGTTTGTGACGTTGGATGATGTGCGCAGCGCCGCCCTTAATTCTTCTGACATCATCGTGAGTTATTTAAATACGCTGACCGGGCATCTGTATTTCCGGGCGCAGCGGGATCGCTTTGGTGTTGAATACGATCTGGGCGCAGTTCCTCCCGGTTTGGCCTTGGTGCAAGTTGGCATGAACGCGGCACTCAGGTTGCAGTTCCACTTCGAATTGCTGGCCGGTGGCGGTCGGACGATCTGGCGTCCCCGCAGCAACGCGACGGTAAACTAGTATGAACCTGAGCGCCCGCTTCACGCAGAGCCCGGTCGAGAATCTGCGCTACATCCTCAATTACTCGCTCGATCTAGCACCGACCGAAAGTATTTTGTCGGTGAGCGTGGCAATCACTCAAGATGCGGGTGCTGCCACGCCGCCGCTGGCGATCACGGGGTTGAACGTGCTGCCGGGAACGGTGCTGTCGCCGACGCTGTCGGGACCTTCACAGACTGCGGCTTATTTTGCATCCGGGGGTGTTGATCAAGGCGTCTATCAGGTGCAGTTCTTAGCGACTTCGTCGCTCGGGCAGATCCTTGAAGATATCGTGGAATATACCTTGCGAGAAAAGTTGTAGGACGAGTATGAGTATTTACGTTTTTGCCAACAACGCGAGTTCTGTCTTGGTGTCACCCGTCGCGGCGACCGATACGGAGTTGGTGTTGCAAGCCGGCCAAGGCCAATTGTTTCCGCCACTGGCGGCGGGGCAAATCGCCGCGGTTACGCTGGAGGATGTCAATGGCAACATTGAAATTACCTATGTGACTGGGCGCATTGGCGATACCTTGATTGTGATGCGTGGCCAGGAGGGTACGACGGCGCTACCCTTTAGTTCAGGCTCTCGCGTCGAGCAGCGCGTCACTGCGGCCATGATGATGATCATGCTGCAAAGTAATGGGGGCGACACGCTTTCGGGGACCACGACGCTTGCGGGGGTGTTGAATCTAGGAACCGGCGGCAGTATTCAAGGGGGTGAGAGTGCGGGCACCGCCATCCGCTCGCAGCCCGGCGATACCAGCAATCAGATCGTTGTGCCGATCAATGCACCGGCTACTGAAGGCGGTAGCGTGCTTTTGACCGCCGGTAATATCGCAAGCAATTTGCCGCCCGGTGCGTCGTTCATCGTCCCTGGCATGATCGTGATTTGGAGTGGGCTATCAACCAACATTCCTGCTGGTTGGGCATTGTGTAACGGGTCTAACAACACGCCCAATTTGACAGATCAATTTATTATTGGCGGCGGCGGCGTACTGCCAGTCACCGGCAAGTTTCCATTTACCACCGATCCGAACACGGGGGGGACGAGCACGGGCGCCAGCACGACGATTTTGGCGGCCAACTTGCCACCCCACTCCCACGGCAATGTCATCTATACAGGGTCCGCGGGCGACGTGGTGGGTCCGAAAGGCACGCCGGCGGGCGCGGGGTATTTTTTTGGTGGTGCAGGTGCCGGGGTCGCCGTGGAGTGGGATACCGATCAAGGTCCCGGCCAGTCGACGCCCATTGCACTAGAAGGGTTGAACATCCCAGTTCATACCCACACCGCTGAGTCGCCCCCCTACACGGCAGTATTTTTCATCATGAAGATGTAGCGCGAGCCGAATCATGACCACCGGCACGGGCACAACCGCGATCAGGGCGCCCGCCCCTGACTTGGCTAATCACCAAACCGTGCTGGTGCAACTCAAAGAAGTGGCCGAGGTTGCCCAGCGCCAGCGTGGCGATCCTCTGGATAGCTTCGTAAAACTACGCGAATTGGTCAATGCGGGCGTCATTAAGTTTACTGCGAAGACTGTGCTCCCAGGCAAAGCAGTGAGTTCGATGGTCAGTAATGGGAGTACAATCGGAACGCAAGGACTGACCGGAGAGACCGGCGCGACGGGGGCCACGGGCGCAGTTGGTGCGACGGGCGCCTCGGCCACCAGCGACCCCGTGGTGCTCGGAGAGATCACGACGTTGCAAGCGTTGGTAGGTACCCTCCAGACCTTGTTGACAGGGCTGCAAGCCGAGGTAACGACGTTGCAGTCGGAAGTGTCTGGTGGTCCTGACATCGCAGGCGAGATCACGACCCTGCAAGTCGAGGTCAGTGGCATTCAAGCAGAGCTTGCGGCGGGACCGCAGGGGCTGTCATTCGTGTTTACTCAGACGACGGCGACGCCGGTCTGGACCATCGTTCACAATCTCGGGCGCTTCCCCTCGGTGATTGTGGTCGATGCCGAGGGTGATCAAGTGGAAGCGGACGTGAACTACGTGGATATCTCCACCGTCCGAGTGACTTTTTCAATCCCATTTGCCGGGTCCGCGTATCTCAATTGAGGAATTCTCCATGTCACGTTCTTATCTAACACCGATCTTGATGAACCAAAACCCGATTCAACGGGCGGCTCTTGATCCCCTGTCGGGTCCCCCGTCGAGCCCGGCGCCCGGCCAAGTGTACTACGACACTACCTTGCAGCAACTGCTGGTATGGAATTCGCTGGCTGCACAATGGCAATTAACGGCAACCAATTCTTTAGCCTTGGGTGGACAGCTTCCGGCGTATTATCTGAATCGTGCCAATGCCACCGGCACGCAGTTGGCATCGACCATTTCGAATTTCGTGGCCACTGCGCAGGCGATCACGCTCGATACCTTCGCCGGCCCCGCGGCGCCGCTGTCGATCAACAATCAGCGACTGATCAATGTGGCCTCGCCCACGGGCGCCAATGATGGTGTCAACAAAGCCTATGTCGATGCCATGGGCCAGGGACTCGTGCAAAAGCCCACCGCCCGCGCCGCGACGACGGGACCGCTGCCGGCAAATGTCTATGCCAACGGTACGTCAGGTGCGGGGGCGACGCTGACCGCTTCGGCCAACGGTGCTTTGGCGGTCGATGGCTACGCCCCGGCGTTGAATGATGTGATTCTGGTCAAAAACGAAGCGACCGCCGCCAATAATGGCCTGTACACGCTCACCACCTTGGGGACCGTGGGTGTGCCATGGGTACTGACGCGCAGCATTGATATGAATGCGGCCACAGAGTTTGGCGGTGGTTTTATCGCGGTTGAAAATGTGGGCCTTGCGAATGCCAATAGTCTGTGGCTGTGTAATGTCGCCAACAGCATTACCGTGGGCACCACCGCGGTTACCTTCACGCAGTTAAATGGTGCCACCGACTTGACGCCCGGCAATGGCATCTCGATCTCGGGCAATGTAGTCTCCTTCCTGCCCGATCCGGGGGCGAATAAGGGCTTGGTGGTCACCGGGTCCGGTGCGGCGATTGACCAGACCTTCTCGCCCACCTGGACCGGCACGCATACCTTCAGCGCGCTACTCAAGGCCAATTTGGGATTGACTGTCGCGGGGGGCGTTTTTCAGTCGCGTGGTATTACTGATTCCGCACTTCAGACTACGATTATAGTAGGCGGGGCTGGGAATGTAACCATTACTCCTACTATTGGGTATGGTTTGTGGGTGAACGGGCTGCCCGGATCTTCTGCGCTGGTATTAAGCAACAGCGGCATGCAAGTCGGTTCGGGGCCCACGGGCGGCGAATTGGGTGCTGGCAAGATCAACGCGACTGGCGGCTATTATGTGAACGGCGTGGCACTCGTCAATCAGACGAGTGCGAACCCGTCGGCTGCCGTGGGGCTCGCGGCGGTTAACGGCGTCGCCAGTACGTTCATGACTTCTGACTCCGCGCCGCCGCTGAATCTGGCGATTGCGCCGACGTGGACCGGCGCGCACACGTTCTCCGCGCTGCTCAAAGCGAATCTGGGTTTTATTGTAGCAGGGGCTTCATTTGTTTCCCGTGGTATTACAGACAATGCGACGGCGACGGCGCTGTCGTTATCGGCCACAGGCGCATTGACCTTGGCCGCGCCGACGACTGCCGGCATTGCCGCTTCGATCACGGGTAGTGGGGGTTATTCGGCGTTGCAGTTACTGTCGTCGGGCATGCAAATTGGCACGCCCAGCGGCAACGATAAAGGCGCAGGTACCATCAACGTATCTGGCGGTTACTATGTGAACGGTGTGGCGCTGTCTAGCCCATCGTCGGCCAATCCGTCCGCGCAAGTCGGGCTCGTTGCGGTCAACGGAAGTGCTGCCACGTTTATGAGTAGTGATTCCGCCCCCGCGTTGAATTTGGGTATCTCGCCCACTTGGACTGGCGCGCATATCTTCTCGGCGCTGCTCAAAGCTAATCTGGGGCTAACCGTAGCCGGTGGGCTGACGCAAGTGGCAGGACTCTCAACGCTTGGTACCGTGACGATTGGCGCTCCCGCGAGTGGCCAAGCTCTGACGGTCACTGGCTTCGCGGGATCATCGGCGTTGCAGCTACTGTCAACGGGCATGCAAGTCGGTGCGCCCACGGGCGGCGAATTGGGTGTGGGCAAGATCAATGCGTCAGGCGGCTTCTATGTGAACGGCGTGGCCGTGACCGCCAACAGCCCTGGTAAGTATGCCACTGCTTTCGGCGACGGGGTGACGCTCGCGTACACCATCACGCATAACTTGGGGACTCAGGATGTGGTGACTAGTGTTTATTCAGCAACTACGCCGTTTGCCGAGATCGACTGTGATGTGAGTCATGCAACGGCGAACACGCTGACGCTGGGATTTGCTACGGCGCCGACCGTGAATCAGTTCCGGGTTGTGGTTCACGGCTAATGGAGATCTTAGGGATAGGCAAGAAGGACGCGACCTCGGCGGCCCGCATCGAGGATCTTCCGGTGAGTGGTGCGCCGACGGCGCTGGTGGGCTTGACGGCGGTCACTGGCACGGCGACTACGTGGATGACTTCGGATTCTGCGCCCGCGTTGAATATCAGTATCGCGCCCACCTGGACGGGGATGCATATATTTAATGGAGGCATGACGATCAATGGTCCTTCGGGTACGTCTGCCATGTCGGTGTATGGAGCACCCGGTTATACGGCAGCCTATTTTATGGGGGGAAATTCTAGCTCAAGTCATGCGCTGCAAGTCTCCGGTGGGTATACCGGCGCTGGCGGTTCGCTGATGACACTCCTAGACTCCAACAATACCAACGGGGTCGCGCTGTCAATGCAAGGCAACGGCAGCAATCCCAATAAGACGCTGCGGGTGAGCAATGGGGTGTTCCAGATTTTGAACAATGCGTATTCGGCGTCGATCTTTACGTTGAATGATGATGGCTCTGTGGTGCTGGGCAATGCGACCGGCGGCGATAAAGGTGCGGGCACCATCAATGTAACCGGCGGTTACTACGTCAACGGCACGCTGATTGGCGCCACGGGTCCGCAAGGCATTCAAGGGACGGCGGGGGCCACGGGTGCGACAGGACTTACCGGCGCTGCGGGGGCAGCCGGTACGAACGGTGCCGCAGGCGCCTCCGCGACGATCACCGCAGGCACGGCGACCGCTCTGGCTGTCGGTGCTACGCCCACGGTAACGAATTCAGGGACGGCGGCGGCGGCGATCTTCAATTTTGGTATTCCCGCAGGCGCGACGGGGGCCACGGGATTAACAGGAAGCACCGGAGCCACGGGGGCTACAGGCGCTCCTGGTGCGCCCGCTGTCAGTGCCAATCCCACGGCGGCGGTTGGCCTCGCGGCGGTGAATGGTGTGGCGAGCACGTTCATGCGCAGCGATGCCGCGCCCGCCTTAAGCCTGTCGATTGCGCCGACGTGGACGGGCGCACACACGTTTGCAACTGGCGTGACGATCACCCCTGCGAGTGGTTTTGGCTTGGGGGTGAACGGGTGTCCGAATATCTCGGCGGTGACGATCACGGGCAATGCCACCAGCGGTCAGTCTTATGGATTGATTATCGAAGCGGGCACCACCGCAGCCGATACGGGACTGATTGTTTACAATCAGAGTGCCGCGCACGCCTATTTCAAAGTCGCGGGCGATGGCTCGGGGTTCTACGGTTGGAACGGCACCGCCAATACGCACACTTGGAACGCGGCGGGCAATGTCGCCCTCGCGGTACCGGCAAGTGGTGTGGGCCTGACGATCAATGGCCTGTCGGCGACCGCTGCCTTGGTTATTACCAGCGGTTCAACGACCAGCATCAACAATGGCGACTTGCAAATTACTCGCGCCAGCACGTATGCCAATTTGGTATCGACCGGCGCTAATGTGCAATTGCTGGATCTGTCCGGTGGCACCACGGGCACCACGATTCAGCATTCGGGCGGGCAGACTGAAATTTGGCAAAAGAGTGCAGGCTCCTGGTTGCAGATGTTGGTGTTCAGTACCACGGGGCAATTAAAATTGCCGCAAGCGTCTAGCACCGTCACGGCCCCGGCGGCGGGCACCGCGGGTACTCTCCCGTCAAAACCTAAAGGCTATTTCACCATCACTATCGGCACCGTGGCTGCACAAGTAGCCTATTACTAACGAGGTATTTCCCATGGCATTGACTCAAGTTCCCGTGATGCTCGATCAGATTGCCTTGCAGACCTTGAAGATGGGTTTGTCGGCGTTGCAGATGCAAGCAGTGGCGGTTCAAGCCTCGATTGATACGCAGGTACAAAACGCGCTCGATGCCGCCGCCCAGCGTGAAGCTCAGAATCAGGAAGATGCTGCTCCGCCCAAGGGCAACGGCAAAGACAAGCGTTCGACTGTTTACCCGAATCAATGACTGGAGAAAGTGCATGACCACTGTGACGCCGACACCTGATCCGCCGACGCCTGATCCGCCGTCGGAAGTGCAGACTCTGGAAACCGATGTGAAGACTTGGATCTCGACTAAGTCTTCGTGGGTGGCTTTGCTGATCGGCCTCGGTGCCGGGTGGGTGCTCGGTCATTTTTTGTGATCGACGCGCATTTAGTGGCTGACATTCACACGGCCGAGGCGTGCGAACTGACGGCTTATACCGATTCGGAAGGCTTCTGGACCATTGGCTGGGGGCATCTGCTGGGAAATTTGCAAAGTTGGAAAGGCCATACCATCACGCAATTTCAAGCAGACGCGCAGTGCGGGATTGATATCCTCAGTGCGCAGCATTTTGCGCAAGGTCTTCCTGAGTGGTGCATGTTGGATACGCCCTGCCGGCAGAATGCCTTGACCGAACTATGCTTTAACTTGCGCGGCAAATGGTATGCGTTCCATGAAACTCGTGCCGCCTTACAACGGCAGGATTGGCAAGGTGCTCACGATGGACTGTTGCATAGTTTGTGGGCCAGCGAGGTCGGACCAACTCGATCTAATCGCTTGGCCAATTATTTTTTGACCGGTCAGTATCCGTGACCACTATCAAGATTGATAATTTTTCCGGGATCTCACCGCGGGGTTCCGCCCGGTTGCAGCCTTATAACGGTGCCGTTCAAGCGGTTAACGCCAAGTTGTTGTCGGGAGAGTTGCGCGGTTTGCGCAATACCCAACTGCTGCATGATTTCGGCTCAACGCCGACGGTTCGTGCCTATCGATTGCCGGCCTTGGTGGGGGCGCCGTTGCCGATTACCACCCAAGATTTTTGGGTAGGGTTTAATAGCAACGACGTGGATTTTGTGCGTACGCCGGTTTTGCAGGATCAGTTTGAGCGTTACTACTGGACCAGTGATCAGTCCCAGCATCACGGCGCACCGCAGTACAACACCCGAGCACGGCTGCAAGCGGGATTGCCGAGCTATCTGTTGGGCATTCCAACGCCGGTCAATTCATTGGTCGTGGTACCGTTTGCAGGGGTGACTTCCGTTAGATCGTACGTGTATACGTTTGTGTCGGGCTATGGCGAAGAAGGACCGCCCAGCAGTCCCACGATTGCGGAGGGTTCGTCAGGGACGTGGACACTATCAAACTTTGATACCAGCGTCCCCAATCCGCAGGACTACAACTTGGTGCGAATCAATATCTATCGCACGGTAGCGGACGCGAGCAGTAGCAGCGCACAGTATTTTTATGTAGGTAGCATTAACTTTGGTGACACCAGCTTCACGGATGGGGCATTGGATACCACAGTTGCCGAAAACTACACGCTGCCTTCGCTGACGTGGGACGGTCCGCCCGCGGGCTTGACCGGATTGATCTCACATCCCGGCGGATTTTTATGTGGTTTTCAGGGTCGCGATCTGTACATGAGCGATCCTTATCATCCGCATGCGTGGCCGGTTGAGAACATTCAGACGTGCAAAACAGAGATTGTCGGTCTTGCGGTTTACGGCAATGTGCTGGTGATCGGCACCACATCGAACCCGTATTACGCCGAGGGTATGAGTCCATCGGCCATTACTTTACAAAAGATTAATTCGATTGACCCTTGTATCTCGCGCCGAAGCATGGTGACGAGCTTGGGGGGCGTGTACTACGCGAGCCCGCAGGGAATTTTGGTGGCGACCGCGGGCGCTACGCAATTGGCGACTCAGAGTTTGCTGACCCGCGAGGAATGGCTGAATAATTTCAGTCCCACCACGATTCAGGCGGTGGCCTACGGGCTTCAGTACATCGCCTTTAATACCACCAACACAGGATTCATTTTTTCGCCAGCCGAGACCTTGGCACCGCTCACCACCATGGATCGGTTCTCTGAGGTCGATGCCATACAGATCGATCAGTACAGCGGCGATTGCTACATCGTCCAGAAGAATCAGGTTCGGCTGTGGGACCCGCCGGGCTCCACGCCGTTGGAGTACACGTGGCTCTCCAAAGAGTTTGATTTGCCGAAACCCGTGAATTTTTCCGCCATGAAAATTAAGTTTGATGGCGGCGGCTATCAGATCCCGCCTGCGTTGTTACAGGACTACACCAGTTTTAATTCGCAGCGCGTTACCCAACCCCTCAACAGCTTGAACTTGCATGCCATTAACGGCGTACGCAGCATGGCAGGAATTACCGGAGCGGGCGCCATCGTTGCGCAGATTAAGACGCCGCTGGCAGGCAGCCCGCTGCTCAATCTCGGCAACCTCGCAGGCGTGATCGGTGCGGTCCAGGTGACTATTTTTGCGCGTACGCCCACGACCCAGCAGTGGTTTACGGCTTTTACCTGGACGTGCGTCGATGAGCGCATGTACAGCTTGCCCGCGGGGTTCAAGGCCGAGGGATACCAGATTCAACTGGTCGGCAACGTGAATGTGTATTCTATTGCGATAGCTGAGACCGGTACGGAGTTGAAGTCCGCATGAGTGCATGGTTTGCTGCCAACAAGCTCTATGTGTATCTCGCACTCGGGGTGGCCCTGAGTGCAGCGGGCTGGTTTTGGGTGCATCATCTGGAACGGGTGGGTGTTGCAAAGCAACAAGCGTTGGATACCCGAGCCCAGATTGCCCAGACCGCGAAGGTCGCTACCGTGGAGGCCCATGCGCAAGCTCAAGAATCCGTGGCCGGCAGTCAACTGGCGGTGGCTCTGGCTGCTCCTGTGGTGCCCGCTTTTGTGCTGCGGGTGTGCCCAAGTCCCCCCAATAGCCGCGGGCTCTTGCCCGCAGATGGTGGCGCCGGACCCATCGGCGCTGACTCCGCCCGACTATCTTCAGGAGTGGCGGGACAAAATGCTGCTGCTGGACCCGACATTGTCCCCGACACTGAAGCCCTCCTCCAGCGAGCCAACGCCCAAGTGACCTTTTGGCTGGCGTACTACGAGTCGTGCCGTGCGGCGGGTGCGTGTCAATAACCGCTGATCCTTCGATACAAGCGTGGATGCATGCGCGCTCCGGGTTGCCCTTACAAAAAGACTTCCACGGCATCGCCCGCCGCAGTTCGAATGGCGAAATCATTGCCGCCTTTGGCTTTGATTCCTTCCAGCCGCATGGCTGTGCGTTGCATCTTTGCGCGGACTCGCCGAGTGCCATTACCCGTGGTTTGCTGCAAGCGGTCTTCCAGACTGCTTTCGGTCAATGGGAGTACAAGTACCTCGCCTGCATCATTCAGGCGCATAATGTCAAGTCGTTGCGCATTGCGGCGAGATTGGGCTTTCGGGAGTGCGGCGTCATTCCCGGTGAATTATGGTTCGGAGTGTTGTACGCCCAAGACTGTCGGTGGATTCAACCGAGGAGAATGAGATGTCCGGCGGCGCCAAAATCCCTTCTGCACCTAATCTAAGCGGCAACGTCGCCACCGGCAATCAGACGGCTGCCACCGCGACCTCCGATGCCCAGCAACAACTGAACACCGCGCAGCAGTACAACAACAACGCGCAGAAGAACCTAGCGAACGTCACCAATACCAGCAACTCCATGGCAGGACAGATCGGCTCGCAGGCCACTCAGAACATGAGCACCTACGGGTCGAGCTTCGTGCCCTTGCAGGCGCAGCAGGCGCAGCAGGCGCAGACCTATGGAGGTACGGCGAATATCCAAAAATTGCAAGGCCAAGCGGTTGCGGGGGCTAACACGGCCGATCAGGCGGCGCGCAGCAATTCGGCGGCGGCATTGGCGTCAGAGGGTGTGGACCCGGCGAGCGTGCATGGCGCGGCGTTGGATCGTCAGGCGGGGGTGGTAGGCGCGGGTCAAGTGGCCGCGGCAGGAACACAGTCGGCGGTCAATACCACCAACATCGCCAATGCCATGACCAATTCCGCCAACAACCTCGGGCTGCAAGTGGGCGCGCAAGGCACGTCGGGGGCGGCGACTTCGGCCGGCACCGCGCAGGCCGGGCAGTTGGGGGTGAATCAAACCAACTCGTCGGGCATCAGCAATTTGGGGGCTGCGAATCAATACCTCAATACGGCGACCGGGGCCAACAACGGCGCGGTCAACGCGGCCGACGCTGGCTATGGCATGCAGCAAAAGCAGTATGGGATGCAGCAATCTGCCAACAACTCCAACGTCGCTGGCGTGGGTTCTCTGGTGGGCGCGGCTGGTATGTTCATGGAGGGCGGCGGCATCGTCGGGCAGCACTTTGGCGGTATCGGGCCGGGCGGTCATATGGCGCTGCCCATGGCGCACAGTGGGTTGCCGGTGGTCAAGGGGTCGGTGCGTCCGCGACAGGCCATCCCCATGAGTTTCGAGCCAATGGATTTGGGCGGTCCCGTCACCAGCCAGGGCGCGCTGCCCGCGGGCACCTTCGGCAGCACCACGGATCGCAAGCCCGCGATGTTGACGCCGGGTGAGTTCGTCATGCCCAAAGACATTGTGCAGCATCTGGGAACCGAGAAGCTCCATAAGATGATCGACAGCACCCGCGAGAAGGCGAACCTGCGGCGTGCCATCCCGGTGCCTCACGCCCCGCATATGTCCTATAACTGACCCGAGGTTTTTATGGGCAAGCTCTCTGCCAAGTCTCGCAAAGCCCTTCCGGTCAGCACCTTTGCAGGACCGGATCGGTCATTCCCGATTCCCGATAAGGGCCACGCCCGCGCAGCCCTGTCCATGATCGGCCACGCCTCCCCCTCGGCCCGCCCGAAAATTCGGGCCAAAGCCAACGCCATGCTTGGCAAGAGTAAAAAGTAATGGGACTCAATATCGGCGCCTTGGGCACCATCGCAGGCACCGCGGCGCCCGGCATCAAGCAGGGTATCGACAACTACCAGGATTTTAAAAGCGATAAGGCAAGCGACGCGCAAGCCAACGGCAATCCGCTGCTGGCCGGTGCGATTCCGACTTCGAACTTGGCTGCTTCGAATCATCCGGTGTGGAATTTCATCAACAGTTTGGGGGGTGGCAGCGCAGCGCCCGCCGCGCCCGCTCAGCCCGTCCTACCCCCGCCGCAGTTCCCCGCCGCGCAGATGGGAGCGCCAATCTCTCAAGGCATCCCGACCGACCCCATGCAGCAATTGGCAGGTGGTGGCATTGTGACCGGCAATTTCGGTACGCCCACGATGCGCCCGCAATTCGTGCAGGGACCGATGCAAGGTATCCGTCCAGCTTCGACCGAAGGTCAGATTTTGACCATGGCCGACGGCGGTTTCGTGCCCGCGGGTGGGATCTCGCCCTCGCCTATGAACGGTCCGTTGTCCTCGTTCGTTCAGGGCATCGAATCAGGGCAGACTATTGGCCACAATTTTCAGGAGCAGTGGCAAGGTAATCAAGCCCGTCAAGCGGCAAACTTAATGGCAAGGCATGCGGTCAGCGCCGACGTCAATAATCCCGACGCGGGGAACGGAAGTCCCGCACAGACCAGTTTTTTGGATGATGCCAAGAACGCGGTCGAGAAGTTTTTCGGTCATGCCCACGACGCCACGCTCGATGATGCCCATAAGCCGAACGGCGCAACTCCCGCCGTCGGAATTCCTGA
>QGNH01000096.1_pt2 | contig 26431 bp, 33 predicted proteins | sample 1735481 | NCBI WGS metagenome assembly QGNH01 (sample SAMN09239004, study PRJNA386568) | Viral metagenome, whole genome shotgun sequencing project.
CTCAACAGATTTCCGATCTCCTGAACACCACGGAAGTCGCGTCAAGCGATTATAACGTGGTCAAGAGTTTGGTTCAGGGTGAGATCAACACATGGCTTGGTTTTGTGTGGATCAGGTCGGAACGTCTTTTGACGGATGGTTCCTCGAACCGCTTATGTTATTTCTATCAGCGGTGGGCGATGCAACTCGCCATCCAGAAAGAGATCGAAGGACGGATCGATGAGCGCGTCGATATGAACATGGCGTGGCAGGTTTACCTTCGTATGTGCATGGGCGCAACCCGTCTCGAAGAGGGAAGAATCGTCCAAGTGGCTTGCACCGAATCGTGGTAAACCAAAAACTTTAAAAGGAGGATTCGAACATGAGTTCAATTCAAACTGTTTATGGAACTTTGGCAACAGCGTTTAACACCACGGGTTCAACGGGCGGTCCCGCGAACTGGCAGTTACCGGGGACTTACGATACCCCCGTCCGGTGCATGATCGATACCTATACCCCGATTGGGACAGAAGCGGCAGGTTCCGTGATCTATCTTTTCACGGACGGAATCAACAAGCGTTTACCTCAAGGCGCAAACATTCTCAAGATCGATTTTATCATGTCAAGCACCACAAGTAATTTGACGTGTTCGGTCGGGGATTTGAACAGCGCAACGAGGTATGTAAGCGCAAGCACAGGGTTTGCCGGTGCAACAGCGTTCAGTATTTCGGGTGTGGTCAGCGGCGCTCCATATATCATCGGAACGAACCCGAACACAGCGGCATTGGGTAAGGTAACGAACGGTGACGATCAGATCATCTTGACGACCGGGGGGGCGACACTTTCCGCCTCGACCTCGATCATCTCGGCGGTCTTGTATTACACCCTCACCAACTAAAAACGCATTGGCCAAAAGCGGGGAGGAATTTCTTCCCCGCTTGAAAGCCGAAAGGAGAGAAAAATGAAAAAAATTACCTCAGTTCTCCTGATGCTGATGCTGATTCTTCTTCCGGCTTCCGCGTTTGCGTCAGTTGGTGTGAAACAGAACGGATCGTATGTCGGTCAGGCCACGGACATTGATTTTGATTCCGGCGGGTTCACGCAGACATTCGATGGCTCGACCGATAAGGTAACGTACGGGGCAGGGCTTCTCGCCACAGGACGTATCGGTGGCGCTTCCACGATGTCTTCCTCCTCGACTTATTTGGGATCGGGAGGAATTGCTTATTCGTATGTTGAAAAACGAGTCGGCGGCGGCGGTGGTCTTGATAGCACAGGGATTGGGACGTCTCTCCCTAACGGTACTGTCGGGCAGATTATCACGTTTGTTATTACAGCCCTTCAGACTAGCGGAACGTGGGTTGTGACCCCGGTGACTTCCAACGCCTTTACGTCGTTGACTTTTACGGCGGTTGGTAGCACAGCGACATTGCTGTATGTCAACAGCACCGTTGGTTGGGTAGTTTTAAGCTCCACGACCGTAACAATCGCAAGAAATCAGCTTCCGTAGTCAGGAACCGAAAGGATTATTGGGGGCGGGTTTAAAAACCCGCCCCCATTTTCTTATGGCTAAAAAGTTCCTATCTTACTTTCTTGGCGGGTTTCTCGGCCTTCTGATTATCGCCCCGCCGATCAATTACGAAATTCCTCTTTTGATAAATTCCTTCCATTGGCTTTACATGATTTGTGCTACCGGTCTTTTTGGATTCTTCCTTTGGAAAACGAATCTCAATATTTGGCTGAAGATTCTGTCTGCTTTTTTATTCGCCTCTTGTTTTTTGAGTCAAGCTCCTGCCCTCAGTTTTAACGCTTACGTTCTCTGCGTGTTTTCTTTCTACCTGATAGTGGCGTTCAAGGTTTGCGATTTCAAAATTGTCATAGGATTTATCGAAGCGGCGTTTTGGTTCGAAGTGGTTTTGGGAATTATGCAGATTCTCGGGAAAGACGTTCTCCTGAGCTTCGAAAAGCGGGAAACGGTATTCATGGGGACGATGATGCAATACATGAGATGCTCTTCCGTCATTATGTGTATGGCCCCGTTCCTTCTCCTGAAAAGTAAATGGTATCTGATTCCCCTGGTAATCATCTGTATCCTGTCTCGTTCTTCAACTCTGGCTTTATCTTTAATCGCGGGTGGAGTGGTTTACAATTTTCTTGTTTTAAAGCGATTTCGGTTGTCAAGTATTATCGGAGGAATTGTATGCGTGGCGCTTTATGCTCTATACGATTGGGGATCTTGGCAGGGAGCCATCGTCGCTTCAAACGGGGGTCGGTTGATTACATGGGTTGCCGTTGTCAAGACTTGGCTCTTTGATTTGTCGTTGGCGACTCCGGCATCTATTTGGAAGATGAACGGGCCTTTCAATCTTCAATGGTTTTTGTTCGGTCATGGGATGGACACATTCCTTCCTCTTTTCCCTATCTATAAGCATGACCTCAACCCGTTCCCTCAAGCACACAATATGTATCTTCAATGGCTTTGGGAAATCGGGATTATCGGATTCGGAATCCTCTCGGCGTATTTGATTTCTTTAATAAAAAAATTGCTGAATAATGATAAGTATATTTTAGTCGCAGGACTTGTTATTATTGGGGTAGATGGTTTTTTCGCTTTTCCCGACAGACTCACTCAGTCGATGTTTTTGATGATCGCTTGGCTTGCTATTTGCGAAAGGGGAACAATTCATGGATAGTTCAATGACAGTTTTAAAAGTTACGAACTCAGCGCTCTCGAAGTGCGGCGTGGCAAGTCTCACGACCACGGCAGACGCGACAAAACCAGGCAGAGTCACGCTTGGGGTTTATCCTCAACGGCGCGATTATTGCCTTTCTCAAAATCCTTGGACGTTTGCGACAAAGACTGTTCTCTTAACTCCGATGGTCGTTTTGTGGCAACCCAATACTTCTTACGGGGTCGGGAGTTTTGTGAACGTCGGAACCACGGCTTACATTTGTCTCGTCTCTCATACGTCGAGTAATTTCACGGCGGATCTTGCGTCGGCTTATTGGCAGGTTTCAAATTGGGTCACGGGAACAGCTTACACCTTCGGCCAGTTTGTGAATCAAGCGGGGAGCGTTTATTGTTGCCTCGTCCCGCATACGTCAGGAACTTTTGCGACAGACCTCGCAAGTATTTATTGGGTCGTTCAAACGAATCTCACGATCAATCTCGTCAATTTCTCGGATGGAGTAAACCTCGCCTACAATCTTCCTTCAGATTGGATAAAACCGTACAAATGGAATTTTGATGGGGCTATCAGGAGAATTGAAGGAAACATTATTTATTCCGACACTCTAGGTCTTGCCGTGAAATATATTTGGGCGAATGATACACCGTCCACTTATTCCCCTGAGTTCATCGAATGCCTCGCTCAGTCCATCGCGGCGGAGGTTTGTTATGACCTCACAAATAACGCGGCAAAAGCAAAAGAATTGAGCGATAAGTGGGATGAAAAATTACTTCAGGCTATCGCCGCGGATTCTCAAAACTCTACACCCGATGCCGCTATCCAAAATGAGTGGTTTATAGCTAGACTATCTGGAGCCCAATCTGCTGTTGTCCAACCTGGCGAAGTCAGTTTCTTTGGGACAGGAACTGTCTAATGACCATCGAAAGTTTGAAAAAATGGAAAAGAGATAATCCTGAGAAGAGAAAGAAAAGCGGGCGTGTATACTTTCAGAAATATAAGGAGAAAGTTTACGCCCGAAGAAAAAGATGGCGAGATAGCCACAAAGAAGAATATTTAAAAAAAGACAGGGAATACAAATTGAAGAAATCTCCCGAAGTGAAAGAAAGAGAGGCCGATAGAGAGCGAATGAGAAGGCTTGTTTTGAGATACGCCGTTTTGTCTTATTACTCCAAAGGAGATAAACCTGTATGCGCGAGATGCCCCACTTCCGATATTCGAGTATTAGCCATTGACCATATTTATAATGATGGGGCCAAGGAAAGACGAATGCTTGGGAAGGGAAATAAAAGAGGTTCTCCTTCGATGGTTATTTATAAATGGATTATTGAAAATAATTTTCCTCCTCGTTATCAAATTCTTTGCCATAACTGTAATTTTTTAAAGAGGCTCGAAAATGAGTAAGGCTACCTTCACACAAAATTCATTCGGACTCGGCGAGGTCAGCCCCCGCGCACTTGGTCGCTTTGACGCTGATAAGCCTATCTGGAAACAGGGTGTCGCCAAACTTGAGAATTTTATGAATCATAAGGTTGGGGGTGCTTTTTTTGCGAACGGAACTCAATACATCGCAAGCGCGAAACAATCTAACGCTCCTGTCCGTTTAGAACCTTTCAAATACTCCATCTCTCAGCAGTATATCCTCGAACTAGGAAATCAATACATGAGGTTCTTTGCCAATAAAGGACAAGTCGTTGTTTCTGCCGGTGCTCCTCTTGACGCTAATACGATCCTTCTTTCTCATTTCGACGGAACAAATGGACAAGCGACTTACACGGCTGAAACGGGACAGACGATCTCTTTCTTTGGATCGGCGCAACTCGATACCGCCGTTTATAAATTTGGCCCTTCTTCCTTGAGACTGGACGGAGTGAATAGTTATGTGTCGCTCCCTGATGCCCCTGGATTTAATTTTGGGACAGGGGCGACCACTTGGGAGACATTCGTTCAGTTTTCTTCTACCGCATCGCCTGTCGATATTCTAGGACAAGAACAAGACGCGTATAATTTTATGTCTCTTGGGTATTTTCCCTCCGGCGCTCAACTTTTCTGGAAGGTTGTTGTTGCAGGAACCGCTATTTTGAATAAATTTGAAAGCTGGACTCCCACAGTAGGAGTGATGTATCACATCATGGCGGTTCGAACTGGAAATGATTTTCATTTGTATATCAATGCCGTTGAGATAGGTTCAGTAACAACTACTTCTATCACTCTTCCCGACCTTACCGGAAATTTCGTTATAGGCCATAACGCCAATAATTACCCAAACTATTTTAATGGGTGGATCGATGAAGTCAGGATTTCGAACGTCGCAAGAACGGTTGTCGTCCCTACAAATCCTTATGGCGGAGCTACGGCATGGGTGACGAGTCATGGTTACGTTGTGGGAGATTTCGTAAGCCAGGGAGGAGTGACCTATATTTGTTTGGTGGCTCATACTTCCGGGACCTTCGCTACGGATCTCGCCGCGGGAGATTGGTCGGCACAACAGCAACTTGAGATCGCAACTCCTTTTGCGCAAGCCGATTTATTTTCCTTGCAGTTCGCTAATAAAGCGGATGTTTGTTATATCGTAGGTGCAAATTATCATCCTCAGAAATTAACGAGACTTTCCGCGACGAGTTTTTCAATCGCCAATGTTAATTTCATTCGAGGCCCTTTCCTCGACCAAAATATAACGACAACCACGATAACGCCTTCAGCGGCAACGGGAGCGAGCATCACACTTACGGCCTCGACCTCCATTTTTAAAGTAGGACATATCGGAGCATTATTCAGGATTAATTCTGCCGCAGGGGTCGGTGCTTGCGTTAAAATAACGGCGTTCACTTCAGGGACGGTTGTGACAGGAGACGTTCAAGCGGAGCCTGATGGAACGGCAGGAAATATCGGAGGGACAGGGGCTTACACGAATTGGGCGGAAGGAGCTTTTTCGACAGTTCAGGGATGGCCTGTCTCGGTCGTTTTTCACGAACAGCGTCTTGTTTATGGTGGAGCGTTAGGGAAACCCGGTAAATTCTATGCCTCTAATACGGGAGCTTATGATAATTTCAATGTCGGAGGAAACGGATTCGGGACCGCAACAGATTCGAATTCTTATTCTTATGAACCGGGGACTGATGAGGTTTGCGCTATCCGTTGGCTTGCTTCCGCGGCTACTTTACAGATCGGGACTTCAGGAGGGACTTTTACCGCTCAAGGAGGAACGGCGGGAATCACTCCGACGAACATTCAAGTAAATCCTGACACGAATTATGTCGTTTATCCCGCTCGTCCACGAAGGATCTCGAATTATCTTTATTATCTTTCGGGAAGCGGGTTCATTCTCAATCAGCTTGTGTTCAATCTCTATTTTAATCAACAGGAAGCAGAAGATATTACAATGCTGGCCGATCATATTTTAAGAGACGGAGGCGGAGCTTTCCAGATGGCGAATCAGCAATCGCCTTCAGACAGATTGTGGGTCGCAAGAAATGACGGACAGCTTGCCATTCTGACGCGAGATGCAAAACAACAGATCATGGCTTGGGCTCGAAGAATCCCCGGAGCAACAGCTTTCGGAGCGGGACTTTTTGAAAGCGTAGCTTCTCTTCCCCAAGATTCAAACGACGATCAGATATGGGTGTCCGTTCAAAGAAATGTGAACGGAACGGTATATCGTTTCATAGAAATTTTTACCCCTGAATTTTTTACGAATGTGTGGGATTCTATCAATGTAGATTGTTGCTTGGCTTTTAATAATCCCGTGATGATAACTGGCGCGACAAAAGCCCTTCCTTGCGTTATCACGGCTCCCTCTCACGGATTTTCAAACGGGAACCAAGTCAAGATTGAAGGCGTTGTCGGAATGACACAGTTGAACGGGAACCAATATCTCGTCCAGAATGTGGCCACGAACACTTTTTCCCTCACCACTTTGCTCGGAGTTCAAATCGACAGTTCTTTATTCTCCGCTTATGTTACAGGAGGAAATGTCCGTAAGATGGCGCAAACATTTTCAGGGCTCTCTTATCTGAACGGGGAATATGTTAAGGTTCAGGCCGACGGAGTTGACATCGGGACATTCCTTGTTTCGGGAGGTGCTATTACTATCAACAGGATGGCGGCCGTGGTTTACGCGGGTCTTCCTTACTCTGGAAGCCTTCAACTGCTTCCTTTGGGAGACGGATCTCCTTTAGGAACAGGCCAAACAAAATACAGGAAAGTTTATCTTTCCGCGCTCAGAGTTTACAGGTCTTTAGGCGGGACGATTGGTTTTGTCGATAACAATGGAAATCTTTTAAGAACTATGACCGATCTTGATTATGCAAAATCTGAACTGGCGGCCGCTCCTGACGGTCTTTACACCGGCGATGTCGAGCAAATTCCTGATTCTGATTTTACGAAATACGCGAGCGTTCTCATTCAACAGACAAAGGCGAATCCTTTATTCATTCTCTCCGCGATCATCCAAAATGAGGAGCAGGAAAAATAATGCCTATTCCTTGGGACGCGATTGATTCTGATGTTGCTTCCGGCGGAGGGGGAGGCATGAGTTTCTCCGGGTGGGGGGATATTTTAAAAGTAGGCGGAGATATTTTTGGAGGTATCGGCTCGTTCATGCAGGGGTCAGAGATGAACGATGCTTATAAATATAACGCTCAAGTCTTAAATGAACAGGCTCAACTTGTGGAAGCGGCTGGCGCGTTAAAGGTCGAAGAAATCGGAGTCGCGGAAGATGAAATGCTTGGAACTCAGAAAGCGGTGTATGCGAGAGCCGGTGTAACGATGTCGGGATCTCCGACAGACGTTGCTTTACAGACCGCGACGAATTTTGAATATGACAAGCTTGTGACGAAATATAATACCGAAGTCGCCGCCTCAAAAATGAAATCGGAAGCGGGTTTGCAGACTTATTACGGAAGGATGAGTAAGCAAAAAGGCGAGTTCGCTTTCGGACAATCCCTCATAAAAGGGGCAATGGACGTACTCCCGCTCATTGGTATGGCGGCATAATGGCGAAAATCCAAACGTACGACTCTCAAGTTCAGCTATCAGAAGAAAGCCCGAAAGCACAGCAAGATCCGCAGAAGATGGCCGCTCCAGGTGAACTTGTTTCTGAAGCAGGAAAGACGCTTGGTGAACTTGGCGATTACATGAACAAACTTCGTGACCTTCAGCAGAGTACGGCAGGGATGCACATACTACGCCAATCCGTCCAACAGCATTATGTGGAGGCGGCAAATAGTGCAGACCCCATGAAGGCGTTAGAGAAGGTCGACGAAAACTTCCAAAAAGATATGGAAGCCGCCTCAAAACATATAAGCTCGGTCGAAGGCCGTGAGAAGTTTATGCAAATGGCTTCGTCCTACGTTGATCGGAAATCAATCGGGCTTCAATCAACTTTAATGAGCAAAGCTAATAAATTAACTGAAGCGTCAGTCGCAAAGGATATTGATGAACGGGCAAAAGACGTAATTTCATCACAGCCGAAGGAACACGCTCAAGCGATGTCAGATTTTAAAGCCTATGTGGATTACACAAAAGAAACGTACCCAAACCATCAAGGAATCCAGAAGTATTACGATCATGTGATGAAGACCTTGCCTGAAAAGATGTTCTCGGCGGACATCGGGAAGTGGGATCAGATTGAAGGCGACCCTCATCCTTATCTTCAAAGCATCCAGAAAGAACTTCAAAAAGGAGATAAGGGTTGGTACAAAGACCTTCCTCCTGAGAAAAAGGAGTGGGCGATCACTCAGACAAATAAGGCCATGAAACAGGCTGATGTCAAAATGGATTACAAACAGAGAAATAATCAGCATAAAGCAGACAAAAAAGCGACCGTTCTTTTTGCGATGGGTCAACTAACTCCCGACAAACTCGCTGAAAGCTCAGTCGGAATGTCCCGCGAACGATTCGATTTATTGAACAAGAATAGGGACGTTATCACTTCTGAAGAACCGCATCCTCAAGAGTTCGCGGACGCGTTGGATTACATACATGATTTATCAAGTTCCAAACCTGTTGATAAAAGCACTTGGGATAAACGGGCAGACGGCTCGGAAAAGGGGACGGGGTTCCTCGGATTGCTTAAAAGACCCGATGGGAAAGTTTCTTCTGAGATTTCTGTTGGTGTAAATATAGACGGAAAAGAAATGGAAATACCAACCCTTGTGCCGACTCTCTCACAGAAGGAAAGAGACTATCTTTTGAATGATGGCAAGCCGACTAAGGAAATTGTTGCAAAAGCGACTGCTTTTGCCAAGGAAAGATTGGCTCAAGGGAAATCAGTCTTTGCGGACGATAGTGAATCTCCCCAAAAGAAAGGAAATACGGAGCGGGAATCTCTCGACTACGTGTTACAGAAAATGAATGAGGGGAAACTTACGGCTCAAGAGGGTAAGGATATAATCAAAATGTTTACCGTAAGTCCTGAAGATGATCCCGTTTTTAAAGTTCCGAAGAACGCCACGCTTGAACAATACATCACTTCTCAGGGTGATAAGAACGCGATGTCGGAAGATAAAAGAAAAGCAAGCGGAACGTGGTGGAAATCCCTAAAATCGACCGGGCTTCCTCCAGTTGATATTTATAATGCCGCTCGTAAGATTATCGGAGGGTACAACTCCGACAATGGAAACGACAAAAAAGACACCGTGAATTGGGCGGCATCTCAGGCGAAAGACCAGATCAAAAAATCAAGGATAGAAAAACATCCGAACTTTTTTCATTCTCTTCCCAAAGAAGGAAAGGTTTATCAAGGGTATCGATATTTTCCCGATGGCGATGCCATAGAGGAATCCTGAAATGGATAAAGTCTCTCCCGATTCTATTCTGGATCAGATAGATCCTACGTCTACTTCTCCAGACAATACTTCCACTCCCGTTCAGACAAGAACCTCTCCCGATGATGTTTTAAAACAGGTGGATGGTTTTTCTGAAAAGCCTAATTTCCCCGTGACGGAAGTTCGTACTCCTTTGGTAAAATCTTTGTCCAGGAATTTTTACGGTGGCCTTCTTGATGCGAACTCCGGGATCAATAGACTTTTAGGATTAGGTGCTTCGAAGTGGACGAAAGATATTTTTGTGACTCCCGGAGAAGAGGAATCACAAAAGATTTCTAAAGAAACGAAATCAGATAATCCCGTTTTTCAATTCGCCAATGACTTCTCCCGTTCAGTCGGTAGTCTCGCGGAAGAACTTCCGGCTCAAATTATGTTTGGGATTTCTGGAAAGATCGCTATGGCCGGGAGACTCGCTCCTGAGATTGGAACCTATCTTTCTAAGATCCCTGACTTCGCTTTAGGCATGGGAGTCGAAGAGGGTGTTCAGGCCGCGGAGAAAGGTAAAGACCCGACAATGCCATTTATTGAAGGATTGGGAAAGGGTCTTGTCTATGGAAAGATCGGCGGGGAAGGGAAGCTTGGGGAGACGGCTGAACAAGCTATTAAACGCCATTTAACAGCTATCCCGAAGCTTTCGAGTGTTGGTATGGCTGAAGCCGTTTACGAAGCTCTGAAGGCCGGCAGGAACCCAAAATCAGAGGAAATTATGAAGGGTGCGGCGATGGGAATGGCCTATGGCGTTCTTTTCTCGATTCTTCCGGTCCTAAGATCCGCTTCAGACATTTCGGTTAGGACTCCGATTGATAAACTCCAAGCCACAATGCAGAGAGTTATGGACGGACATCACGGAAACGAAGGAATGGAGATTAAAGGTCAGTTAGCGGATAAGGGACTAAAAATTCAATATGGGAAAAAGGAATATCCCATTGATTCTGTCCAGCAAGCGTCTGACAAGTGGAATGATCTTCGGGATATGGCTATGAAAGAAGGCGTTACTTCTAAAGAAGCAGATACCCCTCTCATAAAAGACGCATCTGGAAAAACAGTCGGATATATTTCTTGGAATGGAGTGGTATGGAAGGGAGAACCTGGAGTCGGGAAACGAGTCGAATGGAAGAGTGCGGAAGAAAAAAAAGGAACGGATGCCATCAAACAAGACATTCAGGAAGTTATGAATCATCCCGATATTCCTGAACAGACCAAAGACGTTATCTCAACCATCACTTCCCATGAAATGTCCGAAGACCCACACACAGGAGAACAAGTCCCTTCAAAGGCTTTGGATGAAAAAACTCCGTATAACAATCTGAAGAATATCGTCGGAAATTATTTCAGGGAGAAGAACAAGACGAAAGAACTTGAATTTGATGCAAATAAATTAAGGACTCAGCAGACCGCCGATCAAATCATGGCGAAGAGAGTTCTTAAAGAACTTGGAATTTCCTATAAGGACGCTGAAGCAATCCTTCATTATGACGAGTCTCAAAATGTTCACAAAGGAGAAGACCTTCCTCCTCTTACGCCCGACCAGAAAAAAGTTTATGACAACGTATTACAGCCATTGAAACAGGCGGTCAATGCTCTCTATGAAGAATTGGGTTCCGATGCTCCTCCACGAGAAGAAAGCCAGGGTCTTATTTCAAGGAACGCTTTAGGGTTCGGCGGCCTTTGGGACAAGATGCAAGCCGGGAGAGATGTCGGGAATCCTTCAGGAAATTTCCTTAAAGTAAAATCAGGAGCCATGCGCCGGCGGAAGATGAAAGTTCTTGTCGGGGAGGATGGGGAACGTCTCGTCGTTGCCATCGCCGGCCATGTCACTTCATTCAAGAACGGGGTGAAAGAAGACTTAGGGAACTTTTCTCTTGATAAGAACATGGACGTTCTAAAGTCCGAGATCCGTCCTTATGAAGACACCATGAGGAACCTGAAGCGTCAGAAAAGGACTCTTGAAAGCGTGAGGACGCGCGAGCCTGTTTCTAAAAATAAGATCAAAGCCCTTCAGGAGAAGATGTCAAATCTCCAAACGGCCATGCAGGACCCCGAAGGGAAGATCCAAAAAGAGTTCAAATCAGAAATCGATAAGATTAACCAAGACCTCGAAAAACTCGCGGAAAAAGAGAAGACATTAAAACCGTTCGAGAAGGATGCTGAAAGAATAAAAAAAGCCATCGAAGATATTCATTCCAAAAGCGATGAACTTTATGAGAAAGAGGCGAACCTTGCCCTTTCGGATATTTATGAAAGAACTTCTGATTTCGTTAAAAAACATGGAGCGAATCTCGACGATGCTAAAAACCTTTCAGCCTTGAGGGACATCCAGAGAGAACTCAAAACTCTTGAGAAGGTCAAATCTTCCGATGATCTTGTTTTAAGAAAGAGAAGGATTGATACCATCAATCGTAAAATGGAAGAGGCTCAGGAAACGATCAATTCACTTATCAGCCGTTACGAATTAGGAAATTTAAACGACAAAGTTTTCATCGATAAGAACGACAAGAAATGGACTGTTGGGGATGCCACGATAAGAGAGATCGAGAAACACTCCGACGTTCGATATTACAAAGACCCGGTTCATACGCTTCTTGTAACGGAACTCGAACTCAAGTCGAGACTCAGGGCGCGTCAATTCTTGGAGAATTTCAAGAATGATCCAGAATTTGATAAGATAGGTTACGACACGAAAGCGGGAGGGATGCCGCCCGAAGGATGGGAGAGGACGAAACTCAAACAGTTCCCGAATCATTATTTTGATCCTCGCGTGGCCGATGCCTTAGACCTTATCGCCGACAAGATCCAAAAAGGAAGCGACCCAAGCAAGCTCTTTGCCGCGACAAATAAGTTCCTAAGAACCGCAATTTTCTTCAATATGTTCATTCATACCCCGAATATAGCCGTCCATTGGGCGGTCAATCGTGGGGTAACGAAATGGTTTGAACCAAAGTCTTATGGAAATCTTGGAGAGACTTCGGCGAGAGCGAGTGAAGCCGTTTTTAAATTCAACGATGATTATGTGGAAATGCTCGCAAGCGGTGTTAATCTTCTCTACGAAAGTCATGCCGGGGAAACCCTTCAAGATATGCTTCGCTCACGCATGAAGGAGGAAATGCTTAATAATAAAGGAACTTTTGGGAAAGTTTCCGAGGCTCTTGGATATGCCAACCCCGTTGAGTGGGCGAAAGCATGGTGGAAGCTGTCTGCGAAAGTTACTTGGTTCACGAATGATTTTGCGACCATGCAGGCGATCTATGAAGACATGGCTAACGGAAAAACGAGGGACGAGGCTATCGCTGATGTTGGAAAACACATTCCAAATTACGTCCTTCCTTCAAGGATTCTTGACCGTAAAGACATCGCTCAACTCATGTCAAACCCGAATATAACAATGTTCGGAGCTTACCATTACGGAGCTTTGAAATCTTATGGAGAGATGATGAAATCTATTATCTCAGGAACAGGAAAAGAAAGAGCGGAGGCTTTTGATAAGATCGCCGCACTCGCCGCTATTCAATTTGTTGGCTATCCTCAAATGGATAAATTCGCTCAATGGGTCACGGGAAATAAACACGCTCATTTTAAAAGAGCAGGAGCCACAACCTTCATTGATAACGTCATAAAGAAATTTGAAGGTAAAATTGGTTACGCTCAACTTCTTCAAAGCGTAGCTACCGAATCCGCGGGTTTGAAATTTGTTGAATCTCTCTATCATAACAAAGATATGTTCACGGGGAAGGCTCTTATCGACGATTTCCAGGATATTTTAGAATTTGCTAAAACATCCGTCGCTCCGGCCGCTCTTGTTCAAAAAATACAGCAGGGGAAATCAACGGTTGAGAAATCTGCCGCGAGGTTCTTCGGAGTTTCTTTTACCGATCCGAACGCTCAGAAATTTATTGGGATGCAACAATCAACCCAGCACATGGCGGAACGTCTAAGGACGAAACTTCAGGAAAACCCTCAAGACAAGAAAACCATTCAGTCTCAAGTCGAGTCTTTCAATGAAAAACAGAAGAAGACATTCGATAAAATGCTTTCCGAAAATGAGAAGCTTACGGGGGTGAAGATACCCTCTCAAGCTCGTAAAAAAATGCTTCAGAAAATTCAGATAGGTCAAGTCTCCGCCTTTAAAGAGAGGGGCGGTCCCATGACCCTTGAAGATTATGCAAGTGAAACAAAGCCTGTTTCCAAGGTCAAAGTAAAAAAGAACATTACACGAACTCCCGAAGAGGAATCGATGATCGATAAGATTATGGAGAACTTTAAATGAAATATCTCGTAATTTGTTCCGGGCTTTACGTTGAACTTGCGAATGCCCTTTCAGATAATGGCCGAAATCGTGTGCTTTATTACACTTCCACCGTCTCTGCCTTCCCTGCGTACAAGGAATATGCCGCAGGGAACAAGTTCGAGCATATCGAAAAGGTTAATGATTTCTGGCCTTATGTCGATAAGGCGGATTGTGTCGTGACATTTGACGTGGGTTCAAACGATGCCATTGATTTTATAAGAAAGAAGTATCCGAAGAAGTCAGTCTTCGGCGCGGGCCGTGGTGAGAAGCTTGAGCAGAACAGGCTTGGATTTAAGAAGACTCTTGAGGCTTTGGGGCTTCCCTGCATCCCTTACGAGGTCGTGAAAGGCTTTACCAACCTGAAGAAGTATCTGGAGGCGAACCCCAAGAAGGTCGTTAAAATCGACCAATGGCGTGGGGATTTCGAGACTTTGGTTTGCCCGGATTACGAAACGGTTAAGCAAGTCCTTCGGGACCGCGAACCTTTGTTTGGGGTGTTTTCTGAGGAAGTTCAATTCATAGTGGAAGATATGGTGGAGTGCGTATGTGAAAGTGGATTTGACGGGTTCTGTATTGATGGGGAGTTTCTTCCCTTTAGCTATGGGTACGAGGTCGATAAGAACCTTTATCTTGGGAAGGTCGCGACAGAGGTTCCCGACGTTTTGAATGATACGCTTATCGCGATGGCTCCCGTGTTTGAAAGATTTGGATATCGCGGGGCTCTGTCCACCGAGGAGCGCATCGTCACAGAAAAAGATCATTATTTTATTGATCCGTGTTGCCGCTGTCCGCTCCCGCTTGGTGTCCTTTACTCAAGATTCATTAAGAATTGGCCGGAAGTGGTTTACAAAATCGGGCTTGGTGAAATTCCTGAGATTGAATGTGACGTTAAATACGTCGGGGCTTACGCTCTTGGTACGCGGAACGCTATGGAACATTTTACTCTTGTCCAGATTAAGAAAGGGCATGAGGAGGAGTTCCGGTTCCTAATGGCGACACAGGACGATAAGGGTGCGTATTACGCGGTAAAAGGCCATGAGTCAGTAGTCGTTGTGGTAGCGGGTGGTGACAGTCCTAAACAGGTAGTGGAGGCTTTGAAAGAGTATGTCAAAAACGTGGAGGCGTTCGGACTCGAAACTGGAGAGATCGAAGGGATTGACGAGGTTTTCAAAAAAATTGAGGACGGAAAAAGAGTTGGTGTCGATTTCTAGTCCTCATTTTGTTGAGGACGACCCCACTCAGGAAATAAACGAGTTTGATCCTGAGACTTTTGCTGACGAAGACGAAGTGGAAGCGTCGGAGGAAGAGGAATGATACGACTTGAAACCGCCGAGGGAATTATAGGATATGATGATTATGAAACCTAAATATGGTATTCTTGTAACTAGGAACAAAACCAAAGGAGAAACTTTATGAAAAAAATTCTATGGATTTTGGCATTATTGCTTTTGATTCCGTCAATTTGTTTTGCGTCCGCCGCAACAGTTGTTCAAACTGAATATGGATACGTCATTACGGGGGGAACGGATGCAACGCTTGTTCCCCAAGATACTTGGGTGACGGCGACCGCTTATAAGGTAGGGCAAAAAGTATCTCAAACAGGGCATCTTTACAAATGCCTTTTTGCTCACACTTCCGGGACTTTTGCCACCGATTTAACGGCGATGGATTGGGTCAAAATTGGGGAATGCACTCTTTGGCTTGGCGGGGCGATTTTAGATCCCGTCGGTGCGGCCACCGATAAAGCCCTTTTTACAAGCGGTCAATCGGATGTCGCCGCATTTCGTCTTACTCAATATATGCCGGCTTACACGTTTCCTTCCACAGAATCAAATAAGTCTCAGGGAGTTGCTTTAACGAATTTAAAAATCACGCTTTCCGCAACGACGGATTATGTATTTTTGTTCGTCAATATGGATAATTTCACGACCAACTAAAAAGGAGAAACCCATGCAAAACCTACTCGCAAAACTTCAGGATGCCGTTCAACACGCTCAAGGGATCACTTCGGAATATCGTCAAAAACTATCGGCACTTCAAATCAGAGAATCGGCTGTTGAAAATAGAGCCGCGAATCTCGCTTCATTGGAAGCTGATCTACAGCGCCGAATTGGGAGTGTCGAGATCCATGAAAACATCAAAGCGGTTCAAGATAAGAACGCCTCGAAAGAATCTGATCTCGTCAAAGAGCGCGAGCAACTTGATTCGGATAAGGCTTATTTCAAACAGAAATTGGATGAGCAGAAGCAACTCATTGAAGGCGAAAAAGTTCAAATCGCCGAACAATGGAAGATGATCGAAGCGGCGAAAAAGAACGTCGAAGCCGATATGTACCGCAAGATGGAAGAACTCCTCAAAAACAAAAAATAAGGGGTGAACTATGCAAGCGGGACGTTCCGATTATTTCGGGCTTCTTATCAAGCGCGGGAATGAGACTTTCCAATTCGAAATCTCTGATGTTTATGACCAAAGCATATCGGGTTTTACCGGGGATCTCGAATATTACGGATATTTGTCTTCCGTCGGGAATTACATCATTCAACAGCACACGATTTCGACGGGGAAATATCAGTATATTTTTGGGAAAACAGGGTATGCCGCCCTTCAACCTTTTTTAAGCAATCTCGTAGCCCTTGCGGGATTGGCGTGGAAAAACTATGACCAAATTTTTTCGTAGTTTCCTTGTGTGCGTTGGGCTTCTTCTTTTTTGCACTCCTGCTTTTCCTAAAGCGAGCGTAATGAGATTTCCTTCCGGGACAGGTGTTCTTGTACCCACCCAAAGCGGAAATCTCACAAGCGGGAACTGCGTAAAGTCAGATGCGAACGGAAATGTTGTTGATTCTGGAAGTGTTTGCGGATCAGGAGGAACGGGTGATGTCGTTGGGCCAGCAACAAATACAGACGGATATATTCCTCTTTGGAATGGAACAAATTCAAAAACCTTAAAGAGTGGGATTGACCCCGCTTCCAAGCAAGCATCATCTTCAATCCTTTCCGCACTCGCGGGGCTTACTTATGTTTCAGGTTCCCCAAGAGTGATTATGACGGGAGCCGCCGCTTTCGGACTTGATTCTACGGTTTATCTCACCGCAGAGGTTGACCCTATCGTAGTCTCCCAAACAAACGGTTTTACGATCACAAGAGGTACTACTCCTGCGACTTTAACCGTAGCCTCAAGCGGTTCTGTTTCTGGAACCAATACGGGGGATAATGCCGCGAACTCTACTTATACTATCGGTTCTCAAACGCAAGCCTATAACTCTCATTTGACAGGAATAAATCAGGAGTTAACGACTACTTCCAGTCCTTCTTTTACTGCGGTCGGTGCAACAACTTTTACGGGAGCATTAACAGGAACCGCTTCGGGCAATCTTACTTCTGCGGCGATAGGTTCAACTGTTCAAGCCTACAATTCCAATTTGACCGCTATTAACCAAGCTCTGACAACAACCTCTAGTCCATCGTTCACAACAGTAACGGCGGCATTGACTGGAACCGCATCGGGGAATATCACTTCTTCCGTTGCTACGTTATCCTCCCTCACAAGCGCCAATGGTTCCACGATCCCCGCATCTGATACTTTGGTCGGTAGGGCAACGACAGACACACTTACGCATAAAAGAATCACTCCCCGTATTTTATCAGCCGCATCTTATACGACTGATACTGGAACGTCTTTAAACTGCGATAATTTAGATCAGTTTATTGTTACAGCACAGGCGGGAGCATTAAAACTGAACAACCCGACCGGAACTCCCGTTGACGGCCAAAAACTTCTTGTAGCGATCACGGGAACTGCGGCAAGAGCTTTGACTTATGGCACACAATTTGAAGCGTCGACGGTTGCGCTTCCAACAACCACGGTTACAACAGCTCGTTTAAATATTGGATTTATTTGGCGGGCAGATACTAGCAAATGGGTTTGCGTGGCGGCATCGTGAAGAAACTCTTATTTTTTCTCCTAGCATCCTTTCTTACATTCAGTCCTTTGGCGTTCTCTGCTTCTGATGCAACCCATTTCGACACCGACACGAAATTAATGCTTCATTGTGACGGAGCGGATTTATCCACCACCTTTACTGATTCATCTTCTTCTCCCAAGTCAATGACCGCCAATGGTGGGGCTATTATTTCAACATTACAATCGAAATTTGGGGGAGCTTCTGGATTATTGGTTTCAGCAACAAGCTCCTATCTAAGCACTGGAAATACTGCAGACTTTAATTTCGGGACTGGAGATTTTACTATAGATTTTTGGTTTAGGTTTACCAGCAATGTTGGAAATCAAACCATGGTTTCTCTTGGGGACGCTCTTTCAGCATCAGGACTAGAGATAAAATACAATGGTTCTCTCACGATTTATTTCGCCACAGCCGCAGTCTTCAACACGGGATGGACAGCTACCGATGGCACTTGGTATCATTATGCCATTACTAGAAATGGAACGAATCTTCGTCAATTTATCAATGGTACTCAAGAGGGAACAACTGTAACCAATAGCACTGACATGCAGACTGCTTCTGCTGTAAACGCCATCGGAAGAAGCGTTTACTATTCCAGTAATTATTTTAATGGATATTTGGATGAAATTCGAGTCGTGAAAGGAACCGCTGTTTGGACAGCTAATTTTACTCCCCCAACAGCGGCATATATCCCTCCGCCAGTAACAACAGGGAACTTTTTTCAAATGTTCGATTGATTCAAATAAGGAGTGATTTGTGGAAAAAAACGGTAACGGATATGTGAAATGGGTATCTTTAGTAACGGTTTCCGTTGCTCTTTTCGCCATTTTTGCAAGCGTTTCGCTCTTCGCTTTCTCTCAAGCGATTGATATTGATAAGAGAGCAAAAGCTGGTATTGAAGAAGTAGACGCAAGATCAAATGCAAGATTTACCGAAAACAGATTAGCTATTCTTCAACTCCTGAAAGAAAACTCGGATCAGCACCTTGCCATGATGGGCGATCTTCGTGAGATTAAAGCGAGGATGGGAATATCAAAATGAGCGGCCCTGAAGAAGAGAATAACCGTCATGCAATCTGTAACGATTATAAGCATCTTTCCGAGATCCGGGCTGATATGATAGTAGAGGCCGAAAAGATAAAGAGGTCGGCGGAACATATCGGTCTTTTCTTGGACGATCTTTTTAGAAGGCATGAAGTTTGCAAGGAATGTCCACACAAAATAAAACAGGGAGGTTAATATGAGTATTGTCGATCAGGTGGAACTCAGTATTTCCCAAGCATTACAAAAAGGAATTAAAGCGGCGGGGACGATGGTTGCAGGCTACGCTTCAACAATCCTTATGAAAAAGTTGGGGATGCAGTTGGACGCTTCTCAGCAGGTAGCGATCGCCGTTGCTGTAACGGGCGCTCTGACATCGATTAGGAATATCTTGAAGCAGAAGTTCCCGGCTCAATTAGGCTGGCTCTAAAATGACGGAGGCCATTGTCGGTTCGATATTTATTGTCTTGAGCCTCATCTGGACATTTGTGGATTGGGCCGTCAAGAGAAACGCAAAATACGAGGAGGCAAAAAGTGACCTTCAAAAAGCTATTGATAATCACGATACTGCTGGTCTTATCGACTCTCAGCGCCGGATGCGCGTCTATCGGTAAAGACGTTCCCGTTCAAGAAGGCGTTGATATTATTTGGGTCAAGAAAGGGCAGACCGTTACCGCGCCGGTTGACGGAGCCTTTCTTTCAAACTCTTTCTACAAATTCCAGTTCGACAGGTGCAAATGAACTGGCTCAAAAAATTCATTACCAATGAAAACTGGCTCCTTCTCATGCCTCCCGTGATTCTCCTCGCTTGGGTCTGTTGGCCCATCGGAGCCTGGCATCAATGGACTTGGTTTTGGTGTACGATCATTTTATCGGTTCTTGTTTGGGAAGCCGTTTCCGCATGGTTTTCTCCCGATAAAAAAACCATCTCAAACGTCATGCGAGATTACCGAAGGACTCACCCGGTACGTTTCTGGACAGCCATGACTCTTTACATGATTTTCAGCTTTTTCCTCGTAATTCACCTGGCCACTTTTTAGCCAAAAATAAAGTTTGACACCCTAGTTCGTTCTGATATACTTCTAATCGTAGCACGTAAGTAGCCCATGCGTAGCGTCAATAAATATTGGAGGTAGCTAATGCCGATAAGCAAACATAAACAAGAAACGGCGATTTGCGAAGTTTGCCAAAAACCTTTCAAGAGATCCGCTTCTTATATGCCTATCTTCAGGAAAAAAACTTGTTCGGGAAAATGCCGGCTCATCGCATGGGCTTTGAAAGAAGCAAATAAGGTTATAAAAAAATGAGCCTCTTCAGTCCCGGTCTTGTTTTATTTGATAAAGGAAATTGTGAATGTGCCGTTTGTAAAAAACAGAAGGGGGTTGGAAATGGACAAGAAAGAGAGAAACAAATTCATCGGGGCAAGCGAAATAGCAAGTGTAATGGGGTTAAATCCGTGGTGTACCCCGCTCAAGTTGTGGGCGCTCAAAACGGGAAGGATTGAACCGGACGACGAAACGGAATACGCGGAATGGGGGACAAGGCTTGAGGCGGTTGTTGCAAAGAAATTCGAGGAAATGCACAAACCAGCGAAGCTGATGGCTTATAAGAAGAGATACGTTCATAAAACACTCCCCTATCTTTCCTGCGAACTCGATAGGGTTGTGGTCGGGACAGAAGAACTTGTTGAAATCAAAACGTGCGGCGCGTGGGTTGCAAAATCATGGGGAAAGGAAGGCGAGGACGAGATCCCCATTCATTATGTTCTGCAAGTCAATCTGCAATTAGGTCTTTCCGGTCGGAAGAAGGGTTGGTTCGCGGTTCTTGTCGGAGGACAGAAATATCTTGAAAGAGAGATCGCCTTCGATGAAGAGCTTTACGAAAAACAGGTTCATGCCGCCATAAAGTTTTGGGAGGAAAATGTTCAAGGCGATACCCCTCCTATGGCGATGGCAGAAGATAACGAGGAGAATCTTCTCAATCTCTATCCCGCCGCTTCCGAAGAACTCGTCCCTGTCACCGATCCCGAAAAACAGGCCGATATTGATGCGGCTTTGGAGCTTCGTCTCGAATTGATGAAGGAGATCAACTCGGCGACGACAGAGAAAGAAGGAATCGATGCAAAAATCAAACTTATCATCAAAGAAGCGGGAGGACTTACCACGGACAAATATAGGGTCACTTGGGCGCAGAGTAAAAGGACGGTCGCCGATGTTGACCTTTTAAAGAAGGAGGGAATTTTCGAGAAGTATTCAAAGACTTCAATTTCAAGAACCTTTAGAGTTTTTTCACAAGAAAAGAAAGGAAAATGAAATGGCAGAGACAGCGATGGAGAAAACAAAGACAGCGGTAGCCCAAACAAAGATTTCAACCGTTTGGGATTATTTTAAGGAACGGAAGGGGGAAATCTCGAAAGTCCTTCCGAAACACATGACGGTTGATAGGCTTATCGGCGTGATGAGTTATGTTATCAAGTCCACGCCTGAGATCATGGGAGCGAGCCAAGCGTCTTTAGTGGCCGCGGTTATTCAAACCTGTCAGATCGGCCTTGAACCAGGGAACTTGGGGCATTGTTACTATGTCCCATTCAACAACAAGAAGAACGGGAATTTTGTCAAAGAAGTCCAGTTCATCTTGGGATATAAAGGGATCATCGAACTTATCAACCGGGCGGGGAAAGCGGTCATTCTTTCAACGGAAATCGTCCGTGAGAAAGACAGGTTCGATTATTCTCAAGGGTTGAATCCTGTTCTTGTCCATGTCCCAACCAAGCTGAAGGACCGGGGCGAGATCATCGGGGTTTATTGTGTCGCAAAAATCATCGCGGCCAATGAAAAGCTTTTTGTGTTCCTCTCAAAAGAGGAAATCGATAAAGTCCGTAATGCTTCAAAGGCGGGGAAATCAGACTATTCTCCGTGGCATAACTGGTATGAGGAGATGGCAAAAAAGACCGCCGTAAAGCGTATCTCAAAGCTTCTCCCAATGTCCGTTGAAGTCCAGAGAGCCATCGCCACGGATGAAACGACAAAGACGAGGCTTGATCCAGAAATGACCGCTTTGCCGGACGAGACTCAGTATCTTCCTGAACCAGAGGCACAGCCGGCGATTGAAACAACGGCCACTTCTTCGGAGCCTGTCCCTGCGAGAGAACTCACTCAGGAACAAAAAGACGGCATCGAAGCTGATAAAGCCATCGAAGCACAAAAAGCTCTCGATGAAAAAAAGAAAAAGCTGAAAGAAGAAAAGGAGAAAAAATGAATCAACGAGTGCGGTCCTGTTCTTCCCCTGTAAACCCCTTCCAGGGTCCCGTGAACAAACCGGGCAGGGCCGCGCTCCAATTTTCCAAGGCTCACAAGAGGACGGAATTGAGGATCTTCGCCTCACTAAAATTAAAGCGTGGAAGGATTCTTTGGGACATGGGCTTTCTCCTTTTGTTTTTTGTTCCTATTTTGTCAGCCCATCCGATTAACATGAAAATCCTTGCCGAAATCGAATCCTCGAATAATCCGAAGGCTTACAACAAGAAAACGGAAGCGCGAGGGCTTTACCAGATCACGCCGCTTGTTTTCAAACAATTCAGAGAAGCCAATCTTGGAAACCCTTTTACGCTTTCCGCATTATTTGAGCCGAACATGGCGAAGTTTGTTGCTGATTGGTACTTGGATTGGCTCTCAAAACGCTGTTATGTCGTTGACGATATTTTAATATCTTGGAATTGGGGCTATGGGCATTGGAGAAAATGGGCTGATAAGGGAGCGGTTTATGGATGTCTCCCAAAAGAGACTCAGAAATTTCTCATAAAATACCACGAAAAGGAGGGGTGATGTTCGCTTTTTATAGAAGGCCCAAAATGTGTAGAAAACATTCATGGCAAGATGCCGTCGCTAATGTTCAGGTCATTCCAGATTTTAGGCCGGGGGCTATAAACACCATTTATCCTCGTCCGATTAAAATTAGTATTTGTCGTAATTGTGAAAAGATAAAAAGGAGGTAATATGATCCCCGCAGGAACAAGCAGGAACAAATGGAGGTTTTATGAAAACTCTCATCTTGTGCGTTTTGGGGTTGCTTCTAGTTTTTTTGATGGCGGCTTGCCTATTTTCAAACGGAACTGCGGGGGCAAGCGAAGAAAGCGACGCAATCGACCGGCAAACCATGTCTCAGGAATCGGCTCGCGCCGAAGATCAATCGGACAGAAACATTGAAAAAGGGATTTTTAGGCCATGAGCGGTAAGTCTAAAATACTTCTCGTTCTTCTTGACCGGGGTTGGCATACCTACACCGAGCTTTTGAATACCTATTTCAAGTACACACAGAGAATTTTCGATCTTCGAAAGGCGGGGTATGTTATCGACGAACGCCCGAACATAGCCAATAAACACGCTTGCGATTATCGCTTGATAAAAGTTCCGACCGAAACCATCAAGCCTCCCGTTGAAAAGGATATGTATTTATCCGAAGAAGCAATCCGGCAGCACGAATACGCGAAAAAATAGTCTTTTATATTTAAAGGGGTGTTTGTGGCTAAAATAAAAGGTCTTTTTGCTCCGCTTACGTCAGAGCTTGGAAATGATGAGCGTTTTTTACTTGATCTTACGGATTTTCAGAAGCTTATCTTTATTTTGATCCTTTATACAAGTCACATGACGCATCATAAAGCGCCATCGAACCCACAATTTTACAGGTCGAGGTATCATTTAAAAGCAAGTTACAATGCAGTTAGAAATGCTTTAGAACGTGTTCAGAACATATATAGGGATACTGTTAAGATGAATTTAGAGCATGGTAAGGAAACTCTAAGCTTCATAAATTCAACCACTTACAAACGTCAGTTATCGACAGAAGTAGAAGTAGAAGTAGAACAAGAAGTAAAGCAAAAGAAATTTTCTCCGAAAAGTAAAAAAACGAAGGACGAAAACTACGATCCTAACAGCCCGGAAGTGGTCGAATTTAGAAACCTAGCTAAAAAAATAGCCGGGAAAAAGGCGGTTGTATGAAAAATAAACACCCTCAATTTCCTAGAAGAACCGTCGCTAGACCATTATTTATAAATAACGAATGGAAAAAGGGGTTTGTTGAATGTTTTGATGCCGCCGAAAGAGATTATGTTGCTCTGAGAAAATTTATAAAAAAATATTTTAGGAGAAAGTAACCGAGCGACCATCAAACATGAGGAGAGCAGGATGAAAGTCTTGAATGAGTACGAGGGTAGCCATCATTACCACGAAGATTACTCGCATGACATAAACATTCATTGCCCTAACTGCGGTCATCAAGGCATTTGGGTTGCGTCTAAAGGAGATTATTACGAGGGGCCAGAGCATATCTGCATTTATTGTCATTGCTTCTTCTCATTGCCTTCGTTGTCAGTTCCATTGGATAACCGATGTAAAAGAATCGTTGAACAGATTAAGCATGGGAAATGTTTTGAACCAACAACGCCTCAAGGTCATTGAAATAGACCATCAAACATGAAAGGGAGGAAGGGATGAATAGTGGTAAGACAATCCTGCATTTATGTGCGGATATTGGGTCTGACAGCAAGCCGTATCAAGATGCAGGGTATAACGTCATTTGTGTTGGGAAAAAGCTAGGCGTTGAAGGCTACGAGCCACCCGACAATGTTTATGGAATTATTGCTAACCCTCCATGCACGATGTTTTCAATCGCAAGGACTACTGCTAAAACTCCAAGGGATTTGAATGAAGGCATGAGGCTTGTTAAAGAGTGTCTGCGAATCATTTGGACTTGTCAGGCAAGGCAATACAAAGAGGATTCAAGAGCAATGCCTTTGAAGTTTTGGGCTATTGAAAATCCCGGGTCTGGATATTTAAGGTGGTTTTTAGGACAACCACGCTTTGAATATTGTCAGTCAGAATATGGGCAGAGTTTCACAAAAAGAACCGCTCTTTGGGGTCAGTTCAATCTCCCTTATCGTCCTTTTATGGAGCCTTGTATTAGGCAAGGAGTTGCTCGACTTGGTGGAAAATATATTGGGAATGAACATTTATCTTTTACTCGAGATGGGGGGGGGAAGGCAGAGTGTCCGGCATTATTCGCAAAATATTTTTATATGGCAAACCCGTAACCCCCACACCAAAACTTTAAGGAGAGTGTATGAGAGAGATTAAATTCAGAGCGTGGGATAAACTAAACAAAAAGATGCTGGACGATGCCGACCTTTGGGAATGGTCTTACGAAACAGTCTTTCGTTCATGCGACCATGAATGTATCCTCATGCAATTCACCGGCCTCAAGGACAAGAACGGGAAAGAGATTTATGAGGGGGATATCCTTGGGGACGGCATTGTCGTTGAGGTTCAATTCCATGATGGTAAATTCGTTGGCGTTCAAAGCAATAAAAAATATTCTCTAGGGGATTGCTGCGGAAATTATGGACGAATCCTGGGCAACATCTACGAGAACCCCGAACTGCTCAAATCCAGAACAGCACCAAAACTTTAAGGAGAGTGTATGAATGAGCCAGTATGGTTGACTACGAGATGGAGAGTTGGAACAAATCGGCATCCGAATTGCGATGGAAGTCCTTGGGGATGGGTTCAGGATGATGGTGATACAAAGCATATCTTTTTCTGGACAGGGGATTCTAAACAGGCTTCGGAAATATGTTCGTTTCATAATCGCATGATTGAAGAACTGCTAAAATCCAGAACAGCACCAAAACTTTAAGGAGAGTGTATGAGGACGATTTTATCGTTGGGAGCAGGAGTTCAGTCTTCAACGATTGCTCTCATGGCTACGAAGGGTGAGATTACTCCAATGCCTGATGCCGCTATCTTTGCCGACACGCAAGCGGAACCCGCAAATGTCTACAAGTGGCTTGATTGGCTTGAGAAGCAATTAGCGTTCCCAGTTTATCGGGTTACGACTGGTAATCTCGCAGAGGATTCATTGCGGATAAGGACATCGAAGCTATCAGGCAAGCGTTACATGAAAGGTGCTATCCCCGCCTTTATCTTGAAGCCTGACGGTGGTAAGGGGTTGCTTGGTAGGCAATGCACCGCAGACTACAAGATTCAATGCTTAACGAGGAAGACCCGTGAGTTATGCGATTGGAAGCGTGGAGAGAAAAGGCATCTTGTTGACCTATGGATTGGAATATCCGCTAACGAAGCGATTCGCATGAAGCCGAGCCGTGAGAAGTGGATTCAGCATCAATGGCCTTTGATTGACCGAAAGATGACCCGAAAAGATTGCCTGTCTTGGATGCAGAAGAATGGGTTTCCAGAACCACCAAGAAGTGCTTGCGTGTTCTGTCCATTTCATTCGGACGAGGAGTGGAGAAGGTTGAGGGACACAGACAACACGGAGTTCTTGTATGCCGCTGATTATGAGAAGCGATTGCAGAACGCCGCAAGGAATCAAGAGGTTCTTACTGGGATGCCTTATCTGCACTCGTCTTGCGTTCCATTGGAACAAGTAGCTTTCAAGGAAGAAAAAGGATACCAACAACTATCACTTTTCGGAAATGAATGCGAGGGACTTTGTGGAGTGTAACTGCGGAAGCAACAACCAAGAGTGCAACAACAGAATGTGGGTTGAGTCTTATAACGATATCCAATGTTGGATGGTCAAGAATCATCTGTGGGAGAAATACAAGTTTGAAACATCGGAAGAACTGCTCAAATCC
>QGNH01001435.1_pt1 | contig 26354 bp, 39 predicted proteins | sample 1735481 | NCBI WGS metagenome assembly QGNH01 (sample SAMN09239004, study PRJNA386568) | Viral metagenome, whole genome shotgun sequencing project.
GGCTAGAGCCTGCCCTTTTACACTATCCTCAAATCCTTGCGGCCAGACTAAAGATTTTGATTTATCATTAGCAAACACAAAAATAGTACGAGCAGTAAAACCACCACTAATGGCGGTAGCCCCATCTTTGTTAATAGCTCGAATAAACTCTGGAACACAAGCACCGATAAGAGATACGCACATACCTTTAACAATATGCGTCCCCTTACCTTTTGTATCATACTCAAACTCCCCTCTATCCCATGCGTCGCATAGAAATGATAACATCCAGTCTGAACTGCCTAGGAACGTAGAAAGTTCTGTTGCTTGCAATACAGCAGAACTTTCCACTCCTCCTACTATTTGGCCATTTACTATCGACGTACTTTGGAACCCTTGGCTGAGTTTTTCAATAATCTTAGGTGCTGTGACGCGATCGCTAATGTAATTAGCCAAAGGAGGTGCTGTATTTTTAGCAAAAGCGTGCGCGGGATGAATCGCGGTTCCCTTTCCAACACCGGGCGGACCAACCAGAACAATATACTGATTAGGATATATCTTATAAGTCCCACGTCGTATCCACACTCGTTTCTTTAAAACAGCACTTACCACACTCAAGGCAGACCAGACGTTATAAGCAGTCGGAGCTTCCGAGAGTTTGTCTATAGCATCGCTATAGCTCAGCACCCAATTGCTCCGTAGCTTCCTCATGTAATTCCCTGTCTCTGTGTTCGTTTAATTTATGCAGCGCGGCTTGGATATCGTTGTAGCTTAGATCGGTTAGTTTTTTGGTCTTGGTCTTGGAGCTTTTAAATGTTTCTGTATGATAAAAATCATACCCAATTTCCCCCTCCACCGGAATCGTAAAGCTAATGCCGTTAGCGAAGGCCACTTGTCTATCGAAAGCTCTAATTGTGCGCTGGAGATACTCCCAAATCGAATCCGCATTCGCGGGGATTTCCTGTATGATAGAATCATGTCCCTCCTGGATTATGTAGGAATCTTCGTATCCTGTTTCGAGTTCGTATACAGCAAAACCTGTATTGTCACCGACTGTGGACTGGGGGATATAGCTGTAAGCTTCTCGAAAGATTTTCTGATTCCCGCTGCTATCGCCTCCACGCAAACCGAAGAATTGTCTTTCTCTTCCGAAGGGAGTTCGTAAGGTACGCGTAGCGTAAAGCTGCTGCTCAATTCCATGATGAAAAACTCCTTTTACTGATGGGTCTACTTGGTTGACGATATCTAATATAGATTGGCACTGTGCAGGAGTCATGGCGATTCCTTCTTTTGCTAGCGAATCGCTCATAGTATTCCCTTTCATCCCGTAGTTGTTGGCGTGTCTGGTCTTCTTACCCAAGTAACGCTCGATACTATCTTTCCATTCTTTTTCCGTGTAATGATCTGCTGAAAGTCTAAAGATCGCCATTGCCAGTTTTTTATGGCGGTCGACTCCATTTTCTAAATCCTCCAATGCTGCGGTGTTTCCAGCTAGTGCGGATACAGGCCAGTCTTCGGCTTGCATTTGATCGACCATTAGTAGAATATAGCCGGGCCGAGCTACAAGGCATCGTCTATAAATCCGTGCAAGTTCCCCGTGCTTCGGGAAATTTTGTGCATTATTTCCGAAACCGAAAGTGTGCTTTCTACTAGAACGCCGTCCGCTAGTAGTCCCTGCCACATTATAATTGGATAGGTAATAGTTTCCACATTCTTTGCTATAGAGATTCGCATTGATGTATCTGTTCTTGAGAGTAACCAGCTCTCGAATCGCTAACATCGCTTTAATAACAGGATCGCCCCCAAGAATATTAAACTGATTACTGCCAAGCATCTTCTGTAAAGCCAATTCCGCGAGGCTTTCTTTGCTTTCATATTCCCCCGTTTCTTCATTCCTCGCTGCTACTTTTGGGATGTTATAACCCAGAGCTTGTAATTTAAGAAGAGGAGTACGCTTCCCACTACTTGCGTTAAGATTGACAGAAGTATCTGTACCGTCGTCGTTCGCGGCTCCCACATAAACGTGGCAACCCCAAGCATTAGAAATAATACCAGTGTACTTAGAAATAGCATTATTAATATCGACACTAGCTTTAGCAAGCCGTTTGCTATTGACGAGGATACCTCTTTTGCTGATCTCATGGTACACCCCCTGTAATCTATTAAGATACTCCGAACCGATCTGATTCTTTATCAATTAGAATACCCTCCTTGTTTTGTATCAATCGGAGGAAGCTCCTGTGGGGCCAGGAGTTCAGAAATTCGCTTTTCATAAGCTTCTACTAAGTTGGTAATGTGATCTACCACTTGGAGCTGCCTATTTCTAAAATCTATTGGAAGCATCCTGCCAACTTCTAGAAGATCATCCTGAAGCATTCTAGCGGCGGCTCGTAGTTTAGCGCAAATAGGGTCGTTCATCGTTACACTCTCACGTATTTTTTATTATACTCACTCCTGCATTGTTTGCAGGCACCACTTTTACTTTGCCCTACTTTACTTAAATCATGTCCTGATCTACAAAACTTATGATGTTCTTTCATGTGTGGACTCCTAGCTAGATCCTCTAGATGTTGTGGGTTTACACAACGTTTTACTTCACACTTGTGATGCACATCAAATTTAGGTNNGGGTCGTTCATCGAATTCTTTCTCCTGTTCTTCCCATATCTCCATCGTGACGCATACATCTAAACAATTGTAACGCTTCAGCCCGCGCATATCTTTAATCGACCAGCCATGCCCCTCATCTTTGTAATACGGCTCCCGCGTATATTGCCGCGTCTGAAACTGTAACTTATGCGGAAGCTCAGGCCACAGGATATGATGCCGGATTAAAGTATCTTGAATGTCCTCAACTTTAATTTCAAATCCCAAGCACTCATAGAAGTTAAGATCGAAATTGAAAAAGTTTTGTCCGAGTTGCGGTACAGATTTAATGAGGTCATTAAGGTGTTTCCACAATTCAACTGTTTCTGTAGTCGATTCGCGGAAAAGATCAAAAGAAATGCCAAAGTCTTTACTAGGAGCGAGACCAATTGTAAGTGGATACCCAGGATGAATTCCTTTAAATCTGCTCTTATCCCTCGGGTAGATAGTTTCAATATCGTTAGATATGATAGGGTAGTTGCGGAAAGAATCAATAATGAATAAAAGCTCATCGAATGATTCGAAATCAATCTTACACTCTCGCTGTGTAGGTGGCTGAACAGTTCCATGTTTTTTTATCCATTCCAATTCGCTGGCTGCTTTTGCCAAATCACATGAAACCACTTGGTCGCGGAGTTTATACTGCCTGACGATAACGTCAGGAGGTAACGTGGGAATACAATAGTGAGGATAATTGAGGTATGGACTCGGTAGAATTGAACCTGCATATTTAAAAATTTCAGAGTCCTCGTTTTCGTCATAGTTTTTATCCTTTCGCTTTGGTATTAACTGCGGTAAAAAGTTCGTGCCCACCGCATCAAGCGGAATAATAATCCTCGGCTTATAATGATTACATTCAGCAATAATATTCCTATAACTATCAGTATGCTCAGTATCAGGTCGCACAGAAATAACATAATAGTCAGCAATCCCCGCATCCTGCATCATCTTGTCAAAGACATATCCCAGACCGGAGCTATAAAGATAACCCTTATCCTTATCATTACTCAACGGCTTATCCACCACCACCCATACATCAGAAGCCGGATTTCCTTTATTCCCTATTAGCATCTTCTCTCCAGAAATTGGTGCTAAAAAACGGGGAGCTGTAAAAGCCTCCCCAATGCACAGTTCTTTGCAGCTACTTACTAGCTACGTTTAGCTAGTAAATCTTGTGAATGCTTAACTTCAGGGAACTTGGTCGCGCAGTCATCCACATTGCAGATATACCGCCGGACTTTGTTATTAGGCTTGTTGTTATAAGAATCAACCGCAAGCTCGATCTTCGCAGTCTGACCAACTAGCGGACCCTCGTATTTATAAGTCTCCGCTTTTGCTAGATCGAAGTCCGGGGTATTATCCCAAGTCCCCGGAATCCAATAATCCGTCCCGTCAGTTTCCATCGGAATACCAAATGCATGGCAGAAGTCAGATTGCACCCAGCCTGCATTCATATTAAGCCCTTCAAAAACCATACGCCCAGCATAATCTGGATGATTAACAATCTCCATCCGAGCATTCAGATTCATCGAGTAAACCTTATTCGGGTCATCGCCCGGCTTAGGCTTAGTAAACGCTGGTTTAAACCCAACCAAACGTACATCATAAACTCCAGCAGGAACAACTTCTTTTCCTTCAACTGCTTCCTTCGATACTGTCATTTTAAAAGCCATGACTCTATTCCTCGTCTTTCGTTTTTAGTTATAGGTTCGTTATAGTTTTAGGGAGTTATCGTTTACGCTTTACCTATTGCCGTGAGATGTTTTGCAATCATCTTGGCAATATTCGGCTCCTCTTTTAGAGGGTCCAAACCTTTTAATGTCGTTGAGCCTAGAAATTCGTTTGATATCCCAGTCTGAACGATACGTTTACCAGAGTAATCAGTATCCAGTAACCACACGTCATTAAAGATACTAAGCACAGAGCTAAGATACTGAGGTTGGATAGTAACACGCCCAGTGTAAGCTTTTTGGGTGGGAGTAGATTTAATATTATCTTTCTCATCCATAGTATGGAAAATACAGATAACATTCCCAAGCTCGCCAAGCGTATTAATAAGATACTCAAGATATGCTCGGTTTCCATTGATTATATCCCATCCAGCTCCGATCTTATGCCCCACGGAGCCTATCTTAATCACTCTCCCCAATGTCGCTTGTTGCCGTATTAACTCTCCTTCCGTATATTTTCTCGCATAAGTCGCGCTGTCGATAACAAAAGTCTCAGGGATCTCTTTTCCTGAGACTTTGTCATATTGGATTTTTGCAATATCCGCTTCAAGCTCCGCAATTGCCTTCGCAGTTTTATCTCCTCCAACGTCAACGTATGTTTTAACGAGAACATTTTCTTTCCCCGCTAGACTAGCTGCTCGGTTATCAAAATCCAAAAAGAACTTAGTCCCCGGCATTGTAGCTGCGAACCAGCTTTTGCCGACTTTAGGATCTCCTATAATCGCCAATCTCCACGGCGGCATTACTACATCTATTGCGGATGTTACTCCTTTTATATTATCCAACATTGGAAATCCTCATTTTTCTTATCTTATCCTTCTCTCTACACTCATCACAACTCAGCCACTTCGGTTTGAACTTACTTATACTCTTCGTATAAGCTGGGTATAATCTCCCACCACATCGGATACACCGTTTAAGGCATATCCGATGAAGTCGTAGATCATCTGCGGATTGTTTACGAGTTCCCAAGTTTCTTATCCGTCCAAGTTATTGGATCAATATGCATGTTGAGTATATTATCCAAATCGCTCTGATTCTCTGGGTCGATAATCCAGAAGTTATACTGCTTAATTAGCTCCGGCTTCAAAGACCCAACTAACCAATTCAAATCCAACCTACAATACGGAGTAGTCTTCTCATCCTCCGTCCCTACATCCTCTGGAGCTACTACATTAACAAACGCTGCATTTGCACATTGCAATCCATTCGGTTTCATACATCCACAGCGTATTTGATTCTCAGTTATATTCAATTTAATCCTCCACTGTTTCCGGGTCCCATGCTGGTTTAATTTCAAAATCCTGATTAAGTATCAGGAACGCGGCAGATTCTGAACCTTGTCTATGTACGTTTTTAAACTGGCAAGGCTGATGCCAGTAATTATTACAAACCGATGTATTCCAATCAGCGGCTCGCCCACTAATTGCGAGGTCGAGAATACGGCGATAGGTGCTAAGTTGTCGCAGTTTGTATTGCTCCAACTGCCACTCAGTTTTGAATAAAGGAATTCTCTTAAAACGTTTATTATTATCCGGTTCATTCTTTACCTGAATAAAATTCATCCACATTCTATCCAGCCTTCTCTTAGCCGCAAGCTCTGGGAAGTTCTGCTGGATAATATGCTTTGTTGCCAGCACATACCCAGTCATTCCTTCTTGCGGCTCGAAATTAGCTAAAGGATCCCCTTTAAAAAAGGCACTCGTTTTGTGATCCATCGGCCCAATGGCAGTTCCAGAGTCCATAAGAAAATCAATGCGCCCAGTAAGATAACAGCGAACTTTAACAGGATGTTGTGAATATAATGTCTCGCCAAGGAATTGTCCAGGAACCAAATAAAATTCCCCAAGAGGTACTTCTTTAGCTTTACCGAAGGCAATTTCTGTTGCAATTGGCCTAAGTCGTTCAGCTTCACCACTGTAGAAACTAGTATATTGTAAAACCAATGCAATAAAGCCAGCCTGACCACAGAGAGCTTGGTAAGTTTTGTGGTCTTTGTAATAATCCAAATCAGCTTCATTCCACATAGCTGATGCAACTCTAACAAGCGTATCTGGATCGAAGTTATCAATAGCTTTGGACTGGTAAATATACTCCACCACTTTGTGGAAGACAATTCCAAAGGCAAGTGGCCAAGGAGTTCGTCCGCGCGCCCCATATTTTCTAATATGCGATAATTCAAAATGGGCTTCGCACATTCTAAACGTTGAGAGTGCGTGATGATCGAGATAGAGTTCAATAGCCTCATCTTCGGCCACTTTTATCCAATGGAATTGTTCTGTTGCTTCTTTTATAGTCATGGTTTTCGCCCTGAAGCTAGATCGGCATAAGCAATCGCTAGCTTGTTATACGCCCGAGCGAGATTAACGCACTTAAGATTTTTGCACGCTTTAATCTCCACATTCGAAGCAGTGGTTATTTTTTCCACTCGTGCTCTCTGCATTAACTTGTGTGCGTCTTGATTTTCCACGAGAGGAAAATCTTTTGGGTCAAATTCATTTCCCATTATTACCCTCCTAATTTCGCAAGCAAATTATCCACTTGCTCCTTCGTCATCCCAGCTCCAAGGATAGTAGCTAGAGCCGCGGCGATAGCATTCTGATCTGGTTTCTTCTTTGGGGTTTTGACTTTAACCGCTTTAATCGCCCCTGTGGAATCCACATCTTCTCGCTTTTTAATATTCAGCTTTACCTTAGAAAGCTTGTTCAAAAACTCTGTCCTACGATTCTCCCTCTCTTGTAACATCTGCGCTTTGATCTCATTATGATACTCAATGGAGGCTGTAATCTCCTCATCGCTCATAGTAGAAATCTTATGCACAGTGAACAACCAATCAGTTCCTATTAATTTCAAATTCCTGGCCATTTGTCTTTTCCTATACTGGACTTCCCCATCTGGCCCAAGTTTCTCAGTTACTTTAACCTCAATCGACTCCACTACTTGAAAATCATCCATGCAATTACCGCAGAATCGAATATCAATAGAAGACGCATAGTGCTTACAAAATGCTATTCCGCATTTCTCACACTGCTTAGTATTTCCATTATAATCCGACTGTTCACATTCTTGGCAAACGGGTAAAATACTCTGATCGTATATCACGTTCTTCCCTCTCCCTTTGCATAAGCAGCTTCTACTTCTGGTAACTCACCTTTGAAGTATTTATCCAGCAGTAAACGCACAAGAGCACTTGCCTCTATAGATTTTTCCTCTATAATAGACAAGTGCTCTCTGTATATACGAAATGTCCTTGGCGTCGTCGGACGATCAGAAGGTTTACGATACCAAGGTGCCGACGGGTCTGATGTGGTTGCCATAAGGATGATTCTACCCCCGTGTACAGGGTGTGTCAAGGAGCGGTTTTTCCCCCTATCCCCTGTGCCGTCAACGACTTACGCCGAAAGCACCTCGCCCCTCCTACGCGCTCCGCACGATTCTCAGCCTTTTTAACTCCTCTCTAATTTGCTTAGCGTTTTGTAATATATTAGCTATGTCCTTATTCGATACAAACGCACCGTGGTATCTAACGGCATTTGCGGTAGTGGCTGACTCTAGGAGCATATCACCGCGCCCAAGAAGATGTTGCGCACCCCCCGTATTGAGTATAGTTGTTGAGTCCGCACGACTAGGTAATCTGAGAGCGATTCTTGTAGGCATGTTTGCTTTAATGTCGCCCGAGATAACTTTAACCGATGATCTCTGCGTTGCACATATAATATGCACTCCGGCCGCTCGGCAGATTTGAACAAGCGACTTAATTCTGGCGGTAATTCTCGGGTAGTTACAATACGGTTCGGTTTTAGCTTTCGCAAGTGCGCTATCCTCATCAATCAGGTCTGCTAGCTCATCTATTATAACCACATAATACGGGAGCCTTGGACCGAGATTTAGCTCATTGTATTCAGTTACGTTCCTCGCAACCCCTTTCATCTTCTCAGTTCTTTTGCGCACGATAGACATAAGCTTATTAAAAGAATCATGGAACTGCTGTGTTGTTTCGATATTATCCGTAACATGCGGCAAGTCCTTAAACAGGGGCAAATCCAGTTGCTTAGTATCAACTAAAATCAACCTCATTTCTTCGGGGGGTTTCGAGCAAACAAGACCACCAATAATGCTACCAAGAAGAACAGATTTCCCACCACCTGTAGAGCCTGCGACAAGAATATGGGGTTGGGCGACCAGATCAATTGAAGCAGGGTTACCATATGTATCCACTCCTAGCATTATTGGAAGTTTCTTCTCCTGATCCTGGGTTAGCATGTGATACAAACACTTATCAAACGCAACCACTTCTCGCACTTTATTAGGAATCGCAATTGCAATCTCCCCTGCCTTGCGAGTAATAAGCACGGATTCAACTCCACAAGAAACAGCGATATCCTCTTCTTTTCCAATAATCTTATTAATCGGAACATCGTCAGAGAGTGTGTAATAGAGCGTGGTCACTACTGGACCTTCCTCTACTCTTTTATAAAATGCAGTAACCTTAAGGCCGGATAACTTAAGTGCTATCCGGCCTTTCAGGGTATCGAGTTCAAATTGTGTCATCTAAGTCCTTCCGTTTTTTACGCTCACGATCGCGTTTGGTTTTTTTAAGCGAATGAAGTTTGTACTTTTTATCTTTCTTCGCTTCGCACTTAGTCCGCTTGTCATGCTTCCCATGCGAACTAATCGGATGTAGGAAACTCTTAGGAGTTCCCATGTTATTTTCCTGTGATTTTATCTACAAAGGATTTATCCGCGAGCATGGTGCGATAAGCTGGCGCGAGGTATTTAAATGACTCACGGAAGGACGAGAGGCCGGGTCTGAAGTGTAGGTAATATCCTCCAGTAGCTTCAGCGAGACGTTGCATTTGTATCGAGTCCTGATTCCCAATAAATACCGTATCAACTGGAATTTTCTTAGCTTTGCATTTTGCTACAATTCTTCCATACGAATAATCACTATAACCACCATCGCTGAACATAATAGCCCTAGTGATCTTCTCATTATCCAGCATCTTCTCCAACGTCTCCAACGCTGGAGTCCCACCAGTTGCAGGGATCATATCAATCAAAACCGCAAGTGCTGGCAAATCCGTGCTAAGATGCAGCGCATCAGCATTCATTGGATAAACAGTAACCGCAGTTTGCCCCGGTTTGCAACTACGGAGGAATTCTTCACATCCTGCATGTGCGTCGTCGATTGGATCTTTAGGATACCCATGAGACATAGAACCAGAATCATCGAATACAATTCCGATGCGTTCTGGCATCTCAGCCGGGGGGATGTTAAATGCTGCTCGTGCTGGATCTAGTGCTGCCGCGGCTTTTTTCTTAGCAGCAAGGCCAACTGGCTGTCTAAGTTTAAACGGTTCCGGTTTTTTCATCAATTCATCTGACATAATATTCTCCTGCTTGGATTTATACAACCATTGCTATTCTCCTACTACTACCTTATCCCCCGATTGTGGTGGAGTTTCAATTGTCAAGTAGAAAGAAGAATAGCAATGGGCATATAACTGCCCATATGTTATTTTTTATACTTTAACATTGCACGAAACAGAGAACGCCGCTGATCGTCGGTGAGTGATAGCAGGGCACGCTTTATATTCTCTTTGGCGTGATCGGTATTCTGGACTGAACTTATGACCTCCATCCAATCAGGAAATTTTATGGCTGGCTCCTCCTGTTGCGGTAGAGGAGTGCTTACCGCTTCAACTGGTTCCAGTGAGCATATAGGGCAATCAGCTTTAGTAACTCCTCTATGCTCCTTGGCTGCTTCAACTGGTTCATCCTTGGATTTTCTATATTCCCGGAATGCATCTAGTCGTGGGTTATGACTTTTAGGTGCTTCAACTGGTTCTAGTCGGGAGAGTGCAGGCTTGGGGTTATTGAAGCATTTGGGGAACAGCATTTTGTGATTAGAGTAGCTAACGCCCTGCGGGAGTTCATGCCTATATCGACCTTCGGCGGTACTACCTGTAGCCAATTCGATAGGGTATCCGCACTCGTCGCAAAACAACTGTAGCGGCTCATCACTTATTTGTGCTGGGGAGGCTGGAACTGGTTTATCGCTCATTGTATTGACTCCAAATTGAATTCAACTCCGACATTCTTGACCCATCCCCGTTATTCTTATCCGGGTGCAATTCTAACGCCTTCTTCCTATACGCTTTCTTAAGAGCCGCGTCGTCATTAAGAACATCACTAGTAACCCCGAGCAGCTTACAGATGCTATCACCCAAGCTACTCCTAGTTGGCCCAGCAGGTGCAGGAGCTTCATAGAAGAAATCCTCCAATCTTAATTTCTTACTCTCTTCAATCTGAAACGTAGAATGCTCAAGCAGTTCCTTCAAGGCTGGCCAGTATTTCTCCGCCACGCTCCAGATGTTAGTCCCAGGATCATATGCTCTGTCCGATACCGGGATCGTAGCTTTAATAACCGCTATAACCCCAGTCACCGCATCCCATGCAGCGTTTCCTTTGTATTCAAACTTAATATCATACGACGCAGTCTCCGCGTCGTGTACGACTATTACTTTTGGCATAGTATCTCCTTGGAAATTATTTAGACTTCCCCATCTTCTTCCGTAAAAACCGCCGTAGGATGCGCGATCTTCTGCTATTCGTCTACGTAGCTCTTCCATCTTTTCTTTTAAATCAATTACAAACTGCTCAAAATCTTTCGGCCGGAGATTTCTTATATCGTCCGGGCCTACTCCGTCTTCTTCTATGAGATAGTGCCCACCACCAGAACTGAGGCTGTAGTTATTTACTTTGAGCATCTTACTTTTTAACTCATTAAGACTCATTGGCGGAAGTTCCGGCTTAGGTCTCGGTGGCTTTGGTCTATAATACGCTTCCTTCTGACCTGGATACCAGACTTGACTCCCGCGCCGATTCTGCAACGGCTCATTAAACATATCATCAGCCACTTGATTGCGATAGTCAGAAAATCCACAATCTTCGCAGCGCATCATGGCGATGCTATATGAGTAATTATTCCCACATGCCCGGCATCTTTTCCATCCAGTTCTATCATACGCCATTAAACCCACCTCCTTTCACTCATAAACACAAATAGGGCACGCCTGTATTAGCACGTGCCCTACTTATATCCATCAGTCGCTTATGCGATCTATTTACTGAGAAACCTGCGTGCGAATCTGAGCGATAATAGCAGCAAGTGCTTCGGAGCTGAGGCCAAGACCGGAAAGAGTCTTAACTGCCTTATCCACAGGAGAAAGATTCCGACGCTGTGCAGCTTCGTTCAAAACCTCACGCAGATCATACGTTCCCTCAACTGGCTCAAACATAGGATCACGGGTTACTTCATCAGTTTCTTCCATCAATTGCTTGACTTTGTTATTCAACTTGACTTTGAGGCCGGCGTTGAAGATTGCAACCGCTTCCTCTTCGTCTTTGATAATGTTGAGAATACCAGCTACAGTTCCCGCTTTATCATAGCTAAAGGTTTGCTCGAAAGATACAAGCCCCTTTTCCTTTGCTTCCGCGATGGTTTTTTCTGCGGATGCAGCTTTATATTCGGTCTTGTAAACTGGATTACCTTCGGTATCTACTCCGGTTTTGATCTGAGTCCCGATCAGGGCAAAAGTAATGGTTTCGGGCTTAACACTGAGGTCAGTAACAGTAGCATTGGTTGACATTGTTTTGTATTATCTCCGTTTTAATTTCCGCCTAAGCGGGAGAGTATTTACTAGTGATATCATCTAGTAAATCCCCTCACTCCTTTTATCCTATATATTTGGATAAAAGGAGTCAAGGGATTTCCTTGACTTTTTTGCGTTTTTTACCTAAAAAAACAGGTAACTTTGGTAACTAAAACCATGTATTTCGGTCGTTTTCGGAGTCCTTTTCCCGAGTGACTGTTTCGTAATTATACCGTCTTTGGGAGATTCTGTCCTTATACTGCTGGCTGTTCCTATACTCAGCGTATTTCATGCAAAGCAGAGTAACAACCACGAAGATTAGCATGATCGTGAGATCGAATACTAATCCAGATTCGTCCATGAGAATTAGGTATTTGTGCAGCACTTGGTTATTTCCTCACTTTCAATTGAAATCCCGCTACGTTTATGGTTTTTGTTTCAGTTGCAGCTGCTTGGTCGTGTTCTGGGATATCTTTGAATTCTTCCGTCCTAGAAGCTAACATTTCTTCTTGGTGCAAATCCTGATGCTGTAAGCTGCAATACGTGGTTTCAAATCCAAGCTCGGTATTTTTAGCAATGGACTCAGCGGGGGTAAAATATCTTCCGCAGTAGATGCATTCGCAGGTAGCCATATTAATCCATCCTCAGCAATTCCTGCAGCTCATTTAGTTTTATATTTGACTGGCCGAGGAATTCTTCCGTGCATTCTGGTGCCAGCTCCTCAGCTACGTAATCATTCTCCAAAGCTTCCGCAAGCAGAGTAATTGCTTGCATGTACTTCGTCACCGCTAGTAAAGTCTCTAGCGCACCGGGGCGATCTGTGTCGTTTATTGGTTCTATTGTCATCTGTTACTCCTTGTAGATTTATACAACCATTGGTGCTCTCTCCCACCTTTAGGGATAGACTCTCACGCTAACTTTCACCAGTCTGGTATAGTCGCTGTCAGGAGATTCGAACTCCAAGAGCACCAATGGGCATATAAAGCCCCATTTTAAAAACTACTTCTTAACCTTGCCACGAACTACCTTATTGTATACTCGCACCGTCGGAGGTTTCGGTGCTTCCGGGGAATACGAATGCATAATCTCAGCGCGAATTGCAATAATCAACCCATCAAATTCATCTAGGAATTCAATCATCCCAAACACTTGCTTCGTGCGATAAACCTCCGCAACTTCAATAACTTCCCCATCCTGCATTTCCACGTTATACTTCCTAACCTGATCAGCCATTTCAATTCTCCTTTTAATTTACTTGCGGTTATTGGTAATAATTGCCAAAGCTAATTAATAAACTCCACGGTGCATTAGTTCGTGTGTGAATTGCTTGGGGTAGCGATTCCGTAGTTAACTGGCTCCTCAGGATTTACTTCGATTGTGCCCATTAAAAAATCATTCAGCCCCATTTGCTTGCGCTCATAGGAATCAGTTGTTATCCCTTCTGCAATGCACTCTTCGCATCCGCAATAACGGAACTCAAGATAATCTACTATTCCTTCAAAACCACTTTCAAAACCCAACACCGTACGCCGATAAAACTGTATTCCGAATAACTTCGCTTGAATTCTAGCCATTGGGGTTTTCAATAGGTCCATATTGAACTTATAAGTATTCCCAACAACCACAGTGCTCAGAGGTTTAAACTCTGCCATTTCCATTTCCTTAATCTTCTGCACATGCTCTCTCATCTCAGGAGTTTCCCCCTTGAGAACCTCGTCTAAAATTTTATCAACGCTATCCGCAATCGTGTTATAAGTTATCTTGCTCATTTGTATTCTCCTGTTCTTCGTTGTCGTCTGAATTACCGAAATCAATTACTGGCATGGTGTTTTTTAATACAGACACATCTGTATTTAAATCCACATGAGCATAATCTTTTAACTTTTGAGGATTAGCCATGAATTCTTTAGCTAATTCAGCCAATTCACTCATTGGGGCAGAACTATTATTCTGCTCGCTTGGCTCTTTACGCACAGCCATTTGCTGCAATTCTTCAGGCAATGTTTCATAAACACCAATTGGTTTTCGCACTCTATGTTGAAATAGCGAATTCTGTGCGTACTGTAACAGCTTGCGCTTTCTCGTAAGCATATCGGAGTACGTCTTAAACTCATTAGCTTTAACATTCAAATCCCCGGATTTAGACACAAGAGATTCATATGCATTTTGTTTTAACTTCTGTAACTCAGATACTTCAACTTCAAGCGTAGCAACCTCATCTTGCTTCTGCTTTAATCTTAATCTCCACGGCTCTCCTCTATTAGCAAGTGCCTGTAGTTTTCGCTGTATATCAGCGCGATTCCGATCAATAATCGTTTGCCTGAATTTAAAACTCTTTCCACCTATAAACCTAGACTGCGTGGAATTAGCCTCATACTCAGCAATTTCTTCGTTCAGCGTAATCTGAGCCAAATCCACTCGCTCACGCTGCTTTAGCAGATCATTTACAATTCCCATATTATAACTCTCCTAATGCCATTGCGGCGCATCTCCGCGGGCTATGGCTATAGGACAATCATATGCTTGGGTTCTACCGCGTGTCAAGCACGAAAGCGAAGCACTTTGTCCTTTGTTTTCAATCGTTTACCCCCACACTCACCCCGAGGGGTGCTCAGAGGCTTAGAAAAGGGTACTATGATATATAATATTTTTTTTTTTTTATCATAGATACCACCTATGGAATTTAATAGATAGCCAGATATACTTTTCAAGACCAATCTTACCACATCGGGAAGAGAGTATGTACAAACAACTCAATCTAAAGGAGAAATAACCCAGAGAGAGTACGTATGCTTTGGTAGAACTGGTATTTCTACCAGTCCCCGCTCAGATTTCTAGCAGCGCACCGATGCCAATTTGTTTATAACGCTCCATGAGTAATGGATGGCTTTGGAGATAATCATGAATAGTATCAGCATGGTATTGCTCCTTTTCTCGTTCGGTTTTATGCTCTTTACCTACAGCCTGCGCGTAGGTTCGGGTGCTTGAATCAATAGCTTGTGCTAGACGGCGGTTATATAAGCGGACTTCTATAGCACATGCATCTAGCCATTCCAGTTCGCTAGCATAATCCTCGCGGTGTGGTTTCCGTAATTCAATTGGTCTCATGCGAATCCTCCACTTTGTAATCGTGTAATTCACCATCAGTCAGGACAATCTGTTCTCTTCTAATACCTAGCGCGATAATCGTATTACAAAACTCAGAATACGTTATCGCGCCATCTTGATACTGTGCATGGCGTTGTGCAACTTCTTCATAGATGATCATGCTATCTCCATTCTGGATTGTATCCAGAATTGTACGGATAAACTTATTAGGCTTATCCGTACCATTCCAATTACAGTTCCGATAAAATCTCTGCGAACTCAGCCTTCGCTTGCGAGATATACGCGCCGCGCGTGGGCAACTTCTTTTTTGTTTCTTCATCCAGTAATCCAGAAGCTAGCAGCATATCGTATTTCGCTCCAGCCTCATCTCCAGCTGCCTCAGCCTTAGCTTTGAATCTCCCACGAACTACTTGCGAGAACAAATCAGAAGCAAGTTCAGACGCGCTCTTTTTATTACTCCCAAGTGCAAGCTTGCGAATTGCGCGTGCTTGCATCGGAGTTACTTCAACGCTGGTAATATTTTCAATCGACATATATACGTCCAATCTGCATACATACAGTATGCGGTTATTCCAAGCTATTGATTGTCAATCGGTGTCATACATCTCAGGCCTAAGCCATACACCGTACTTCAGTACTAGAGTCAGTATACTACGTGCTTCATGTAGTTGGATGAGCTACGACTCACGAACGACTCACTAACATGATGTATCTAAGTATCAAACATAGTAACTGGCTTGTGGTTACTAAAGACTTCGCGCTCCCTATTGCCCCCCATCCCAAAGCATGGTACAATGCGATGCCCACCCCCAAAAATAAATTTTTCTAACTCATCGGCTAGGGAGCCCAGAAATAAATTTTTGAAAAATTAGCGAATAGCTAATTCTAGTATAAGCAGTAATACAGTAAAGACAGTATCCGCACCCCCGGAGGGCATGTAGGGAGAGGGGAAGGATGGTGTACGGGGGTGTATGGAGTGTGTACGGGGATTGAAAAAGCTTACTATATATAGATAGACTGTTTCTTGAGAGGGGGACGCGGGGATGACAAGTAAATTGGTTCAAGCTCTGGCACGATATAGCGAACAATATCGGAATCAGTTCCCTGTGGGATTAGATACCCCACAGCTACCGGCTCCCCCCTCGAAAGCTAAGGAGGCAGCAGATGGCGCTAAATCCTAAGACGCATACTGGGAGTACTAAGCATCAGGGGTTAACGTGGCGGCGGAGGATGAGGATTGAGCGCGTGGCGCGGATGACCGCACTGGGGGTTTATTCTAATCAGCAAATTGCCGATCACATGGGAGTTGATAAGCAGACTATTGTTTATATGAAACAGACAGTAGCGTTTCAGAATGCAATGGCGGAGATTAAATCCGGGGTTATATCTCAGGAGAATCTAATAGTAGCGCGATCGTATGAAGCCCAACGGGAAGAGCTTGCGGATATGGTTCCGACCGCGCTTTTAAAGCTCCGTGAGCTTGCGCTTAGTGCGAATCAAGCTATTGCGCTGCGAGCAGTTGGGGAGATTCTTGATAGGGATGGGAATCACTCTAAGGTATCACGCACTTCTGTTACGCTAGAGAACCAAGTTGATTTTGCCCAGACGAATCAGACAGCTATTAATATCCTAGACGTTTTGCGCGGGACGCAAAGCGCGGGCGGAGCTGTGCCTGGTGGCGCGCAACCGGGGTTCACCGTGACCGCCGCCGCTGCACGTGCGCAGATAAATCTAATGGCCGATCAAATCACGGACAAAACACTAGAACAAATCGACTTGTCGGCTGAGAAGCCGCAGTAAGTTGGGGACACCGCCGTTAATCTCAGTGCGTAATTAAATCTATTATCGTTTTCCCTTGGACCCGGCTTTCGATAATAGTCCCACGGACATGCTGAGTATTAACGACTGTCCCCATATTAAATTAGTAATGCCGAATCGCATGTCCAGGGCCAAAAAGCCGGGTCCGCCTTTGCTTTTGTTTTTGCTTTTGTTTCTGCCCGCCGCAGGCGGTTAATGGCAGGCTTGAATTATGGCATACGCAGTTAATGATATTTTAAATGTAATTGACGCTGACGAGGCTGCTAAGATTATAGCGGAACAGCAGGAACAGGATTATACTCCGCGGGATGTGTCGAATTCGTATAAGATTATCCCCGCGGTAGCATCTGATCCGACTACTAATGCAGCGATTCATAGGATGAATGCTCTTGGGTCGTTGTATTATTTTGCGACTGTAGTATTGAAAAAGAACAAGTTCCAGACGAATCCTGATCTCAGTAAGAATCTGCACTATCAAATGTGCAAGGTGGTGGAAAAAGATGGACTCCAAGATGTTATTGAAATTCCCCGAGACCATTTTAAATCCTCAGTATACTCAGAATGTCTCCCCATGTGGAGGGCATTACCATTTACAGACGTTGACGAACATTTGTTCAGGTCAATCGGTTACGATGATCGTTTCATCATCTGGATGCGTCGCGCGCACCGTCAAGACCAGCGGTGGCTTTTAGTATCAGAAGTAATTCTCAACGCGCAGAAGCTAGGAACTAAGATCAGCGCGCATTATGAATCAAATGATATCTTTAAACACTTATTCCCGGAGATAATCCCAGATGCTAGTTGTCAATGGAACTCCGATAGCCTTCACCATAAGCGAACTCCAGCCGGGAGGATTCATGGTGAAGGGACATATGATTTCACTGGAGTTGGTGGAGCATTACAGTCTCGACACTATGACGGACTCATTCAAGATGACTTGGTCGGTCGTAAGGCATTTGAATCGCCTTCAGTGTTAGAGAAGACAATAGAGTATCACCAGCTACTAGTTGGAGTCATGGACGCAGATAACACAGCGGGTGGACGTGAGAATGACGAAGTTGTAGTTGGTAATCGCTGGAGTTATAATGATCTCAACTCGTACATTCGGGAGCATGAGAATTATTTCAATTTCACTACCCATTCTGCGCTCGGTGGATGCTGTGCTCTTCATCCTTACGGGACCCCGATCTTTCCAGAAGCTTTTACAATTGCAAAGTTGGAGAAGTATAAAAAGCGACTCGGTAATTACTTATTCTCCTGTCAATTTCTTAATGTCCCTATCAATCCGAATGAAGTTAAGTTCAAGAAATCGGACCTTCGTTATTATGAGTGGGTACGAGATACAAGCACCACAACAGACAAAAAACGCCGCGTAATGATCCGTCATCACGTCCATGAAGGAGACGTGATACCAGATATAAGTCCTCGTAATCTAAAACGCTATATGATTGTCGATCCGAACCATTCTGGTAATGCCGGAAGGTGCAGACATGCTATTACAGTCACCGGCGTTCACGAAGACCCAAGAAGAGAATATCTGCTTGATGTGTGGGCTAAAGCCTGCGGCATTGACGAATTCATTGACACTATGTTTCATCTGGCTGTTGACGTTTGGAAAATATCAGAAATTCATCTTGAAACAATAGCTGCACAAAAGTATTTAAAGTATCACCTAGAGCATAAGATTAAAACCTCTAGTGATCCTTTAGTTCGTGAAGTTAAAATAATCGAGTTAAAAACTCCCAAAACTAAAAACGCAAAGCAAATGCGTATAGACGGGTTAGGACCGATTATTGAGCGGCACGAATTTTGGGTTAATACGCACGGGCAAGATGAGTTTATGGAGGAACTTGAGACGTACCCTAATGGTAAGCTTAGGGATATTTTAGACACTCTAGGTTATGGCCCTAGTGTTTGGGATTTTGATCCAAATACTGATGAGATTGAGGATTCGATTATCAAACGCCGCCTTGCGTATATTCGGAATACTAGACGACTCACGGGCTAAGGAGTTATCGTGTCACCACCTGTACCTATAGCTGTCTTGATCGAGCGGATGGAGAATCTAAAGCGGGAACTGGATGAAAAACATTCGCAGAATAGGCGGGACATACACTTGTTGCGGAATAAACAACAGGAAATCTTAGACGCAGTATGGCTTATAAAACTTAAGCTAGCACTGTGGTCAGGTGGCGGTGGTGTATTAACCGCTGGAGTAATAGAAATTCTACGACACTTGTGGAAATAAAGGAGATATATGGCGAATAAGTTTGTAACGTTTTTGGATAAACTAGGCGGAGATGCTCTGAAGGTTCTTACTTTTGGGCTTGTAGTTGCTAAGACTGTGGAGCCGGAAGTGGATGTTGCGCTTAATCTGGCTGGGCTGACTGGAGTTACTACTCTTTTTAATAACGTAATCACTCTAGCATCTGGGGCACAGGCGGTAGCTGGGGGAGTTACGGGGACTGGAGCACAGAAGCTGGCTCTAGTAGTTGCTGGAGTCACTCCTCAATTTGAGCAGTTTCTCCAGAATGAGGGAGTTACCATGAATACAGCACAGATTAATGCCTGGGTAAGTGCGGCAGTTAATCTTGTCATGGCAATTCCTGCACCTAGTAGCTCCAGCACCCCGGTAACTATTCCGACGGTTACTCCAACAGCAGAAACAACTAAAAGTTAATATGTTTTCAGCATCCTTAATCGCATTAAGGGACTTCCTGAATGGTATATCTAATACCATTTGGGGAGTCGTCCTCCTTTATGTCGCAGTGGTTATGAAAATGCGGCATGTAGATGATGCGGCGGTTTATTATTTTGCTGGCATCGGATCAACATTACTGGGTGTAAATCATGGCCCAAGCTCCAGTAATAACAGCAATAACACAATAATCACCCCGGAGAAGTAAGATGCCGAAAGCTAGAATTGTAAAACTCGACTGGGGAACTGATCCTCTTAATGAATTTTGGACGCACGTAGAGGAAAATGTCGAGTACTGGCTGAATCGGACTAGAAACTACAGGGAGAATACTCTTAAAGAGTATGCGCGGCTATATAAAGGCACACCAATTGAAAAGGAGAAGAACACTCCTTGGCCTAATGCTGCGAATAATGTAATTCAGATTATTGCCACAGACTCAGATCAGCTTCTCAGTCGCGTAATGGCTATCTATATGATAGATCCATTGTGGGCTTGCAAGCTATATGGTGACTTTGAAGTACCTTCTGGGATCAGCGCAGAGGATATGCGCCTAGAGCTTGAGCGATTTCTAATCGACATGGCGATGGACTCCAGCGAATTGGACTTCTACCGCGTAGAGCAGGCATGGTTTTCTAGTGCGATTCGCAATGGCACTGGGGTTATTAAATTGCCGTGGGAGTATACAGTCGAATCCCAGCTTGCAGATTTGCCCGGCGGGAATATTACTGGCGAGACAGCACAATTCGCGGACCTAATTAAATACGACGGTCCCCGTCCGGCCAATGTCCCGATGAATAAATTTGTAACGAATTTGAATTTTACCAAGCTTGAAGACTCGAATTTTAAGTTCGAGATTGTGACTGTTAATAGATACCAACTTGAAGAGCGGAAACAGTGGGAGATTTTCGATGCTAAAAAGTTGGATATTATTATTAGCCATCCAGATAGGCAAGGTAAGGCAGTATTGCAGGAATGGCTTCTGGAGAATCAGGGCATCACGGATTACGTTGGGTCTTCTGGTCTTACTTCATCGGATGAGTATGATTTAGTTGAAGGCCAATGCACTTACTGGCATAATGGTAAGAAGTTCTCAGTGATGTTTACATGGCATCATTCGACTAAGACTCGTGTTCTGGCGTATTATAATTATTACCCAGATAACATGTGTATATTCGAGGACGCAAAGCTAGCGTATGATGATGACCAGTATTTAGGTTATGGCTTTGCAGAAATGCTTCAGGGCTATCAGGATGAAATCACAACTGCACATAACCAAAGAACAGATGCTGGTACTCTTAATAATACCACTGCTTTTCGAGTTAATAAAAACAGCAAGCTTCATTCTATTCTTACTTTTTATCCGGGGGTAATGGTTCCTGCGGATAAGGATGAGATAGAAAGATTAGACACGTCAAATGCACATGCACAAGATACTAATTCTGAGACACTTACTAGAGGCTATGCCAAGGAACGCTCCGGTGTTGATAGTGCTATGGGCGGGGCTGGTGGCGGGATTGTTAATCAAAAGCGCGGTATCTACTCCAGTCAAGGTACCTTTTCAGTCATGCAGCAGCAGAATAATCGTACTAGTCTCAGGACTAGTGACATGCGGAGTGCTCATACTAGAGCTGGTGTAAAGTTCGCTAAGATGTATTCCTACTTCGGTCTTGGGAATAAAATCCGCTCGTATGGGGATAATGCTGAGAAGATTAAAGAAGCACTGAAGGCGATTAAATCCGGTAAGCTTGGATTGATTATTCGCCCTGCTTCGGCATCTATTAATAAGGATATCGAACGACAGAATGATATCCTTATGTCCCAGACACTTGAAAAGCTCTATGCTGGGGATGCTCAGATTATTCAGTCACTAACTACAGCAGGAATGCCGAAAGAGTTGTCTGAGTACTACATGGAAGTATTGAAAGCCAAGAATAGCTTGATGCGACATATACTCCGAAACTTCGGACATGATGACGTGGAAAGATTAATTCCTGTGCCTTCATTCTTAAAGGAGAATAAGAATGCTGGAGCCATTGGAAACGGCGCGCCAACTCAATCCCTTGGTAGTGGAAATGGAGGGGCAGGAGGCGTTCAAAATGCTAATCCGCAAGAAGGAGCAGGTGCTGGAACTGTTCCGGTCGGAGACGGGCAAAGTAGTAATCAACTACCTACTTAGTGAACGTGCTGATTCTGTAGAGCGATTGGTGTATAAAACGGATATGAAAGACGAGGATCGTGGGCTGCATAGGGGTAAAATCCAAATGATAGACGCGATTCTCAATCTTCCACAGACGGTTAATATCAGACTGAAAGTCGAGTAAAGGAGACGTAATGCCAGCAAATTGGATAAGACGAGCAGATGGGACGGAAGGAGTGGATGATGCTCCGAAGTTCGGAGAAATTAAACCAGAGCAGATTCAAAGTGCAGTTAAACCGCTATTAGATGAAATGCGGACTGCGAATGAAAATGCGATGAGGCCGATGCTTGAGTTTTTTGAGCAGCAGAAAGCTGAGCGGGATCGTAAAGCTGCGGCTGAGGAAGCTGCTAGAAGGCAGCAACAGCGAACAGATAATGAAGTTAATCCAGAAGATTGGATTACTGACCCGATGAATGCAACCCGCAAGCTGATGGAACCATTGCAGCAGACGAATGCTACGCTGGCCGCTATTATAGTTCGGGATAAAACTCTTGGTAAGATGGAGCATTATTCGGACAATCCCGCATTTGCTGCGAAGGTTGATGCTCTTATCGCGGCTCAGCCATTGCAGAATCAGTCCAATGCCCAAGTCATTATGAACGCATATAAAAGCGTTCATTATGATATGCGTGAGGAACTGGCTGAGGATAAGAAAAAGCGTGAGGCTGCTGGAGCTTCTTTCAGTAATAATGGGACCGGTGGGCATAGCGGAAACAGAGCAGACGAATCCGCTGAGACTCTCTCTGATGAAGAAAAGGTTTATGCTAGGAAGTTTGGCATAAGCGAAGCTGACTGGATCAAGCAGAAGAGGGAGTTGGAATATGTCTGAGATTATCGACACTGGTGGAAGTTTGGATGCTGAGGATAGTGTAATCTCAGCTATGGATGCTCTTAGGAATGCCCCGCAATCTCAGGGGCTTCCTGATGTAGCTGGACGTGGGATTAAACGTATTCAGCCAAAGCCAATTCACGTAGAAGCGGGGAATGTGGTAACTGCCGCTAATGCAGAAGAAGAAGCATTTCGTGAAGCTGCGTATAATAAAACCCCAGCCGATCTTGGTACTGGGCCTGTATCATTAGATAAAGTCAAGGTTGTTGATTTTGCTAATCTCAATATGGATGATGTTTATAACCTAGACATCCCCATCGAGGCTAAAGCATTTGGTGCCACTGATCCATTGAAGGTTGATTTAATTGACAAGAACTACGAACCCCGCTGGGTCTATAAAAGTCCTCGTCGTTTGGGACAGATGCTAACCTACGGATTTATTTACGTTGAGCCAAAGGATTTAGCCAAGAGGCTAGAAGTCGAAGTTCAGGCTGATGCTTCGGGGCATTTTTATATTGACGACGTTGTACTAATGCGGATACCTAAAGCAATCTACTATCCTGCATTAAAAGCTGCACACATGCGATCAGTACAAACCATGCGTAATGCTCAAGCAACTGGTAGTAAGGTAGCTAACGAGTATATGACCAAAAATAGTTCTGATTTTGCCGAAGCGCATGATCAAGGCAAGATTAGCTTCTACAAACCCAACATCGAAATCTAACATCGAGGTAATATAAATGCCTACGCTTTTTAACACGCATGAGCAGATTGGGGCAATTGGGACGGTTAGTGGGAATACTCCGTTTACCCAAGCTCTATCTGAGGCAGCTGCACAGACTTTCTTTCAGGGAGTTCCTGTACAGCTTAATGGTGCTCACTTTGTACAGAAGTGGGACGGTGCTACTTTTACTGCTGGATTGCTTGGATTCTCGCTGGCGTTTGGGCTTAATTTGCCTTCCGCTGGCGCAGGAACCCCTGGAGGTTATAGCCAAGTTGGCCCTCCGGGAACTACGACTACTTATGGTAGCGTCCCGTATCAGGCTAGTGCGGTTAATATCCCGCTCGGCGCTCCGCCTTCTGATGGTCGGACGTATTTTGAAGCAGCTAATAATGACACCATCTTCGAGGGCCAGTTTGATAACTCCGGTGGTGCTGTGGCTGCGGATTATACGCCAACGCTGCTTGATATTGGCAAGCAGTATGGTCTAGCTTTTGATGCTTCAGGGTATGCTTATGTCAATAAAGCATTGGCCACTCCTGGAACAAATACAAATGTTATTATCGTCGGCATTAACCCCGTGGATCTTGTGCAGGCTGGAACTCCTAACACATGGATTCCCGGTGCTCGCGTTCGGTTCCAAGTAATTCCTGCTGCACAGCAAGTTTACACTGGATAAGTAATTAAGCCCTCCCCAACTTTTAACTAGAGGATAACACAGATGCCTACACAAGTACGTGGAGCATTTCCTAAGCTGCTAGCGGCTGGATTGCACAAAATTTATCTTGATGCAGTTGAGACGGAGCAGCGGGCGGAAGAGTTCCCAATGATTTTCAACGTCGAGACTTCTAGTTCTGCTTATGAGCAGGATGTAAAGTTCTCAGCATTCGGGCCATTGCAGGAAAAGCCCGAGAATACTCCGATTGCTTATGCTAATATGGTGCAGGGTGGAGATAAGCGGTATCTCCACCTGACATACGGCCTTGGTGTTCGGACTTCTAAAGAGCTTTATGATGATGATAAGTACGGCATCATTAAGAAAGCTCCAGTTGCTCTGGCTAGGTCTATTCGTTACACGAAAGAAATCGTGGCAATGAATGTTCTGAATCAGGGCTTTAGTGCGAACGTGACTACTACTGATGGCGTTTCGCTGTTTAATAACCAGCATCCGCTGCTTGGTGGCCCGACTGCTACTAATATCGGTCCTGGGCTTACTAATATCGTCAGCGCGGCTGGGACTTATCCCAATACCCCGACGACTGGTATTGATTTGTCCATTACCGCGCTACAACTTGCTACTAATCAGTTCGAACGCTTGATTGACTCTCAGGGACTTCCGATTGCTATTCGTCCTCGGATGCTGGTAATTCCTCCTGAGCTTAAATTCATTGCGCGTGAATTGCTTGGTTCTGCTGGTAAGCCGGGTACTTCTGATAATGATATCAATTCTCTGCTTGGTGAGGATCTTACCTTTATGGTATCTCACTATACAACTAGCCAAGGTGCTTGGTGGTTGCTGGCGGATAAGCGGTATCATTATATGAAGGTGTATATGCGGCAGGCTCCGAAGTCTTCTTATGATGACGACTTCGATACTGACGCGATCAAGCAGAAAACTACGATGCGTATGTCCGCTGGTGCTACCGATTGGCTCGGCACCTGGGGATCAAACGGCCCGTAGTTAGCAATTAACTCCCTTAATAGCCCTCCCCAAGGAGATTGCACGAGGGAGTTAATAGGTGGGGAGCGGGGTGAATCTCCCATCCCGTTCCCACCGCATTGGAGGAATTATGGTACTTAGTCCGGCGGGTGAGGATTTAATTGAGGGTTTTGAGTCATTACGCTTGGAAGCGTATAAAGACTTACGTGGGATTTGGACTATTGGATTTGGGCATACAGGTGGGGTGAAAGAAGGAGATACTTGTACTAAAGTACAAGCTGATCTCTGGTTTATGCAGGATAGTCAAATCGCGCAAGCTACGGTTAATAACAGCATCAAAGTACCAATGAAGCAGAATGAGTTCGATGCTATGGTTTCTTTGGCTTATAATATCGGTGCTCATGCTTTTGCGAATTCTGAAGTGGTTATGCATTTTAACGCTGGCGATCAACTTGGTGCAGCTAACGCGTTTCTCAATTGGCATACTCCTAATTTAATGAGTAGGAGAGTGAAAGAAAGACAATTCTTTCTGAGGGCGGCCTAATGCCTCAAGATGGCGTACATACATTTAATCAAGGCGCATGGCATTATTGCGGGAGATGTGAGCGCAGGGCTAAGTTAGATTCTGAGCTACAGTGGCAGTATTCTATCTTGGTTTGTAATGATTGCTTTGATCAATTCCCAGTTCTAATAGGTTCCATTGAGCAGAATCAGGCAATTGCATTAGCTACTATAGTGCAAGAACCTGATCTGAAACCGAATGACAAGCTAGTAAATCCGACTGTCGAAATTGACAACGGAGATATTCTCCTCTAACCCGCGATGCGGCGCACTGTAATCCGCAAAGATGGAGTAATAATATGGGACGTACAGCAGGATTTTGGGAGCAGGATAGTGCATTTCCTGATGGGCTAGTGTTTATTCCAGCATCTGTTGGACAGGTTACAGCCGGTGCAGGTGTATACGCAAGACAGGGGCTTGGACTTGTTGGCGTTACTATGGTTACTGGGCAAACAGTAACTTTTGATGTTAATATCTCGCACCTGATCCATAGATTCGGGAAACAGGATGATGGACAGCAAGCATTTGGCGCGGCTACTCCTTCTGCTGCTGGATTCCAAGGTCAGCAATCGCTGCCGGTATCTGGTCCTGCTCCAAATGGGCCATTTGCTACTAACTGGCAAGCGTCTGGTCGACCACCGTTTGCGAATGCTTCGCAGTTTGCAGTTCCTACTAGCAGGCCAAAGGGTATTTTAATTAATGCCATTACACCAGTTTTCTCAGTAACTGGGGCTGCGCTTACTTCAAATAC
>QGNH01000628.1_pt2 | contig 26352 bp, 42 predicted proteins | sample 1735481 | NCBI WGS metagenome assembly QGNH01 (sample SAMN09239004, study PRJNA386568) | Viral metagenome, whole genome shotgun sequencing project.
AAATATGTAGTTATTGCGTTTGCATAGATTGATTTACCGTTTAGGCCAAGGTTTTGGGTATGGCTATCTTGGCCATGTTCATTCGCGTCATGAAATCTTAGATAGCTGAGAGAAGCCTCTGGACTAAAAATCCAGGGGCTTTTTTACGTTTGGACTACAGGGGCATCAAAGTTGAAACCATATTTGCTTTATACTGGCCTTAAAAGCTCAGCAATCGACTCATTTACAGACGCATGACGCAAACGAACATGGTCAAGGAGGCCAAGAAAGCCATACCCAAAACCTTGGCCTTCTTGGCCGCCTTCATTTCCTAAGCAGCAGTACCACCGCTAGTCGTGGGCTTTNNGTGGGCTTTGTTTTAAAGCATGCTTTGTTTTAAAGCATGCTTTATTTTAAAGCATACTGATCGACTCATTTACAGACGATCGTCTAAGCACTTAAACTTACTTGCATATTGTACCCTGGCGCGGAGCATATATCATTTCCGTAATAGGCGGCGCGAATTTCTAATGCGTCCGCATTTCCAACTCTGAGGCCTTCCAAGCCCTCCATTCCGTACGTGAGTATATGCGGTGCTTTACCTAATGTTCGCATTTTCCATGTATCCATGGTCAAGCAAAACGCAGTTTGTGCAGGGCAGCTTCTGTCCGCAAGAACTGGGATTTTGCCATAAGCCGAGTGGAAATGAATCGCTTCAAAAGCTACTTCCACTTCATCGTGCTCTAGTTGTACGTATTGAACCTTAGCTCCAAGCTCATTGATAAGAGTCGTATAAGACACGAAGTCTAACACGATCAAATCAAAGCTCGCTCCTTCTCGGTTACCAAAGCCCAATGCATTGGTAATACCTTCAGAGATTGTTTGGCTAAGTGCCGAATAGCGCAATGCACCCAAACGAGTAGGATCAGCCGATCTATTAACACCCCAGAAATTATCTGTCGTAGGAGGATCAATAGAAGGTATCCAAGCAGCTAGACCAGATAGGCCCAACATACCCGCAATCGTCGAAGCACCAGCAATCCCGATGTCGCCCAATACTTGCAGGAAGCTTGCAGCTACCCAGCTAGATTGAGGAGCACCTTGAACTACGGTTCCAGAGATAGCGCCAGTTCCACGGTTTACCGAAGTAATTTGGATCGCATCAATGGTTCCAGGACTGTTTTGCAGAGCGGCACCGCCATCGGTAGCAGAAGCCTGCAAGGTCATTCCCACCTCGAATTGCACGATTTGCTGTGGATTGCTCAACACAAAGGACAACGTAGGACTGGAGTAGGTCACTCCAGCACTGGAGATTGCGCCTCTGGAAGCTGTGCCCCCAGAAAAGCTCTCAAATGCCATGTTGTTGCTTAGGTTGCGAAAGCCATTGTCCAAAGTGCGACTAGCTTCGTCCACAAACGCGCCTGCGTTTGATTTTGTTTGTTCCATCAACAAATTTGTAATCGTGACAAGCTGATAATCCTGAACCGCGTACACGAAGTACGAAACTACAGAAGAAGCAGTTTGCTGATTCTGAGCGTTCGCGAATACGTGCGAACGTCCTGCTGGATTTCCGTCAAATTGTTATCCTAAAGGCTTTTTATCCTCTAGCTCTTAAACTTCTTTAAGTACCGAATTGCCATTTCAAGTCTATCTTTAGTACATATTTTTCGTTTAAGTTCGGCGTACATTTTCACTCCTTAGAGTGTCGGAAACTCTTGGTGTCTTATATCCTACTTGTCTTACATTCACAAGTAGATTCATCCACTACGCTCTACGAGGTTTCGGATCTTAACCCTAACTTCTCTCGGTATTAGCATCTCAGCCTTCACCGATATTTCCCGATTTTACTTGAGCAAGCGGTTCACTCAAGCGGTACAGGTATATACTTCTATCTCCTATACCTTTGCAGGCAAGTAATTAACCAGCAAAGCCATCCGGCGACTCATTTTTAGGAATCATGGCCATGTACGGATTTTTCGCATAGACAATATTTTTCATGTAATCTTTATCGTCGGTATAAAGTTCTTTTAATGCCGCAAGCTGATTTGAGCTATTGGCATACACTGCAGAAATAGACATATTTTATTTACCTTTTCAAAGTGCCATTGAATGCCGCCATAGCTCTAGCCTTTGCAGACATCGGCGCTGTGGCGTTATCTCTAGCGGTTAGTGTTCGCATGGTTCTTTGCGGTTGTAACTGCTGAGTAGGCTGAAGATATTTGGTCTTCAGTTTTTCACTTTTGAAATACCGTTCGGCATCTTTGATGAGTTCTTCTTCTACTTGGTTCATGACATCGGCTACTTTTAGGACTTGCCCAGTAGCTTTGTAATGCGCATGAATTTTCCTTAGTACCTTTTCAAATCCGTCTGTGGATCGTATCTGTTCATAAGCTTCACCATCTTTAGCGAGAGCCTCCGCTTCGTGTAACATTTCTGTTAGCGCGGATTCCTCTTGTTGCGTTTGTTGCGAGGTAAAACGGTTATCTACGCCTTCTTTAAGGGTTTTGATTTCGTTTCTGAGCGCTTCAATTTCGGGATTGCTTTGACCGTTAACGATACGTTCGGTTAAGGAGTTATAGAATTCTTCACTATCAAGAAGACCTGCTTCTTCCAAAACTTTCAATGTCTCAGACTTGAGCCTAGACGTGGGTATAACATCATTAGCTGCCGCCAACTTTGCTTCCGCATCCGCCATTAGCTTCTGAGCCTCGGCCTTCATAACTTGTGCTGAGCGCTTCTCTCGTGCGAGAGCTGCCAATTGAGGAGACAGGGGTTTGATAACTTCAGGCTCTGTCTCAGTAGTGTCGGGAATGCTGCTTTCAGGCTCTTGGACAGGCTCTGGTGCCATAGGAGTAGCGTTGGTCTTCATCGTGATTTTGCGAGTGGACTGGATTCTGTCTGCCTGTGGATCGGTAGGCTGAACGTATTCTTTGCCTGCTGCTATTGCTGTGGCCTTGGCTATTCTATCCGGGGAAACCGACCTTCCGACTTCAACGGAGCCGATATTTTGACCAGGGTTTCCCGCAGAGCCCGCGGCAATTGGAGTGATTTTCATACTATTCCTTTAGTTTAAGCAGCGGGAGCACTCTGAACGGCATTAGGCACTAGCGGTGAACTAGGTAGCGGTTGTGCGTTGGCTTGTGCTGGTATCGGTGCAGGAGGCATTGCTGCTTGTTGGATTGCTTGGATTTGCGTAAAGAACATTCTAAGCATGTCTGCTTTACGTTCCTCTAGGTTAGCGGCTAAGTAAAGATTAATGTATTGGATAACTAGCTGGTTAGCCAATTGCAGATCCATAAAGACATCGGGAGGAGTGTACTTGCCGTCTTCCACTATGCCGTCGAGTATCTTAAAAATGCGTTCCTCGGAAGCGTTGTCCAGGCGTTCGTTTTGCTCTAGATCAGGGAAGTGCATGAGGCGTCTGCCTTCTTTGATCGTTAGCATTCCGGCTTGCACTTGTTCGGTGACTATTTGGATTCTACCTGCTGGAGTTCTCGGCAAAGATGATTCGTTAAAACACTGAATAACGAACGGATCTTTTAGAAACTTCATAGCTGGCAGGTCGATTTCTTTAGTTCCATCTTTGTTCGGATAGACAGTTTGGTACTTGCCATCTCGTTTGGCTATGTCCATTGCCGTATCCGCTACCAGGTAAGCCATGTCTACAAACACGTTAGAGTATTTCTTGGAAACTGTGGCCATCCGATCGGTAGAAATATCGTCGTAGGATCTGAGAGCAGCGCCGGAGTTTAAGCCTTGAGGCTTTTGGCTACTGGACTGCATCATGGAAACGCCGCATTGCTGAAAGCCGTATTGGATCAGCTTATCCCGTTCGCTATAAAGCTCAGGAGCATTGCAGGGAGCTACTTCGTAAGAAGGCTTCACTCCTGTGAAGTTACAAATCACGCCCAATTGGTTGTTAATCGTAGTTTTAGTGACTTTTGAATTGTTCTCGATGAATACGCGGGGAACACCGACCAGGGTAATGGCTTGGGAAATGGTGAACAGGATTCTGTTCAGTGCCATTTGCGTACCAAAGAGCTGGGTAGCTAAGCTTTGGCCAAAGAATCCGATATACGGATCTGAGTAGTTCATGAATACGAAGGGGAACTTTGGCTTGTCCCAAGGCTCGTCGAAAATTATGCCGTTTACCGTGGCTAGAGTGTGACGGCCCGATACATAGCCGTGTGCTTCGGGATCAGGCCCAGAGGGAAGCTTCCAGCCTTCTACCACCATGATTTGGTCTGCCGTAGTTCTGCCACTGTCGGGAGCATTGTCGGGATAGCTGGCAGGCGTTTGCTCGATAAGCCTGGCTACCTTTTTCTCGCAGTTAGCGATTAGCTTATCGCGATCCATAAGCTTGAGCTGAATCATGCTTTGGGGATCACCGTTAATGGAGTCGTTATCGTCTATGAAGAGGTCTGTGACCATGACTCGGTCGATGGAAACTTTGCCGTCTTCACCTTCGTAAACCTTAAGAGCGCCTGTGCCCATGACGATAGCATCGCGCAACATTTTGCTGGCTTTGTCATAAGCTTTAGTCTGGTAAAACTCGCCGAGAATGAATTGGTTTAAGCGCTGTGCCAAGTGCCTTTGCTTATAATCTGCGCCATCGGTCAAAAATTTTGGCTCTGGACGGTCTTGGCCGATTTTGCTTAAAAGCGTGTCCGTGCACGCCTGGATTAAGTTGAAAGTAGGCCGATCTTCGGGAAGAGTTTTGGTGCGGTTCATTTGGCTAACATTGCTGCCAGCGTAGGAGTAAATAGGTAGTCCGCAATACATGCGCACGTTGGCGGCTAGTTGTCGGGTTCTGTAGGTCTGATTTGTCTTCAAATAGCTAGCAGTTCCGCATAGTTCCACCGCAAGTTTTGTGTCGTCTTCGGCCTTCCACCATTCCGCCAACTCTCCACGTCCAGAAAGGTCGGTCTTCGGCTTGGTCTTCATAACAATTTTGCTTACTTGCGGCTTAGCCTTGGAAATCTTCATTGCTCGTTAGCTCCGGGCATAGATGAGTAATACATGGCTTGCTCGTCAGTGAGTTCGGTTGGTGCGGCGTCTTCCGCAACCGTTCCATCGTCTCTTGGAAGATCGCCAAACTTAAACGCCATGCCGAGTAATGAGCATTCGACTATGCCCTGCTTGCGACACATCTTTAGAAGGCGTTCCAGTTCCTTGACGTTAGGAAGATCCATTATCTTGCGCGTCTTTTCATGATTTTGGAGATGACATCGCCTTCTTCGTCGCCCGAGTTCTTTCCCGTGTAGCTGAAGTCTAGGTCATCTTCTTTATTCAGAACGTCAAAGTCAGCTGATTCAGAGTCAGCGATAGGCTCGTCTTCATTGGCTACCATGCCGCCACGACTCATCTTCTTAGCGTCTAGGTATTTGATCGCTTGCTGGATCTGCTCTGGAGAGTAAGTCATATCTAAGTTTTTCTGAATGCGCTCCCTTGTTGGATCGGGAGTTGGTTCAGGAGTTGGTGTAGGCATAGGCTCGACCTTGCCACCTGCTGCCATTCTCTTGCCCATGACTTTGGAAACAACATCACCGCCATGAGCCATTTTAACGGAAGAAGGTAAGTCTTCCTCGGCTCTTTCCCCGTACTTTGGAAGAGGAGGTCTAGCCGCGGCTTCGGTGTCTGCATCCTGCTCACGCTCTAAGTTACGAGTAATGGCGTTAGTATTACGCTGGAAAAGGCTCATGTCTGAATCACCAAGCTCTTGCTCGCCTGGATTGCCAGTGTAATCTCGCTCGCCATCGCGCATAACCTTAATGCCGTCCTCACCTACCGTTACGCGGCTCATGGGAGCTATGCTGCCTTCTTCTACCTCGCCGCCATCGTCGAAGTGATCGGGATATCCTTTAGGCATGGCTGCTCGATCTTTGATGTTAGATTTGGGAATTGTCTTTGCTAAAAAATTATAGGCAGGATCATTTTCGCGAACTATTGCGCCCATCCTGCTTATGCCACGCTTACGATCTTTGTCTCCTTCGTCCGTATTTTCTTTATGAATCCCATTAGAAAAATCTGGTGTGTGACCGACTTCACCACCATGCCCCATTTTCTTAGCTTTGCGTGTAAACATTAAGCTTCTCCATCTTCTGAATGTGGTTGTTTTTCTAAAAGGTCGAATGCAGCTCTAAAGGCTTCCGCCGCTGCTTTGTGATCACCAGACTTGAGAGCATTGCTTAGGTCTTCCATAGCAAACTCAAGATTATCGGTGCTTTCACCCTCGTCTGATTCGCGTGTAATGGTTTCTATTGGTTGGCTAACGCCTGCTTCTTTTTGATTTTTGAGAAAAGGGATCATGAAGAACGTGGGAATGCTGCTTAAAGGATACCGAAATCACCTAATTCAGGCCATTTTCCATCGTTTTCCTGAAGTTTTTCGCGTTCTTTCTCCCAAATGTTGTCTGCTTGCTCGTTGTACCAAGCAACAGTCCCCAACGGATGCTTGGGAGCTAGCTTGTCGGTGAGCAATGGCCTGCTCATTAGTCCGTAACGTATCATGTCATAAGCATCGTCGCCGGTAGTAGGATCACCTTCCACCGCGTCTTGCTTCAATACGTCCTCGACACGGTTAGGATCGTGCACCATACGGCTAAGAGTGTCATAAGAGATAGGGCAAGTTTTAAAGATATAGAACCGAGGTTTTTTGTGTTCTCCCCGTGGAGCGAGATAGCTACGCAGATGAGCTGCGCCAGCAATGCGATCAATAACAGCTTGCTTGAGAAAAATTCCATGGCTTAGAAACTCCTCTGCTACGGTTGGTGGAGTACCCTGCTGCGCATTGATTACTGCGGAACGCTTGGCCCAGCAGTCATGCCCAGCGGTGAATGTAATGTCCTTTGAGTCAGGATGCTGATTAATGATTTCTGCCAGTTGATCGACTCGTTTACCTGCTTGGATATATTCGCGGTAGAGGTAAGTATTTCCATCCTCGTCATTGGCGAACCATCCAACGGCTGCTGGGTGATTGTAACCAAAGTCATAGGCTCCGAATCTTTGCCAATGCACGGGTAAGGGGAAGGGATCAATGAAATGGATATCTCTGCTGAGTTCATTATAAAACTGGCCTGCCAGTATGTCCCAGTCTCCATAGAGATAAGCCTTTCTGAGCGCTTCACTTGTTTCTGTGTTTAGCCTGTGAACGTAATCAGGATCATTGTCAGTTAAGGCTTTGTTATCGGCAATGAGCGCTTGGATAAAGTGATAGTCACCAGGTCTTTCCCGTTCATTGTAACGTTTATCAATGAAAAGTCTTTTAATCCATCCATGTCCCAAGCCGCCTGGATTGAAGGTAAGAGCACAGCGTGCAGGTATTCCGCTGATACTGGATCTATTAGAGCCGAGTAGTGTACGAAACATTGCTTCTGTCCATTGGCCTGCTTCGTCAATACCCAGGTCATTGAGTTCCCGGCCTTGGTAGAGGTAAACATCTTGCTCATTCGTGCAATGAGAGAATTGAAGAGTGGAGCCATTGGGTAGAGATAACAGTTTCTTGGATTCATTCCAATACTCTCTCAACGCTGGGTGTTCTGCGAATAGTGGGCGAATGTGATTTGCTTCTAACTCTGGGAAGCTTTTACGAAAGATAGCTCCAGTAGAATTAGGATATGAGAATCTTCTAGCCAATAGAATGTTGCGCAGAGAATAGGATTTACCTCCGCCTTTAGCGCCACCAAAGCCAGTGATAGGATATTTCTGGACGGCTGCTTCAAAATCTCTTTGCTTTGGCTGCAGCCAAGTCTCAAGGCTTATCTTCATAGCGCTTTAAGCACATCTCAATGGACATACCGCCTGAGTGCTCAACGTTCTCCTTAGGCTTACCAATGGCGCGATTAAGAATCTGCTCTAGTGGCCCTAAGTCACCCTTTTGAATTGCCGTAGCAGCTGCCTTGGCGATCCATATGCGCATTACGCTTGAGGCAGGATTAGAAACTATGGACTTTAGTCCTTCCACATTGCCTTCAAGGATCAAATCGGCAACCTCTTTATAAGTTGCTGCGGTAACTTGACGCATGATCTTGGTATCTTTGGAATGAGCGTTAGCTCCACGAGGATTTAGCACCTGACCTTTTTGGATTGGTTTCCCTCTGCCGCGTCCAGCCATATTTGCTTATACTGGCTTTAAAAGCTCAGCCTTTCTGTTTATCAAAGCGGAGTATCCTGCTTTGTTAACGTATAACTTTTCTTCTTTTATGAGATTATTTTTTACAGCGCTCAACATCGACCTTTTGCCAATTTTAAAAACCAAGCGAAATCTTTTGTCGGGAATATTGTATTCGCTGATAAATACTGGCTGTTTTTGCTCATTGGCCCAGTCTAGAAATTGTTTTGTGTTGAATGAATTTTGATAATCGGCAGTCCCGGCATACGGAGGATCGCAGTATATAATTGAGTTTTCCTTCAGTGGAACGGCATCGTAAGAAGTGTTATAAAACTCCAACTGCTGCAACCGCTCCAACTGCTGCAACCGCTGCAACTGCTCCAACTGCTGCAACTGCTGCAACTGCTGCAACTGCTCCAGATTATCCGTTTCTTCCAATTGTGCTGATTGCTTTTCATTCAAATATGGATATAAAAACTCTGGAATTTTTGTAACCCTAAAGCGTTCGATCTTATTTCGTAAAAACAGCCTTTTGTCTTTAATCGAATACCCGTCCTTAAATGCAGTCATTCCTAAGACTGCTTCCGCTAAGGAATCGAATTTGTTAAAGACAATCGCGTTATGCATTGATTTTTTATAAGGTTCAATTTCTTTAGAAAATAAGTAATTCTCGCCGTTATTTCCAAAAGACCACAGGCATTTTACATAAGCATCTTTTTCAACTTTGGCAAAAAACTCATCTCTGGAAATAAAAGGAGGTTTGAAAACATTGTAGTTAAATTCACCACTGATTGCTTTCTTAATTAGCTCGCAAATTCCTGTCCGTAATTCATTGAAGTGAAAATGCCTGTAATGGTTTTTTCTGCGAACCAGCATCGCGTGAGTTATGGAAAACCCGCCTCCAAATAAGTCGTAAAAGTTTTCTGCGTTAGGAAATATCTTTATCAGATCATTGCAGATGGATGACTTAGATCCCATGTAGGGAATTCCATATTCTGCCATTATTTCACCCGTACAATGTAGCCGCGACTAAGTAAGTCGTCTTTGATATCATTCATTTCCATATCGTTAGGAAATTGCACTTCGATTATGTATTTCTTTTCTGCATCTTCATTTTCTTCCATCTCGTCTAGAACTTGTTCCGAAACATCTATGGTAAAATTCTTTATGCCCAACAGATCAAGATCAAAGTGCGGCCCTAGATTGCCTAAGTCTGCATTGATACCGCTGAAGTCTAGCTCTGCCCATAGCGCTATCGCATTATCGCTAGTGAGAAATGCATACTCCTGTTCCTCTGTTTCAAAGTCTTGGTAATCTACTGGCACTTCTTTAAGCTTGAGCTTCTTAGCTGCTTCTAGTCGGCCATGCCCTGCGACAATGAAACCAGATAGATTGCTTATAATTATCGGATGTCTGAATCCTTGATATTCGATTACCTTCGCCAGTCGATCTATCTGCTCCGAAGGATGCTTATTCCGGTTCTTTGGATGAGGTTTAAGATCCTTGACTGGAATCAGCTTCTTATATTCACAGAGTATTTTCATCAAAACTTCCTAGGCCCCCGTGTGCCATTGCCTGTGTTTACTTCTCCACCGACTATTCGTGCGGTAGCAGGTGGGAGAATGGGAGCTGCTGTTGGAGGAGCTGGTTCTACGGGTAGCATACCATGTCGCTGCATAGCGGCCAAGGTGCTGGGAGCTTGTGCCAGAGGAGGAGTTATATTTTGTACATACGCAGGCTTTTGGCCCAAGTTTGCTTCCACTTCTCCTATGCGCTCTAGGCAGGCTTTCTTAGCTGCTGGAGGCAATTTATGGGAGAGCACAAGATCTAAAAGAAACCTAATCTCGGTCATTTCGATCTTCCCACCAGATACTAAATCGATAGAGTAGGTCTGATATGTCATCAATTCTGCGTTGGAAGAAGTTACGGCCTGGAGGCTCTTCTCGTTTACCTGGTTCCGGTAATGTTGAGTTAGCTATCGCGGTTAGCTTCTTGAGCTTGCTCAGTTCCTTCAGGTTAGGTTCATAAGGCTTGGTGTAGGTAAAGGCATGAATGGCGCGTTCTCTGCTCTCAGAGCTAATCCCCGGAGCTTTAGAGTCACCCAGTGTGTTCTTTTGGCTCTGACGCATCTTATTGTAAACAGCATATTCTTGAGGAGATAGATTACGCGCAGCAGTTAGCTCGTCTAGGTTTTTGGCGTCCTTAACTGCCAAATAGTCTGGATTCATAGGTCGTAGGACGTACTCTAGATCATCTTCGGGTTTTCTGGTGCGTTGGGCAATCATGGCGTCTTGAGTCGATTTTGGCTGAAGACTGAAGATGAAGTCTTCCCGTTCCGAAGGCGATAAATCGGCGATGAGCTTGCCGTTGAAGTGAGAAGGAGCCTTCCGTGGTTCCCGATTCAATTTCTTAAGCTCTTTGACCATGTGTTCGCGATAAAAGATATCGTCGGAGGTCGGGACATAGTCCTCTTTAACTGTGCATTGGCCTACTTTGTTCATGCTTTCCCTTTGCCAGGCCCAGCGAATACATGATCCATAGGACTGCCAACTTGCGCGGTAATCTTTGGATTAGGCTGAGTGTTGTGTTTCTTTTCCTCGATCGGTTTGATGGAGTCGAGTTTTGGATGCATGCAAGCTACGTTGGTAGTTGGGATAATCGCTATGTGCTCGTTAAACTTCACTAACAGCTCTTTCTCGGATCTATCATAGACTAAGGTAAGATGCCCTTTAGCTGTTTTTTCTTGGAGTTTTAGCTGCCAATTCGTGCCTCCAAGAAAAAGTGGATGATGTAGTTCAGCGAATGTTAGGTCAATTTTCATAGTGTTCCTTCAGTAGAACGGGTTAAATTTAGCATTAGGAAGTTTTTTATTCCAGATGCTCAATCCTGGTTTTGTTACGTGTGTGATTATGTCTATCTCGCCTGGCACCAGAGAAGTGCCAATGCCTTTGTTTCTAAACTCGTGGTTAACGTGTACGTAGTGCAGGGTACAAACTTCTATTAGGGAAAAGCCCAAGACTACATCGTGGTCTTCGGAGAGCACGGCTAGCCTTATGATGCCGCTAGAGCGTGCTAGTAGAGCGTCGATGTAAACTTGGTATACTTTGTAGTAGGGATCTGGATCTATGAGTTTAAAATACTCGTTACCGTATTTTAGGGATCTGAGCCATTTCGAGAGCACGAGGTTACGGTATTGTTTTGGGATGTATTGGCTGGGAAATGAGATTATGGAATAGGAAGCTTTTTCTTCCTGGAAACCATGTCCATTTGGCTCCACTGTCTTATCTTCCATCTATGCTCATACCTTCTTCGGATGTAGCGTATAGTGTCACGGTTGAATTTTGTCCTACCCAGTGACTTAAGTTCAAGGGAAATATCGCTAATCTTAAAACCTTCTGCGGTTCTTTCCATGATTAAGCGATCAGACTCATCGTCAAAGTGTTGTTCTTTGGCTATAGATTCGGTAAGGATCTGGTAATAGATAGTTCTATTTTCTTTGACCAGCTCAGTGATTTCGATATTTTTCTCGCCTCGGCGATAGAATACAGACATGGAGCAGGTTTTGAGCACGGTAGTCCCTGCTATTTCCTTCTCGATGTCTTTGAAACCGTCTTCTTTTAGAACGTTATCCCAGTGAGCTTTTAGCTCATGAAACGACTTGGCCCTGTAGAATTTCTGCATCTGCCTTTGGAGGAGATGTAGTAACGTCTACGGGTTCTTGTTGCGCCTTGCGAGCGTTTCTTATTTCGGTTCTTATGGCATCGGCCACCTGATTTACGGCATATTTACGCAGGCGGTGGATAAAATAAATATCCGCTTCAAATGCTGTGTTCGGTGAGCAATGCATAAGATCATTTGCTAGAGCAAATTTTTGGGATTCAGCGTCAGCGGGAAGCATAGCGCCTGCGATGATCCTGTCGGACCATTCTTCAAACTCCATTCTTCCGATAGGAAGAGGCTTCTTTTCCGTAAGTTCTTTTTTAAGCATCCACTTTAGCATCGGCTTTTTCCTTAGCGGCTTGAGCTTGCTCTACACGCAATTGAGCGTCGAGCTTGTTGGTGTCTAGGATAAGATTCTTGGCTTTAAGGTGCAAGTCTATGATGCCTTGTTCGCTTACTTTGATGTTGTAGTGCAATTTTCCAGCTTCCCACAGTGTGCGGTTTAGCTCTTCATTTACATCTTGCAGTTTTTCTGCTGTAGTTTGTGCTTTGACTGGTTCCATTATTCCCCCTGGAGATAACTGATTATTTTGTCAAAAGTTTTAGATAGATTGCCGCTTGTGTGCTTATCGGCGTAGGCTTCTAGCCATTTTCTAGTATCAGTAGATATTCTGAACGTGACTGTGGTGTTTTTATTTTTAATTCTTACACGTTTTCGTATTGTTTTTTTCATAGTTAAAACCCTGCCTGGATGTGACAAACAGGCAGGGTAAAATGCAATGTTAACACAGGATCAGCCACCACATTAATGTGGCCTCTTTGGTAAGACAAGGACTTTGTAAAAAAAAGACCTCTCTAAAGCGGAAAGAGGTTGGAGCCGATTGCTGGAGCATTTGCCGTGTTGGAGGTAAATCCCTTCCATTCTAGCTTGTCCCAATAGAAAGCAGAGAGAGGCTAGAAATACCCATAGTATTCTTTCAATCATTTTTGAGCTTTCAGCATCTTGTTCATGATTTCCATATGTTCGTCGAATCTTATATAGGGTTCACGCGGCATAGGCGGCTTGTGGTTAGAGTTCGGCTTAGCGATAGGAGTGAGGTGCGCTACTGGCTTAGATTCGTTGCCTGAGTAGACGTAAGGAGCTGTCATGGAAATGTAGACTATTTTTGGGAATGCGGCTTTAAGCTTTAGCGACATTTTTCTTCCTTTTTCTCCAAGCCGCTTTTTTCAAAGTATCGCCCACGCGACTCCTGCGGAATTGTAAGATATGGCAAAGCTGCGACTTAGAGCACCCAAACTTTTCCACTAACTCCCGCATGTTGCTTTTGTTGTAAGCAGTGCGCTTGTAGAGCGCTCTAATTTGCGTGCAGTCGTCTTCTGTGAGTTTACGCAACATAAATCTCTTTCAGCGCCATGAGCGTTCGACATCTGCCACACATACAAAACCAGTATTCATTTCCTCTATTCCAACATGCAGCATTTTCCATAGTCTCTATAGCTTGTTTTATAATCGGATCTAGTGGGAAATCGTCTTCTGTGAGCTTGGTCATTTCCCCGACTCCTTCTCGCCTTCGTATTTTGCGAGTGCCTCTCTAACGAACACAGCCTGAGCATCCCAGCTTCCGTTAAATGGTTGATTTAATACTATTCGCAAAGCCTCTACCAACTCAGCTACTCTACTTCGCTCTAGCCTCTGGCCGAACTTTGCGCCCTCTTTTTCTCTTTCTCCTTCTTTTTCTTTAAAAAATCTTCTGGAAATTTCCACAGCCCGCATTCTGGGCATTGTTTTTGATATATGCCTTTTGCATTTTGTTTTTCCGCGTAGTCAAAAAACTCTGCATAGCCCATTTTATTATCCACGCAGGTTGTACATTTCTTACTTTTACTTGTCATTTTTTCTGGTTCGTCGGCCATGGTTTACGCCATATAGCCGTTTTTCCACCATTCACGTTGTTGTTTCGTTATAAATCTCTCACAGTCAACTCAAACTCGTCGCAGCCATCTTGCGCAGACATGAATTTCGCAAACGCGACTCGGCTACTTTGTAATGTATTTCCTACCCTCGTCATGCCCAGGAGCACGCAGCCGGTAGAATTATTCTCTATATTTCCGCAATGAAAAAGCAGACCGGTGTGATTCGGTATCCCAATTACTTCAAAAGTATTAAAGCGTAATCCGCTATGCAGAATATGCTCGCCGCGAACGCACTTCCACGCCCCATCGGTGATCTTTGCCGACCATACTGGCGGTTCTGGATCACAGCCTATCTCGTATGCGTGCTCAAGCGTTTGCAAAGACAGCTGCGGGATAGTCCCGTAAATTCCTGTTTCGTCTTTTCTATCTCGCATTAATGTTAGATTCACGATGTCACCTCTTCCCAACCGGAACCGAAACCGTCACCGGAACCGTCACCGGTACCGGAACCGTCACCGTAACCGGCACCGAAACCGTAACCGGAACCTGAACCGTAACCGGCACCGAAACCGGCACCGGAACCGAAACCGAAACCGATACCGATACCGGAACCGGAACCGAAACCGTCACCGAAACCGTTTATCATGATTTCCATTCCAGAATAGACAGCAATTTATCTCCCCATTCCTTAGATACAAAATTTCTAATCTCAAAAGCAGTTAAGGGAGCTTCATCTCTGCCTACTTTTTCCAAGGCATCTTTACAGCCAACCAAACATGCGCCAGTCACGACTCTAAACTCGTTTAGAGTAATTTTACGGTCATGCCCATCTGTCTGTATTGTTTTCACCAAAGCTTCAGCCGTTGGACGTTTACTGGGATCTTTCCAATTTGCGTCGGCTATAGCACTAGCAATGCTATCCCCGTGAGCACACCAATGAGTGCCAGCAAGCGTTACGAAAAAACGTTGCTGTCCGTTTTCTAGTTTGTATTGCTCGACAGTGTGGCCTTCAAGCGTATGACTAATTTTAATTGGCCCGACAACTGATTCTTCTAAGCTGTCGCGATATATTTTTCTAGCATTCATATTTAAATTCATTCTCCTTTTTTTACGAAATTATTACAGACCAATCGGCACCGATACCGAAACCGGCACCGGAACCGAAACCGAAACCGATACCGATACCGTAACCGGAACCGGAACCGGCACCGGTACCGAAACCGAAACCGTAACCTGAACCGGAACCGATACCGTAACCGGAACCGGAACCTATGCCTCTGCCGTCAATCATTTAATTTTTCCAATCCTGAATGCTCTTATAAGCATCTACCGATTACATTTACATTATTTTCCATTTTCTCTTTCTCCTTTTTTTACGAAATTATTACAGACCAACCGGCACCGTAACCGTCACCTGAACCTGAACCGTCACCGTAACCGGAACCGGAACCTATGCCTCTGCCGTCAATCATTTAGCGCCCCATTCAAATCTCGCAATGTTTCCAAAGTTTGCGCGCCTTTTTCCTCTTCATTCGTCGTACTCCAATAAGCACGCAAGGAAGTCTCACCATTCTCTATAAGATGGTTCATGATCTCCATACCGGCTTTTAGGTTAGTTGCCGGATCATAGATATTTTCCAGAGTCAAAGAAACCACAGTAGGACAATCGGCGTAGATTTCATTTTGTGCGTCCTCGGTGCTCAATTGCAGCAAGCCGCGGGATATATTGTTGTCTACAGTTTCGTCCTCTTGGTAATCACATTTAGGATTGTTTCCCGATTCATTCTGCACAATCGCCTTGATAAAATTCACCCAGTAAAAAATCTTCTCCTCGTCGCTGCCTTGGGGAGGCAGCCCAAAGAAATCATTTTTCCACGCGAGCATTGCAGGCGTTAGGTTATCTACTATCGTTTTGTTCCAGTCTAAATTCCAATCCATTTTAACTCCTATGCTGTAAAAGCAAAAACCATCCACATTCCAATACAAATAAATACTAAGAAAATGAGCTTTCTTTCGAGTGTACTATGCATGGCTCCTCCGTGATTTGTTCTATTTTTCTCATGATAAGGGCATTGCAGATCTTGTCTTTAGTTCTACCGTTGTGATTTATAGTCACAAGGTAGGCGCTGGGATAGATTGCTTTCACAACTCCGCGCCATTCCCAATAATCATCTGCTAGCCTTTGTCCACCTGGTTGTTTCTTTCGTTTCTGGTAATCTTGTGTGCTGTGCTTTGAGAGCACAACCAGCACTTGCTCACCCACCTCGTACTTCTCCATGACTCCCCCATATGTCTTACAATTAGTTTCTCTGTTCCGCAACACTAAAATCAAGCGGAAAATCAGTAATGGAAATTTTTGTGTATTCGGAGTCAGCTTTTTTTTTGGAGCAAGCGAGGGAAAATACTTGGCAGTCATCAAAGTCTAATGACTTCTGCAAGCAGTCGAGGAGAAACTTTACGCGGTTATCTAGATCGCCTGCTAGCCTGCTTGGCTGGCTTGGTTTTTTTTTAGTAATCCAATTGCTGGAAAAGAAGTGCAGTTCAACGTGTAGTGTTTTTTCTCTGCCGTAGGGATTTACGCGAATGTTTTTCAAAGCCAATGCTTGCTTGCACAAGATACCCACTTTTTGTTGATAACTTATCCCGATCGGTTTGATGATTTTTCTGAAGCCTTTAAAGATGTAAACATGATTGATCGTTGGAGGTAATCCAGGGAGTGTAATCTCGATAGAAGTCATGCATAGAGTTTTGAAGCTTTTGGCTCGTTTTACAAGTTTGATTTATTGACATGGTGTCCGACTTAAAAGACGCAACTCGGCCTATCCCTGTACTGTATTCCTTTCTTACTTTGTGTTGTTCTGGGGGCTACGGTGGACGTAATTAATTGATCAACTTTAAACTCTAGAATCTAAAGTTCTAATTACGCCCACGGTATTCCCCAGAACCTAATTTGAGCAGGCCGACTTTCTCAAAAGTACCCATCCAAAGTAAAAACCTATCTACTGAACGTAGCTCGCTTTCCTATTTCTAGGTGCATTAAGGTAAACGGTCGGGTTGATCATGGTACTGTCCCTTGGCTAAGCGCAGTTCTGTAAACCTCCACACTGATTAGCCGATCATTAAACCCGCCCTGCTCCTTGCAGGAAAAGGCTCCCCGTAGACGTGTTTCCTCAATAAATTAAGCTAGATTTTACAAGCTGAGCTTAAACATACTTGAGCATGAAATAATGAGTAGACTTAGAAAGCAGGATATGCGACCTTAGACTTACTCATTGTTTTTCATAGCTGTTAAATAGTGTGCAGAAAGCTTAGCCGGATGTCAAACTCTAGCTAAGCTTTTTCTGCTTTTACTTAGCCGTCTCCATTAAATATTTCTTAACATTGTCAAGAATCGTTATCCAAATCCCAGGCACAGGCTTTTTAATTTCCGCAAAATAATGTGTCTTCTCCGCGTAAAAACTGTGCAGGTAGTCTTTGTGGATTGCTCCCAACTTTTTCCCGCCGAGATCTTTTGACGCCATTGGCACTTCCCAGTTGGCTAACGTGTGGTCTATTGCTAGCGGTTTGTCCTTAGCTGACAAGCATGCATTGGCCTCTTTAGGCGACACCACAGGTGCTGTGGCTGGCTTTGACGGCCTCGTGACGTCTGGTAGGTCATCCTCTTTACTTTTCGCAACAGGCGCTGGTTTAGCAGCTTGAGGCTTGGGAGCTTGATCGGGAGGAATGGATTTTCCTTGTGCTGCATTCCCGTCATCATCACCCTGCGTAATCCCAACTAACGCTGCCAAGCTATAACGTCTTGCATAAGACAATCCTGATCCAAATGCTTGTGGACTAGCATCTCTCACCAAGATCGGATGCTCACTTGAAATGAATTGCCCACTTGAATGCAGTAGCAATGTGGTCAAATTCTGACCACTTACAATTTGCGTTATAGATAAGCCGTTACTGCTCAAAGGTATCCTGCACGCGTCCCACACTGACTCTAAATCGGCGTAGTGGCTTTTAAAGTGCGGGTTCACACTATCCGTTTTAGCTTTTCCCAATTGTCCCTGTGCCTTGGCCAAAGCTGTAGCCAATTCATTTATCTGTTCTGATTTTTGCATATGCTTTTACGTCCTTTTTCCATTGCTCCATAAATCTTTGTTTCATCTCGCGCAGTTCTTCCGACTCTTCGTAATACTGCTTTCTACGCTGTTCTTTAATTCCTGCAACCCAATTCAGCTCTGAGAAATCTTCATCGCTGATCATCACTCCACCGCAGGCGCAGGCGTTCTCGTTCGAACTCCTCTTGCAGCTCATGCATGTCCCCATCGCCATTAGGGAGCCTTCCCCGTCACTACGCAGGTTAGGAAATTTGAGATAAACACGATGACGAAGCAAATGACTGCCACCACCGCTATGTAAGCCCATATTCCTATCGGAGCCAAGCCCAAGCCCCATACCACCATGAAAGGTATGCAAAGTATGAACATAACGGATAAACCACCGACTATGCCCTGTAGTAGTTTTATGCAAACGTAAGTAATCGGTTTAGGTTGATGCAAAATCTTCAAAACCACATAGATAGCAGCGCACAGCAAACATATTTTTCCAAAATCTAGATGCATCATAAAATGTCTTCCTCTTTAAAAGCATTATCAGAAAACTTGTTAATATCTGGAAGCGTATATGATCCGTCTTTTGTGCTGTCTATCGCCTCTTTAAGCCGCGACAACATCTCTTGAGCTTCTTTACGATCCAGCTTCATCTGATAGATGCGCTTGTCAATGTCCATAAAGAAGCTAAACTCAGTCCCATCGCAGGCATGAGTATGCAGGTTAAGCCCGTAACCGCTCGTGTGCGCGGTTACTCTGTGCCGAGCGGCACCCAGTTTTTCACTTGAGATTATCATAAGACCACCCGATGGCTTCTTGAGCAGCTTCTACTGAGGGAGCTGTGCATATTGAATCTATGCGCTCGAACATGACCGTTATTCTGCCTTGGCAAACAAGCACTGTCCCTTTTGGGGTCTCGTATACTGTTACCATTTGACCGGTTGAACTTTTGTAACCTGATAATTTAGATATATTTTTCATTTTGTATTTCTCCTGTGAGAGGAGTTATACAATATGTAAGACATATTACAAGCACTATTTTTATTTATTTGCTTATTATTTTAATAAGAGGATACGCCTAATCGAATCAATCACTTGTGCTTGCTGATAGGTACAAGGAGTCATGGAGCACAGCTTTTCTATCTCCTGCTTCACTTTTACCAGGATATCTGAGCTGGTGCACACCGTAGCCGCGCCCTGGCTCATCCATGCGTCCTGAACAGCTTCCCAGCCGGGCCCATCTAAAATATGCTGATTGGCAGTTAGGAAGCTGTCGCAAACTGCCCCAGGCGTTACCCGGAATGGTGCGCAGAAAAGCCAGTCCTCGATGTTGACGGGAGTTTGTGGGGAAGGAGCGGCACAGCTAACCAGTGCTAGGGTTACTGCCATCGTCGCGGGTAACGCTGGAAATTGCGTTCGCAAAAGTCTGCTCAGCCGCGAGAAGCAATACGGGATCATTGGCTTTCTTCGCATTTGCCAAAAGCACTTCTGCATAAGCGACTTTGTTTTTCTCGAAAGTTCCCTGAACATCGATGACAAGAAACGTTTCCCCATTCTGAATACCTTTCACAAAATAGCTGGCATAAATTCCAAAAAAATACTGCCAAATTGGTTTTACAATTGGCAGCGCTAAAATAGGAAAATCTGCAACAATGAGAGCCTCAACAGCTTGCACTCCTGCATTTCCTAATGCGGAAGTTCCCGCTGTGAGAATAGCTGCCACCTTATTGACTGTTGTAGGTGCGCCTGGTGCTGGCATTTTACAGCTTAGCTAATACTGGATCTAAGAAAGCTTGAATAGTTACAAAAATAGCTGCTTCTGCAGGCCATTTCTTTTCAGCCCATAGCAAGAGCGCATCCACTTCAGCTTGGCCTTTTACCACTATTTTTAGGCTTTCCACGGCAGAGATAGCACCTGCGTTTGCGCCACCACCAAGAGATACTTGTCCAGAAACTTGCACAGTAATATCTGCCGCCGATTCGTCCACTTCAACAGTGATAGGCCCGAATGTTTTCACTAATAATTGTACCATTTTATTCCCCTTTGTTTTTCGTTAAATGGAAAAGGTGCATTCCACCTGCTCCCAAAAGTAATGCTAAGCTATGAGTTCCTATTTTGAAATATGGATAAAGATGATCTAGCAATTTTAAAATAAACTCTTCCCTGCTCATAAATTAAAAATATGGAATGTACTGAGTTCCACCATTTACCGTAATCTTGATCCAACCAGCGGGAGTCGAGGCACCCGGACTGTTAGATGCTCCCAACGTTGACGTTCCCGATCCCGTGCCAGTAGCCGTATTCAGCGTATGCTGATTTGTCGAGCTAGCAGCCCCAATGGTAAATGCACCGGCACCTGATACCGCCAACTGTGTTGCTATGGTTCCAGCATTTCGAAGATTCAAATTAAAATTGGCTGTCTCAGAACCGTTCGTGTGCACGGTATGGACTGCCAAAAGCTCACAGTCTACTGCGGTTGATGCCGTAGAGGCTCCAGACATAATAAAACCTGAGTAATCATTCGCAGTAGCAGACAAGTTTCTGCTCATCACAACTGGTAAATTATAAGTGCCGCTATTTCTCACGATGTCAGTTAACGGAGCTGTGGACGTAGAAGTGATGTTAAAATCCCATGTGTAAAGTGGAATTGCTCCGCTAGTACCAAAGCTATGCCATCCTGATACGTAGTAATCATATACGTTAGCGCCCTGTGCAAAATATAAATTAGTTCCATTTAAGCCCCAAGCAAATTGACTTGTAGAACCATAGGCTTCTAAACAAAACATGTTTGCATTGTTTTGCGGCATTTTATAGATAAATGCGCCACCAGCGGCAATGGTTAACTGCCGAACGCCATTACTTTGCAGGTTCAAAAGATTTCCGGTAAAGCCCGAGGCCCCGTTAACTCCACATAGCTCACCAGACGTGCTCCAGTTTGTGCTGGTAGCTCCTGTTGGTTCGATCAAAAATAGAGGCTTGTTTGTGGTAGCGGTTCCAGCGGTATAAGCCGCGCCGGTTAGCGTAACAGAAGGAGTAGAAGCCGCCCCCGCTGTGGAGTGAATTGTCTCGCTAGAAAAAGTCTTAACTCCTGCCCATGTCTGTGCATCGATATCCACCATTCCAGGATGAGAAGCGTCTGCGCTTTGGAAGTAAATCGAGCTGCCAGAAATTACAGCACCGTTAGCATTTACAGTCTGCGAGTCGTAAGTGCCCACTGCGCTTACTGTGCCCGTTACTGAGCTGCTTAATGTGCCCGCCGAAAAGGAAAGCCCTGTGCCTACGGTTACGTTGGCAAACCCACCAGAACTTCCATAGAGAATAGAGCTGCCGCTGGTAGCTGGTGCATAGTCGGTGCCGCTAGTAGCTGCGCTGATCGCTGTTCCATTTCCTTTTAGCAGTCCAGTAATCGAAGTCGTCAATGTGATCGCAGGCGTTGTGGTAGCTGTCGCCACAGAACCTGCAAATCCATTAGCCGAAACCACAGAAACGCTGGTAACTGTGCCGCTAGCTACCGAGGGAGTCGCCCAGGCCGGTGCTCCACTAACAATTGTTAAAACTTGACCGGCAGAACCAAGGGTATTTAAGCCAGTACCACCGCTAGTCGTGGGCAATGCCGTACCCGATAGCGTCAATCCTAAAATTCCCGAAGTCGTAATCGGACTGCCGGAAACAGAAAGAAATGTGGGCGCTGTCAAAGCTATCGAGGTCACTGTTCCACTTCCCCCGCCCCCTCCACCTTCAACGGGTAAATCTATATATTGGCTGCTCATTAGACACCCTTTCCGTTAAATGTCGCGGCAACAGTCGCGGTAGAAGATCCAGAGCTTGAATCGGTGTAAACCATGCGTACCCAGTTATACATGCCGCTAGTCACGTTCCATGCGCAGGTTCCCGAGGCTGTCACGGTAAAGCTTGAGCTAGCTATGTCAGTCCAGTTTGTCGGTGCGGTAGCAGCTCCCGAATAGGCGCCATTCGCCGAGTTATGAGAGTTAGGATCAGCAGAGCATTGCAGCTTGAAAACTCCTGTCGGTGTACCCGTAATCACAGCCTGGATTGCGTAGCCGTAAAGTTGATTTATTTCCAGCGGCGCAAAATTGATATTCGTGTTCAGCACCGTAGCTGTAGCAAACTGGTAATTATAAACTTTCATTTTATTCTCCTAGACAGATAAAAAGTGTTTTGCTCAACTCGTTTGATTGAGTCGTGGTCTTCCCGCTGGATTTCCCGCATCTCCACCAAAACCTCTTTGACTGATTCGTGCTTCATATCGACATATTTTTGAGTCGCAAAGCTGGTATAAGCCCAGCAACAAATGCCGACTCCTGTGCTTGTTGCCCAGATGACTGCTTCAAATCTTTTAAAGAAATTATTCATAAAATTATTCAGCCATGATGTTTACGTAACAACTAGCTGCCGATCCCCCGATATATGACTGCACAGTGACTCCTGAAGTAGTCGCGGTAGTCCAGACTTGTGCGGTGGCTTGTCCTAATTGCGTGACTGTAGTCAGTGTCACAACAGGGACTGCTGAGAAAACAGCATTAAAAGCAACAGTAGCATTTCCAGTAGAATTTACGGTAACGCTAGAAATCAAACTATTTGGATCGTAAATAACTTGTCCGATTGCATATGCAGAAGTCGGAGGAGTGAAATTAGCTGTCCAGCGTGCGATGTTTGAAATTCTAAATTCATCTATCCAGCAATCAGCAAATGCAGTCCACTCAGGATTGGCACCAATTCGGAAAATGTTAGAAACGTTGTTATAATTGGTTGCGTCCGTTCCAGTTCCAATAGATGTCCCGTCAACATAACATGTTACTGTAGTGCCCACTCTTACTACTGCAATATGATGCCAGGCATTTGCCCCTGGTGCTGACCCTCCAGCGATCGGGAAGACAACAGAAGGGTTTCCGAAACCAAAAGTACCAGATGAATTTACGTGAATAGTCCAGGCATTTGCAGTAGTCCCATATATACCCGCTAAATTTGTCGTAATCGGACTGCCGGTATAATACCACCAAAAATCAATCGTGAAATTTCCAGCGCCTAATGCAAATGCCGCATTCCCTGCAAAATTTAAATAGTAATTTCCGCCTGCAGTTCCACCGTTTAAATCTAAAGCACCAGCTCCGAATTTAACGTGAGTCGCATCTACAGTAGCAGAGCCGCCTAATGTCCAGCTACCGGATGCCAGAGCATTAAACCCGTAATCTATGATAGTAGTTCCACTATCAAAGGTTAAAAGTAGCTGTGTATTCGAGTCAGTCGCACCAGGCCCATTGATATATTGAGCTTGGTAAACCGGCTTGACTGTGCTTGTTTGCCAGGTAGGTAAAGCAGAAGCACCATTGGAGGTTAAAATTTGTCCCGTTGTCCCGACTCCAGAGACCTGCTGTAAAGCTCCTGTAGTGGTAGTGCCACCTGCTAAGAGCGCATAGGCTGTTAAAGAAGTGTCTCCAGTTCCACCATTCGCTACAGGCAATGCAGTCCCAGAAAGGCTCACGGCTAAAGTTCCACTACCCGTAATCGGTGAACCAGAAATACTCAAGAAACTAGGAACTGTCATCGCTACAGAGGTTACAGTTCCACTGAGCGCATTCGTTAAATTTCCGCCAGAAAATGAAAGCCCTGTACCTACGGTTACGCTAGAGAATCCACCCGCGCCATTGCCATAGAGAATAGAGGAACCGCTAGTGGCAGGAGCGTAGTCAGTGCCTGATGTAGCTGCGCTGATCGCTGTTCCATTGCCTTTGAGCAGTCCAGTAATCGAAGTCGTCAATGTGATCGCAGGCGTTGTGGTAGCTGTCGCCACAGAACCTGTAAATCCATTGGCCGAGACTACCGAGACCGTGGTCACCGTGCCAGAGGTAGCAGGAGCCACCCAAGCAGGTACTCCCGCAACTACCGTGAGAACGTTCCCCGTGGAACCGATACCTAATCTTGTGGCAGATCCGGCTACTCCTCCATAGAGAGTATCCCCAGCGGTAGTCATGGGAGAAAGTGCGTTGAAAGCGGCCAGCGCTGTAGTTTGTCCAGTTCCACCATTTAGGATCGGAAGTGCAGTTCCAGAAAGAGTCACCGCCAAGGTTCCACTACCCGTAATCGGACTACCCGCAATGCTCAAGAAACTAGGAACTGTCATCGCTACGCTAGTCACAGTTCCAGACGTAGCTGGAGAAGCCCATGCAGGTGCGCCGCTTACCATGGTCAAAAGCTGCCCATTCGTGCCAAGCGTAGTTAGTCCAGTACCACCGCTAGTCGTGGGCAACGCTGTACCTGATAAGCTCACGGCTAAAGTTCCTGAAGTCGTAATCGGACTGCCCGCAATGCTTAAAAATGTGGGAACAGTCATACCTACCGAGGAAACGCCGCCACCGCCGCCACCGCCGCCACCACTGTTGCCGAAAATTCCAGAATACTGACCGTAAAACGACATCTAGGCCACCTTGCCGTTAATCACGGCCTGAATGGTTCCAGTTCCACTAGTCTTTGTGTAAATGGTTCTTATAGCGTAACAGCCAGTCGTCCACTCAAGAACGCCTGTTCCTGTGTTTCCAGTAACGGGAGCACTGTTCACGATAGACCCGAGTAAATTAAAGAAGATAGTTGTCCAGGTGCCTGCATTCGCTACTGTTCCGTTAGCATTGAGCGCATAGTCGTTTGATACCTGGATCGAAACAGCTCCAACAGGAGAACTGCCAGTCCAGGAATAGGTATAAGAGCCAACAGTGAGACCGCCGAGAATAGTAGGAGTGGACGTTAGGCTTGCGAGAGACATATCGCCATTGACGATAACAGCCTGCGGACGTAGGGTAGGTCTAGTGCTCATAAAGGGATCTCCAAATGAATAGCCAGAGTTCTTCCGGCCTCATTAGATTCCGCAGTGCTGCTTTAATGGTCAAGAAGGCCAAGAAAGCCATACCCAAAACCTTGGCCTTCTTGGCCTTCTTGACCATGTTCATTTCTAAGCAGCATTCCCACAGCCTATGAAGCTTTATTTTAAAGCATACTGCTGGATAGGTGGGTCAGGGCCGTCCAAAGAGAAATCCCTGGCTGTCTTAGGAGACAACCTATGTCGCAAGCTCGAGGCTTTGGCCTAAACGGTAAATCAATCTATGCAAACGTCGCTAAGCTGATGTTAGTGGAATGTAACTTCGTGGTGGATCACACCAACGGGAACGGATTAGGGATTAGATCCCTGAAATCTAATGGTTACATTGAAAACGTGTTCATGAACACGACAGCAACACCAGGCGTTAACAACGGTTTTACGAACCCGAATCCGATCGCAGGGTATGCGCTGATTCAGTTCAAGAACAATTTTAACAAGTACCTAGGCGGAACCTTTGGATTCGTGTCTCCGCTTAGCGGAACAAGTCTTACCAGCATGACTGCAGGACATGCTTACACTATCACCAACGTAGGTGCAGCTCTGGGCTACAAGTTCACGGTTTCCTCTGGTAGCGCGACACAAGGCGCTACTTATACCAATTCCGGCGTGACTTACACGGTTCTGGCGACAATTTCTAGCGGAACAACGCTGTATACTTCGGGTGCTTCAGCTCCTGCAGCTTCTGGCACTTTGACCAAAGCTAGCGGAACTGGTGACTCGACTCTTACCTACTCGGCTTTCACGCTGCAAGGCGCGACTACGCTGGCACAGTGGAACACAGCAGGTCTTCCTGCAGGTCTTACTCCTACTGTAGGTCAAAGTTTCATTTCCTTGGCCACAGCGCAAATCGGAGGCTCTGGACAGGTTATGGCTCAAAGCGCTTCGGGCATCTTGGGTGCGGAAGTTGTTGGTGATCCTAACCAGTCTATTGCTAACTCCAGCGTGATCACTAACGCAGGAGCTCAGATCCTGGTGCAGTTCCTTAACGGCTCTGCAGCTTTGACGGCTCCCGCAGACACTTCGGTGTGCGCGATGAGCTTTTGGTTTGATGGATCTACCGTAACTGTGGACGGGATTTGATATATGTCTAACATTTTACAAGTAAATCAAAGTGAACCTTTTGTAGGCTTAGGAACTTCTACTTTCACGGTAGTAACCGCTGGTTATTACGCTGTGGAATGTAAGAGCTTCATTCCGCTTAACTCGGCGCTACAAATTGTAGTGAATCAAAATGGGTCTCCTGTCTTGACTGCGGGTGGAACGGCAGCTAGCCCTTCTCCTACACAGCAATTCATTGCAGCAAGATGCAGTTTTCTTTGCGCCGCTACAGACGTGATTACGGTGGTTCTTACGTCTGCAAACGCGGTTGATGCGTTGGCAAATGGCGTTAAATCAATCATTAACCTCTACCAAGGGGAATAAGTGAGCGTACCTAGCGCGCCATTATCATTATCGGCTGAGCAGTCGGACGGCAACATCCTGCTTTCTTGGCCTGTGGCTACTGGCGCGACAGGTTACGTTATTCAGCGCACTACGGCTCCCGATGGGACTGGGTTTACTACCGTTGGGACTGTTACCGATCAAATCCAGTACGTGGATTCTTATCCGGCTCTTGGAGCCATGTATTACTACCAGGTGGCTGGCACGAATCTTTCTGGTACTGGCGCTTACAGTCCGATCGCACAGATGGCTCCTGCTCC
>QGNH01000625.1_pt2 | contig 26332 bp, 36 predicted proteins | sample 1735481 | NCBI WGS metagenome assembly QGNH01 (sample SAMN09239004, study PRJNA386568) | Viral metagenome, whole genome shotgun sequencing project.
AGGATTTAAAGGTCGGCGATTCTCTTTACCTGATAGATTGCAACATCAAAGAAGTTCCGGAACATCTTAAAGACAAGGCAATCAGGTAATGAAAGGTATATGCCGTGTGTGCGGAGTACAGGCAACCGACACACATGAAATAATTGGGCGCGGTGCCTATGCAAGTGTTAAAGAAGGTTATGCGCAGAAAGGCAATCAATGGGAACTGTGTCAAGACCATCACACGCAAGGCGGTGAAGCAGTTCACAGAATGGGGGCAAAAAGTTTTGCAATTAAACACGGACTTTTTGAGGAGTATTTAACGGCGGTAAATCTTAAAAATGCGTGGGATAAGAAACGGTATCATTCGGTAAAAAGAATTGAATAAAACTGGCACGTGGCGGAATAAGACGCAATCACGTTTGATGTTTGGGGCGGTTGCAAACGCAAACTCAAAAACCACAAGTGCAAGGTTCAATTCCTTGCCGTGCCAGTAAAAAATAAAAGGAGGCTTTATGTCTGATGAGTTGAAGTGGAATGAAACTGAAAAAGATATACGCAATCAAAGAATGTACTTATCTCGAGCAATTAATAAACTCAATGAATACCTGCCGTTGCGTAAAATAGGCAAGGAGTTAGGTATGAAATCCGTTAACACAGTTCACTATTACGCATTAATGACAAGAGGGGTTAAAAAATGGAAAACAAAATAAAAGAAGTTGAATTATTAGAAGCAGGGCAATATGTAAAGTTGTCTATTGGGTTGTATGAAAAGATTTGTAAAAAGATTGATACCGCCGAAGCCTTGAACTCCAAACTTGCGGAGGACGTCAATTTTGAACAGTTTAAAGGCTCTGTCGGTATAGAAAACATCAAAGAAGCGTGGATGGGCTATCAGTTAATACGTGATGTGCTTGAAGAACTTGGAGTTGTCGGAAGCGTAAAGACAGGGGAACTTTGCCGTGATTTTACAGAGGAAGCAACGGCTTTAGTCGAAGGCATAAAAAAGAACTTGGAGGAAGTCAAGAGGCTTAAAGATACGTTTACGGCAAGGGTTGATTTATCAATGTTTTTTTATTGCCGTCCTGAAAGTTCTAAAGACGAAATAGAAGTAAAAAGACTTATAACATCCGCAGAACAACTGCGAAATAAAAAATGAAGTTGACAAATAACTGTTTATATTGTATGATGTATTTGTCGAACAAATAAAAGAAAAGGAAGTACAAAAAAAAAATGAAACAGACAAGCCGCAGGTTCAAATCGAAAGTAAGCCTAAAAACTTCCTTTTCTATTTGTTCGACCCCTGCGGCTTTTTTGTTTTATGGGAGTGTGTTATGAAAGAGATATGGAAGGAAATTGCAGGTTTTAATGGTAAGTATTCAATAAACAATTTTGGAACCATATATTCTAATGTAAAAAAAAGAAACATTAAGCCACTTGCTAATATAAAAGGATATTTGTATGTTTGGCTATGTAAAAAGAATGGGTACAAACATGGGACTTTTTTTGGAGTTGCTCGGTTAGTTTTAAAGCATTTTGGGAATGGAAAAGTAAAACCACAAGTGAACCACAAAGACAAAAATAAAATCAATAATAACATCGAAAATTTAGAGTGGGTTACTTGTAAAGAGAACGTAAGGCATGCGTGGGGAATTTCTAAATCACATTGTGGAAAAGGACACGCTTTCACAAAAGAAAACACGATATTTAATAAAATTCCTAATAGCAGTAAATCAAGGCGTATTTGTAAGAAATGTAGAAGAATTATAAATCGTAAAAACTATGAATTATTAAAACAAAAAAAAGGAGTAAACCAATGACCGAGAATGAAAAGAGGTTAAGCGAGATAATAAAAGAACACACAGAAACAGATAGATACGGAAACGTTATTATTTTAAAAGGTTTAGACAACGAAGCGTATGAGTACTTGTCAAAAGCTATTGCCACGGAGTTTGTCAGGGCTTTGACCGAAAAAGAACTTGTGAACATAATCGATGACGCAAGTGAGGACAATGTGGACTACAAAGGATTAAGAAAAAGTATTGTTAAGGCTATTTTATCAGCCCAAAGGGGGAGCAAATGAAGTACATCAAAGTTAAGGGCGGTATAAGGCTTACTGCAACGTGCAGGGCATTTGATTGTGAATTATGTGAAAAGAAACGTAATTACCCAGCTCGTTGTCCAAGTGATTTTACAAAAACAATAGTCAAAAGCCGTGTAATAAAGCCGTTAAACAAAACAGGGATAGTCCCGGCGAAAGGTGGAAAGCATGGCAAAGGTTGATGTGTCAAGCGGTGATGTTGTTGAGTTGAATAACGGCTGTATTGTTACAGTGTGGGGCGTTGGCGAAATGACAGGGGAAGTCCACTTCACTAACTCAACGTGGTGTTATCCCTACGAAGTCAAAAAGATAATTACAAAATACATACATCCAGTTAAGCATAAAGTCAAGGTAAGCAAGGCAATTATGAGTGATGAAAAAGTTTGTTTTGTTGGCGGGCGTAAGCAAGGTAGAACGTATGCACAACAAATGCTTGTAGTCGCAAATGCTGTTTTAAAAGCCGCCAAAAATAGGCAGACCGTGGCAAAAATTGAAATAACGGTTATAGAAAAAGAACCAAGGGAAAAACCATATACACTTATGACAGAGGATTTTTAAAACAAAACATGGGGGTTAAAATGAAAAAAACAGATATATGGCTTATTATTGAAGAAACGATAGGTGGAGATACGGACAGTAAGCACGTTGTAGACGTTTGTATGACAAGAGATGAAGCAATAAAAACGGCTGAAAACATAGAACTACACGATAATGCGTCAAAGTGCTATGTTACAAAGTACACATTAAAAAACATAAGAATTTTAAGCCCAAAGGAGGAAACCAATGACCGAGAATGAAAAGAGGTTAAGCGAGATAATAAAAGAACACACAGAAACAGATAGATACGGAAACGTTATTATTTTAAAAGGTTTAGACAATGAAGCGTATGAGTACTTGTCAAAAGCTATTGCCACGGAGTTTGTCAGGGCTTTGACTTATAAAGAGGTATTAAACATTTTGGAGGTTCACTCCGCAGGTGGTGAACGCATTGAAACAATGGCAGGGGCTATTATATCAGCCCAAAGGGGGAACAAATGACACAACTCGAAAAGAAAATTGAAGTAATTATTAATAAAGTAGTTAAAGAGAACATGCCCGTAGCACTTGCAGTAGCCGAAATAATGTTTGATGTAAAGGAGGAATACGATGGAGAGTAATAATATTGTTTTGTCACAAGCAACGAACGAAGAAATAATAGCAGAAATACAAAGACGCCACGGAACAGGCAAGTCAGAACCGCCAGTATGTAAGGAGTGCGGTGATACAGGAACTAAACTGGAATGGTACAAAAGCGGTGAAGTGTTTTCTGATAAGTGGAAGTGTAGCAAGTGCGATATAAACGAATTAAGCAAAGGGCATGGCAAAGAGAGTGGCGTGGAGTTGACGGAGGGGGAAAGAAAACTATGTAGCGTAGGGGTATATGGAGACGTTCATTACAGCGAAAGAGCCGTTGAAACAATCCTAACCGCACGGCTTAAACTGGGGAGGGCGAAGTGAAGGTAGATATAGTTAAATATTGGGCAATGCCAAACAAATGGACGTTTACCATAAGACCGATTAAGTTTGAATTGATGAAATACAAATATAATAATTGGGTTGACCCTTTTGCCGGACATAACAGCCCAGCGGAATTTACAAATGACCTCAATCCTGACAGCAAGGCAAAATCACACAAGGACGCACTGGAGTTTTTAAAAGAACTTGAAACTTCTAAATATGATGGGGTTTTATATGACCCACCATATTCTTTAAGACAGGCAAGTGAGTGTTATAGTTCTATTGGCAAGGAAGGATTTACTGGTAGAAGCGACTACTGGAGTTTTTGTAAAAAGGAAATTGGCAGAATTATCAAGCCCGGAGGAATTTGTATTTCTTTCGGGTGGAATACAAACGGCATAGGAAAAGTAAATAGATTTGAACAAATAAAAATAATAATAATAGCACACGGTGGAAGTAAAAACGACACATTGATGACGATTGAGCAAAAACTTATAAACAGCGTGTCCTTATGACCCTGTACACGGTAGTCAAGGCCACGGGCTATTTGAAGTACGCATTCAAGCACCGTACTTATCGTTGTATCGGTTTCAAGAGTTTCAAGGGAGTTATGTATGCGCTGTTAGATAGTCAGTACGGTTTTATTTGGTTTAAGGCAGAGAACTTAAAAAGTCAGTCAGTCGCAACTCGGGGCGCAAGGTGAAGCGTAAAAAGAAAGCAAAGGGTTGGAAAGAAGAATCGCAAAAGTCATATAAGGCTTATCTTGGGCGCGGCAAGATAGTCAAGCCAAAGTACAACAAGTATTACAGCCATGGTCAAGGCAATAACTAAACAAAGGAGATTACATGAGCGTTAAACAAATATTTTATATGTTTTGCGATAATTGCGGTTTCAAACTGATTGACAGCCACGGAAACACGGTATATAATGCATGGTGGAAAGCGTTAGTTGAAGAAGCGGCACGGCAGGGATGGACGAAAAAGGCTGACAAGAACGTTTGCAAAAACTGCGGAGGAAAGCATTGAAAATCGCGGGGATATCGCCTGAACTGGCTAAGCGTTTGCTTGAAGACAAGGGTTATAACGCCTTTGCAAGCAAGATAAACGGAGAACTGAAAAAGGACGGCATGGAGCCTGAGTTCCCGACTGGCAAAGAGTTAAGGGCAATAATCAAGGACAAAATAAAGAAAAGGAAACGCAAATGAAAGAACACGTTATACATAAAATGATAGCTCCGTGGGATTACAATGCCCGAAAAATGTTTAGAAAAACGCTTGCATGGAATTCGTATTTTATAGGTTTAAAATTACGGGTATTAGAACTTGATATATATTTACATTTTGCGCCGGCGTGGTATAATCCTGTTATAAAGCAAAGAAAGCCCTAACCGCTTTTAAGCGGACTTCACGCGCCGGGCGTGGGGCGGTAAATCCCGGCAAAGGAGCGATATAATAAATGCTTAAAATAACCAATATAACCGGCGTGGCAAGTGTGGATGATTTACGCGCCCTATTAGTCTTGACGCAAAAAAACAAACGTAACGAACTGATAAAGCAAACGGTTGAAGCTTGCAAGCGTGAACGGCCTGGGGAGCAGTATAAAAGCATTATGTGTGACGTGGCGGAATGGGCGGGCGTGAGCGTGGCAAGTGTTTACAGGGCGGGGTAGATTTTGGTTCAATCCCTTAAAGTAATTATCATTTTGATAACGTTTAATCATTTACAACACAGTTCACTTTTGTTATATTGCCCTTAAGAGATTAAGGGCTTTATAATTTATGGCAAAGGTGGGCTAATGGCAAAGAAAAAAGGCAAGCGCAAAGGAATCAATCCAAAAGCTTATACGCTTGATACGGCTATTGTCCGCGATTATATAATCTTTTATGCTGTAAGGGAAATGGGATTAGTCAAAAAAGTAATGCCTGAAGATTGTCAAACGGAAGCTGAATTTTGCGTTAAACATGGACTGGCTGCAACATCATCCAATGCATTGCATAATTATGCCAATATCAAAGGGTTTTATGATGAAGTGGATAAAGAAAAGCGCAAGAATAAACATTTGTTATTGTCAATCGGAATGAATGGACTTATAAAGCGCGGTGAAGGAATGAAGATTGTAAACCAGGCATTGGATAAAGACGGCGAAGTGCATGAACTTGAAAGCGAACTTCCGCCGGACGTAAGGGCAAGTGAAAGGCTTATCCAGCTCGGTGGTGGTGAGATTGCCGATACCGTAAACATAAACAGTATGGCCGATATTGCGCGTGAGATTGCAAAAATGAAAGAGGTCAAGGCGTAATGGCCACACAAACGCTTGAGCGGGTAGAACTGAATAAAAAAGCGTTTGAGATATGCGCGCAAAATAGAGGATTGTTTGGAAGTAAGTATCTCGGCACACCTGAAATGACAAAATACCAAAAGGATTTATACGAAATACTTTTTGACAATAGCCGTGTTTGCATTAAGTCGGCGCATGACCTTGGCAAAACGTTCACGTTCTCAAGCGCGGCGATTGAGGCATTTGTAGTGGACGGCGCATTGGCCGGCGGGGCTTACATAATTGTTACCGCGCCGACATGGAACCTGATTAAAAATGTTTTCTTTTCAGAAGTTCGCAAGAAAATCAAAAGCAGTAAAGTTCCTTTTGGCATAAATATTAATCAGACCGAAGTCAAACTGGATGAAAAATGGCAGATAATCGGGTTCAGTCCGCGCCTTGCGGCCGAGGGTGATACAAGCACGTTTCAGGGATTTCATGCGCCTCTTGTAATAATAATTTTTGAGGAAGCAACCGGCATAAGCAAACAGGTTTACGATATGGCTGAGGGAATGATGACAAGCGCAAATGTGAAATGGTGGGCCATAGGTAATCCTACAGATGGGAACTGTGAGTTTGCAAAACTGTTTACTAAGTTTGATTGGGTAAAAGTTTCGTGGGATTGTTTTTTAAGCCCGAACTTAGTCGCGAACAATATCAAAGATATCAAGGACATACGTACCGAGGCGGCCGCTGTTGCAGGGTTGTCAGACGTGGACAAGATAAAGCGTTTAGCAAGTTATAAAGTAGTCGCGCCGCAACTCTTAACATTGCGGTGGGTCATAGAAAAGTTCCTTGACTGGGGTGAGGAAAGTCCGCTGTTTCAATCCAAGATACTTGCAAACTTTCCCGAGTACTCTGAAGATACTTTGTTTTCAATCAAGCGCATGGAAGAGATTATGGACGCGTTCGGGGAAACTGAAAAACTGGTATGCAAAACAAAAGCGTTAAACATCGAACATCTCGGCGTTGACGTTGCGCGTTTCGGAAACGATAACACTGTTATTTTTGGATTGATAGGCAACGTTGAAAACCGTAAAGAAGTTTACAGCAAAAAAGATACAACCTTTATTACGGGACGGATAATAGTTATTTGCAACGAAAACAAAGCAAAGGGATTTAGGACTGTGGTAACGGTTGACGAGGGCGGCATTGGCGGCGGCGTAATAGACCAACTCCGTAACAATCACGAACTTATGAAAAATACTTTCGTTGAAATTAAAGCAGTAAACTTTGGGTCCACGGCTTGCAAAGAAGAGAAGTACGCAAACACAGCAAGCGAGATGTACGTCATGGCAAGCGAGCAGGCTAAAAGCGTTGAAGGTTTCATACTCAAAAAAGATGATTTATTTTTAAGCGAACTTACAAGCCGCAAGTACAGGCATGACACGCAAGGTCGCTGGATAATTGAGCCTAAGCCCGATTTTAAAAAGCGCATTGGACACAGCCCCGACATAGCAGACGCTTTTGTTTTGGCGTGGTATGGTGCGCAAGTCTTGGGCGTGGGTTCATGGGTTGGTATGGTTTCAAACGCAAGCGCGCCCGATACCATGGCAAGCGCAATGCTTAAAGCAAATGGCATTATACATGACGGCAATGATGACCCGTTCAATAACAACGGCAATAATTTTAATAATAACCCGTGGGAGGATTAAATGGGATTGTTTAACATGATAAATATTAAGTTTACGCCAAAAGTGGGAAGTAATATCAATCCCACACAGACAGCCCCTATGTTGCCGACGCTTGACGGAAAACAGCCGGACACATCAACGCCGCATAAAGAAGGCGATGAATTCGGCGTAACTGGTATGTATCGTTTCGGCGGGTTCGAGCGTGAGGAATATAAATCCTCTTTACAGGGCCGTAACGCCGTTATGGAGTACGATAAAATAATCCGTACAGATAGCCAGGTATACGGAACGATTGAAAAGATAAAAGACAAAATAAGGGCGGCTAAGTTTTTCATCGAACCAAAAGATGAAGACGATGAAACAGAAGCGTTACACGCAGAAATCGTGTCTGAATGTATTTTTAACAAGCAGCAAAAAATATGGCTTGATAACTTAACTGACATACTGTCGTACATTGATAAAGGCTTTGCTGTATTTGAACCGACATGGAAAGTGATTGACTATCCCAAAGAAGGAAAAATATGGACGATTGCAAATCTCGGGTACAAATCACAGAAGACGATGTGGCAGTGGTTTATAATCAAAGACCGTGTTTGGTGTGTAAGACAGATTGCGTGGGGTGATGATAGCAATTACGTTGACATCCCCGGCGATGAACTTTTAATATTTTCGCATAAGAAACTCGGCAACCTTTACGAGGGCATTTCAATCATGCGGGCGATGTATGAAAACGTACTGCGTAAAATGGATTATCTCAAAACCGCAAAAGAGGGAATCAAGACAAACGCAAAGGGCGTAAACATAGTTGACGTGCCGGACGGTAAGACGGGTTCGGACGAATACAATATGTTACAAACGGCATTAAGCAACTTTTGGAAAGGTATTACAGGCTGGATAACTAAGCCCAAGGGCTGGGATTTTAAGCATGAGAAACTTGACTTTGACGCGTCTGCTGTGGTTGAACTTTTAAAGTATGAAGACCAGCAAATTGGACAGGCTGGGAATAACACGCAATCAAACCTTGGACAGTCAACACGCGGTGCGCAAGGATTGCATTCGGGTATGCAAGCCGAAAGTTCTGAAAGCATTAAAGTGCAGGCCGAATATATCTGTCAAATGTTTCAGCAGTTGATTGACCAGTTTTATCTTTACAACTGGGGTAAGGACGCAGTTCCGGGCCGGTTATCTTTTATTGGCATTGACAACAAACCGAATTACGAAGAGGCTCAAAAGGATCAAGTTCTCGCCTTGATAATGCCGGAACTCGTAAATGACCCAATTTACAAAGCGTACATACGCAAAAAATATGACATACCGGGGGGCGATGAAATTGAAGAGGTCGGAGATGCTAACGGAGACGGTGTTATTGATGAAAAAGATAAGTTCCCTGTTGGCTTGGGCGGTGCTGGTACTGATAACAAGTCCGATAATGCTGGCGATAACGATAAAGGACAAGTTGCACAAGAGGGCAAAGAACACGGGCCTTTAATCAAACAGATAATTGCAGACGCAAAGGCGGGAAAAGAAAAAGACGTAAACACATACGCCAAAGCAATAGTAAAAGCGCACAAACTAAAAGAGGGGTGCAACTGTGGTAATCACAGCCACCCCACGCGCTTAAAAGATTTTAAGGCAAAAAGAGAATTGACGGCTTATGAAAACAAAGTACAGCTATCAGAGATATCAAATAACATAAACACGTTTACAGATAAATACAACAAAGAGATACAGAATTCATTCATAAACTTTATACTGCCAAAGTACAAAAAGGATTTAACAAGCGCGTTAAACAGGGCAGTTACAGACGCGCAAAAGTATAACGCTGTTATTGATACCACGCTTGACAAAAAAGACAAGACAAAAAGCATAATCAAAGGATTGATAACGGAACAGTTAAGCAAGGGATATGTACAGGCCAAGGGCGAACTGACAAGCGTTAAAAAGCTGTCTGATATCGAAGACATAGTAGACCTACCCTCGGGTGCTTATGGGTGGATTGCCGCGAACGCTGAAATATTGACTGATACTCTGTTTGATGATGTTAAAAAGAAACTGGTATTAACGGCAATCAACGGCATTGACAACAACAAGGCAGTCCAGCAGATAGTCTTTGACGCGATTGAATCGGCAGAAGAGCATCTGGACAAGGAAAAGAACATCGGCGCACAGTACCTCAGCGTTAAGGCATTGAACGAAGGGCGGTTTAATGCTTTCTCAGAAGCCAAGTCACAAATACAAGGCTTCCAGTTCTCGGCAATTTTGGAGACCGCTTGCCCTCTGTGCGAAGAATTGGACGGCACTACTTTTAAGATTGATGACCCTGACAGCATGGAGTACACACCGCCACTACATCCGAACTGTAATTGTATTTTGATACCGATTTTAACAGACGAAGAGGAACCGGACGAATGGGATGGGCTTGACGCGGTGGCGGAAAAGGCTTTTGACAGTGACGAAATAGACAAATATAAAACTTTAAAAGAGGTGCTGTAATGCCGGACTTAATTGATAAGCTGAATGAATCGTTTTATTACTTTTCAAACGTTTGTTTGTCTGAATCGCCGGACTGGTTCGAAGCCGCGCGCGAAATCAAAACGAATGACGTTGTTTTAACCGAAAAAATATTTGATGATTTTATAACGCATTTTAAAAACAACGTGCGGAAATGCTCGGACAAAGACGGCAAGCCCACGCTTGATATTGATTTTGAGCATAAAGAAGACCCTAAGTACGGCATGGATGCTTCGGGGTGGATAGGCGATATTGAAAAAAGAGTACTTAAAGAAGACGGGAAAGATATTGTCACTCTTTGGATTAAACCATCGAAGTGGACACCTGACGGCCAAGAGTCGATAAAATCAGGTGCAAAACAATATTTTTCTATAGAGTTTGCGAAAAAGTATCAGGACAAAGAAACTAAAAAGGTGTATGACAATGTTTTGCTTGGCGGTGGATTGACGAATCGGCCTTACATTCCAGGACTCGCGCCCGTGGCGTGCTCGGCAAGTTCGTTTAAAAAACTGGCTATTCAAAACGACAAAAAAACTGAAAAAGGAGTTATCAAAATGAATGAGAAATTAAGAGCATTGCTAGGACAGCTTAACATCGTTAAACTGTCAGAAAATGTTACGGATGAATATGGCGTTGACAAACTGTCAGACCATATCGTTAGGCTATCTGAAACATTGAAACTGGTAGAGAAAGAGGGCAAGGAATCAAAGGCGGAGATTGTTACGCTCAAGGAAGAGTTGACGCTTGCAAAGTCAACGGCTGACAAGTACGAAACAATCGCGCTTTCAGAAACAAAGAAAAAGGCTGAATCGATGATGGAAACTCGTTTCACGCCGGACGAACTCAAGGACGTCAAAAATCCTTTTGTTAAGAAACTGTCAGAGAAACAGTATGAAGTCCTTATCGGGGAGCTTGCTTTTATACCAGTCAAGCTCAAAGATAAGGCCTCAAAAGAACCGGACGGCGATGAGGGAGAAACACCTACCAAAAAGTTCTCGGAACTTGACAACGCCACGAAACATAAACTCGTTAAAAAGTTTATGGAAACTGAAGAGGGCAAGAAGTCAAAAGACTTTGAAGACGCCGAAAATGCTTATGAGAAAAAATATGAGCAGATGAGAGCGAAACTCAAAGAATCAAAAAAGGACGGTGAATAAACTATGTCACTGATAGGAGAATACGAAGTTGAAGCCGCCATATGTAGCGGTGCAATAAATAAAGGCGCGGGCGTAAGGTACACCGGCGGGTTTAGCGCGGATATGTACCCGCTCGTAATCGCAGTAACGTCCGGGATAATTCACGGCGTGGCCGGTTCGCTTGGTGCGGACGGAGACCAGATTAACATTTACCCGGTCGGTTCCAACGCAAGGGTGGCAGTAGTTGCCGCTATAACAGACCTTAACATACCGCTTAAGATAACCACAGGTGGTTATTTTACACCGGTAACCACGGATAAGGACACATACTGCCTTATACCGAAACAGCTTTCCGCAAGTGGCACGGCCGGAACTCCCTCTTTCATTGAGGCAGTTGTTGCGCCGGGCTACTATGCGGTATAAGGAGGAGTAAAAAATGGCAACGTACAATTCAATTCAGGGAACCAATGACATCGCAATTGCAGACCCGTACTATTCCGACCTGCTCACTGGACGCGTTCCTAAAGGATTTATTTCAAAGGAAATACTTTTGCCCGTTCCCTCGAATATTCCTTACGGCCGCATAATCAAGCAGAACACAGCTTTGATTGCGGAAGCACAGTTACAGCTCGGCGCAAGCGGATTTAAAACTATGTCCGTATCATATACGCCCACAGACCATTACCAGATAAAAACAAGGGGCATACAAGCCCGCCTTGACGCCAATGACATATATCAGTTAGGCGGCGGGGATGAAGCAAAAGCAAGGGTCAGGATAATCAAACAGCTTGACTTACAGCTTCTGCTTGCAGAAGAGTACGCGACTTCGACTACTCTGCGCGATGTAACCAAAGTAACACAGACCGTTGACCTGTCAGCGGGTTCATACGATGACCCGGCAAGCAACCCGACTGCTGATTTTGCGGCGGCAAGGGCAAAAGTTTTTGACGGTTGCGGCGAAGAAGCTAACATAGCAATCGTTCCGTTCCACGTCAAAAACTATCTCAAAGCACATCCTCAGCTTATTAAGGGATATTTTCAGACGGCACTCGCAACAGGCAAGGGCGGCGCAGTAACTAATATGCAGTTGTCCGATGGACAGCTTGCGGCGGCTATGGGCGTTGAGGAAATCAAATACGCCAAGTCGTATTACAATACCGCCGAAGACGGACAGCCGGCTGTATACGCCACTCTGTGGGGCAAGGATATCATCTTTGCACACGTTGCGGACGCGTTACACCCGGATGACGCTATACAGTCGCTTGGTTACAGGTTCATACCGGCCACGGGTGCAAACTTTATGGCCCCGGCAGAATTTGCTTATGACTGGACTTACCCTGGCGTTCCTACGGGCTTCGGAAAGTTCATCACACGCGGATACACGTACGATAACCACTTCACAGACTTCACTTGCGCGGCAATAATCAAGAACGCGGTGAAATAACCTTCACCCCGGGCCGGTGTTGAGCCGGTTCGGGGAATTGAACTTATACAAAGGAGCTTTAAATGCCAATAGTCAACCCGACAATAATATCAGAGAGTATCGCATACGGTAGTTTAAAAGGTGGCGATTATATAACGTTTGGTGGCACTGGCTTTGTAACCGGTGCGGTTGTTTTAATCGGCGGGGTTTTGGCAACAAATATCAATGTGGTTTCAGCAACACAAATAACTTGCAAAACACCGGCGGGAACTTTAGGGCTTGCTGACGTTACAATAACAAACACAGACACAGGCACGGTTACAATGTCGGCGTACTTTACTTTTATAACGCCGTCTTTATATCACACACTGGCAGACGTGGCAACCAAGTTTAAAAATATAGTATGGCCGGTAACGGCTGTATCGGGCAATAGTGGAGTAGTTATTATCCAGTCACAGGTCCTTGCAAACATAACGCAAACAGAAGCCTTTATTACTGCCACGCTGGGCAAAAAATACGTCATGCCATGCGACCCCATTGTCAGCCCGATTGCTTATCAGATAATTAAAAAGGCTTGCATTGCTTTTACGGCAAACGATATTTATCAAATAATAAAATCCTCAAGCGTACAGACTATAAGCCCAGACGATACCGCCAAAATAGCCACGTACTATTACGAGGGCAAGGGTATTGTAACAGATATTTTAAGCGAAAAGTCATCACTGCCTGACTTGCCAAGGAAGTACCCGATAACCAATATAGTACAGTCCTCGGGCAATAATTTTAATGATTGTAACCATGACCCACTTAACCCGCCCTTTGTACAGCCGGGTGACTGGTATATGAGGTGATTAAATGACTGCTGGCGTAACGGTAAAATTACTTAACAGTGAAGTCTTTGACGCGAAAATCAAGGACGCAATAAATCAGGTTAAAAACTTAATGCCTGAATTTACTGTTATTGCCAATATGTGGTATAAAGATAACAAACAGATATTTGATTTGAAAAGCGCGGGGCAATATGAAGACTTTAAAACAGGCCCGGACGGTAAAAGACCGACTAAATATATGCTTTACAAGAAAAGCAAAGTAGGCGGGGCGTATCCCTTGCTTAAGTTCAGCGGCAAACTTGCGGCGTCAATTCTTAATTCCGGCGCGGCCGGAGCTGTCAAACAGATAAGTGCGACACAGCTCGTATTGGGTACTACAATCCCCTATGCGATTTATCATCAGTTAGGTACTGGCAAAATGCCCGCGCGCCCGCCAATTATAAACAAGGAATCAGAAAAACACGGGCAAACAAACATATTTCAAAAACGGCTTGCGAACTATATGCGCGTGATATCGGCAAGCGTGGCAAAGCGCGTAGCACGTGCCGTTAAAAGGAATGGTTTATGAATGTAACCATTGATCCTGAAAAAATCATCATGGAAATGAAGCGCAAAATGATAAGCGATTACAACGGGTACATAACTAAGATACTTACTGACAAGGGAAATACCGATATGGCCGATTATGGCACGATTGTAAAGACAGATATCATTGACTGGTCAAATACGAGTTCGATTTTTATGCTTGTTGCCCCTCAAGTGGACATTAACTGTAACCCTTACGTTATGTTACTACTCGAAGACGGGGCTTTTGAAACTGACGAACAAGACGCAATACAATTGACCGTAACAATAAAAATAAGGTTCTCAATGCTGATGGACGGGTTCGATGACGTCCGGGCTTTGCGTTACCTTCAAGCTTTGCGAAATGTCTTTAGGCTGTCCAGGTGGATATCGCCGTTTCCACGGCGTATCAAACATGTACAGCCCGAGGAATATACAACGATTGAAGATAATAGGAGCTGGCGCGAAATTGGCATTAGAATTGTAACACTAATTCCGTAAGAAAGGAGAACATATGGCACAATCTCAACCAGTAGGAGTATACGGCCTTTGGAGCGTAATGCTTTTAGATTATGTTTCAAAAATGCCGATTGCAATGACAAAGGTAGCCGGTGAGTTTACAATACCTTTTTCATTTGACCTTGAGGACTTTGTCGGGGGCGGTGAAAAGTTTGTATTGGACAGCGAACCGAAATACGCCAAAGCAGATACTACTTTTGCTTTTAAGCAGTTTGACAAACAGCTTTTTCAGTATTTGTCAGGCGCAAACGTAACGACACACGCGGCCGAATTAACCGGCGCAGTTACAACGCTTACAAACGCAAAAGGAACAAGCCTTATGGTGGCAACAACGGGTATTGCAAGCGTTGGACTTACCTCGGCGGCTACGGCTGACTTAAAGGCTGGTAGGTACATTGTACAGGCAACAAGCGCATCATCTGTAGACGTGTACGCAACGACTGACGCGGACTTCTCGGCTGTATTTACAGGCGGAGCAGACTTGTCTTACGTTGATGACACTTACAAAATCACTAAAACGCCGCTGTCAATAACGACAGGTGCGCCGACAGTAGTACCGAGCCTGGGCGTATCACTGACAGGCGGGAGCGGAACTATTGCGCTTACCGTTGGCGATACTGCTTATTTTGATGTAAGACCCGCAAACATCGGGGCTGAAACTATCATCGTAGGCAAGCAAAACACATTCATCAAAAGAATGGGTCTTGTTGCGGTTTCACAGCCGAAGTCAAACGGCGAAGTTTTGACGGTGTATTGCCCCAAAGTACAGGCTTCGGGATTTGATATATCCTTGAAAGAGTATTCATGGGCGGGTACATCTCCAAAGTTGAAGATATTGAAATCAACTGCGGAAGACATGGTTTGTCAGATTGACCGCACATACAGAATGGCGGAATAAAATACAAGGCCGGGGGTGGATTGAAGCCCCCGGCAAAAGGAATAATAATGGAATACAAAATTGAAGAGATTGCGCCCGAGGGATTTACAGCAACGATTGACGGCAAGAATTTAACCTTTGGGGTGTTCACGTGGGCGGACGCTATTTATTTTGAAAAGACTTATGGCAAGGAAAGCATACTGGTTTTGATTGCCCGCAATCCCGAAGAGATGACAAGCGTTTTAGCGTGGCGATTACTTAAAGAAAAAGAACTTTTCGGAACGATTGAAAAGTTTGTTGAAAGTTTTTCGCCTAAGTCAATCAAGGTGGCGGGCTTGTCTGACAAGCTCATGGCAACGCTCGGGATTTGTGTATCAAAGGTAGAGGTGAAAAAGTCCAAGGATAAACGATTTTGTGGAAACCGCAGGACGGGAATCAAGGCCGGGGGAACTACAAATATATTTAAACAAATATTTAGGTTTTTCGGATTTAACAGTTTTAAGCATGACACCAAGGCAGATACAAATAAAACAATTTGAACTTGAACAGCTTTTATTACTGGACAATGTAAAAGAGTTTATTAAGAACAACGGAAAAATAGAAGACTTAATGGCAGATAACCCGCTATATGTTAAATGGTGCGAATTGAAAGGAATAAAGATTGAGGACAATGACGGCGTTGTCAATACAGACGTACTGGGATTAAGCGAAACATTAAATAAAGCAGGCACGGCAGAAGAGCGCGCATTAATTCTTAAAAAATTTATGAAAGAAAGGAAATAAAATGTCTGATAAAGATTTAGTATTTTCAGTCGGTGCGGAAACTTCAGATTTTATTAATAAGTTTGGCGGGATGGCCGCTAAAGCCGCCGTAGTCGGAGCGGCTATTTTTGCGCTTAAAACAGCCGGTGACGCCGTTGAATACTTAACTAATAAAGCCGCAGAAGATGAGTCCGCCTTTGCTAATTTAGCTAATACAGTTAAAAACGCAAAGGGCGGAACGCAAGATATGATTGATAAAATGAAAGAATTATCCGAAACAATGGGTATTACAACAGGCGAAGGAACTGAAAAAGTAGCTAACGCTTTTAATATGTTGACTTTGAAAACAGGTGATGCCCGCGTAGCCCTTGAAAGTATGAACGCAACTATAGGGCTATCTAAGGCCGCACACATGGATTTAGAAGCCGCAGCGTCTGTGGTAGCAAGGGCATATGAGCGCGGGGGAGTGGCTTTAACGCGCTATTTACCAGACCTACATAACGTGGGTNNCCACCAGACCTACATAACGTGGGTACAGGCATGGAAGCAGTCCGGGCAATAACAGAAAAAACCAAGGGGGCGTTAGAAACTTACAACGATACTTTGCTCGGGGCCAAACAGGTTGCTAAAGCGTCTTTTGAGGAAATGGCGGCGAGCATAGGCACTACAATAACACCGGCATATAAAGAGTTGTTAAATGAATATATAATACCAAGTATTAAATACTGGAAAGATATGATTGACCTGGCCAATAAAAACGCAATTCCTGAGGGTATAAAAAAACAAACCGAAGCTGTCCATGAATTAAGAAAAGAATATATAGAGCTTGTCGCAAGAACTCAAACATACGCAGAAATGGGCGAAGCAATGCGGGTTCCCTTTGACCCGTTTGGCAAGGGTTTATCTCCGGCGGCATACAAAGACTATTTAGAAAAACAAAAAACAGCGGCTTTAAATGCTTATATAAACGGACAAAAAGAGCTTGCTGATTTAAAAGCTGGTAAAACAAATCCCGGCGGTGGAGTTGGGGCGGCTCCTGAAAAGCCTGAAATAAAAGAAAAAGATGACACTGAAAGCAATAATAAAATGATGGAAGAGGCTATAAAGGTAACTGAATTTCAGGACGCGCAAAATCAAGAGATGATCGACAGCCATATTGAAATGGTTGCCATGATGAACGAGGAAGATACTAAGCGCGCTGACAGTGTTGCAAACTCATTGAACAAAATAAAAGAACTGACATCATCGCACACAAAAGAACTGTTTGAGATAGGCAAGGCCGCAACAATCGCAAGTATTATGCTTGATACTACAAAGGCAATAATGAAGACCATGGCCGAAGTTCCACCGCCGTTTAACATTGTTGAAAGTGTGGCAATCGGGGCCATGGGTGCGGTACAGCTTGCAGACGCGTCAAACGTACAGTTTAACGCAAAGGGAGCGGCTTCGGGTGTGCTTGATTGGCGTGCGCCGTCAAATAATGAACACATGGTTACTACCATAGGCAACGGCGAAAGCATTTTAAACGCAGACCAGACTAAACAGCTTATGAGTAACTCAAATAACACTAACAGTAATATGGCCCTTCATGTTAATATAAACAGTAACGGATTAGACAATGCAAAAGAGATAACTAAGCAACAGATATTACCGGCAATAAAAGAATTTTTGATACAGGAACGCGGTGGGAACATGGTTGACGCAGTAGGCAATCCAAACTTTTAGGAGATGACATGGCAAAAAAACAGCCTTTAAAATACAGACACAGCACACAGTTAAAAGCGAACGTGTCCGATTTTTTGCCTATTATTAGCAATAAGATACCCAATAAATTATTGACATACTTTTCAAACGCCGACTTTCAAAGTGGACTTTGTTCTTTTTACAACTCCGACACGGGAAGTAATTCACAGATTAATCAAAACAAGTCATACCGCGCGGACGGGTGCGCTCAAATGAACCTTGTAGGTGGATATCGTTCTGTTTCTCAAGTCATAATAGACCTTACCGCTATTGCAGGGAACTACAATACAACGGAAGTACAAGAAAAATTTGTTGACCTTAAAAGCATAAGCCGTAAAACAAATAACTTTGCAACCATATACAGGGCGGGAGCGGGAGCGGCTGACAAGGATGATTTGTTTTTTGTGCTTAACGTTTGGAATCAGATACTTACAGGAACTGCGGAGTTAAGCATAGTTTTTTATAACGGAACTGATACCGCTGTAATGAAATCAAACTATCATCCTAAATTTACAAAGTCGAACCAAGTCGGAACTTGGCAAAAATGCCAATGGGCTTTAAACAGCACAAACTTTACTTACGGAGGGAGTTTTACAGACACATCTTGGAGCGGAATAACAAAAATTGTTATCGGCGTAACGGGGGCAATACCTAATCAGCCATTAATGAGCGGGTCGGTATATTTACATGGTGCATGGCTTGCAATACCACAGGCAAACAGTATGCTTACGGGTGCTGTCACAAACCCCACTATATCAAACGCATATTACCCCGACACATCGATGGCATTAAAAGTGGCGGCGTGGCCCATGATGAACGTAGCTGGTAATACAGCTATGGGATATGAAACTTTAGGCACGGCCATGGACGCCGCTCAGTCCGGCACAAATAAAGATGTAGTAATTTTAGACAGCCGAAAATATCATCCTGTATCGGGCAATATGCAAAATCCTAACATAACGGGTCCTTTTTCAATTAGGTTATTTGCAGGATATCTCGAAGAACCTAAAATAAGCACGAAAAAGACCGCAATCAATCCTGGAATTATAGGTGCAAAGGTCAAGGGTTATGCCCGATATAATGACGCGTGGAAATTGTCATTAGGGTCTAAAAGGGTCACTGTAGGCAAGGCAGGGGCGCAGTATACAAACATACAGGCCGCCTTAAACACAGCGGGCTTTTTGATGTACGTTGATATCATAGACAGCGGAATATATACCGAAAATTTGACCTTTAAAAGTTCAACCGGGCAAGTGTATATTCAGGGTGCGGATGGGTGCGCTCCAACAATACAGGCAACAATCAACGTAACTACAAACGTAGTATTTTCAAATGTGATTTTTAAAGGGCAATCTGCAGATAATGAAATGATGATTAACATGGCCGGTGGCGTGGGTACTTTTTATAATTGTTCACTGCGAAACGTAGGGTCAAACGCTTTTGTTATCGCCAATGGAAAAGCCTTGAGTTTTACGACAACAAGCCAGACGTACTTTTATGATTGCTTATTTTCTGACATGGGCGATTACATTACGTGTGTGGACATGACAGCAAGTACACAGTCAACAATTATTTGCAATAACTGTATTGCGTATTTGTCAAGCAAAAGCGCGTCAACAAATTTCATACTCGGGTACTTTGGACAGACATCAAAAATATATCTTATAGGTTCGCAGATACTGGCGGGCAATTCAAATAATTATGCTTACGCCATTAATTCAACCGCAAACGCAAACATTACATCCGCACCATGGATTTTCATGTATTACAACGAAACAAATTGCCGTACAAACCTTGGTTTTATAAGTTCGGGGTTGACCGGGGCCGGAACAGGTGGAGGCAGTATTGGAATAAAAAAGAACTCAATACATGACATAACAACGGCTGTGCCGATATATGAGCATATAAACAGGGACGCAATTAATAATATTTCATTTAACGCCATATATTTAATTGCTATGAAAGGCGAGTTTTATATACAGGGCAATATATTTAATAACATAAAATCCACGGGAGCAAGTAAAAATTACTGTATATGTGGAGATAACGGCGATATTTTTGGAGCATTATCTCCATCATCGGGTAATATATGGGCAAACAATAATATTTTTGCTAATAGTGATTTAGGACTTTATACAAAAGTAAATTATGAAATGTGGGATAACAATGTGGCAATTAATTGTGGGGTGGGTATTGTCATAACCACTTATAGTAACCCTTTGTATGTTAAAGGATGGATATTTAGTAATTGCACAAAAAGTATTCAGAACGCTCAGCCGGGCAATGATAGGTTCGTTCCAGTACCTACAAATATATGCTATGTTCAAAACTCTATTGTTTATAGCTCTCCTTTGGATAAAGATGTATCGTTTGACGTAGATGGAGTTCTTATTGTATCATACGGCGGTCAAATGCTGGATAAAAACACATCAACAAATAATCCAAACTTTATAAACCCGTCTGCGCTTGATTTTTCATGGAACTATACAAGCCCTATTGAGTCTATTAATTGTACTGACTGGATTTTGACAAACGGTGTTATTTTAAATAGTCAACCTACGGTTTATTATTTTATGGGTTTTGAAGGTGAAACGGGCGAAGTAATGACTGATACAAAGGACGCAATAAACATATATAATTACTGTGATTTTGAGGGCGTTGGTGTGGGTATAAATGACAGCGCAAACCCAGCATTGCTTAATAACTGTACTGTAAACGATTGCGGGATAGGCGTTAGAATAAACAAATCAAGCCCGCGTAATTTAAGTGTGCTGACAAGCTGTATACTTATAAACAGCGACACGGCCATACTTGCCAATACAGGCGTTAGCCTGGCCAATGTAACGTGTACGGGCAACACGTACGGCATGACCTCGGCCAATACTGGCTATATAGGCACATCGGGCGGCGCAAGCGCGGCATTTAGTATCGTAAACAGCTTGTTTGTCAAAAACTCTGCTTATGATTATACGCTTAATTTTGTACCTACTAATTCCATTATTGGAAAATCACTTTTTAACATCGGTCAAAACGTAAACTTTACAAGCGCATTGCTTGACCCTGATTACAATTACCCGGCTATAAAAAAAATGGGTTATAGTGAAAACAGCCCGGCCTTTATTACGGCTGGAAACATAGGGGCAAGGAATAGCAACGCTTACTTGACCACTACTTTACTATACACTGATTATCAGAGTTTTTATATTGGTACTGTGGACGCAAACGAATATTTTTATGCGCTTGAAAATCCGCAGGTCATACCACTAAGCGAAACCGCAATCAACGGCGGGTCAATCACTTTTGTAAACGGCGATTACTCAATCAATCCGACTGCTTATGTTGACGAATATCAGTTGACATGGAACGCGGCGGGTATTGAGGGTAAAATATCAGCGGCGTTTCAAGCGGCCTTGATTGCCATGTTTCAGACGAATTGGTTTATTGCTTTGTCCGAGGACATGGGAACGACTTGGAAGTATTACAAGGTAATTAAAGACAGCGCTTTGTCCATGAAACAGCAAGCCTATTTATATGACTATCTGCCCAACGGTTCTTTGACCATGAAAATAAGGTCAATACCTAACTTTATTTTGACGGATTACACGGCATGAATTACACACTAAAAATAAACAATAAGGATATAACAGGATTTCAGTTGGTTCGAGTTATTTTAAGCCAAGAGATAACTTTTATCACGTCTTATAACTTAAGTTTTAATAAAGTTGATTTTACAATCCCTTTTGACTTTGCAAACATCCTTTTTGATACCACCGTTTTAAATAATGTCGGCGTGTTTGACAGCGCGGGCAATCAAGTCTTTTCAGGATATCCGACAGCAAAAAAAATAAACTACAGCAACAAAACAATATACATGACAGCTACGGCGTACCTCAATCAGTTAAGCAAAAAGACTTTTACACTTACAGATAACGGGGTACAACCGGCGGGGGCTTATATGTTCGGACTGTTTCAAAACTATTATCTACCGTCTTTGCCTGTCCAGTACGCCATGGACACACACATAAAAAATGACAATCTATTAAACGGGATAAGCCTTTATAAAAACACGGGAAGTAATAACACAGAAAATGGCATATCGAGCGTAAATGCCTTATGTGATTTAATCGACATGGCTGTATACGCAGACAATAATAAATTGACGTTCTCGGTTTTTCCCGAAGTGTGGCCGGATAAACAAAGCGTTTTTGATATCTCAAACAGCCTTGAAAGCCCGTTGATAATTCAGGAAAATTCAGAATATTATTATGACACAGTTTTGCTTGAATATTACAACGCGCCTAACGGAACGAAAAAGACACTAACAAAGGGACCGGGCAATCTGACTAAAAAGGTTTCGCCGTCTAATATTTTCATAGACGATATCAGCGCGCAAAACATACTTGCCCGCAAGTTTAACATTGTTTCAAAAAATTACTACACCGTGGAGTTTAAATGCGACATACAGGCAATCATTAATTTAAGCGACTTCTTTGCGTATCAGGGCTACATATTTTTAATAACCTACTTGCAACCGGCGTATACTTACTACTCGGTTAAGGCAATAGGTATAAAAAACACGGGAGCGTAACATGAGCGATGACCAAGCGGAAAGGATTTTTGCATTAATAAAAGAATTACAAGCCGATTTTACGGAATTTAAAGACGAATTTAACAAACAGATGTATATTGGCAATGGCAAGCCCGCTATTATGACATCAATTGCAGACCATGGCCGAATTATTGAGGATATGCAACGTGATTTTTACAAAACCAATAACGCCATTTTGAGAGAAAAAGAATGTAGAGAAAAAGCTGATACACAAATATGTAAAGATATAGAACCCATGCTTAAAGCACAAGAGGGAACATCGTTTTTAAAAAAACACTGGCGCGCTGTTTTGGTAACTTTTATTGTATTGGTTATATTCCTTGGGTTAATTCTTGCAGGGGTGGCATATATAAACATAAAACTACCCGCCCTTGGAAAAATGCTTTTACAGATAAAACTAAACGGAGGATAAAAATGGCCACTAAATGGCATTGATTTTGTGTGTGAAATAAAGTATAATAAACAAAAATACAGGGATGGCGTTCCTTGCAAGGGAAAACAAAATAAAAAGAAAGGAGGAAAATAAACAAATGAAAAAGTATTTGATAGCAATACTGGCTATGCTTTTGACGGTTGCTGTATTTTCGGCCAACTCGGGACAGGGTACTACCCGTATTGGTTCGGTAAATGCGGCCGCCCCGAAAATACAGCTGGCAGTCGGGCCGTTTACGGTAGTGGGATTACAGATGTTGTATAATTCCATGACGTTTACACCCGCAACAAGTTACGCGTATTTTCTTGAAGACGCGGCAAACACCTACACAGCAACAGCGGCAAAGGTAACTTTGACGGCTCTTCCCCTGGGCATGGTAGACGCGGCAAATTATTTGACACTTGGCACATCGGGGCTGTCCTCGAACGGTGCTTCAGTAGGCGTATGGTACGGCGTTACGTTTACTGCGGGCGTTGTGCTTGACGGCGGTATTAGTTCGGCGGCTTCAGGTTCTATCACTATAACCACAGCGGTAATAGGTAAATAAAAAAACGCCATCCCTAAAAATTTTAAAAAGAGGTGATTTAAAAATGCCACAGATTACAGCAGGGTTTTTCCTACAGATTGCTTACAACGTGTTTTATTTTCTCGTATCAAAAGCAATCAAGGCAACGGGCAACGTGCAGTTTCAGACTGATTTTGACGCGGTTTGCACTTCAATCGAAACCATGTTCAAAAATCTCAAATAAGGATAAAACAAATATGAAAAAGTTTACATTGTTTTTGATTTTGAGCCTTTTTGCTTTCGGGCTTTTCGCTCAAAATGTAACATGGCAGAATTTAACGGCAACCGCAGAACTCGGACGGCAAGGGGCTTTTGACTTCTTTGACGCAGACAGGAACATAACTATCCTCGGCGGTTCCGGCCCGGCAACTATTAACGATGAAATAATCTCTTACACGGGAGCCGATTATTACTTGCAGTCAGTCGGTACGACAGCCCCGTATACACTCACTACCACCGCGCAAAACTCAATCTATTCAAATATTTTAAGTGAACGATACATTTACACAGAGGCATTGGGAAGTACTTATAATGCGAATGGATGTTCCGGTTCTCAGCCTTTTCCGATTGCAATGATTTATACAAACAACGGGGGCGCATGGGCGGGCGTAACCAGTTCCGCGAAACCTGTCAATCCGGCAATCGTGGAGTTTAATAATTATATCTGGCAACTCGGCGGGTCTTGTTATTGTAGCGCGTCAACAAATTATTTTAATACGATATCAAAATCAACTGACGGCGTGAATTTTACAACCGTATCGACCACAGGAGTGTTTTCAGCGCGTGACCAGACATTACCCGTTGTCAATAATGGAAGTCTTTATCTTTTCGGTGGACATTATAATGCCGGTTCAGATGTGTATTATAAAGACGTTTACACGTCATCCAATGGAGCCGACTGGTCATGTTTGACGCGTAATGCGGGCTTTGGAAATATTACAAACGGGGGTGCGGCATGGAGTTATAATAATTTGATGTACGTTTACAACGCCGATACTGCATCTATTTATTTGAGCGTATCGGGAACTGTATGGACTACTTTAACGACAATCAATTCTTTTAGTCCTTTGGCCCGGGTGTGGCCCGTGTGTCAATACGTGGGTAACAATCAACTTTTTGTTATCGGAGGTGAGTACAATACAGGCACGGCATACTATGCAAATGACAGTTTTTACGGCATGATAGACGTGAGTGATTTAACAGCAACAAACACGCAAACAGCGACACCTGGACAAACGACAACGATAACACCGACACCAACAATAACAGTTACGCCGACAAATATACCAACATCAAACATTACCCCCGTGTGTCCTCAAATACAACTTACGGTATCGGCCGTAGATGCGGCAAATTATGGTTGTATAGATAGTTTAGGTAATTTTTGGGTAGGCGCATACTACATGTCTTTCATACACGAAATATCACCGGCTGGAGTATTGATACACACTTATTACGGCACTCCCGAAACAGAAAAATTTGGACAATTAATAAAAGTTTCGAGTGATGGCGTTAATTTGTGGCTTGGCAACGCATGCAGTACGCTGACAAAGTTCAATCCCTTAACAGGAACCACGATAAAACAATATGGGCTGTATTCAGCCACCGGAGGAAGTACTCAGTGCTCAGACGGAGGTATTCAGGACATAGCGTATGATGGAAGTTTTTTATGGATATCAATGGCAGAGAGTGGCGGCGGGGCAAGTAGCGGGCGCATAATAAAATTTAATCCAGTAACAGAGCAAGTCGATTTGACTATAACAGCACAAACAAATATAAACGGGATTAATTTAACACATTATGGAGGACAAAGATATATAATTGGGGCTTGTGAGGGATTTTGGACTAAAGTAAATATTAATACAGGACTATACTCTTCTTATTCAACTGGGATACATTCTTCGGGTTATAGGACAACAACGGATAACGTATCGGTATATGTTGCCGATTATTATTCAAGCGTAGTAAAGAAATATGACCTTGTTACTGGTTCGCATATTTTAACATGGTCGGTCGGAAGTCTTTTAAATTCCATAACAAGTGATGGTCAGTATATATATACCGTGGGCGATGATTCAAATGTAAACGTTTCTAACCCAAACACAGGCTCCTTAATTTGTACTATTTCGGGGGGTGGAAAGTCGGATATTGTGTATGATGGATATAACACGTTATGGACGGTTTTAAATGGATCGGTTGGAGTAATAAACATAACACAGCCAACAGCAACCCCCACAATCACGCCGACGTTCTACGTGCCACCACCGACGGCGACAGCGACGGCGATTATGACACCGTTTGTACAAGACCTCGGACAGATAAAAACGACAGACGGAAACAGCAGGGAAATACAGGTTCAAAAATACCCTGACTATCTTAACCCGTCGTATGTAGCTTCTTACGGTGCGACACTTCAATTTAGGCAGTTTATGACGAACGATTGGAGCATAGACCCTTCCCCGGATAGGAACGTGTTTTTATTGCCTGATTTGAAAGTGTCTGGAAATTATCCTTTGCAATTTCAGGTACAAACAACCAGTCCGGCAACAACGCTTAATTCAAATATCATAACGGTCAGCCCGCTTGCTTCACCAACGCCGTAAACCATGAAAAAAATACTCTTAACAATTATTGTAATGTGTTTTTGCACGAGCGCTTATGCTTTGACGGCTACACCGACGATTACGCGCACGATATCGCCTACCATAACGCCGACGTACACAGCAACGCCACATCCACTGGTAGACCCTAACCACGTATATATGAATACCAAACCAATAGCAGTAGAGACGGTTGGAGCAATCTTCGCAGAGGTAATGCCAGTTGGTCTGTCA
>QGNH01000718.1_pt1 | contig 26300 bp, 31 predicted proteins | sample 1735481 | NCBI WGS metagenome assembly QGNH01 (sample SAMN09239004, study PRJNA386568) | Viral metagenome, whole genome shotgun sequencing project.
AGCACCTGTAGAGCCCTGAATTCCCTGATTCCCAGGTATGTGGAAACCCTCTGGGCCCTCTTCTCCGTCAAGTGCAAATACTGCAACTCCAGGAACACCCTGAGCACCTGTAGCTCCAGTTGCTCCAATGTTTCCTGGGATAGGCATACCCTCTTCGCCATCTATCCCATCAATACTAAATCCTGGGCTTCCTGATTGTCCTGCTGAACCTGTTTGCCCAGTAGCCCCAGGAGAACCCGGTATGGGCATTCCTTCATCCCCATCTACCCCGTCTAAAGCAAACCCAATTGGACCTTGGGGTCCCACAGAACCTGTATTACCTGTATTTCCAATTGGGCCTTGAAAACCCCTATCACCATCATTGCCATCAATACCATCTATACCAATAACACCTGCTGGACCAGTGGGTCCAGGTGGCCCCATAGGACCAACAGACAATGTTGCATTAACTGTAACATCTCCAAGACCCGTAACAGGGGCTATTGTTACATTAGTACCAGCAACAATAGAAGTAACACCACTACCAACTAAGGCAGAAGAATTAACCTTTTCTCTTAAATGAAAAAGCCAGTCTCTCCAAGGATGTCCTTCTTGGATTTTATCTTGTGGTATTGGTTGAAGTTTATCACTCATAATTTAAATCTAATACATAGCCAAATTTATGTAATTCTGGTAGTTGTTCTTCTAGTCTACATCCAATATCAGTACGGTATCCAATACTGTTAGGTATTTCAATCTTAGATTTAATATTTTTATAAGCATCACATTTAGCATCGGACACCGTTTTACCTGTGCCAGATACGGTGCAGACGTAATCACCTGCCGTGTCGAATTCTTCTTCTGCCCCCTTTTGTACTTCTGACAGATGCACACAATCCAAAGCATCATCCATTGTTAAATTAAATAGTGGATAACCTGAGCACTCCTTCTTAGACAGATACGGGACAGGATAAGGGGGCATACTTATTACAACACCAATTGCAATTTCTTTAGACACCTTGAGAGAATCAATCCCATCTAAAGAGTCAACCATCCATTCACAAGGGTCTCCTTTATGCAATCTTTGTTGAATTTGGAAGAGAGGCCATCCACATCTTTGTGTGAACTCCAAGGGGTTGGCTTCTCCATCAGGTGTAATTATACAATTCACATCTATATAACAGCCAATAGTTCCAGTTCCTTGCAAAATTTCTTCTAAAGGAGCAAGAACTTTCTCTGCCAATTTAGACTCTTCTGTATATCTTAGTACTGTTCCTTGTTCACCCGTTGCAACACCCAAATCATCGTTGTATTGCTTCTTAAATTCCCAATTTTCACACCAAAACTTTGAAAACCCGTCGGCCCCCAACCACCCACCAACAGCCATCTCAATCCCTTTACGAAATTCTTGTAATATAAAAGCTCCTTTATGTGCATGTTCTTTTTTCCACCTATTCAACATAAACAACATATCTTTAGGAGATTGGGCAACATAAGAGAGTGCCTTATCCCCATCACCTATCGGCTTGCAAACAAACCGTTTATTCGCTTCACTAACGTACCTAATTGCTTCATCATAGTTGGTAAAAGTTTTACTAGGTATTGTTTTGATACCTGCTTTATGAAAAGCATCCTCACCAACAGACCTGTCTTGTTCCCAAAGAGCAGCAGACTTGGATGCCCCAAATATAGGATACCCCTTAACACGATAATTGTCTAACATATCCACATAAAAATTGTTATCTGTGCAAAGTATTAGGTCTGCCCATTGCATTGAGGCCTCCCAGTGAGGAATTCTCTCTATAAGACCAACACCTGTTTCACTTCTTGAACCATCTGGATTGTGCCTTATGAAGAAACGAACGGCATGTCCATACGATTTTGCTCTCAATGCAAAGTCCAAACCTTGTGTTCCTTCTGTAGATATGATTAAAACGTTCATTTTGCGTTTAAAATGCCTTTCTAGGCGTTGATGGTGATATTTAGGGGTATGGGTATGTAAAGGCAAAAATTAAAGGCTTAAACGTCTTCCTGCTTTATGTGACATTTAGTTTTCCCATTGTGCTTCTTCTTTTTTTCTTTTGGCGTCGGCTTTACCTGCTTTAATAGCAGCAGACCTGATCTCTCTAGACACACCATAAGTAGGCATTCCTAGAGCAGAACCTACAGCTCTACTAAGTCCGGCTCCTTCTGGAGCTTGTATAGCTGCTCCAATTTGAAAAGGAAGGGCTTCTTTTGCTATTGCACCAGCATCACCCGCAGCTTGTCCTGCATATCCTTCCCATAAAGGTTTTACTTTAGGAGCATTTTGAGTTAAGAATTGTCTTCCAGTGAGGCCAATACCAATTGCTTTTGGAAAGAACCCAAGTTTATTACCAAGAGTCTTAAGAGGGTCTTTAACCCATTCTGCTGTTTCCATACTGTGTTTAGCAACCTGCATGGTTGTACCATCGCCATTATCAACCCTAGTTGGGTCTTTATTCTCCCAGATAGGGTGCCCAGACAAAGCAATATTAATACCATTTTGAATAGTAAAATATCCAATAGCAGTATTAAGAACATATTTACGAGCAAAGTCAGACTCAGTAATAGGATTATACATTCCTTTAATACCTTTTCTAAACTCCCAATTCTGGGGTTTAGCCATCTCTTTAGGCAAAGCCCTAGTGAATGTACGCAAAGTACTTACAGTCCAGTCAGGAGCAAACAAAAGTACTTGACCCCAAGCCCTTCCACGCATACCAGCAGCTTTCATAGCAAAAGCTTTTAAATATTGATTTTGTACTTGGTTTGCTACATCCATCCAATCAAGCCCACCAAAGGTAGTATTAACATGACTAGCGATTTCTTTTATAAGCTGTTGGTCTGGAATCTCTGGATTCTTTGCTTTAGCTTTTGCAAATTTATTCATAGCCATATTAATCTTTTGGCCTGTGTGCAGATAGTCCCAAGTAAAGGCGTTGAGGTTTTGTAAAATATGCTTATCAAATGGGTCTGTAAGGTGTTGGACAGCTCTTACACTCTTATCAGCAGGAGCAAACTTACTTAATAGTTGGTCTACTTTTTGTCCCATGTCTGCTACAATGGTACGTTTAATGTCTTCTGTACCTGCCATTAGGCCCTCTTTAATAAAAGAGTCTATTAAAGCATGGTTTTCATCTGTACGAAAAGCCTTTGTAGCAGCACGAATGCCTGCTCCACCACTAAATATTTCCTTAAGAGCCAACATAGGATCGGCTGTAGCCCCTGCTATCCCCAAATTGGTTGCATGGAACAAACTACCAACAGTATTAAATACCTTTGTAAGCATTGTTATACTTCCCAAAGCCCTCAAAAGAAGCTCTGGGTCGTCTTGTTGAAACATAAATTTCATAGCATCTACTAAATCTGGATGTACTCTAAGACCCTCTAAAGGACGACTACCCTTTCCTTGAAAATGAATATACCCTGCTTTATCTGCTTCAGGACCAGCAGGAAGAAGGTATCCCCTTTCATCTGGAGATTTAAGCTCTTTAAAGTGGTCAATCATCTTCTTTTGCACAATAGCAGTTAGCATAGACTTTTCATGTGCCTCTGCAATGGTGGCTATATCCGTATGGACAACCACTCCTGTGCCAGCTACAGCCTCTTCAAGAGACCGAAGGAATTCATATTTACGGGCCTCAGTAAAATCTTTTACAAGTTTACTATCTTTTGGAGCATTGTATATCTTATCAAGAAGAGCCTGTTGTTCCTTAATATCAAGTTTAGACTTACTAAAATCTAACACATGGGTAACGTAGTTGTTACGAAGTTCTTCAATAAGACCAGCAGCTTTTGCTGCTTTTCCAGTAGCATTCATCCTATCCACAATAAGTTTCATTGGGGCAATAGCATGCTCTTCAGACCCTTCTGATGCCCACTTTCTTATTGAATATTCAAAAGCATCTGTTTTCTTAATATATTCTTCTAAAGTACCCTTAAAATTTTTTGGGGTCTTTCCTTGGGCTATTAATGTACGAGCTCCCTTAAGGCGTCCAAATGCCCCTTCTTCTTTATAACCACTAGGACGACCGGTCCTCTCATCTAAAATATCTTCCCCTGTACCATACAATTCATCATGCTTTTCTTTATCTGTATATATTTTATCTCTTTTAAGTTCAGACTCCATAGCACGAGTAACTCTTTCTCTGTGAATAGGATTGTCCCCCTTTTCACCTATATTAGGAATTAAGGTCCTAATGGTTTTACCCCAAATTTCTGCTTTACGATTGATAGACCTTATTTCGTTTATACTATCACGAATAACATTAGCGGCAGCAGTAAGAACAGAAGCATTGTCTTGATTTGCTTTGCCTAGAGTGTCAGCAACGTCTTTGTCTATCTTGGCATTAGCTTCCTTCATGTCATCGGGAGTTACATTGGCCTTCGTTTGGAAGGCCTCATCACCACTATCCCTTAAATCACCAGAATGCAGCCCTTGTTCAGGAAAGTCAAGGGGTTTATTAGAATCAAGTTGCTTCGTGTCAAGAGCCCTTTTATGGGCTTCTTTTCTATCAAGAAACTTTCCTTCATTATCTAAGAAGCCTTGATTGTATTTGGAATTCTCATGTTCAGGGGTATGTGTTCCAGTTTGTTCCTTATGCTTGGCGACAGAATTGAGGGCATCTTTAGTGGCACGAGTTTCTATTTCTATTGCTTTGGGATTAAAAAGGTCTATCTTACCTTCTTTTGTTTTGGGGTATGATTCTCTATCATTATGGGCTACATGTGACTCCTCATGAGCACGTAGGAAATTTTTATAGTCCCCAACACTAGTAATTAGTTTGGAGAAACCCTCTTTAGTAATTCCTAGTTTATTAAAAACAATTTGTTTCTGCTTACCAGTTTCTGTAGAAGCATCAAAGATATACTTAAATCCACTACTAAAATCATTCTCAATAGCAGTATGATTTAAAGAAATATGATTTTCTTTATCTGTCTTAGCCAGAGGTCCTGTTGCCTCTTCTTTAAAAGTCTTGCTCATTTGGATTCCCTCATCTCCTTTAGAGGTTATCCTATATCCCTGCTTTCTCCAAAACTCAACAGAATCTGGCGTAGCAATAAGAAAAGCATCTTTATGCCCCTCTTTCTTAATATCTGATTCAAGATTAGCCACAATCTTGGAACCCAAGCCTTGTTTTTGTAAGTCTTTAGGCAGTTTTACAACATCAATATAATTATCATTGCGTTCAATTTCAATACCATGCTCTTTAACAACAGAAGGATGTTGGTCTCCTTTTATAATTTCATCCGCTTGTTTAGTAAGAATTTGAAGACTAGCCCTAGCATCTTCGTCTTTAACAGACTTAAGTTGTGTTTCTGCCCAATGTTTTGCTTCTATAGCATCTTTGGGATGGTAGTCTTTGGGTGGATCATTAAGAGTACTTATTTTCTTGTTTGCTTCTTGTTCTATTCCTTTATTATCAGAAGGAAGTTGTTCTGCTTTCTTTGCTTCATCATGCTTAGGACCACTACCCTCTATTTCCCCGGTTTCCTTGTTCTTAAAGGCTGTTTGGGCAAGTTTTTTCTTTTCATTACTACGACCTATTACATCACTAATAGACTCATCTGGTTTAATACGAGACTTCTCAAAGACAGGATCGAGCTCCTTCGGAGCCTCTGTGTCTTTAATGACGCTGCCTTTGGCAGCTTGCCATCCACCTTTAAGACCCTCAGCAGCACCTCTAGTACCTGCTCCCATTAAACCAAACATGACAGCAGTTGCAGCTACCTTTTCTTTGTCTACCTTTCCTTCAGCAGCACCAGCCCCGGCTTCAGCAGCAGCCCCTACAACAGCGCCACGAACCCCTGTAGACAACACTTTCTTTGCGGTGCTTGTTTTATCAACAACATCTTTAGCTTTAAGAGCAGCAGCCACATCTTCTACTTTCTTAGTTGTTTTAGCTGTCTTGGCTAATGATGCAGCCAATCTTTCTGGTGCAGTTTCCCATAGAGCAGGAAATAATAATTCAGGATCAGCAGCAAGACCTTTTCCTAAACCCACTAAACTATCCAGAGGATGCTCTACAAGTTGTTTACCCATAAGAGCAAGAGATTCTACTACCCCAGGAGAAGGCTCTTCTTTAGGGTCTGGGAAAGCTTTCTTCTCTGCCTCTATTTCTTCTTTAGACATACCAAGTTTAGCAGCACCTTCTCCAGCAGCCTTTGCTACACGCCCTAAATATCCTTCTTCTAAGAAAGACTTGTTTTCAGGCGCAGGAGCAGCAGTAGTGGGAGGAGAAGCAGCTTCCCATCCACCCACGTTAGGACTTGCAGACTCCCATTCAGCCATCTATTATTCCTTAAGTTTTCTTTGAACTTCCTTACCAACCATACGATATTCGTACTTAGCTGGATTATATCCCTGATCTGCTCCAGGCCACTTATGTTCATTAGCAAGTTTGGCTACAGGCAAATCTTTAGCTGCTATCTCTTTTGTCCCATGAATTCCCTTTGCTACTTGGGCCTGATTCGTGGTATTCATTCCTTCAGTAAAGTCTTTTTGTCGTTGTTGTTTTTCTAATTCAAGTTCATTAAGAGTAGCATTCTGGGTAGAACTAAGTTTGGGTTCTTGCCAGAACATATATTTAGACTTAGTATCAGTAGGAAGAGATGCTCCAACACTATTAAGAATAGCTCTTTGCTTTTCTGTAATTTTTTCTACAGCAGTATCACGGTCTTTAGTAAGCTTAATGCGTTCTTTAGTAAAGTCAACTTCTTTCTTAGCTTCTTCTTTCTTGGCATCTACTTTCTGTTTTTCCCTTTTAATGGCTATTTCTTGATCCCTTTGATGTGCTATTTGGTCAGCTTTAGCTTTATCAGCAACAGCTTTATTTTGTGTTTCTATTATTTTACTAATATCATTATTAGACCTAGCAACCATTTTACCAGTTTGGAAATGCCCAGACACTTCTTGTTGTTTAAGTTGCTTATCTAACGGCTCTAATTTAGTATATTCAGGACTATTAAAATAGGCTTGTGCTTTAGCTAGATTGTCCTTCATTTCTGGAGGAGCAGCATCCATAGCCATCTTCCAACTATTAGCATCTTCGGGGGCTAACATTGCCTGATTAACAGCATTACCAACCATTTCTATTTGGTCTGCTTCTGTAGCAAGTTTATCCTTAGCAGACTTAGCCATTCCATTTTGTGCCTCAAGTTTTCTAGTTCTTATTTCATCCATTGCCTTTGGTTGACTTGCTATAGAGGGGTCTTTAGCCATTTGATCTAACATCTCAATAGTGCCTTGATAAGTCATTAAATCTGTTTTGCTATTGTTTGCAGCAAACTTTTGTTGGGCAGAATAAATAGCCATATTAGCAGCATAACTCTGCTTATGTTCTTGTAAAGAGAGTTGTGCTTGTTGAGCTTGAGACGAAAGAAGACTAGACCTAGCAGGTGCATCAATAAGAGTTGAGGCAGCCTCTGAGCCTTGGGCCATTCCAGTAACGAAATTCCCTTCCATTATGTCACCTGAGAACTATATTGGTGATTAGTATTCCCAAACAAAGAACCAAGTCCAGTAACCACACTTCCAAACCCTGCCCCCATATTCATATTAGTTTGATTAGCTTGAGTAGCAGCAGCACCAGGAGCCTGCCCCATGGCAGGCGATATATTGGTATTAGCACCAGACAATTGAGTAAGCCTATTGTATTGTTGATTAAAATAGCTTTGTTGGTCTGCCATATTCTGGGATAGCATTTGAGAGGTTGCACCACCTCCATTAGCAGCACCAGAAGCAGCTTGCATTCTTTGAACATCTCCCATGCTCTGTTTTTCCATTGCTTGGAAACCAGGATCATTCCCAACACCAGCAACCCCACCTTGCATCAATTGGTTAAGTTGGGGAACATATTGAGCCCTATTGCCTGTAGCAGCAAAAGGATCATTTTGCATGTTAGTGAGGTTTTGTGCAGAAATGTTGTCTCTATTTTGAGCAGCAGCAGCATCTTGGCCCATACTAGCTGTTGCCAGTCCATAAAGACCCCCCGCAACTGCCCCATAAGGACCTGCTACAGAAGCCCCTGCTGCTGCATCAGAAGCAGCTCCAGTATTATTAGCCATACATCGTTCCTTTCAGGAACTCGTTAGAGTCCATATTTCCTTTACCCTTCATTTTCTGACCCACCCTCTCCGATGTGGCTTTCAATCTCTAAAGCTCTAATTCTTATTGGAACACTATCACTAATAAACACTTCCCATATTCTGCGTCTTGCTTGTCCACCCTGATATAAGACGGGTCTTTTAGCTGTCATGTCTACTTGACGATAGGTACTCCAAGTACTATAGTCATCATCACAATGCCTGATGTTTCCGTTTACTGTATTTGCCCAATCTCCAATAAGCTCTGCTCTCTTATAGAATTTAACTTTATTGGTTCCACTGTCTGTACGAGGAGACACAGCTCTGAAATAGATTTTGTTGCCCGCATCGTCATAAGCAGAAGAAGAAAGAGTATATATATTTCCTGTAACACTGTCTTGCATAAGGTATGTTCCCAAACCAATAGCAATAGAGCCCTTTGTACTAAAGGTTCCTTCTGAGAATAGGTTTTCAGTACCATCAGTCCCTGTTGTATCTCCTGTTTGACTGGTCCATTGATACCACTTTTTCTCGTCCAAGTCATAAACAAAAGTAATATTAGAACTAGGAAGAGAAAGAATATACAGAGAATGCCCTGCTATTTTAATACAACAAGCACTAACACTTGTCATTGGATCAGCATTTAAATACTTTTCTATATATCTAGTTGATAGTTTGACTGGGGACAGGCCATCAAGAAGGTATACAGACCTTCCCTCTGTTGTTGTAACTCCTACCCAAATAAGGGTTTGCTCTGCTTGAGCAATAGAGTAACCATTAACCAACCCTATTTCCATATAATAAGACTTGGCAACAGAGAGGGGAGACCCCGGAAGGGGGTTCCCCGCATCGTAAAAGAATTCAGTATCTAGAGTTCCAAAAGCAACAACATAGTTTTGATGCCTAGCAAGACCAATCGTCTTATCTGTATCACTAGTAGCCCCTATACTAGTTGATGCTGTCCAAGTTGTCGGATCATCTGGAAGAGACCCATATATAAGTCCACTTGTTTCGTTCATTACATATAAAACAGTATCTAAATAAGCAATACCAGCAGCAAAAGGGCCTGTAATAGTAGAACTCATATTAGCAGTTGCTGTTGCTCTAGTATCAATAGGAGCACTAATAGTAACAGAGCCTCCAGACGAACTATAAACCCCTTGATTTACAATTGAAACACTAGTAATAACACCATTAGTTATATTCACAAATCCTGTAGCAACAGACAGGGAGTTAGTAGTTGGAAAGGCTAATGTAGCCCCAAGATAACCAGAACCCCCACTATTCACAGTAATAGATGCAATATACCAACCAAAGAAACTATGGGCCCAGTTTGTAGTGATAGTAGCTTGTACTCCTGCTGGAGGGGCATCTATTGTAATAGTAGGAATTTGCCCTGCTGTATAGGTTCCTGGAGTAAGGAGAGTAATACCGCCAATAGGGACCTGGTTATTATATAATGTAGCAATAGCAGTTGCTTGTGGACCACCACCAGCACCAGTAAAAGTTACATTTGGGACAGATGTGTAATAACCATTAGTAACTGGATTTACAGACACACTAGCAACTGCTGTACCTCCTATAACCGCAACAACAATAGTACCCATAGTTATTGCTGCTGTTGAGTTATTAGCAGTTGAGTTATGATTTATAGTAAAAGAAACCCCAGGATTTATACTAAGAATAGTACTATTAGCAGGAATGCCTGTTCCTGAAACAGGTTGACCTACAGCCATATTGCCTGTGTCTGTATAAGTAACAACAGCACTTCCAATAGAAATTGAGGCTGTTATAACCCCAGGAGCAGGCATAGCATATATATTAGACCCATCATGGAATACAAGCCATCTTCCATTGTCTGTTTGAGAAAAAGAAAGAGGTAGGAGGTTACTCCCTGTTAGGGGGGAACCCAGCACCTCAGTAGCAACTCCATGGTTGTCTACTAAATAAATGTGGTTATTTGCAGCAACTACTGTTTGATTAAGCCATGAGACAAGACCTTGACCATTACTAGTTCCTATTGTTGCAAACAAGGAAAGACCTGGTCTCTTAATCAATTCTTCCCCTTCAATTATTGCATTGACGGTCTTAGAGTCTTTAGATAGGTCAGCAGAACGAGATTCTATATTAAAGACCAAAGGCAAGCGGGTTATAGGCATTATTTGTGCTTTTCAAAATAAGACTCAAAATTGTTTGTTTTCTTCTTTATGAGAATCATTATATTCTTTACTCGCCATTAGCGGCCTCCTAAACGGGTGTCAGGAGTAAAGAAAGTTGAAGTGTACTCTACATCCCACGCTTCCATCTCTTCTCTATACATTTTAGCTTTGGCTGCAATTTCTTGACGTTGATTAATGTGGCATCCATACTCTAAGGAAAGCTCATCAGCAAGACCCCAAACCAGGCACTGGAACCATTCTGTTGGAAAATCAGGAGTATCCGCTCCTGTAGTCAATAAGTCAAGCATAGGCCTTTGAGCAACAAACCAAAGTTGCATATTTGTAGCTGTATAAGAGTCTGGTGTTTGATATAAATTGAGAACACCATTGGTATTCCTAACATCATAGAAATAACTATTAACCATGCCTTGGGCAGCCTTTGCGCCCAGGATATTATACTCCTGTCTACTCAAAGGCAACAAAGGAATGTCCACTTGATTTGGAGAAGCAACACTTATATTTCTAAGCCATGCTTGTGTTATTTTAATTGGTTTGTCTGAAATAAGGTCTGGTCCAGTAGGGCCTATAGTATAGCTTGTCTGCCCTGCAACTAGATTTAGTTGAAGAGTATTAATAGTCCAAAGTTTAATACCATTGCTTTGCCAAGATTTAAGCATTATTTGTAAGGATTGAATACTATTAGCTAATGTTACAGCATCAATAGTAACACCCAAGTCTAGCACTTGAAGTTTACGAAGGGCTACTGTTACTACTTGTAGAGTTGTAAGTGAGGCAGAAGTAGTCATAGTTTAAGCTAATGAATAAATAAACTCTGTTGTATCTAATACTTTTGTTCCAGAATTTGTCCAACCATTTACATTATTAGAAAGCAATAGTCCCCAAGTAGCACCCATTTGTAAAGAGATAAGAGAAGTAAAAGCCGAGTTATTCTGTCCAGATAGCATTCCTGTTTGCTTTACAAGACTTACTGGGATAATACATGCTGGCATCCCAGTAAGTCCAAAGGTTGCAGCATTTGATGTCCCAGTTAAGACATCTTGTGGAATATATAATTTACATAGTCCATTAACCACAGAATAAGAAGCCGTTGCTGTTGGGTTTACAGTAAATCCTGTTCCAGTTATTGTAAATGTACCAGACAAACTATAAGTCATTTTGAACTGAGTAGTAGTAATAGCACGAACTTTTATCAAAGCACCAGAATTCATTGTTACCTGATAACCATTTGGAACACCCTCAATAATTAGGTTTGCTGTTCCAGTAAATCTAGTTGGACCATTACAACGTAACTCTCGTTCCATTCCGGCTTTAGCTGCATTAGCAAACCCACCACAACCATTAGCACCACCAGCATCATCCCAAAGAATCGAATTGGCAACAGCAGCAAATATATCCCCTGTAGTAGCAGCGGCTGCAATGGTTACTTCTCCACTGTCAGTTCGATTAGCCACAGTAGCTGTAGTAGCTATAGTAGCTGAGGTGGCTGTTGCAGCATTACCACCAATATTTAGAGCTGTTGCTGTTCCAGTAAGATTTGTAGCTACACCAGAAGCTGGAGTACCTAAAATAGGAGCAATAAGAGTTGGACCATTGGCAAATACTAATGCTCCTGTACCAGTTTTATCACTAACAGTTGCTAACAATTGAGCAGATGTTGTGGAAGCAAATTGAGAAAGTGGATTAGCTGTAGAAGCTGCATTAGCAGCAGCAACAAGTCCTAAATTAGATACAACCTGAGCAGCAGTTAAAGGAGCAACCCCTGCATTTCCTAGGGCCGTGTAAATAGAAACATTAACATCGTTGAGCCAAACAGCATCTATTACCGGAACTGAATGGTCTATAAAAACTTTAGAAGTCATAAGTTTATACCGTAAAAGTAGATTTTGGTACTGTCATATACCAAACAGGAAGAAGAGTACTTGGAATTGAACATCCTGGAATTGCTATCCCAGGAATTGCTGTTGATCCTTCTACATCACAAAGAGTTTCTACCACAAATATATCTGTGGTTTCTGGTCTTACATAGGGGGGTATTTGTGTGTCTACAATTCCTCTAACGAAGTCTTGAGGTTGTCGGGGTTCCCAACAATCCTTGCAAACCATAAATCCATCCCATTCTTTTTTAAGTTGGGAGCCATGATATACACGCCCGCACCTATCACAAATAGTAAGCCAGTCCCCTTTTACATAATTTGGACGATGTGACATTTATTCCTTTATTAAACTGGAGCCAGAGGCAAAAGAGAGTCTGGAACGTAGTGAAGACTCATACTGTCCAAGATGTTAAGAAAACATGCCTATAGGAAAAGGTGGATTTGCTGCCAAAATTCCACTCCCATCATCTACAGCATAAAAACTTGAACGCCAATAAGGTTCGGTATGCCATGGCCAGCGCCGCCAATAGTTACGGTGACTTGGAGATTTGTTTGTGAATAGGTTGTAGTAGCTGTATTGAACAGCCCAGAAACAATTTTTGCGCCGTTGGTTGTTCCATAGAAGGTGGGGACATGCAAAGTACCACTTGCTCCTACTAACCCTATTTGGTTCCCATTGGCATCTGTAGAAAAAGCTACATTATAATTTCCATCAACAGTTGGATTAATAACAACAGTCATATTATACTCCCAAGAAAGCAGTAACTACTGCCCCTGTTCCAGAAATAGCCGTTAAATTTGCTCTAACATATTTCCAAGCTGAAGTCGAAGCAAACCCATCAGAGGCTGATAAAGTCCCAGTCAGGGTAATTGTACCCATTACTGTAGCACAAGTATGAATACCATCATTACTACATTCAATAGTAACTGTTGCTGTTTGTGCCCCAGAAGTGCCATCTATACAAGCCTGAAAGGCAGCAAAAACCCCCTCTTTATACAACCAAGCACCACTACCACTTGCTGTAATAGTTGTGCTAGTGACAGTTTGAGGAATACTTACATGATAGGTTCCTATACCACCAGCAGCCCCACTTATCTGATCTAAGATAACTGTATTAGGTGAAACCCCTGTACCACTTAAAGTATTACCAATACTTAAATAACCTGTGCAAGCAACAGCATTAAATACTGTCCCAGACTGGGTAATAGAGATAGTTGAAGTTGTACAAGAAGAAGAGCTTACTGTAAGTCCAATATAGGGAAATAGTATCTCTACCGGACTATTTAAAAGATTATTTACTGCACCACACTCAAGGGTTACTGCTGCCATATTATACTCCTAATTTACTAATGTCCAACATTATAAGAAATGTTCCTGTACCTTTAACTGTGAGTTGTAAATCATGTCCAGGAAGACCCCCGAAAGGATCAAGCTCAAGTTTACCTTTACCCTCAAATGGTAGAAAGTAAGGTTCATTTTTATAAGAAACAATAATTTTCAAACCAGACTCTACTAGAAAAGCAGCACTATCTAAACGAAGAGACTTAGGATTCCCTTGAAGGCCGTCTACACCTATAAGGAAATACGTTAAGTCTCTCTCATCTAAAACCGTGCCACTTACTACGAAGATGGTGTTCTTAGCACCATCCCCAGTCTTAGTTATTGTTATATTGTTTTTTTCTAAGCCATCAGTAAGTGTTGTTCTCATTGCTATACAGCGGCTGGATTAGCCAAACCATTTGCATCGGCTGCCCCTGTAATTGGACTAAGATTATTACTAAAGGCAAGTTTAGAGCCCGTTGCAATCCAGATACCAGCACTAGCATCCAATTGCCAGAGATAGTTGTCATAGGCATGTCCTGTCCAAGCAGTAGCACTTGTACTAATAAAAGAACCTCCAGTAGAACTGGTATTGGGTTTATTTAGTCTATTTCTTCCAAAATCAAAGTTTGTTACATTATTGGCACCAGTAGCAAGCATAGCAGCAGTATCATTCAATACTGCCCAAGTACCAAAATTATCCCGGATAGATACATTGTCATTAGCTGCTACAAACTTAATAGCTGTAGTAGCTGCTGTAGTACCAAGACTTGAAATCTTATTACCATCAAATACCAAACCATCCATACTGTTTGCAGTAGTGGCTGGTTGAGTAACAATAGTAAGAAAATTCAAGACACTTGAGGTATCCCGGAATTCACATTTTTCAAGTGCGAAGTCTTTAGGAAGAGAAAGAGCAGTTGCTTTAAATACAGTTGCCACATCTGCAAACATAGAGATAAAGAGGAAGTTCTGCATAGACACTCCAACTCCTTGACTAGCATAAACAGTAGCAGTAGTGGTTACAACAGGTTGTATACAGTCTAAAGTATATACACCAGCACCACCAGCAACACCACTAACCTGAGATACGATTCTAGTGCCTGGAATAATTGTGGCAGCATATAGATATGATCCAGGCAAGAATGTGCCTGTAGTTAGAGTGGTAAGAGTCATTGTATTTGACAACGCTGCAATGGTGCAAGAAGAAGCAGCACCTGGTTGTCCACCAAGCACAATTGCCGCTGCTGCGGCTGTAAAAGTAAGAGTAGGACGGTTTGTCCCTGTACCCAAACCAATAATTGCTACATTGGATTTATACAAAGAAAGAGCGTTAGCAGTAACTGCACCGCCTTCAAGGTTAGCAGTTGCTACACTTATAAGTTCATCATGGTTTGGTTTGACAAAGATAATGTCTCCACGACCATGTAAACAGCGAGATACTGCATATTGAAGAGTTGCAAAGGGAGCATTAAATGTCCCTGGGTTGCCATCTGAACCTGATATTTGACCTTGAGTAAGACTATTGGGGTCATTAGATACCCAATAGACTAGACCAGGATGACTTTGAGTAATTGGAATCCCACGAAGGGTTACATTGTTAAACCCAGATGGAAAGTTTGAAGAGGTTGTTATTTGATTAGCCACGGTTGAATCTCCTAATTAAGTTAGAATAGGCCAGGACTTATTTTGGCATGGAACCAAATGCCTGGACTAGATTTATTACAATACTACTTAAGGACCATTTACGCCCCAGACCCCCTTCGGGTCTGACCAGCCGACACTATACCGTTCATATCCCTTGGCTTTGACATTCATGGTGTCGAAGTCGTTGTCTTGGTCAAACGTAATAGCATGACGCTCATAGTACTTCATACCATCTTGAATATTGGTACGAACGAACCATGCGTGAGGACTAGTGAAGTAGTGGTTAAGTTTAATACCTCCTGGGAACGCATTAGTAGCCAAAAGTACATTAACGTCATTGTTAGCAGTACCTGATTGATAAACAGACTTCAGGATACGATGAGCATTAAAGTGTTCTTGACGAGCAATGTGCAATGTCTTAGGCATCACTTGAATCAAGAGGCCCCGGTCATTGGTCAATCCCATAATAGCTATAACAGCATCTTCAAGAGAAGCTTCGCTTAGGTCAGCATCCGTGGTTGGCTTATTAGCCCACGTTCCCCCAGTAGTATTAGGATGCACTGTTGAACACAGGGCTACCCCATCACCACCAAGATAGGTACCATTAAAGGCCCTATTGTAAACATTAGCTGCTACGTTCTCTTTGGTCTGACGGAATCCCATAGCAAGGGACGCTGCCCGACGTTTAGATACTTTTTCATACAAATTGTCATCCAATTCTTCTTTAGTAACAATATACCCCAAACCATAAGCAATGTGAGTATAACGAGTAACGAAGCCTTGAACTTCTGAATCGTATGATACACCAGCAGACTCAGACTTGCGTGGAGCAAGACCAAAACCTGTCAGTTGTACATCTTCTTCATAGTTTTGAGTAGAACTATCCGTGTCAAACAAGTCCGTGTATTCTACGGGATGTTCAGCATAGACTTGCCCCCACCAGGCTTTAATGCCAGGCCATAGGGCTTTTGGGTGTGATGCAGTTGTGATTATACCAGCCATGTCATTCTCCTATTATAAACCAAGGAAGTTGGTAGCTGCGGCACCTACTTGTGCCATACCAAGTTCATGGAAATTAAACTTAACAAGGAGTCTGGAATAAGCCCCAACATTGCTGCCTGGGTTATCTGCTCTTTGTACCAACCCTAATATCTGCAAAGGCAAGGAAGCAGTTGTTGCTACCGTGCTAGATGGGATAATAATGTTGGATTGTGGAGAAGACTGGCTTAAAGTTGTCGCCGTTGCATTTTGGTCAATTGCATAGGTTTGGTCAGCACCATTGTAATAGGAGCCCAATCCTGCACAATACCGCATCTTAGCTAAAGTGATGTTAGTGGCAGTTAAACCTGCACTCACTTCAAACAAGAGTTGGGGATCATCTGCTACATATACATAACGTACATTAGCACGAGTTCCTGCAATGATATAATTCGTTTCAAGATTCAAAGCAACTCCTTGAAGGGAGACACCAGGATCAGCTACACGAATACCAACAATAACGCCTAGAGCTGCCCCAGCAGCATTAAAACCACTTGGAGCTTTCTTGATATAGACAATACCGTCTGCATCACTACCACCTGCACTCTGAACTACATCGCCAATAGCATAACTAGCAGTAGTGTCAGCAACAGGTATAGCATACAAACGGGCTTGCCCCGTCCAAGGGGCTCCGTTTAGATACGAATGTGGCGAAAAGCCATTGATTCGATTTGAATTTGTTGCCATTTATATTTCCTTTTCATATATTTTTATCGAGATATTTTTATCCCCGCATCATAACGATGGTCGGCAGATTGTCCGTCTCCTGTTAGCCTTCCCCCACGAATGGCCTCATCTACAAGGTCTATTTTGGCTTGGGCTTCGTTTTGATCTTCCTCATAGAATTCTTGACGAATCTTCATCAAGTACGCATACAGAGCTTCCCCTGTTTCTGCTGTACCCACAAGAAAGCGAACCTTATCTCCTACATCGGTATTGCGACTAACTACATTAATAGAAACACCACCTATCTCATCTGGAGAAACAAACTCATACCCAACATCTTGGGCAAAAGCAATGCGCCCCGGTGAATCGTTAAAAATATGGGTATGGTAGCCTTCTATTTGATGAGCTATATGAAGTTTACCCTGTGTGCCATTAAACGTGGCTCTCTTGCCTCGTGTCTTCTTTACTTCTTTGGCTTCTATCTTTGCTTCAACCTTTTCCATCTTTTCTTGTGGTGTGAGTGCTTTAGGCATTTCTAGCTCCAATCGTATTCTTTAAGATAATCTTCTTTGCTCTTTATCATTCCAGTTTTTAGGAATCTATCACAAGCAGCTTTAGATTCGGCAGGCAAGTTTTCATAGGAATGCTTATCACTTCTAATTGCTCTATTACTACCCTGTGTATTCCCCTCAACAGGGCTAGTACGTTGTGTCTTCTTATACTTAGAAGGAAGGATGTCATCTAGTTCTTCATCGAGTTTATCAAAGAACTTCTGCCCTTTTAAGGTGGGCCACTCGGCATTGATTCGTTGACCAACAGCATCTGCAACACGAGTCATCTTATCATCTTTAGTAAACCAATCGTTCTTTTCCATCCATCCAGTAATAATAGGATCGAGGGTTACAGGAACAACTGGTGCTACTGGTGCCTTAGTTTCTACTATCTTAGCTGCTTGTTGTTGTTCTTTGTTGGCATCAATGGCCTCATCAAGAGCTACAACAACTTCACCGTTACCTTGAGTAATGGCTTCTTTCTTTTTAGTCTTCAGGTCTAGAAGTTCTGCCTCTAAACGCCCAACCTCTTTCTTTGCATTGTCTTTTTGAAATTGTTCAAATTCTTTAGCTGCCACCCGAATTTCAGCAATCTCTTGGGTTTGTTGTGCAAGTTTCTTTAATAGGGTTTCATTATTCTTGCGTAATATTGGATTTATCTCCTTGCCCCGTTTTACAAAGGTTTCAGCGTCTACCCAGTGCTCCCCGTCTCGATACTCGTCTTTTGGAACCCATCCAAACACTCGTGCTTCTTTTTCTGTTTGTTCTGCAACCTGTTCTACTGTTTGGTCTTCGCTCATGTTAGTCTCCTAATAGCTACAACATTCTCATCATTGATAATACGATATTTTTTCTTATCATTCCCCTCAAAGAGGAGTCCAGAATACTTACCAAAGATTATTCTATCTCCTACTTTACATCCAGGGTTTGGGTCTTCTTTAAAACAACCATCCCCCATTGCTACAACTAGTCCTTCTATTTGAGCCATTTCTTCTTTGAACTCATTTCCTTTTGACACTGTTATAATACCACTTTTAGTAGTGGTTACAATATCATCTGGGAGTACAACTAGCCTATAATTTAATGGGTATATACCACTCTCATTACTCATTTGTCAATGCCTCAAAGTCTACTTCTAACAGGTTTTTACAGGATTTAATTCTTCCCTGCAACTCTTTTACATCTTCTATAATATCTGAACTAAGAAGCATACCTTGTAGATATTCAACATCCTCTTTGATACGTTCCTTAAGTCTTTTTGTTACTATGTTGTCTTTCCACGAATGAAACTCTTCCTCTGTTATCTTTATCACTCTGTCTCCTAGGGTTTTGCTCCTTGTGCTGCTTGTTGCGCCTGCTTCTTCTCTTCTTGTTGCTGATTATTGAGTTCTGCCATTGAGTCTTGAAGAATACTCATATATTTAAGAACACCATCTTGTGCTGCCTTAGCTGCACTTATTTGTTGAGTAATTTTAGTTAGCTCTTGTTGTGCAACCAAATCTTCTGCTTGTGCTTTTAATAGAGCAGCATTTGCCTCAAGTTCTACTATAGTTGCCCGGTTAATCTCTGCCTCACCCATAAGTTTAAGCATACCAAGTTTAAGGGTTATCTCTGCTTTATAATGGTTTGCCGCTTCTTTTAGTTTCTCTACCTCTATCTTAGCCGTCATTGGGTTAAGAGGAGGAGGAATAGCATTAGGACCTTTAGGATCAGGAAACAATTGATCTATATTAGGCACTTTGAGAGCCTTCATATACATCTTTTCTATTTGATACCGGTCATACCCAGGAGTTGCCATAGCTCTATTTGCTATTGCTTCTGCCTGTTGGATACGTTGACTATCTGATATTACATGTGGGTCAGCACTAGGTCTAATATCATTAGAACTACCCACATAATCCTTTTCCAAGACCATGCCATTATTGTCATGGCTGTCTGTGAAAAATACGTCTTCAGTGATGTACAGTTGATTCAGACGATAAAGCTTTCTGAACTCGTCCCGCAGGGAACGGTAAGTACGTTTAAAGATACCACTGAATATCTTCATCCCCTGCTCTACGCTATTTCGGGATGTTTCCGCTGGAGTGTTCTGTCCTGGACTTACACCGGACATGACATCTACACTTCCCCCTATGCGTTCTCCATAATTAATAAGAAGGTCAAGCAGAGTAAAAAGTACCTGACTGGGTTCCCTTACAGGAAGAGGCATAATGCCTTTTCTTAAGTCATCCCCAGTAGATTCTACATGCTTCCATTCTAGAGGGCCAAAAGAATAATTTCCACCTCTAAGCTTAATGCCACGAGATAAAAAACCACCTGCCGTTGTTGCCATAGTACCAGCATCAATAAGCTGGTTAATAAGGGTATTAATACTTTCATTCAAGGGCCCTAAAAGGACACCAAATCCTAGGTCATAGAACCCACCATCAGGACTAGGAATAAAGGGGAATTTGGTAAAATAGTTCTCAGCCTTAATGCTGAGAAGCTTCTCCTTAGTGTCTCTTTCTATTCCAGTATCAAAGAATCTAGCTACAATACGCAACACCTGTTTGGTGTCTCGTCTTACATAGACTATATATGGTTCTGCATACCCATCATCGTCAAAGTCTATTGAACAGTGGTGCTCCAATATTTCGTGTGGAGTAGATATATCAATGGGTTGAGGAGCTGTAGTCCCCTGACTTTTATCTTGTGCATCCCCAAGCCTGCTATGAATCTTTTCTCCTGGGTCTCTCTCTACCATCTTACACCAAAGACCCCTAGCAACCCTTTCATATATGTCATTCATAGACATATATAATACATGAGTAATGCGTGGAGCTGTCTCTAGACTCTTAGTCCAATAGTTTACTACTAAATCTTTTGGTAATATATACTCAGAAACATTGTGTTTTTTAATAGGATCAAAATAAGTCTTTTTGAAAGCACAGCCAAGTATTGGCTGCGTTATCAAGACTTTGTCCATTTCACTTTCCCAGGGTTCATCTTCTTCAATGACCTGGAATGACATGTGATTCTCTACACGAGTAGCTCTGTCTGTTTTACTCCCATCCTTATCCTCTCCTACGACTTTACAACGTACCGGAGTATCAGAACCAATAAGAACAGGGTAAGCACGGGCATGGTACTGAAGAGCAGCAATAGTAATAAGGGGGAATTTAACATTAGATGCTCCTACCCAAGGAAAGCTCTTAGCTTCTTTTATTTGAAGAGCCAATTTCATGGCCTCTTCATTTCTCTTGTCCCAATTATCTCGGCTGGATAAATCCGCCTCGAAGTCCTTATGTACTTGTATTCCTATATCAGAAAGCTCCTTTTCAGTAAGCAGTTCCGCTATATTATGATGGCTGACTAGTTTATCTAGGGCTAGTGTAGTTTCAAGTTTTAACATTAGTATCCCGTTAAATTATAGTCGAGTTTAGAATGTATTGTTCTATGACAGTTAGCACAGAGCATAATACACTTCTTTACTTCTTCTAACCACTTAGACCAACTACATAATTTAGTTTGCTCTTTAATTTTTTCTTTATTATTTTGATATTTTTCTTTATCATACTCTGCTCTTGATTCTTTATTCTTTCTTGGCATAGTCAATAACCCGTGGTGTTGTTACGACCTTCATCAGCATTAAATTCTTTACGGAAAGCCAAGTACTCTTCGTCTGCTTCTTCTTCAGGAGTATCTGCTTCAATCATCTTATCTAGCATGAGACCCATGTAAGCCCAACTATCAACCTGGTCGTCATGTCTATCACGAGGAAATCGCATCAACTCATCTTCAAAAGTTTGATACCATTCAGCCTCTTTGTCGAACTTACAAGCATTTGCTCTCATTCTGGCCTGAATACTTCTGGCCCTGGTTATCTTATCCGCGCTAGGCTTTAATAAATGTAAGGGGACATAGATACCAGTTTGAAGCATTTCCTTATTTAAGAACGGACCAATAGATTTTTGAATGACACCTGCTTCTATTCCAAAGAGACTTGGCTTATACTGTTTCTGTAAGAGTAGGATAGTATCAACAATCTGTTGTGCATCCATTCTGTCTCTTACAACATTTACTAAATGTAACCTCCCACTATCATCCATACCAGCAACAGCAAAGACGCTGTAATCAGCACGGTCCCGAAGACTAATGGCCAAGTCTGCTGTAACATAGTAGTTGAGGCTAAGTTTTTTATCGCTTTCATTTCTTGATAGAAAATCTGTCCTTCTAAAATATGTATTGGATTCATCAAGAGGAATGTTCAAATACTCTTGTGAATAAACGTCCCCTAACCCCTGAGCTACATACCTATCCCGTTCATCCTTAAGCTTCTTCTTTGACCACATCTCAGGCCAAAGTATTTCAGAGAAGTCATCTGTATGTGCCCTGAACTTAATACTCTTCCAATTGGTCTTGACTAGAGTATACTCTGCTAAGGGCTCATGAATAAGGGCTTTCTGTTTAGAAGCCCCTAGTTGTCTCTCTGGCATTAACCCCTCTAAGAGTGAATCAAGGTGAATAATCGTACCAACGATACGCACAATCCCAGTACTAGACCGGCAAGGAAGCAAAGCTCCATTGAACCATCTCTTGAATTTCTCACGTCTTTCACGATTGATAACAGCTTCATCGCCTTCAATATCATCACAAACTATTAGGTCCGGTCTCAGGCTTTTCCATTTGAGACCACGCACCTTCTGTTCAGCACCCTTAGCCTGTACCCTAAACTGGTGCCCATCATCAAATTCATATATCAGGTCGTCTTCGACATCCTTAATGAATTTACCTGTACCAAACAATTCTAACAGGTCTTCATTACCAACTAGTTCTTTTTTAATATCTCCAAGGAACTGTACGCTCTGCGTAGAAGTCTCTGAGACAATAATTGCATATTTACGTTCTCTAAACAGGAGAGCAGCAAGAACATAACAATGGGTTACTACCGTGCTTTTTGCGTGGCCTCTAGGAGCAGCAATAGCAACAAAAGCATCCTTACTACAACAATAGTCCCAGATGGTTCTATGAAAATTTGGTGTCTCTACCGGATTATCAAAGTCTTTTCTAAGAACACTGTTACAGAACCCCTCACATACCTCGGCTGTTAAAAGCACTTAAGCTCCTGCGTCGTTTAAAGCCTTTTCTGTCTTTGGGTCAGTTCCACCCCCATTACCACGAATACCCCCTCCTGGTGTAGGAGGGGAGCTTCCTGGGTTTTCAGACCTACGGGCTTCTGTATTATTACCCGCAGTAGGCCACATACTCTTTACTCGTTCCTTAACAGAACTAGTATAGGTTTTTTCTTCGGGGGTGTAATTGGTCTCTGCCATGATTAGGCAATAGGAGGAGTAGGAGGAATTTCTGGGGCTTGGGGAGTAGGAGCTACTGCGACAACCACAGGAGCAGGGGCTGTAACTACAATAGTAGTACATCCAAGATGCTGACAAAGCCAAGCCCTTACTTTTTCTTTAAAGGAAGTCATTATTTATTTTTCCGGTTACGTTGAGGTTGAGCTTCACTTTCTTTAAGAGTTTTTACTTTCTTAACGGGTCCTTTTTGCTTCTTTACTTTTGCCATTATAGTGTCCTCACGAGTACGTTTATGTTGTTTTATAGTCATGCTGTCGTTCCTTTCAGGAACTTGCTAAATGCTGGTACAAACTGAAATGTAAAGTGCGTGTGTCATTTTTCCATTAACTATGTGCCAGAATTGTACTGGTATCTTAATATGCCCCTGAACAAGAATATTACCATGCTTATCAAAAGTAGCTTCTTCAAGAAGCCCTGCTGTATGTGCTGAACAGTCTATTTCTAGATGAACAGCCATTCCTACATATCTCTTATCATTAGTAACATTAAACTTTTGGTCTATTGACACTACCCAAACACGAACTGAATTGTCTAGTCTTTCAACTTTAGATGCTTCATATGTGTATTGAATCTTGTCAAAAGTACCTATGTCTACTGGTTCTGCCCAAACTATTGCTGAAGCTAAAAGAAGCACCACCGTTGTCACAAAAGTAACAAGGTGGTTAAGAGCTAAAAATTGTTTAAGGTTGTCCAAGGGTTATGGGTTCATGTTCTATTGTTTTCATCTTTGAAAATTTACTAAACTCCTCTGCCAGCTTCAGGAGTCTTTCTCCCATAGCACGAGTGGTGTCTGGTTTGACTTCTTTTTGTCCTTGAAGAAGTAGTCTCCGATCAATCATGTCTCTGGAAATAACAGAAGCATCCCTGGCACTTATGGGCTTTCTTACAAACTTACCTATACGCTGGTCAAACTGGAAGTCACCATTATCAACCCTATCAAGAAGAGCATCTACAGATTTATTAACAACCTTTGAAAGCTTTGCATCCAAGACCAGGTTTTCCTGATCTCTGATGTCTGTCACCATTTGCTTAAACCAAGGCATTGCTTTCCAACGCCTAGCTGTTACTTCTGGAATACCAAGGGTTGCTGCCGTAAGAGCCAGGTTCCCTGTTGCAAGCCATGTCGTAACCAACTCAATGCGTTGGGTGTCAGAATGCCAAGCAGTTGTGCCTGGCACTTTACGTTTCCTACGACTCAAGTTCTTCCCATCCGTATATTATATCTTGTTTAAATATCTCAATAAGTCCAAGAGCCTCATACATCTTCATACCACCATGGATAGCATAGTCAGACTCACCATCTTCTTTAAACATATTAACAATAAAGAACTTAAAGTCTTCTGGGTGGTCTTCTGCCTCATGTGCTAGTTCATAAAACTTCTCAGCAGCCGTAGAGTTTTTCTTAAGGCCTGGCATATGCACTACGTTTTCAGACATAAGTTAGCCTATAGCTGTAGCTATAGCGAGAACCAGGGCTGTAACACCAACTACTATATGATCATAGGCATAATGAAACCCTACAAAGTAGAGCCCCACTGAAGCAAAGAACACAACAGTAATTATTTTAATAAACATGATTATTTCTTAGGAGGAGCACGACGTTCTGCTACTCGTTGTTCTGTAAATTTAGGTGGTTTTGCTACTGGGGTGTGTACTGGAACTGGTTCTGGATGTCTTTTGTCTGTCATGGTGTTTCTCCTAGGAAGGGCTAAAAAAGAACATAGTCGCTTCTTTACAGAAGCTAGATAAGACTTAATTTTGAACTAACATTATACACCCTTTACAAGAAACTGTCAAGAGAAATCTTTAACACGAAGAACTGGAACCAAAAGAACCTTCTCTTGTCTAATATTTATTATTATATTATATATATATATTATATTATATATTATTATTGTTTTGTATATTGTATAATAACAATGCTATATAGCATTGTATAGCATTGCAATGCTATAATGCAATGTGTAACCTTGCAATGTATAACATTGCTATATAGCATACCCCCTCTTTTATAAAATATATTGTAATTTGTTATATAGTAATATATAAACAATAAAGAATAATATATTTCCCCCCATTACCCCTATTAATTATTCAATATAATCAATGGTGTATATATTGTAATTAATATCACATCAAATACATTCATGTACATACATTCAATATCATTATATTAATATGCTTAGTATATTGATATCATTGTAAGTCAAAGTCAACACCATATGGTCGCTGCGCGGCTCTTATAAGTACGAGAGTCAAAGTCCCGGCATTGCCTTTAGATTATATCGTATTGCTATTCCTACCCATATAACATTTGCTATTCGTCCTCCGTGAAACCTCGGACGGCAAATGCCCAATTGAACAAGCCCTTGGCTTGCGGGCAATACTCGGGCTTTGTACTGCCGAAACCAACCAATAGGACGACTCTTATGTTCAGGTGAGTCTTTGAACAACCGTAATTCTCTAATGAACCAATCCATCAATGCTATTCCTTATTGAGAAAAGAACTCCTCAATAAGGGCATTGTTGATTGTCCTTCTTCCAATAATGCTATTCCCTGCGGGGCATTATTTAAACCGAATTACTAATAGCTACCGACACACACAAACAAAGAACGAACTTTAGCTATAACATAGCGCTAAAATATAGCCAAGTAAAGAGGCCGTCGAAAACCCCAAAATAGCCTTATTTAATTGAAAACCTTATTAATTGTAGTATTTTGGCGACTAGTCCTCTTGACTAGTCTATATTTTCTCTCAATCGGTACGCACGTTCGCTCTGTTTGAACGGGATGTAAATTCAAAATCAAATTCAACAATGAAAGGATATTGTATGTACAAAGACATAGACGATTTAAGGCAATACAGCAAGCGTAAGCGCAACATATCTATCCCTGAACCAGCATTCCATTCTCCCAATACATTCTGGTATTTGTTGGGAGCAGCCATTGCAGTTATATGGTTCTGGATATTTTGCCTCTTTTTTCTTTCACTTTAAGGAGAATCACATGACACATTTTAAGAACGGCAACTCTCATTTACATACAGGACATCCTACATGCTTTGCTGATTTAACAGCAGAAACCATTGGATTTCAAGTTCCTGTAGTTGTACCAGATAGTGATGGTACAGCTTCAGAAGAACTTGATTACTCACCAGTCTATCCTCAAATCTCAGAGGATGATACTTACGAACAAGACTGGGATGCTCTAAGAGAAGCAGAAGTAGATGATGCTTATTTTGAACTCTCAGTTTGCAACATATACAATAGCAATTGAGCGCAAGCAAGAAGAGAGAAAGTCTTTTTTTTCTTTTTCTCTCTTCCTTTCTTTTTGTTTTTTTTTTTTCTTTATAATTTATTATATATTAAGGAGCTTTACCATGAACTCACGTACTATATTTCTCTCTACCCTGATAGTACACGGGGCTTGTAGAGACCAAGTAGACCTCTTCAGAACAACCTTTGGAGACTCTGTAGAAATAACACCAAACCTCTGCAAACAATACGCACAATCTTTCAACTACACTTGGGCAGCACAACACCTCTTAAGTGCTACCGCACTGGAACTCTACGATGAGACCTGTGCT
>QGNH01000565.1_pt1 | contig 26244 bp, 27 predicted proteins | sample 1735481 | NCBI WGS metagenome assembly QGNH01 (sample SAMN09239004, study PRJNA386568) | Viral metagenome, whole genome shotgun sequencing project.
CGCCGAACAGCGTGCCGGCCGCGCCGACTGTCACGGGTATCCAGAACTTCGACCTGTCCCCGCTGACCCATTCCAACGGCGGCCCCTCCATCGACTTCGACGGCGGCCGGCTGTTCATCGGCGACGCCTTCGACGGCAAGATCGCCAGCTACAGCGCCAGTACGTTTAAACTGCTGAACGGCCCCACGGTTTCGGTGAACGGCAACGTCATGCTGATCTACGCCGAAGACGGCTACCTCTACGGGGTCGGCCCCGCGGGAGCCAACTCGGCGGCCCTGGTCCGGATGGACAGCCACACCTTCGCGCCGCTGGCTTCGTTCGGTGTTGACAACGGCGGCTTCGCCTTCTCGACCAACGTGAATAATTGGGCCTACCCGCGCGACATGGACACGGTGAAGCAGGGCAATACGACCTACCTCGTGTCGAGCACCATCAACGCCAGTCAGACGGGCAACCAGATCAGCGTCCTCAACCTGGGATCGAGCCCGCTGATCGCGCTCTCCTGGACCGGCCAAGTCCTCGCCACCGACGAGCCCTTGGCGGTCGTCTGCAAGGGGACGAAGGTCGGCGGGTTCGGCCGCGCCTGGGTCCTCGCCACCAACAATAACCTGGGCGGCTCGTCGGTCGTCGGCCTGTACCGCGTGCTGATCGGCGCGGGCGTCGCGTCCATGGGTAAGATCGGCTTCGTCCTGCCTTCCAACATCGGGACCGGCTGGACCCACGTCACCTCCGCCCAAGGCATCCTTCTGGACGAGACGGACGGCAACATCATCGGGCACTTCTCGACCCTCGGCCTGGGCGCGTGGAACAGCGGCTCGACCTACGTCATCGGCGACATGGTGAGCATCAGCGGCCACGACTTCGTGAGCCTCCAGAACGCGAACCTGAACCACACCCCGACCGTGGGCGGCACGGCCTTCTGGACCGACCTGGGCGTCAGCGGCCCCAGCCTGGAGACGCGGATCGTGAAGATCAACGTTCACACGCTGGCGGTTATGTGGAGCAACGTGATCCAGAACAGCGTCTCGGGGAACCAGCTCATCAACCAGTCTCGCGTCCGTCACGGCAAGTACAACTTCCTGGACGATGCTGGCGCGACCGCGCACATGCACTCCATCAATACTCTGACGGGTGTCGATACTGTCAGCGCCGGGCTCACGAACATTGCCGGCGCGAGCAGCCAACAGTTCTCCGACGACCAGACCGGCAACACCTTCGCCAACGTCAGCTACACCGCGGGTTCGGTGACGCAGATCGGCACGACGCCCGCCAGCTTCGCGAGCTGGGCCACCCTCGGCCCAGCCGCCGGCCCTGCCATCCCGGCCGCCATCCCGCCCGGCGACGGCGTGTTCTGGACGACCCCGGTCGCCATCGGCTACGCCTACCCCAGCCAAGGGCAAATCCTCCGGGCTATCGCCCCGGCGGAGGCTGGCGCGCAGAACGGCCCTGCCTTGGGTAAGACGCGACGGACGCATATGTATGCTGCCCTCCTTCAACAGGCGCAGGGGATCAAGTTCGGTACGGACTTCACCTCAATGCGCGTGGGGCAACTTCGTTCCAAGGGCGGTACGACCCTGCCCCTGACGACCCTCTATTCCGCGGTCCACCAAGACACCTTGCAAGATGACTACAGCTTCGATAGTATGCTGTGTTGGGAGATCGACCGCCCCTACCCCGCGACGGTCTGCACGCTCGGTGCCTTCCTCCACACTCAAGACAGGTGATCCGTGTCTTCCGGTAGCTCTGCGAAGCAACACGACTACATGGTAAAATACCGCCGGAAGCATCCGGCTCGCATCCTATTACACACCGCACGGGCGCGGGCTAGACAGCGCGGACTGGCCTTCAATTTGTCAGAAAAAGATATACAAATTCCTGACAGATGCCCGGTCTTCGGCTTCCCGCTATCGTCTGCGGCCGGCCAAGGAAAGCACCAGGACAACTCGCCAAGCCTAGACCGGATAGACAGCACGAAGGGCTATGTACGCGGCAACGTACAAGTGCTATCATGGCGGGCTAACAGTCTGAAGAAGGACGCCACCGCGGCGGAGCTTCAGATGCTCGCTGACTTCATGTCCAAGGATCGGTAGCACATGCCCGTTTCACAAGTCGGCTTCTCGGACGTTGGGGGCGCAGTCAGCGACATTTTCGGCGGCATCGGCCAGCTTGAAAGCGCGCAGGGCTACAAGGCCGCCGCCGGCTTCGCGACCGAGAACGCCGGGATCGCCGAACAGAGCGCCAAAATCCAGGAGGTCATGGCTCAGCGCCAGATCACCAAGACGGTCGGCGGACAGCAAGCGGACATCGCCGGAGCTGGCCTCGCGAACGCCGGTAGCGCGCTCGACCTGGTACGCGACAGCGCGACCCAAGGCTCCCTGACGAAGCAGCTCATCGCCAACCAGGGCGCGATCAACGTGCTCGGCTATCAGGCTGAAGCGTCCAACTACAGCGCCATGGCGACCGCCGCCAAGACGGCCGGCACGGGCGGGATCATCGGCGGCCTGGTGGACGCTGCCGCCGCGGTGTTCGCCTTCAGCGACGACCGCCTCAAGGAGAACATCGTGGAGGTCAACCGCCGCCGCGACGGGCTCGGCATCTACAACTTCACGTTTAAAGGCTCGGCGCAGAAGTTCCGCGGCGTCCTGGCGAGTGAGGTGGAACGAATGTATCCGCGAGCCGTTTCGTGGGTTGACGGGATGCGCCTCGTCAACTACAGCTTGATCGGCGCGGTTCCGGAGGTCATCGTTTAAACTATGGGAAATATCCGCGAGTTCAACAACCCCGTTGACGGCCTGAAGCCGGACGACCGCGCCGTGCAGTCGTCGGTGTTCGCCGCGCGCCACACGGAAGCGGAGTTCGCCTACGCCGGCAACGCCATCGGCAAGTCCGTCGCTGCGGTCGGCGGGGCCTACGACAAGATCAAGACGCAGCAGGACATCAGCCAAGGGCTGGCGACCAGCGCGCAAATCCAGGACAACCTCACCACGGCGTGGGATGTCACGCTGAAGAACGCCGACCCGAACGACCACAGCGTGGCGGAGAAGTTCCGCGAGGAGCAGATCAACCCGCTCCTGGATAGCTGGACCACCAGCTTCAGCACGGCCGAGGGGCGTCAGTGGGCGGAGACCCACGCGGGAGCGCTGCGCCAGCACTTCTTCGAGAAGACCGCCGCCGACCAAGCTCTCATGGCCGGCACCGCCGCGGTGCAGAACCTCCACCAGTTCACGACGGGCATGTCCAACACCACGCTCCAGGACCCGTCAAGTTTAAACATGGCGCTCGGCACGACCGACGCGGCCATCGAAGCGATCATCAAGGCGGACCCCAACCTCGACCCGAGAGCGGTCGCCGGCCTGCGCGGCGAGGTGCGGGACCAAGCCCGGACGGAGATCGCCAAGAGCGCCTTCATCGGCACGGCCCGGACGAACCCGGACCAGGCCATGGCTGACCTCCAGAGCGGCCGGTACAGCCAACTCCTGGAGGGCACGGTGCAGAACCAGCTCTTCGGGTTCGCCGAGAGCATCAAGCGGGAGCAGCGCAGCGACGCGCGGGCCGCCACGGAAATGCAGCGCCAGCAGCAAGGCGACGACTTCAAGGCCAAGGTCGCGTCCCTGTCCGCGTCCATGTTCGCGCCGGACGGCTCGCTCGTCATCCCGCCCAACTTCCACCAGAACCTTCAGATGCTCAGCCTGCATCCCGGCGCGGTGTCCGACCCGGCGGCGATCCGTAGCCTGGGCGACGCGGCGGCGAAGGCGGTCGAGAACGCCAACGGCCGGGTGTTCCAGACGACCAACCCGACCACCTGGAAAGACCTTGCGTCCCGCATCGGCGGCGCGGACGGCACGCCTGGATCGCTGACCCACCAGCTCGTGGACCAAGCCTATGCCAACGGCAACCTGTCCAACACCGACTACCACTTCCTGCACGGCGCGGTGGAGACCGCCAAGGCCGATCCGCAGACCCACGCGGCGATGACCCAGCTCAACGAAGCGCTGACCCGCGTGAAGCCCCTGGTGGACAAGTCCAACCTCTACAGCGGCAAGCTGGACCAGAGCGGCGTCGCCCTGTACGACGACCTCCACTTCGACACCTTCCAGCGCTTCCAGCAGCTCCAGAAGGGCGGCATGTCTGCGGCCGACGCGGTGAAGGTGCTGACCGATCCGAAGGACCCCCGCGGTATCCAGATGAACCTGTCGCCGTACCAGACGAACAACAAGCAAGGTCTGGCCGCGATCCACGCCCGCGTCATGGCAGGCGGCGGCCCCACGAGTGTCGCGGCTCCCACGTCGGGCTTGACAGTCGGCCGGAAACCTGGTGAAACTGCGGCCGACTATCTCGCTCGCACAGGTAAGTAAATGGCTGACCCCGGCGTCTCGAAGCCTTATCCGACCGCACCCGGCGTAGCGAAGGCCCAAGAGCTTAAGGCTGCGGGCTTCAGCGACGCGGAGGTCCAGGGCTGGGCTCAGCAGCAGACGCAGAAGCTCCAGGCCGGAGGGTTTAAACCGAGCGAGATCGCCGACTATTGGGGCAACGCCACGCCGCAAAGCGCGACGCTCGCGAACCACGTGGCGACCAACTACAAGCTCGCCGCGGCGGCCGATCCGCAGCTCGCTACCAAGCCGTGGGACGCCTTCCTCGCCGGCTGGGATCGGTCGGTCACGGGCCTCATCATCAACGGCAAGGCCCCCAACCGCGTCACTCCCGAGAACGCCGGGCTCGTCTCTCAGGTCATGAACGGCGTGGGCCAATTCGCGGGCGACGCTCCCGCCTCCATCGGCGGCTTCTTCGGCGGCGCTGCCATCGGCGGCGGCAGCGGTGCTGTGGTCGCGGCCCCCACGGGTGAAGCGGCAGCTCCCGTCACCGTCCCGGTCGGCGCGGTCGTCGGCGCGGGCTTCGGCATGGGCGCGACCCCCGAGGCCGCCCGGCAAATCCTCCTGGACAGCTACGCGGCGCGCGACGGCAAGATCAAGACGTGGCAGGATGCGGTCCACGTCATTTCCCACAGCCTGTGGGAGACGAGCAAGGAAGGCATCACCGGGGCCGTGACCAACTTCACGGGCGGCAAGATCGCCGGCAAGCTTGAGGCCGCGGGCGCGTCCAGGCTTATCAGCGCCGGGGGCAACGCGACGGCCCAAGTCATCGCCGGCACCACGACGGCCTCCGCCCTGAACGGACACATGCCCGACGCCAAGGACTTCACGACCGCGGCGATCCTCACCCTCGGGCTGCACGTGGCGGGCGGCGCGAAGGATGCGTTCGCCGGCAAGAACGAAGCGGCCAATCGGGTGCAGTCCAACCTTGAGACGCTGTACCGCCAGACGGGCGTCCCGCCGTGGGAGGCCGCCGAGCGCGCCGCCCATGACCCTGTGTTTAAACAGGAGCTTCAGGCGCAGGACCCGAACGGCGATCCCGTAACTCCGCAGTTCCGCGGAGCCGCCCCTCCGGACCCGCCGTCCTACTCGTCAGAAGTGAAGAGTTCCGGCTTGATGGAGCCGCACCAGGTTCCGTGGCTCCAGCCCGAGACCATGCGCGACGTGTCGCCGAAGAAGGGTCCGTTCACGCCCTCCAGCGGAGCCGAGCCGTCTGCGTCCGACCAAGCCGCCCAAGGTAGCGTCACGCAAGCGAACAGCCCGCAGCACGCCAAGGAATTGCTGGCGGCCCTGGAGGGCTCGCACGACAACTCCGTCTCGCCGAAGGGAGCCATCGGCAAGTACCAGATCATGCCCGCGACCGCCCGCCAGTACATGGGGAAGGACTTCGACGTGAAGACCCTCTTCGATCCGGAGGTCAACAGTCAGGTCGCGGATCACATCGTCGCCGACCTCTACAAGCGCTTCAACGGCGACATGAACGCCATCGCCATCGCCTACAACGCTGGCCCCGGTCGAGCCGGGCAGTACGTCAAGGCCGGCCCCGGCACCGCCCTGGTCGCCATCCCCGACAAGACGATGCGTGGAGGCATCCGCTATGAGGAGACCCCCTCTCGCCACGACGAGAGCTTCCTTCCCACAGAGACCCAGCACTACTTGGCAAACGAGCGCCGCAAGGGGGGATCGTCGGGGTCCGGCGGTGGAGGAGGCGAAGGCGGCCCTGAGCCGAGCGCGGAGCCGAAGGTCCCGTCGTACAGCTCTGGCGGCGCTGGCGGTGGCGACGGGGGCGGACCTCCCAAGCCGCCGGCCACGATAGAGGGCGACGAGCCCACCCCGCGGCGCAAGCCCGGCGACGGCTACGAAGGTTCGTGGTCGGACGAAATCCTGAAGAACATCGGCGAGCCGCCGGCCGGGCCGAGCGTGCTGAACGTGGACCGGATCATGAGCCAGTTCGTGAGCGAGCTGACGCCCTTCCGGAACATCGACAACCGCCTGGTCAACGCGAAGGAAATGGACCGGACGCGCGACATGGGCGCGGAGGACATGGCGCGTCAGACCTATGGCAGCGACGGGCGCATGGCGCACTTCGTCAAGTTCGGCGCGGTGGACCCGATCACCCTGGAGCCGATCAAGGGTTCCACGAGCGTCCTCGACGCGGTGAAACAGGTCAAGGCGGACGGCGGCAACATGGCGGAGTGGACCGCCTACATGCTCGCCAAGCGCACCATGGATAAGGCGGGCCAGGGCGTGGACACCGGGTTCAATCCCGGCGCGGCCGAAGACGGCGTGAACGATGCGAAGGCGCGCGCCAAGTACGAGCGCGGGACCAAAATGTTCAACGACGTGATGAACAGCGTCTTGAACTACAGCCGCGAGAGCGGGGTCCATTCGCAGGCGCAAGTGGACGCCATGATCCGCGACAACCCGAGCTACCTTTCCATGCGCCGGATCATGGGCGACAACGCCAGCTTCGAGGGCAAGGGTCGCAGCTTCGGGACCGGCGACCGGCTGAAGATGATGGAGGGTAGCGACCGTCAGATCGTGGACCCCATCAAGGCCACGCTCGACAACATGCGCGTCATCATCGCCATGGCAGACCGCAACCGCTTGGCGGGTCACATCGTAGGTCTGGCCGAACGCGGCGAGGTCGCCCCCGAGCTGGGGCTTAAGCAGATCGCCGACCAGCAGACCATCAAGGCCGCGGACGAAGCTACGTTTAAACCCTACGGCCTGCCGCCGGAGAGTGACCCGACCTCGACCTACGCTCCGCTCTTGGCGGTGAAGGCCGGCAAGTCGGGCGACCCGAACAGCTTCACCTTCATCCGCGACGGCAAGGCCGAGACGTGGACCACGACCGATCCGCTTCTGGCGCAGGCGATCCGCGGCGCGGACAGCCCCGGCCAAGCGAACGTGGTCATGAAGGCGTTCAACCTCTTCGCGGCGGCCGAGCGTTCGGGCATCGTCGTCAGCCCGGACTTCCCGACCAAGGTCACGCTGCGCCACCAGGTGACGGCCTTCATCGCCGACCCGCTGCACCCCGCGCCGTTCCTCACCTGGATCAGAGGCATCGGCCAGGTCGTGGGGCAAGGGCCGGAGTATCAGAAGGCCCTGTCGTCCGGCGCGTATGGCGTCGCCCTCGCCGACATGGACGCCTCGTGGCTCGCCCGCGACATGGACAAGGTGTTCGATGAGACGAGCACGTGGCAGGGCGTGGCCAACACGGTCAAGCACCCGCTGGAGTTCGCGCAGCTCATCAGCGAGAAGATGGACGCCGCCGCCCGCGTGGGCTACATGGCGAAGGCCGACAACATGGGGATCACCACCCCCAAGGCCGCCATGCTCGCCCGCAAGGCGTACCTCGACTACGCCGAGAAGGCCACGTCCAACATCGTCAACGGCATGGCGCAAGTCGTTCCCTTCTTCCGGCCGCACATCCTGGGCCTGAAGCAGTTCGGGGAAGCCATGGGCGAACGGCCCGGCTCGACGCTCGCCTACGGCGTCGCCGCGGTCGCCCTCCCGACCATCGCCCTGTACGCGCTGAACCACCTCCAGGATCAGTTCCTCCCCGAGGACCAGAAGTGGGCCAACGTCCCGCAATGGCAGAAGGACAACTACTTCATCACGCCCGTCATCGGCGGCGCGCGCATCCGGCTCCGCTACCCCCCGAACATGGGCTTCGTCATGGGCGGCATGGTGAACCGGATGCTCGATACCGTGGTCAACCAGGACCCCCACGCCTTCGAGGGCTGGGCGCAGAAGTTCCTTGGCGAGTACGTGCCGCCGGTCCTGCCGACCGTGACGCAGGCCCCGCTCGAAGTCATCACCAACCACAGCTTCTTCACCGGGCTCCCGCTCATCCCGTCGAGCATGGAGAAGGACAGCGGGTACATGCAGTACACCCCCGCCACGAGCGAGACCGGCAAGGCCGTCAGCCGGGCGCTGGGCTCTCCTGGTTTAAACGTTGCGGACTTCAGCCCGATCCAGTTCGACCAGTACGTCAAGGGCTGGACGGGCACTGTGGGCGGCGACGTGCTCAAGGCGCTCGACATCCCCTACACCGCCGGCAAGAAGCCTTGGGAGCTGGCCGACATTCCCTTCGTCGGCAGCTTCATGACCCGCAACCCCAGCATGTCCGCGCAGCCGATCCAGACCTTCTATGCACAGGCCGACAAGCTCGAAGCCAAGTCCAACGACTTCAAGCTGGCGATGAAGCGCGCCGAGGGCGGCAACCCGGCGGAGATTGACGAGACCGCTGCGGCCGGACAGGGCTACGACGCCATCGCCGGGATCAAGGAAGCCATCAGCCTCCAGTCCCATGCGATCCAGGGCATCAACGCCAACAAGGAAATGACCGCCGCCGAGAAGCGTCAGGCCATCGACGCCCTCATGCCTCAGATGATCGAGACCGCCAAGCAGGGCGTGAAGGCCATTGACGACCTCCAGGCGGCGTCTAAGCAGGCGGATGCGGTCCAAGCCCTGCCGACCCCTCCCACGGTCAACACGGGGGCTCCTGCGGGCCGTGGCAACCTTCCCAAGCCTCCGGAGGTCGCCCTGCCGGGCGGCAACCGTGGTGACGTACCGATAGCGTAATGGCACCTCCGAAGATCAAAGTCCGCGGCGCAGGCCGCAGCAAGGGCATCCCCAAGGGGTACGTCCTGGGCCGCACGAGCGACGGCTCCGGCGATGTCGAGCTGCTGAACATCGCGCAGCTCCGCCGCCTGGGCGTCGCCAGCACCGGGGACGTGGGCCAGGCTCTTACCAGCGCCGCGACCTTCGGGTTCGCCTACGACCGCCCGATCAGTTCCATCACCCCCAGCGTGGCGCTCCGGGACGTGGACGCGGGCGTGGCCTGGACGATCCTCGCTGCCCCGACCTTCGGCTCCCACCAGGCCCGCATTGACGGCGCGGGTCCGACCGTCGCCACCACGTTCACGATCAAGGTGGCGGGCGTGTCCATCGGGACCTTCACCTTTGCAATCGGCGCGGTCTCTGCTACATTCACGATTGCGGCCGACGCCCCGGTCGCGATCAACGACACCGTGACCATCGTCGCGCCCGCCAGTTTAAACGGCATGTCCGGCACGCTCTATGGCACGATCCTGGGGAACCGAACGTGACCACGGTCTACTTCGCTGGCGGTGAGGACATCAACTTCACCATGTTCGCCGGCATGGTGGCGAACGCTAGCGGCGGCCGGTTCCGCCCCGCCTTCGCACGGTGCAGCATCGGGGACGGTTCGGGCAGCGCCGCGGCTCTGGCCCAAAATTGCCAGCCGTTCACCGCCACGACCTTTTGGGCGCAGGCCCGCTTCTGCAACTCCTTCGCCGCCGGTCAGGTCGCCAACACGGCCCTGATGACCTTCGCCGATAGCAGCGCCGTCATCCGCCTGCGGCTCGTCATCACGAGCGCCCTGGTCGCCGGGGCCGTGACGTTCAAGGTCACGAAGATCAGCGCGGCCCTGGTGGAGACCACGTTGTTCACCGGGTCGATTATCTTCGATGCGGTCGGCACGGGCCAAGAGGCCACGGCGCTCACCTTCAACATCAACTACGCGGTCGCCGGCTCCATCCAGCTCTACTACAAGGGCGTGAGCATCGGCTCGTTCTCCGGCGACATCACCACGGACAGCGTGACCTCGCTCTCGTTCATCCAGCTCCGCGGAACGGGCGGGGGCAACAACTGCTTCTGGTCGGAGTGCATCGTCGGGGACTTCGACCCGCGCTCGTGCAGCCTCCAGACCTTCGCGCCCGTCGCCAACGGCAACACCCACAACTTCGACACCGGCACGCCGGCCGCCGCGAACGTCAACGAAACGCTCGTGTCCGACGCGACCATCGACGGCTCGACCACGGCCGGACAGATTGACGAGTACACGACCGCCGCCGTCGCCACCGGGACCTTCGCCGTCATCGCCTATGGCGTCAGCGCCCGCGCCCTCCAGGCGGCCGGCGGCCCGTCGAAGATGGACCTGGCCGTTCGGACAGCCGCCACGGACTTCTTCTCGTCGGACATCACGCTCCTCACCACCTTCACGGGCTACCAGAATTGGTTCGTGAACAACCCCAACACGGGCGTCCCGTGGCTCACCTCGCAGATCGGGAACACCGCCGGGTTCAACATCGGCATCAAGAGCGTGACCTGACATGGCGAATATGGCCACCTCAAAGTTCTCTGGCTACGGCCTCTATGGGCCGACCAAGGGAACGAACGTCTCCAAGTTCAACGGCTTCGGCATCTTCGGCCCGACCGCCGGCCTGAACGTGTCAAAGTTCCTGGGCTATGCTATACTGTTCACCCCTCCCGCGCCGCCGCCCTCGAAGGCTCAGCGGCTCGCCTATCTAAGGATGTAGCGCCATGCGCCTCTACAGTGTCTCCTTCAGCGACGTGGCGATCACCGCGGCGCAAGACCTCTTCGGGCTTCTGGCCACCTCCGGCTCCGCGTTCAAAATCCACTGTATCGAGCTGGGCCAGCGCTCGCTCACCGCCTGGGAAGCCAAGGGCGTCAAGCTCGTCCGCAACCCGGCCACGGCGACGGTCGGCTCCGGCGGCACAGCGCCGACCCCGCGGGCGATCAACCCCGGCGACGCGGCGGCGACCGTCACGGCGCGCGTCAACGACACGACCGGGCAGACCACGAGCGGCACGCAAGAGATCATCTTCGCCCGCGATTGGGAGTTCCTGAACGGCTTCTTCTGGCTCCCCGCCCCCGAGCAACGGCCGATCATCAAGCCGAGCACGGGCTGCGCGCTCCAGCTCATCACCGCCCCCTCCGCGTCCATGACCGCTTCGGGCTACATGGAATTTGAAGAAATCTTCTAGGCCATGGCGGACAGCGATCCGACAGCCTTCTTCCGTCCGAAGTGGCACGAGCCCTATTGGCGGCGGCCTAGGCTCTTCCAACAGAGCGTCTTCTCCAATGTGCCCGTGTTTAAACGCAGGCATACTCTGGACCGCTTTGTGGTTCCCGCACGTCAGACCAGGCCGCGTAGGTACTCGCCATTCGCCAGCACCGCGCTCTACACGGGCAGCATCAGTCTCCTGTGGGGAGTTTGACGGAACGGGGTTTAACTGCTAGGGTACGCAGCTAATCCCTGTAAGGCGTTCCCTATGTCCAACACCGACTTGCACGTCAAGGTCTTGACCCATGTCGCTGACACCATCAGCGCGGGGGCTATCCTCGGCACCTTCGTCGGTCTACTGCCCCCGCTCGCCGCGTTCGTCGCCACCATCTGGTATCTCGTCCAGATTTGGGAGAGCGCCACGGTCCAGAAGTGGGTCCGTCTCCACGCCAGGAAGCGCCGCACCTACCACGCGCTGAAGCGCCATAATCGCCTCGTGCGAAAAGCCATCCACCGGGTCAAACCGCCCGGCGTTTAAACGGAGGACTACCGTGCAAACCTATCTGGACATCCAGGAAGCCTTCACCAAGAAGGCGGAGAATTGCGTGCTCGTGGGCTACGTCCACGGCGACAACACCCCCACCTGGGGCTGGGGTCACACCGGCCCGGAAGTGAAGGTCGGTCAGTCGATCAGCCCGGCCGAAGCCGAGACCTACTTCAAGGTGGACCAAGCTCTGGCCGACCACCGGATGAAGGAGCGCTGCACCCCCGCCGCCCTCGCCAAGCTGGACGAGCACGAGAAGGCCGCGCTGCTGGACTTCGTGTTCAACGCCGGGGCGAACCCGGACTGGAATATCTGGAAGGTCGCCAACGGCACCGTCGCCGGCAGCATCCCCGACGAGTTCGACCGCTTCATTTGGGTCCACCCCGGCCCCGGCAAGCCGGCCGTCACGAGCCAAGGGCTGAAGAACCGCCGGGCCGCCGAGAAGGCCATGTGGAACACCGCCGACATTGACGTGGCCGTCGCGGTCGCCAACGCCGGGGGCCAGACTGCCAGCTCCGCCATGACCGAACAGGTCACGCCGCCGACGCCCGACGCGCCCAAGAGCCTGTCGAAGACCAGCCTGGGTCTGAAGATCGGCGCGCTCGTCACCAGCGGCGGCGGGCTCCTCGGCAAGTTCGCCACGCCCGACACGCAAGCCAAGGCGCAGAACCTCTCGGACACCGTGAGCGCCCACGCCTCCAGCTTCGGGCACCTCGGCTCCGTCCTGACCTCTGTGGCCGGCGCGGGTGTCGTGGTGATCGCCGCGGGGATGCTCCTCGTCCACGTCACGCAACAGGAAGCCGCGAAGGTTTAAACGATGTTCGGTATCCCCTTCCTCACCCCCACGCTGGCGATCAAGCTCGGCTGCATCGCGGCCATCATCGGCGCTCTGTCGTTCGGCACGTGGTCCGTGGTCCACTCGATCCGGGCGGACGCGGTGAAGGACATCGTTGCCGCCGACACGGCCACGACCGCCAAGGCCCAGGCCGAAGGGGCGCGCGTTGACGCCGCCTCCGCGGACGTGGACACCAAGGTCGAGACCGACGCCAACGCTCATCAGACCGTCCTAGCCGCCCAGGCGGCGGTCGTCAAGCAGAAGGTACGAACCCATGTTCACGAAGCTCCCCCTCCCACTCCGGCTGCTCCTGCTCGGATTGGCTGCGTTAGCTATGGCCTCGTGCGCCAGCACGACGCAGCGGCTCTCGGCGTTAATCCCGACACGCTTCCGCTCCCCTCCGGCGTCAGTGATGATACCTGCTCGCCCGTTGCGAACGCTGATCTGGCCGACGCCATCAGCGACAACTACGCCGCCGCCCGCGCCAACGCCCAAGAGCTGACGGACCTCCAGAAGCGCGACCAGCTCCAGGTTGACCTTCACGCCCCGAAGCAGTAAGGTACGCGCTCCCCCGCTCTAGGAGCCTACCGTGTTTTCCATCCGGATCATCCACGAGCATCGCTACCACCTTGAAGGAGATTTGCTCTTGTCCATCGCCGCCGACTTCCAAGCCCAGGTGGATCGCCTGAAGGCTTTCGTCACGTCCCTCGAAGGCGGGGCCACCGCCCAATCCGCCGAAGACGTGGCGCTGCTGACCTCGACCCTCGACGCCGCGGGTGCGCCCCCGGCCGTTCCCCCGGAAGGTCAGCCCGCCTAACAGCCTGACGCCGACTTCCACCTACTAGAAGGCCCGCTAGGAGCGATCCCGGCGGGCCTTTTTCGTGCCTGCTTTACAGGCCGGGTCATGTCACACCTCCCAGCGTATCGCCATGATCTCCGCAGCATTGCCCGGCGTGGGGCGATTGTCAATGGCGTTCCCGACCGCGCTCGCGTCCAGGAGGATGAGGAGCCCGCAGGCGGCATGGGCCAGATGGTTGCAGCCCGTCTCGGGGTCGATGGTCTGCCCGTCCATGTAGGCCGCCAGGTGGCGGAAGGCCGCCTCGACGTAGGTCACGTGCTGCACCGGCTGACCCTTGGTCCGCCAGTTGTACGCGCCGTACTTGTCGGCCCCGACCTTGAAGACGCCGGCCACCTGGACCAGGGCGGTCCACGGCAGCAGGCCCAGCGGGGTCTTGGAGGACCCCACGAGGTCTTTGGGGTTCAGCCCTTCCGTCGCCGCGCGAGCCCGTGCAGCGGCTACCGGGTCCGTCGCCGCCAGATGCAGCTCCTCGGCCGTGGCGGGCTCTCCGAAGGCCCTGCCGATGATGTCGGGCGGGTCACGCTCGATCTCCAGATCGCCGGGCAGCGGACGGTCGAGCGGGTAGTAGCGCTCATGGGTCGGCCGGATGTCGGCGTCAGCGCGCCCGTAGGCGGCCCTGTGCTGCTCTTCCTCGTGGCCGGGTAGGTGGAGGTCGGCGTACCGCTCCGCGCTCGTGGGCGGCCTCCGCTCGTCCGGCGCGTAGGCAAGCGGCGCGTCCGGGGCGATAGCCTCCGGCCGGTAGCGACAGTGCGCCGAGTGGGCCGGGGCCTTGTGGTTGCACATGGGGCATCGGTCGGTCACGTTTAAACTCCCTTGGGGTAGTGGAAGGTGGACTTGCCTTGGCGGTCGTGGGTGATGCAGTCGTTGTGACTGTGCCACGTGCCGTCGATCCAGAACCCCCAATCCCGCCGGGTCGCGCCCGTGGTGAAGAGGGTCATCGTGTAGGGCTCCGTCGCCGGCAGGACCAGGCGATGGGCGACCTCGGCCTTACGCCAGATGGTCTGGCCCTTGTGGCGCTGCTCCAGGGTCGGCACGAGGTGCGGCCCCTCCTGAAGAACCTCCTGGTAGCCGCCCGCCAGGATCACGGACTGGTTGTCCCACGGGTGATCGTGCAGCGGGCGCTCGGGGTCGCTCGCCACCTGGACGTGGAAGTAGACGTTGGCTTCCATGTTCCGCGGCACGAGGTGCCAACGGTACAGGTAGTCCCTCCCGCCGCTCGGGGCGATCACGACATCGGGCTTGCGATCCAGCCTACCGAGGAGACGTTGGGCGACCTCCCAATCCTCGGCGCGTAGGATGCGGTGAAGCAGAGCCATGGTAGTCCTCCGTGTTTAAACGACTACTCCTGCCAGGAGAGCCATTCGCGCTCTTCGGCGTGGTGGGCGTTGTCGAGGATGATTTCCCACTTCGCCGTGATCCCGTGCTCCGGGTGGACGAACCACAGGGCTTGGGAGGCCGGCGCGTAGGGCGCGCGCATCGCCAGCCGGGCGTACTCGTCGTAGCCCTTCAGCGCACCGTTGACGATGCAGCCGGGGAGCCAGAGCATTTGGTGCCAGTGACCCATGAGGATCGTGTCGATGTTCCGGCCGATCTCCGCCTCGCTGTGGCCGACCTTGATCTTGCCGCGGACGATGGGGCCAATGGCTCCGATGATCCCGTCGCCGCCCTTCACGCCTAGGCTGTCGCCGTGGGTCAGGAGGAAGCGGTGCCCGTAGACCTTGAAGTAGGCATCGGTCTCGCCGGGGATGAGGAATTGGATGCGCTTGTCGCGGCGGAAGTGGCGCTCCAGGGAGCAATAGATATTCCACTCGTGCGAGGTGTAGACCCGGCCCTTCATGCGCGGCTTCCGGCTGGCGCGGCCATGGTTGCCGACGACGCACGGGACGAACACCTTGCCGAAGGCGTCAGCGACGCGCTCCAGGGCTGCGGCGATCAGGTCCGTCAGGTCGTTGATGCACTGTTGCGTGGTGCGGTCGTTCGTGGCGAACAGCTCCTCGTGGATGTCGCCGCTCAGCATGTCGCCGCCCAGGCACACGACCGCGCCGGGGTACTCCTTCTCCGACCGGCCCATGTGGTTGAAGGCGAGGTCGATGGACGTGTCCACCAGCTTCGTGATCCGGGCCGCCGCCACATCGGCGTTGAAGGTGTTCATGCCGCCGACCTCTTCGGGCCTGACGACTTCGCCGTAGTGCCAGTCGGACCAGAGCATCATCGGCACGCCGCGCGAGCCTTCGTCCTTGGCCGGCGGATCGACCCAGGCCGGCGGCTCGGGGGTGCGCTCGGCGAGGTTGTAAATCTTGCGGCGGATCAGCTCGGCCGTGTCGTGCTCCTTCTGGAGCTTCTTGATGTCGGCGCGGGCGGCGATCAGCTCGGCCTTCGCCTTCTCCAGCGGGTTCCGGATCGGCGTGTCGGCGGTCAGCTCCCGCGTCTTCGCCTCGTTGATCCGCTCGTTTAATCTCGTCCGGTCGCAACCCAGGTAACGCGCTGCCGCGGAGACGGACCCTTGAGCCCGCACGATCTTCAGCTCCTCGACAAGCTGCGCGTCTGTGTGGTTGGACATCAGAGTATTCCTTTGCTGAGAGCGGCGAACGTGTCGAGGTCCATGACGACCAGGGTGTCGGTTCGGTCTGCCTTGATGAAGAGGCAGTAGGGGGGATGGGCGTGGTGGCGGGGGTTGAGCCATCCGAACAGATCGGACCAGGCTCGGGCTCGGGTCTTGCACTCTACATGGCGCACGGTCCCGCATATATCCACCAGGAGGTCATCCTCGAAACTACCACCGATAGCGCCGCCTGACAAGGGGACACGCTCAGTGTGGACGCCCAGCTCTTCGAGGCGCTTGACGCACTCGCGCTCGAAGCGGTCGCCCTTCTGTCGGCTGCGGTTCGGCATCCTATTTCCTGTACCTCTGCCCGGCCCAGGTCTCGGCCGCCACGGGAACCTTCAGCGCCTTCGCCCAAGCCGGGATGTCCTCCATGATCTCCTGGAGGAGCTTCGGGTTGGCGTCGCGCTCCCGCTGTTCTAGCACAAGTTCATCGTGGACTGTCAAGACCATAGGGAGATTTTCTTTCCGGCACGTGACCATGGACTGGCGCAGCAGATCGCGCGCCGTGCCCTGGACCACGTTCTCAGTCAGCAGCCCGCCGTAGGCATCCACGACCCGGCGCTGCCCGTTCTTCCACACCAGGTAGGAGAACCCTGGCCGCACGTCATCCGCGTCCCACGGCATGGCCCGGCGGGTCTTCTTGGGGCTGAAGTACCAGAGCTTGCGGCCGGAGGGCAGGCGGGCCGTGAGCCATGCGTCCTCAAGCTGATAGACCACGCCATAGGCTTCGCACGCCCGACCGTCCCACACGGCCCGTATGGCGGCCTCCTGGAGCCCGTACCACAGCGGCGGGACGCAGGGAGCCCAATCGTTGCGGTAGGTCTTGATGACCCGCTCCGCGAACGGGAGAGGTTGGTCGGGGCAGTAGCGGTCATGGAACTTGGGCGGCCCCATCTGGAAGCCGCAGCCGAGGATGGTGTTCTTGCCGATGGTGTACTCAGCAACGTGGGCGATCTTCCACGCCTTGACCAGTTCCTTGTTGGTCAGGTCGAACTTCGGGAAGTTGTAAATGTCGCACGCCATGTCGATGTAGGGCGACAGGCCCTTCGCCATCAGCTCTGTCTTGTCGTGCTGCCCGGCTATGGCCAGAACTAGTCGCGCTTCGATTTGGGCGTAGTCACCAGCCACCAAAGCATTACCAGGATCAGCACAGATAACATGACGCAGACTTGACACAACGACTTCAACCGCCGGCCCATAGCACGCCGCCACATACTCGTGATCTCCTGTCATAAGCGCGGCGACCAGGGCGTCGATGTCCTGACCCGCGTCCCCTAGACTACCACGCGGGAAGTTCTGCGGCTGAAGCAGCCGGCCGGTCCAGCGCCCAGGCCCCGCACCATGGTACAGAAGGAGCCCGCGCGCCCGGCCATCCACGGCCGAGACGCAGCTTTCCATTGAGCCAAGCTTCTTGATCGACGCTGAGCCAATGAGCTGTCGGATACGTAGTGCCCGTTTGACCTCGGGCGGAAGGTCGATCTTGATGCGGTCTTCTGCGTCAACGTGCTCTCCTTCGTCTGTCGTACCCAACACCGCGGCTAGGGTGTCCTTGGTCATGTCCGGGAGGACGACCCCCTTGCTCAGCAGCCAGCCGTGGACCTTGGCGACCTGGGTCATCTTCAGCCCGCCAGTGAGTTGTTTAAACTCATCGGCTAGGGGGCCGCTGGCGTTGTCCACAATACGCTGCATCTTTCGGACAAGCGGCATGTCCAGCTTCAGCCCGCGCTCATTGATCTCCTGGTCCAGGAGGTAGGTCGTCCGCTCGCCGGGGTCGAGCCAGCCGATCCGCTGCGCGAGCCACGCCTGCCCTCGCACGTCCCCGAGGCAATACTCCCCGACGCGCTCCAGGATCGGCCGGGTGATCGGGGGCATCATGCCGGTCTTGGCGTTGACCTTGGACAGGCCGATGGTCAGGCGGTTGCCCTCCATGTCCTTCTCGACCGGGCCGTTCAGCACCTCCAGCACCTTCTCCAGCTTCCGCGGGAGGGCGACGTTCGCAGCTCTGGCCGCCGTGTCGTGCCAGCGGTTGTTGGGGATGTCGGGCCACCCGAGGAGGGCCACGAGTTGCAGCCGCCATATGCTCTTCTCGAAGTCGGCGTTGTGCGCGACGAAGAACATTTCGGGATTGAGGATCGCCTCCATGAGGCGGGGAGGGCAGGGCTCTCCGGGATACCACAGCACCTCATCATCGGGGCCGAACCAGACGGCCAGACAGAGGATGTTCGTGGTGGGGTCTTCGGCGTAGCGGTACGCGCCAGCCTTCTTGAGATCACATTGCGACACCGTTTCGAAGTCGGGCACACACCAGGGCAACGTTTAAACTCCTTGGGAAGACTGCCCCCGGCTATGAACCGGGGGCCTTCCATTCGGCTGCTGTGCTGTTATCTCCGCGTGGGAAGTCCGCAAGAGCCTATCTAGGTTTCGACCGCCTCGCCATGCCGGGCGGCTGATCCCCCTAGAAGGGGATTTCGTCGTCCAGGTCTTCGCCGGCCGTGGGGTCTTCGTCCGTGGCGGTCCCGATGTAGGACTTGAACACCTCGGCCGCAGACGCGCCTCCGGTCAGGCGGGTGCCCTTGTTGAGCGACATGACCATGTTGATGTAGGCGGTCACGCCGTCCTTGCCGTCGTCGTTGACGGCATCGTAGGCTTGGAAGTTCACCTGGGCGAGCACCTGGCATCCGCTATAGAACAGCTTCTTGACCAGGGACTTGTCGTCGCCGTCGATGTCCACCGCAGCGCCCGACTTCACAGTCGAGAGGCGCGGTTGATACTTGGAGCGGGCGGTGAGGACGGCCTTGCCACGCGAGAACTCGCGATCCTTGCCCTTGTCCTTCGCCTTGTCGGCGAGAGCGGTGCCGGAGGTGAAGGGGAACTTCAAGGTCTTCACGTCCACGCCCGGCCACTTCGCGCGGGCGACCTTGACGGCCTCCGCCTTCAGTGCGGCGAGGTCCGCGCTGTCCGCATCGAACTCCAGATTGACGGAGAACTTGGGATCACCGGACGCCTTACCCGCCTTGTTCTTGACCGCACGGGCCTCGTCCAGGTTCGGGAACGTCAGGGTGACTGGCACGCCAATAGCGACTGTGCCTTCTTTGGCTTCAGACATTTCTGTCTCCTTCTAACCCGCCGGAGCGGGACTGCTTGCCGCGGGATGCGGCCTACCCCGGAAACCTATTCGGCTTCCGAACTCGTGTCAAGCGGCTTGTCGTGCCGCACCGCGGTCACGGTGACGGAGTAGCCGTCGCGCTCGCCCTTGACCGTGGTGATGACCATGCGGTCGGGATCGCCCTTGCCGTCCTCGAAAGCCTCGGTGAGGGCGTCCAGCGCGCCAGCGGCGAGGAGCCTCCAACTCGTGTCGCTCTCGCCTTCCATCCGCTCGAATACTTGGGTCGTCATCCTGCTTCTCCTAGTGCCTTCAGCGCAGCGCCGAAGGTCTCTTCCGTGGTCTGCACCTTCACGGCCGGCTTGCTGTCGCTCCAGGCGGCAACGGTGAGGCCAGTGTCGGGATGGTGGGCGTACTCCTTGACGAAGAGCTTGGCCGCCGGGCTCAGCTTCTCCAGCTCGGCCGGGCTCTTCATTTCCGCCGGGGTGAAGGCGTCCTTCCCGAACTTGGTCGTCGCCTCCTTCTTGGCGTCCGTGTTCCACACGCGGTTGCTCTTCTTCGGCACGAGCTTGGCGATCCCGTCGAAGCCGGCGTTGTTCCCCATGTTTAAACGACGGAAGGTCTCGTCCTCCAGCGCCTTGAGATAGAACTTCACGCCGGCCCGATACTGCCAGCTCATCGCCAGCGCTTCGTTGCCGTAGTTGACGACCTCCTTGGGGTTCGCCACGCACGCGGCGCGGAAGAGGGAGGTCAGTACCGGGCACACGAGCTTCGCCGGGCAGAAGCGGCACCAGTCGCCGGGCGTCAGGGTATCGTCCACCTCCACGGCGTTCATGGCCGGCACGAGCACGCCATGGACCCACGCCTTGATCTCGCCGACCGTCGTGCTCCAAGAGCGGATCGGGCCGTCCACGTGGAACGCCCGCGGCTGCACGATCTCCAGCTCGACGCGGAGGTCGTCGCGCAGCGTGATCGCGGACTTGCGCTCGATCTCGTCAATGACCCCGAACCCGTAGTATTTCATCTGCGGGTTGTCCTCGGGCTCCACGACGATACCTTCGCCGCCCTTGAGGTCTTTGATCTTCAGGCACTCGCTCGGGTCCAAGCCCACGTCCGCCATGGCCACGCGGTTCTTCAGCGACAGGACCGCAACGAAGTCGGCGGAGCCGTAGAAGAGCGGGTGGACCGGCGAGCTGACCGGGTACTCGATGTAGAAGACGACGGCCTTGTCCATGTCCTCGCGGCAGCGGTCCAGGTAGGTCTGGATCGCGTCCGCCATGGGCTGGTCGATCACGGTCTCGTTGAACTTCTGGCCGACGATCTCCCACGTGTCCAGGCCCAGGCGGAGACAGTGCTCGCCGGCCTCGTGCATGGCGGTTCCCTCGCGGCGGTAGTCCGGGTCATCCTCCTCGGGGATACCCATGGCCGTGAGGATTTCGCGGAACTTCGCGATGAGCGCGACGGAGCCGACGCAGTTCATCCACCGCTCTGCGCCTGACGCACCAAGGGGACTGTGCCCGCGGTCCTTGTGGTTCGGTTGGTCCATTGCCTGGGTCCTTTGTTTAAACGCTTACCTGGTTCCCCCGCCGGAGTGTGCCTTGCGCTTGCGCGGTGTGGCTTGTCCGGCGGGGGTCGGCCGCTAAGCCGATCTCCCAGGCAAGGGAGCTTAGGCCGCCTTGGTCAGCGCGCCCAGCTTGGTCAGGAACTCCTGACGCTTGTCCGCCGGGATTTGGCGGAGCTGGAAAGCCTGCTTCGGGTCGGGATTGTAGCCGCCGATCAGCGCCCGGATGGCGTTGGGGTTGGCGATCTCGGCGTTCTTCTTCTGGACGGCGCTGTTGAGGTCGGCGTCCGTGACNNTCGATGTCGAAGGTGTCGTCCTCGCCGCCGTCCACCGCGCCTTCGTCGGGCAGATGGATCACGTTCTCGACGTTGCCGGTCGGGTCTTCATCCGACGTTTGCGCGCCGCCAGCGTTTCCAGTCTGCGAGGCTCCAGCCGCCGCGATCTCGGCCGCGGTGCGGCGCTTGCGCTTTGGGGGCGTGGCTCCCTCCGCGGCCGGCGCTTCCGCCTCGGGGGCGGCTGCGGCTTGGACGCTGGCGATGGCCGTGCCGTGCAGCAGGGAGTGGACGCGGTTGCTCGCGGCCTTGCTGACCAGATCGAACGTGGCCTGGTAGTCCTCGCCCTCGCCAACGGCGAAGTTCAAGATCACCTGGACCTTGCGCGGAGGGGCGTACTCCTCCTGCTTCTTGAGCCCGTCTTCGACTGAGACGGTGCCTCCGGTAACTTGCGCCATGGGGATGTCCTCCTGTTGCCTGGCGTTGGTATAACTCGCGGATACCTATTAGGTTCCCATCACCCTGTCAAGAGCTTTGTGCGTGGTCTGCCCCTTGCGGAGCGCGGAGCCCAGGATGCGTTCGATGAAGGAGCCGGGCGCGACCAGGAAGTCGGCGAGCACCTTGACGTTCTGGCCCCCGCGATCAAGGCGGTCCACGCATTGCTGGTTCGTGCCGGCGACCCAATCGGGCTCGGCGAACACGGCGCGGTGACACACCTCCTGAAGCCCGTCCGTCCCCGTCCCCATCGACTGCATGTTGCCGATGCAGAGCTGGATGCGGGAGTTTAAACGGAAGTCATCGACGCGCTTCTGCTTCTTCTGTTGCGAGAGGGAGCCGTCGATCCGGACCACGCCCCACTTGGCGAGCTTGGCGCAGAGGAGGTCGAGCACCTGAATGTGGTGAGCGAACACGACGATCTTCTCCTCGCCTCCGTCCAGCAGCATGTCGATGTACTCTCCGGCGAGCGGAGCCATGGCGAGGCCCATCAGCCGGCGCACCGTGGCGACCTGACCTAGGCACTCGGCGTCCACGCCCTCCAGCTCTTCCGGGTCGATGTCCAGCATCCGCTCGGCGGCCAGAGCACGCTTGATCTCCTTGGTCTCCTCGACCTGGATCACCTCGTACTGCGGGAGGTGCATCATCCCAAGCTGATAGCCGACGCCGTTGGGGCCGTACTTCTCCCGGCGGACCATGAAGTTCGCCCGGAGCCGGGCTTGAAGCTCACCATGGCGGCCGGCGCGCTCGTCCACGAACACCTTGCCGTCCTCGTTGACGACGCGGCGGCTCGGGTTGAAGCGAGATTTAAACGTGTCCTCTGACATCCAGTCTATGGCGTCGAAGCAGAGCCCCTTCGCAGCCGTGTAAGCCTCTCTCGGCCGGTTGGGGAGCGGAGTGCCAGTCAGGTCCAACACCGCCCCAGCGCGGCTTGTGAGGGCGTCTGCGATGGGGTTCAGGCCGCCACCGAAGACCGTCCGCGTGCGGCGGGCCTCAATCGTCTTGCAGTAGTGCCCCTCATCCAGGATCAGCACGTCATACGTGAGCTTGGCGAGGGCCTTCCAGATGGCGGGCGAGGAGGCCAGGTCATAGCTGACCACAGTCCAGTTCGCCGAGGGGTTCACGCCATGCCGGCCGTGCAGGATCGGGTAGGCGGTGAAGGGGTACTTCATCGTGGTCCAGCGCCGGATCATCTTGACCCACTGGAGCCGGATGTTCGCCGGGCAGACGACCAGGACGCGCTTCGCCCCGATCTCATTGCAGAACGCGATGGCCTGCGGGGTCTTCCCCAGCCCAGGCACGTCGCCGAAGAGGGTGTTCTGGCGGCCCAGCGCGTACTCCACACCCGCGATCTGGAACGGGGCAAGCTCCTCATCGTCAGGGACCTTGATGTGCCCCTTGCTCTCCTTCGCCCAGCTCCCGTCGATCTGCGTCTGGAGGTGGATGAGCTGTTCCTGCGCGCGGGGCGAGGCGTACTTCCAGAAGGCGACCGCGGCGTAGGGCTCGCGGGTGAAGAGCATGGCTTCGCTGGACGTGGACCGGCTGTTGCTGAAGTCCAGCCCGTGCTCCATCATCAGCGTGTGCGGCTCGGGATGACCCACGCCACGCGGGACGCGCAGCACGAAGGCTCCGGTCGAGGGGATGAAGTCGAGTTGCACTACAGCAAGTCCTCTAGCCCGTCCGGGCTCATAAGTGGTGCGCTATCGGGCTTTACGCTCGGTTTATGGTGCAACGGGGGCAGCTCCCGAAGGTTCCGGGGGCCGGCCGCCGCCTTGTTGAAGACGCACGGATAGTCGCCTGACAGGTAGGTGACGAAGCCGTCGCTACAGCTCCCCGCCACCTCGCGCCGGCCGCAGACACCGCAGCTCATGCCGCTTCCAATCGTGCTGACTTGACCCTAGGGAGACCGGAGCGCGCCGTCGCCCACAAGACAGCTCGCGCCGCGTAGTAGCGGGCGGCTCCGCGGTGCTCGGCCTCAATCGTCGTGGCGTTCCCATCGTGGAACTCCACCCGGTAGCGTCGCACCGCGGGGGTCTTGGGGCGGTCGGCGTGCTTCACGTTTAAACGGCGAACCCGTACTCGCCGGAGTGGAAGCTCTCGGGCCGATAGAAGCGGTACAGGCCCATGAACCGGGCGCGCGCCTTGCTCTCCTGGCGGTTCCGCTTGTGGCGGACGGGCTGGGTCGGGCGGTTGGCGGCCGGGTGACGACCGTGATGGGCGAGGAGCTGGCCCCGTTGAAGCTCGGTCTGGCGAATGGCCAGAAGCAGGGCTCCGGAAATCAGACCTTGGGAGGCTTTCATGCCGCGTCCACCTTTTCATCCAGGAAAGCAGTTGAGGGGTCCACCTTAACCGACGCGCTCACCCTGTCAAGAGCCAAGTGGGCGGTGACGCGGGTCCGGCGGGCGCACTTCTCGAAGCGCTCCTCGCCCAGGCGGCGGTCGAAGAGGAAGACCATACCGGCCTCGTGCAGCTTCCTCGCATAGGCGAAGAGGCTGGCGTCGCGCTCGATAGGGTCGCGGTGATAGACGAAGGTCTCCCCATACGGAGCCTCCCTCGCCCACTTGCGGAAACGGGTCAGCTTAAACGAAGTGGTTGTCGTCATTGGTCTTCTCGGGTTGACAAGCGGGCCTGCTACGTGTTTCTCTCACGTCGTCTAGGGAAGGTCAATCGTGAAATTGAGGTCTGCCATTTTATCTGCGTATTCCAGTGAACGCGGAGCGCAAACCCGCGTCGCTGAAGCGCATGGCGTTAGCCGCCAGTACGTGCATAAGCTCTGGCAGAGCGAGGGCCTTGAAGTGTCTCCCCGGACGACCGAAGAACAGATCGTCGCGAAGCTCCTCAAGAGCGCGAAGAGCCGGGCGAGGGCGAGGGATCGGGAGTTCAAGATCACGGCGGGGGATGTGAGCATCCCATCCGTGTGTCCGGTTCTAGGTATTCCGCTTTTCCCGAATAAGATCAAGCGCGGGGACAACAGCCCCTCTATAGACCGCATTAAGAATAGCCGCGGGTATGTTCCGGGTAATGTAGTAGTCGTGTCGTACCGGGCTAACAGGATCAAGAGTGACGCCACGGCCGAGGAGCTTCGCAAGCTGGCGGAGTTCTATTCGTGAAGCCGGTCTCCGACCTCCACGCTGCGGCCTTACGGTTCGCGGAAGCGGGCATCCCCGTCTTCCCGTGCATACCAGGCACAAAGGTCCCGGCGACCGACCACGGATTTCACGAAGCCTCGACCGATCCGGACCAGATCAATCGCTGGTGGACGGAGGAGCCGAGTTTAAACGTAGCGTTCTCGCCGCACCAGGCGGGACTTGGCGTCATCGACATCGACGGCGACGAAGGCGAAGCATCGTGGGAGAAGTGGCAAGATGACAACGCTAGACTTCCACCTACGTACACTATTAGAACTCCCCGAGGCGGACGCCACCTATATTATCGAGGAATACTTCCGGCAACGCAGTCTAAGCTTGGGGTCCACGTTGACACCCGAGGCGTTGGCAGCTATGCGCTCATTCCTCCTAGTGTGGTTGGGGCCGGCAAATACACGCTGGAGGACAGTCGATCCCCCGTCCCCCTCGACCCGGCCGTCCACGAATACCTAGAGCGTTTAAAGCGCGAGCACGTCAAGGCCGCGTCCGCCGATCTGGACAAGCCGGAGAACATCGCCCGCGCCCGCCGTCTGCTCACGGACTACGTTGCCCGAGGGCACGTCGCCGTCGAGGGCCAGATGGGCGACAACCGGACATTCGTCACCGCGTGCGAGGTGATGAACCTTGGTTTAAACGAAGAGACTGCCTTCGACCTCCTCTGTGAGCTGTGGAACCCTGCCTGCGTCCCGCCGTGGGATGAGGAGGAGCTTGAGGTCAAGGTCGCCAACGCCGCCCGCTACTGTCAGAACGAAGCGGGCGCGTGGGCGGTGGGTAGTTCGCAGGACGTATTCGGGAGCGCCCTAGACAAGCTTGCTCCGGATGATCCTGCGGACGACCCGCCGCCCCTCCCCAAGCGCCGGAGGTTCCGGCCGTGGTCCCTGGCGGAGCTGCGTAAGCGCCCGCCGCCCGACTGGCTGATCCCCGACCTCTTCCCGGACAAGGGGGTGTCCATGCTGTACGGCCCTCCCGGTTCGTTTAAATCCTTCCTCGCGTGCCGGTGGAGCTTCGAGCTGGCGAGCCTTGGCGTGCCCGTGGCATACGTGGCCGGCGAGGGCGCGACTGGCGTGGCGCAGCGCATCTTCGCGCTCCAGACGATGAGCGACGTGCCCGATGACATCCCCCTCCACGTGCTCGACGCCGCGCCGTGGGCGAGCGATGGGGACCAGGTGATCGAGTTTGTCGAAGAGCTGGCCGCCCTCAAGCCGCAGCTCGTGGTGATCGACACCCTGGCGCGCGCCGCGGTCGGCATGAACGAGAACGACGCGAAGGACATGGGCCTCTTCGTCGCGTTCCTCGACGCGATCAAGGTACGTTTAAACTGTGCCGTACTTGTCATCCACCACAGCGGCAAGGATGAGGGACGGGGTGCCCGTGGGTCCAACGCCCTCCAGGGGGCCATGGATGCAGCCTTCGAGGTCAAGGCTGACAAGCGAACGAAGAGCGTGGCGGTGTGGTGTCGCCGGCAAAAGGACGCGCCGGAGCGGGAGGAGCCGTGGTGCTTCGAGGGCCGCGAGGTCGCGGGCCAGATGGTGCTCCAGCCGATCAAACATGCGGACTACGTAGCTCTGACGCGCGTAAACGATGCGCTTGCGCCGAAGGAGATTGGCGCGCTTCT